>Ga0209953_1000436_pt1 | contig 14811 bp, 11 predicted proteins | sample SalPonred_H2O_MG_FD_185713 | JGI IMG/M metagenome (GOLD analysis project Ga0209953, IMG submission 185713) | Salt pond water microbial communities from South San Francisco under conditions of wetland restoration - Salt Pond MetaG... | ecosystem: Environmental > Aquatic > Non-marine Saline and... | reverse complement strand
CCACAAAGCATGGCAGACGTAGGCGCTCACGTGCCCTGCCCTTGAGCACAGTTACCGGGTGTATGTGACCCCATAAAACCGGTAGGTCATTAACAACCACACCGCGTTTGTCATGACAGCAGGCTATACCCGAGAATGCATAGGGTTCATCAACAACAGCGATGGACAGGCTTTGGGGTGGATCACCCGCGCGGTCATCGTGATTGCCTCGGATCAGGGTTATTTCACATGAAAGGTGTTGCTCACGCCATTGCGCCATGGCTTGCAAAGTCGATGACGACTGATGCACTTGCGGGCCATGCAGGAAGTCGCCAAGTACCACCAAATGTTCGACTGAATAACGCTGTAAGTCTTGACTTAGTTGCGCCAGTGTCGCCGTGGTCGTACCTTGCGGCACCGGTTGACCCAATTGCCGATAGGTTGCAGCTTTACCCAAATGCACATCAGCCACCCAAAGCGTTGCAAGCGCAGCACAATAAATCGCGCCGGATGGCAAAAGCGTGAGCGAGTGCTGCGCAAACACAATCGTCGGCTGTTTGGCCTCAGGTTTCAATCGATCGCTCCAAGTCTTTGACCAGACGCGCTACCCGGTCGCTGAGTTGCTCCGAACTGAGTCGTTCACGCAATCGTTCGACGATTAATGGAAATGCAAAGGGTGTAGGCCGTTGCAAGGTCTGGACCTTAATCGGCATCGACTGCAGTCGGGTCAAGGTATCGGCTAGACGCTGGTGATCAAGCTCTTGGCTTAACACTTCCTGACTTGCCTGTTGCAACAATGCATTGCCGGGATCATATTGACGAAACACCTCAAAAAACAAACCCGACGAAGCCTGAACCTGGCGTGCGGTTTTTTTAGCGCCTGGATAGCCTTGAAACACCAACCCCGCCACGCGCGCAATTTCTCTAAAGCGCCTTTGCGACAATTCACTGGCATTTAGGCTCGCCAAAATATCTGATTGCAGCGTGTCAGCATCAAATAAAGTAGACGTGGCCAATGACTGCGCATCGAGTGGCTGCGCACACAGCAGCTCAAACCCATAGTCATTGATCGCCATCGTAAACGTTCGTGGTTCTTGTTGCGCCAATCGCCAGGCCAGCAACGTCGCCAAACCCAGATGCACATGGCGCCCGGCAAACGGATAAAAGAACAAATGACTGCCCTCGCGTGAATGCCATTGCTCGATCAACAGGTAATGCCGACTCGGTAAAGCTGACCAGCGTCTTTGCACAGCCAACAACGGTTCAATGGCTTGCCAGGCTGAATGGTTGTCAGGTGACACGCCATCAAGTCTGGCAAGCATGGCATCAGCAAGTGTTGAAGACAATGGCAAATTGCCTCCTAGCCAACGCGGCACTACCGCGCGCTTGGCCGTGGCACGCCGAACATAGGCCGTCATGTCTTGGATACGGACCAGTTCTAGCAACTTGCCGGCGAAGTAAAAACAGTCACCGGTTTTAAGGCGAGCGATGAAACTCTCTTCGACTTGACCCAGACGTGAACCAGCGCCACCCTTGCGCCAATAACGCACCTGCATCATCGCATCACTGACGATGGTGCCAATGCTCATGCGATGGCGCCTCGCCAGTTGGCGATCCGGCACGCGCCAAACACCCTGCTCGTCTGCCTGCACACGGTGGTAGTCTGGGTAAGCTGCCAACGCTTTGCCGCCACCACTCACAAAATCCAGTGCCCACTGCCAGGCCGATTCGCTTAAATCCCGATAGGCATAGGCTTGGCGCACCTCATCGAACAAGGCACCTGACTCAAACCCACCACCAAGCGCCACCGTCACCAAATGTTGCACGAGCACATCGACTGGAGCCTCGGGCATCGGTCTGACCTCAACGACACCGTCGATCACCGCGTCATTGGCTGCAACCGCTTCGAGTATCTCAAGGCTATGGGTGGGTACGAGAACCAAGTGGGCACGCCGACCTGGCGCGTGTCCCGCTCGTCCGGCACGCTGCATCAAGCGCGCAACCCCTTTGGCTGAACCGATCTGTAACACTTGCTCGACAGGCAAAAAGTCCACACCAAGATCTAAGCTAGAGGTGCACACCACAGCCTTCAGACCACCATTTTTTAATCCCGCTTCCACCCATTGGCGCACACCTTGATCGAGCGAGCCGTGATGCAACGCCACCAAACCCGCGAGCGTTGGGTCGTACTCAATTAACGCTTGATACCATCGCTCAGCCTGTGCTCGGGTGTTCACAAACACCAGTGTGCTTTGAGCGCGGTGCAGGCAGCTGGCAACCTGATCAATCAATGACAAACCCATGTGCCCCGCCCAGGCAAAGCGTTCGACCTTTGGCGGCAGCATGACCTCAATGGCCACTTCTTTGCGTTTGTCATCTGACACCAACACGCTTGGCTCAGGGTGCGCCCAGGTTAAAGCGTCACGAGCTTGCGCCAGATTACCCAAGGTGGCAGACATGCCCCAGACAATGAGTTCAGGCTGCCAATGCTTTAAGCGTGCCAAGGCCAGTTGTACTTGTACGCCCCGTTTGCTGCCAAGCAACTCATGCCATTCATCAACGATCACCACCTGCGCGCTTTTTAATCTCAGCTGCGCATCGGTTGAGGCCAGTAACAAACTCAGGCTCTCTGGTGTGGTCACCAAGGCATCTGGCAAATGTTTGCCCTGCCTGGCACGCACAGCCGATGTTGTGTCGCTCGTGCGCATTTCAATACGCCAGTCCGGTACAAGTAACTGGCCTGTGCCTTGTAAGGTGGCAGCCGTGTCTGCCGCAAGCGCACGCATCGGCGTAATCCACAACACCTTTAAACCACCCGCGGTCATGGCCTGCTGGGCTGCACAGCGCTCTAATGCACCAAACCAGGTGGCCAGTGTCTTGCCACTACCGGTGCTTGCATGCAACAACCCCCATTGGCCTTGGCGCATCGCGCGCCAAACTGACTGTTGAAATGCAAACGGCTGCCAGCCCTGTTGCACAAACCAATCATCGATTGCCAGTTCCGTCACAGCCATGCCTTAAGTTGCTCCAGCGTATCGGCCTGCTCAATGGGCTTGTCGGTGCGCCATCGCAGCATTCGCGGAAACCGCAAAGCCACACCGCTTTTGTGGCGCGTGCTTGGCAAGATCCCTTCAAATCCAATTTCAAACACCAGTTTGGGCTCAACGCGACGAACCGGGCCAAACGACTCCACCGTAGACTTTTTAATCACTGCATCGACTTGTCGGAACTCCTCATCGGTCAATCCCGAATAGGCTTTGGCAACTGGCACCAACGTAGGCGGCTCATCAGCCGTGGCCTGATGCCACACGGCAAATGTGTAATCGGTATAAAGATTGGCACGCCGGCCATGACCCTTTTGTGCATAGATTAAAACCGCATCAATGGACAGTGGCTCAAGTTTGTACTTAAACCAAAGGCCGGCAGCGCGCGTTCGACCCAGTCCGTAGCGCGAGTCAAGCGCCTTGATCATGAGCCCTTCGGCACGATACTGGCGTGCCGATTGCTGCCAGGCAATGACCTCGACCCAGCTGTCGGCTGGTAAAACAGGCGAGAGTTTCAAGCAAGGTGACAACGTTGGTTTGAGTAGCGTTTCAAGGGTGCTGCGGCGCGCAGCAAGTGGTTGTTCGCGCTGATCACCGGCGTCATATTCAAGCAAATCGTAAGTCACTAGAACCGCTGGATGCTCGGCCTGCATGCGTGCTGAAACCTGTTTGCGTCCCAAACGCTTTTGCAGTTCGGCAAACGAAGCCGGCGTGTCTTGATCCAGATGCCAGACCAACAACTCACCATCGAGAACCGTACCGTCCGGTAGTGCTTGACCTGCCTCTATCAATTCCGGAAACTGCTCGCCAATGAGCTCTTCGCCGCGCGACCAGAGCCAGACCTGCCCCCCACGCTTGACCAGTTGAGCCCGTATGCCATCAAACTTATGCTCGATTTGCCACTGGCCAACCTCACCCAAGGCTTGAGTCAGTTCAGTGCTGCGCGCTTGTAAATTTGCCTGTGCATCAGTTTGTGCATCTGTTTGAGCAGCAGTCTGGACGTCAATCTGCAATGACTGCGCTAAAAAAAATGGGTATGGCTGACCAGGCGTCAAGGCAACGCTCGCGTTTTGATCCACGAGTGCCAGATACTGCGTAGCACTCGGTTGGAAATCGGTTCGTAAGTAGCCAACCAGTCGTTGTGCGACTGCTGTCGCAGGCACACCCGAGGCCTGTGCCAATGCGCGCGTCACGAGCAGCTTTGAAACACCAACGCGCAAGCCTCCCGTCATGAGCTTTAAACAAACGAACCGCGTCTCAGTGTCCCAACCGTCCAGCACGGTGTGCAAGGCCGCAGCGCGCGCCTCAGGCGGTGCTTCTCTTAATGGCAAGAGCACCTGTTCGACCCATTGAGCTAGCCCCTCTTGGCGCGTGCAAGTGCTCGGTGGCAAGACCAACGTGATGGTCTCGGCCAAGTCACCGACGTTTTGATAGCAGGCTTCAAAAAGCCAATCGGGCATGGCCACTTGTGTTTGCGCATATTGGCGCAGTTGCTGTGTGGCCATCAAGCGCTTTAATTTGCCACCCGCCAAAAAATACACGGCCCAGGCGGCATCCTCGGCCGATGCCGTCTGGAAATACGTCACCATGTGTTCTGTTTTTAGGCGACTCGATGTGGTCTGATCCAGCGCCTGATACAGATCCGCAAAACGTTTCATGGCGTGCTTTGCCTTTGATTGCTGTCATTCATCCTATGTCGTTACTCATCCTGGGCGTCACCCTCATGACCGTAATCTGTCTCAAATGCCTGTGCTTTCAGGCCTTGTTCTTGTAACCAACGAATCAACACCGCGGTGCTGCCGTGCGTGACGATCACACGCTCAGCCTCGGTGGCTTCAATGGCTTTTAACAGGCTTGGCCAGTCGGCATGGTCTGACATCACAAACCCTCTGTCCACACCGCGCCGCCTGCGTGCGCCTCGCACACGCATCCAGCCACTGGCCATGGCATCGACGTAGCCCTCAAACCGTCGTAACCACGTGCTACCCGCGATTGCTGGCGGTGCCAGCACCAACGCGCATTTGCGCTCACTATCGGTGAGTTCAGTCACTGACTTGGTGACCGGTAAAGATACGCCAGCAGCCCGGTAAACATCATTTAACGCATTCAATGAACTGTGCGTGACAATCGGGCCGATGCTGGCATCGATGCCAGCCAAGATACGCTGGCCTTTGCCCAGCGAATAGGCATACAACACACTGGCCCGTTGTTCGCGAGTATTCGATGCCCACCAGGCATTGATGTCTTGCATGGTTTGGTGCGTATCGGGCCAACGATAAACCGGCAAGCCAAACGTGGATTCCGTGATGAAAGTGTGGCAGGTCACCGGCTCAAACGCTGCACACGTCGGATCGGCATCAAGTTTGTAGTCGCCCGAGACAACCCAGACCTCGCCACGCCACTGTAGGCGAACCTGCGACGAACCCAATACATGCCCTGCCGGATGCAGACTGATCTTGACGCCGTTGTGCTCAATCGTTTGCCCATAGGCAAGCGCCTGCAGATTGATGTCACCTAAACGCGTACGCAACACATTCTGGCCGACTTCGCTCGCGAGGTAATGGCCGTGACCGGTACGGGCATGATCGGCATGCGCGTGCGTGATAACAGCGCGCTCGACCGGGCGCCATGGGTCGATGTAGAAATCGCCCGGCGGGCAGTACAGCCCTTGTGGGCGACGCACGACTAAGTCTTGAGCCATGGGTAAACAACAAAGTTCATAACAGGGTTGATAGAAAGGTTGATAACTGAACTGGTTTAGGGTTACTTTAACTGTATATTTATACAGTACTTAAGATTCTTCATACAGCTTCTAGTGCAGATTTTTATACAGATTTTTCAACATCGTCATGCAGGTTTTTATCTTCCTGCCCTCTCATTTCATGAATGTGGTGCAACACATGGCTCCAACTGTTTTAACAACCTCAACCACAGCAACCACAGCAACAACCCAATCCGTTGAGCAAACTCGTCTGCCGCCCGGGGTATGGCGCGCTAGCCAACAAGCCGCGCCACCGGCACGTTTATGCCCGACGCACCATGCCTCACTGAACCGATGGCTACCCGGCGGCGGTTGGCCCTTGGGCAGCCTGATCGAAGTCCTGACCGAGGCACGCGGCAGTGGTGAACTCGCGTTAGTAGCACCCGCCTTAGCGGGCTTACCGACACAGCGACCTATCGTACTGCTCAACCCGCCTGGCATGCCCAATGCCCTAGCTTGGCGACAATGGCAAATCGCCAGTCATCGTTTGTGGTGGATCCACTCTAAAAGCCTGGCCGACGCTTGGTGGAGTGCTGAAACGGTGCTACGTAGTCGATCGTTTGCCGCGCTCTTGGCCTGGGTTGACCCCATCGAAGATCAGGCGCTACGACGCTTGCATGCCAGTGTGCAAGACACCACCACGCTGACGTTTTTATTCCGTCCACGAGCGTGCGCGACACAGTTCTCCCCTTGCCCGTTGCGTTTGGTCGCCACACCCACCACCAACGGGTTGTCTATTGAAGTGCTCAAGAGCAAAGGCCGTAAACCGGCTGAACCCATGACAGTGGCGCTTGAGTCGACGGTGGGTTTAGAGATGAGGCAGATGAAACAAACAATGCAGACAATGCAGACAAAGGCCAACCATGTGGATTGCCATCGCACCTCAGCCCTGGCGCCCTGAATGGCAAGCACCTTTGGTGGCCGCTGCCGCCACGCTCACGCCAACCATGGTCTGGCGCGAACACGTATTGCTGCTAGATATCGAGGCCAGTTTGCAGTGGTTAGGCGGCATCCGTGGCTTAAAACGCCAAACTCAGCGTGAAATCGCCGCGGTAGTCGCTGCTGGCCACATTGTGATGGCACGCACCGCACTCGGCGCTTGGCTGTTGGCTCTCGAAGGTTCGCCACAGCCCCTCGGGTGGCGCTGGCGCTATGCCTTATCAGCGCAACGCCTGAGCCAGCGGCTCGATCGCGTGGCCATGACCTATCTGCCCCAAACGCAAGCTTATCGGGACTGGTTTGCTCACTTAGGCTGCCATGCCCTGGGCCAGCTGCGCGCACTCGATCGCAGCGAGCTGCAAGCACGCACGAGCCGCGAATTGCTAAACGCGTTAGACCAAGCTTACGGGCAGGCTGTGTTTACTTATCAGCCATTGACTTTACCTGTGCAGTTTCACCAGCGACGCGAACTACCGCGTCTCATACAAGACACCGCTGCGCTCGAACCTTACGTCAAGCGCCTACTAGAAGCCTTGTGCATCTGGCTCAAGGCCAACCATTTGGCTGTCTCACGCCTTGAATGCCGCCTGCATCACCGCGATCGTCAGCGTGCACATCAACCAACGGTCATCACGCTCTCGATAGCGCAAGCAAGCGACGAACACGCCCTTTTATGGCGTTGGTTCTCCGTGCGCCTTGAACGCATGACATTGCCCGCGCAGGTCTCTGACATTGCCATGCTCACACGCACCTTGTGCGCACGACAAGAGCGCAACTTGCGACTGTTTGATGATGATGCACAAACCAATAGCAGTGTCTCGCAAACATTGGATTTGCTGCGCGCGCGCCTAGGGCAAGCCAGCGTCAGACAAGCACAGCCCAAAGCCGATTATCGAGCCGAAGTCGCCAATACCTGGCAGGCCAGCGGCGACACAGCAGCAGCGCCTGTCTCGCTTGACGCCAACTCACTTACCCAAACGGATTGGGGCGCACACTGCCCAGCCTGGTTATTACCTGAGCCCAAGGCATTGAGCACACGACAAGATCAACCACAGTTGCAAGGCCCGTTGCGCTTGCTGCAAGGGCCCTGGCGGGTGGAAACCGGTTGGTGGGACCAACAACTGGTCGCGCGCGACTACTTTGTGGCAAGTGATACATCGGCTAGGCGATACTGGATTTATCGCGAACGGGATCAAACCCGCGCGCGTTGGTTTTTACATGGCTTGTTCGGGTGAAGCATGGCATTACCTGACTACGCCGAGCTTTGCTGTCAAAGCGACCTGTCGTTTCTGACAGCCGCGAGCTCACCAGAGGCACTCGTTGAACAAGCGGCAACGCTCGGCTATCAAGCACTGGCCATAACCGATGAGTGTTCCGTGGCTGGGGTGGTGCGTGCCTGGCAAGAAGCCAAGCAACACGGCATACACCTGATCACAGGCAGCTTGTTTCAGGCAACCCATGCGGCAGGTGGTCACTGGGCATTGGTGGTATTGGCCACGTCACGCCACGGCTATGGCACGTTGTGCCATTTGATCTCTGCGGCACGGGCGCGCGCACCCAAAGGGCAATATGCGTTGCTAGAAACAGACCTCGCGCAACTTCGCGAATGTCTGGTGATTTTATTGCCACCCCCGGCTAGCACTTTGTCTGGCATGTGGCATGGCGCCCAAGTTTTACAACAACACTTCACAGGTCAATGGTGGGTCGGCGACAGTGCCCTGCTGCACGTCAATGAACCGGCAGTGCGTCAGTCTGGTCGTGAACTGGCGCAATGTTTTAACGTCGCACGCGTGGCTATCGGCCAGGTTCACATGGCACGACGTTCAGACAAACCGTTGCAAGACACCATGATGGCCATTGGACTGGGCAAATCCGTACAAGCCTGTGGGCACGCGTTGGCACCAAACGCCGAGCAGCACCTGCGCAGCCGCCTGCGCCTGGCGCAGCTCTACGACGTAGCGAGCTTGGAGCAAACCCTGCTCATTGCTAGGCAGTGCCACTTTGATCTATCGAGCTTGCGCTATGAGTACCCCAGTGAAATCGTGCCAGCTGGCTATACCGAACAAAGCTATCTGGTCGAACAGACCTGGCAAGGCGCTCAAACCCGCTATAGCCAAGGGGTGCCCCATCAAGTTGCCACACAGCTGGAACACGAATTAACCCTGATTGCTGAGCTTGGCTATGCAGCGTACTTCCTGACCGTCTATGACATGGTGCGGTTTGCGCGTGGGCGCGGGATTTTGTGTCAAGGCCGGGGCTCGGCAGCCAATTCTGCGGTTTGCTATTGCCTAGGTATCACTGAGGTCGACCCCCAACACGGCAACACGCTATTTGAACGGTTTATCAGTCGTGAGCGTAACGAACCACCAGATATCGATGTCGATTTTGAGCATCAACGACGCGAAGAAGTCATTCAATACCTGTATGAGCGCTATGGACGTGATCGCGCGGCATTGACTGCCGTACAAATCACCTATCGGCCACGCAGTGCCTTGCGCGATGTGGGCAAAGCACTGGGTATAGCGCCCGCCTTGGTGGATCGGCTAGCCAAATCCCAGGCCTGGTGGGAGAAGTCACCCAATTGGACTGAAGTACTCGAAGACGCTGACTCGCCGCTCGAGCCTCGCTTGGCTGAGCAATGGCTTTACCTGGCCCGAGCGCTTATAGGCAAGCCGCGTCATCGTTCACAACACCCAGGCGGATTTGTGTTCTCACGTGGGCCATTAAGTGAACTCGTACCCATTGAGCCCGCAAGCATGGCACAACGCCAAGTGGTGCAATGGGACAAGGACGACCTAGATGCTCTAGGGCTACTCAAAGTCGATGTCTTGGCGTTGGGTATGTTGACGGTGATTCGCCGAGCGCTAGCCATGACCGCTTGGCGTCGTGACTTACCCGAGTTTCGGCTCCAAGATGTACCACGCCACGACGCAGCCACCTTCGAGATGATTAGCCAAGCAGATACCGTTGGGGTGTTTCAAATCGAATCGCGAGCGCAAATGAACATGTTGCCTCGCTTGCAACCACGGGTGTTTTACGACTTGGTCATTGAAGTGGCCATTGTTCGACCAGGCCCCATTCAAGGCGGCATGGTCCATCCTTACTTGCGCAGGCGTCAAGGCCTTGAAGCCATTACCTATCCGAGCCAAGCCGTTAAGGCGGTGTTGTCACGCACGCTAGGGGTGCCTATTTTCCAGGAACAAGTCATGAAACTGGCGATGGTGGCGGCAGGTTTCAGTGCCGGGCAGGCTGACAGCCTGCGTCGCGCCATGGCGGCTTGGCGCCGTCGCGGTGGACTCGACGCCTTTCAGACGCAGCTCATCGAGGGTCTGCAACGCAATGGCTATACACCCGAATTTGCCCAAGCCGTGTTTAAACAAATCGAGGGGTTTGGTGAGTATGGGTTTCCGGAAAGCCACGCGGCAAGCTTTGCCTGGTTGGCTTATGTCAGTGCCTGGTTGAAATGCCATGAACCCGAAAGTTTTTTAGCAGCGTTGTTGAATTCCCAGCCGATGGGGTTTTACAGCCCCTCACAGCTGATTCAGGATGCCCGGCGCCATGACGTGGTGGTGTTGGCCGTTGATGTTCAGGCCAGTGATTGGACCTGTGAACTGGTGGTGACTGAGCAACCCAGACCGGCTGTACGACTGGGCTTGAATCAAATCAAGGGGCTATCTGAAGCGCATGCCAGACGCATTGTCAAAGCCCGGCAAACCCACTCCTACCTCGACATGGATGATCTGAGCCGGCGCGCTGAGCTTGGACGTGCCACATTGACGTTACTGGCCAATGCAGGGGCTTTGGATGCGCTGGTGACACATCGACGACAAGGTTTGTGGCAAGCGGCTGTGCCAAGACGGGCGCATGATTTACTGGCCCCACTGGATTCAAGCGCACAAAGCGCCACCGACCTGCCGGCACCATCCGAGCGTGATACTTTGCACATGGACTACCAAAGCCTCGGTTACACCTTGGGTCGGCACCCTTTGAGTTTCATGCGCGAGGACCTGCGCGCCCAACGTTATCGGGATAGTCAAGACCTGCAAAGCGCTCACCACGGTCAATTGGTCCGCGCCTGTGGGCTAGTGACTTTACGCCAACGCCCACACACCGCTCGTGGTGTGATGTTTATCACGCTCGAAGATGAACACGGCCATATCAATGTTGTGATTCAACCCCACTTGATTGAACGCGAACGCACCTTGTTGCTCAACAGCGTGTTGCTCGGTGTTGTGGGCACATGGCAGACCGATGGCCGCGTGGCGCATCTTTTAGCCGGCCGTCTCGTCAATGAGAACGTCCGGCTAACCTGCTTGGACGCACTGCCTAGACGTACTGCCTAAACGCAGTGCTTAGTCTCAGCACCTACGCGAGCATCTCTTTAACTTGCTTTGACACCGCACTCATGTCGGCGCGACCAGCCAAAGATTGCTTAAGCGTTGCCATGACCTTACCCATGACCGCTGGTCCTTGGGCACCGTCGGCTTTGGCCTGCTCGATGGCCGCAGAAATGGCCGCCGTGACTTCTTCGGCATTGGCCGCTTGCGGCAAGAATTCTTGCAACACAGCGATTTCCGCTTTTTCTTGGTCTGCTGTTTCGGTACGACCAGCCTGCTCATAAGCGGCAATCGACTCACGGCGCTGCTTGATCTGCTTTTCTAGGATGGCAGTGACTTGCGCATCAGACAGTTCCTGCTGGTCATCGACCTCGCGCTGTTTGATGGCTGCCTGTAAAAAGCGCAGCGTCGACAAACGTGCGCTATCTTTGGCGCGCATGGCCAGTTTCACTTCGTCAGAGATGGTTTGTTTTAAAGACATATCAACGATCTACCTTAAGCATTTTGAAAGAAGCACTGGCTTTGGCTACAAGCTTTTGCTGGGCATCACGCACCTCACCCTCACAGAAGCAAATCGAGCCGCCACGGTGCGTACAGGTGGCGGTAATCGTCAAGTCTGTCGAGCCTGGGGACATAAAGCTCGTGGACATGTCGATGGTGGCCATGGTGATGCCGGTTAGGTCGTGCGCGCGTCCGGCAGCTGACAAGGTAAAGTCCAGCACGCTCATCAGCGCCCCACCGTGCACATGGCCTCGGCTGTTAACCAAATGGGGCTTGATGGGCAATCGGGTGATGGCAACGTCGTTTTGACACTCAACAGGTTCAACGCCTAGGTGTTCAAGGTACGGAATGTGGTAACCAAAATAGCTGACTTGATCATCGGTTGCGAGCAGTGCCATGGGTGTGGAAGTTTCCTCAAATAAAAGTGATATGTTTTGTTAATAACTGCAAACTCTAATATTGCTGTGTGGCTGTGTGGCTGTGAGATTCTGACCTATCCCATACACCATTGATCTTTGGTGTCAAGCGTGTCTTACTGCTTGGGCGCTGACGGGAAATAGTTAACGCAGCTTGGCACACCAAACTCAATGGCCGCCTGCATCGCATCAACCGCGCTCATGTCCCAGACGTTGACGCCCCACATCTGTACGCTCACACGCGAGCGGGATGGCGACTGAGCAACGATGCGTACGTTCGACAAGAGGGTATCGGTCATGGTCATGTTCACACGCACGAATGCAAACGCTTCATCAGCGTCAATTTGAGACGTCAGCGGGAAATCATCTTTGGTCACTAAGCACATTTTGGTTTGGGCCAACGCCCGTTCGTAAGCGGTTTTTACCGGCACATCGACTTCAAAGGTTTGGGCTGGCGAACTATCTGAATTGACGCCGGCACAGCCAGCGAGCAATAGAGCCACACTCAAACTTAGTAGCCGCCAAGAAACTGATCGTCCCGATGTCGATCGCACACCGGGTTCATCAATTGAGGCTTGCGCTGGTTCTGTCTGCATGTAAATTCCTTATTGAGTCAAAGCCGTGTAAGCATGTGATTCATCTGATTCTATCTAAATCAAATCAGCCAACGTAATGACATGCTACGCTTACCGCCATGAACTTTAACGCTAATTCCGTCTGGATATTCGTTTGCGGCCTACTCGGCGCATTAGGTGTAGCTTTGGGTGCGGTTGCCGCGCACGCCTTGGCTGATCCGCAAGCGGCACTATCGGTTGAAAGAGCCACAAATTATCAACTGTTTCACACAGTCGCCATTTTAGTGCTTCTGACCTTAAAGGGGCGTCTGATTAGCTTGTCACGCTGGCTGATGTTGGCAGGCATTATCGGTTTTAGCGGCGCCATCTATGCCAAGTACCTACTTGGACTGCCCGCGTTAGGGGCGCTTGCGCCTGTCGGCGGCAGTCTGTTGATTCTGTCGTGGCTGGTGCTAGGCGCAAGCGCCTTCACCGATCGCCACGCCACCAAATCTGAGCCATAGCGCACCACGAGTCAGCTGACAGCTCAGATAATCCCCTTGTCTAGATAATCCCCTTGTTTTTTAAACCCTGTATTTGCTCATCGGTCAGGCCAAGATCATGTTTAAGCACGGTTTCGTTCGCGCTTCCAAGCGTGGGTGCTGACGCGGTCAATTTCACCGGCGTGTCAGACAACCTTACAGGGCTATCGACACTGGGGACGATCGCACCACTGTCGTGATTCAATTCGGTTTTAAGGCCACGGTGCTTGACTTGCACATCCTCAAACACTTGGTCTAGCGTGTAGATAGGGCCACACGGTACGTTGTGACGCTCAAATATATCCACCCACTCGAGCATGCCGCGCTGCATTAAGGGCTCTTGGAGCAGTTGCTCCAACTCAACGCGATTTCTGACCCGATCAAAATTGCGTTTAAATCGATCATCTTCAGCCAGCTCTGGGTGGCCAATGGCTCGACACATGTCGGCAAATTGAGTGTCGTTACCGACTGCCATGATGATATCGCCCTCTTTGCAGCGAAACACCTGATAAGGCACGATGTTGGCGTGTACGTTACCGACACGCTGAGGAACTTTGCCCGACAGGAAGTAATTCATCGACATGTAAGACGTCAGCGACACACCACAATCGAGCAAAGACAGATCAATGTGCTGGCCCTTGCCACTGACGTGGCGATGCTCGATGGCAGCCAGAATCGCATATGTAGCGTAGAGGCCCGTGGTGAGATCTGTGATGGCCACCCCATACTTCATGGGACCGCCACCCGGCTCACTGTCGGGTTTGCCTGTCAGGCTCATTAAGCCACTCATGCCCTGAAACACAAAATCGTATCCCGGCAGCGGCGCATAAGGTCCTGTTTGACCAAACCCCGTGATTGAGCAATACACCAAGCGCGGATTCAGGGCGCTTAGGCTCTCGTAGTCCAACCCGTAACGTTTTAGTGTGCCAACTTTGTAGTTCTCGACCACGATGTCGACCGTTTTAGCGATCTCACGCACGATTTGCTGGCCCTCTTCGGTCGAAATATCCACCGTCACCGAATGCTTGCCGCGGTTAACGGCAATGAAATAAGACGAATTCAGTGTGTCGTTACCCTCGTCATCTTTTAAGAACGGCGGCCCCCAGTCACGCGTGTCGTCACCACGGCCCGGGCGCTCGACTTTAATGACATGTGCACCAAGGTCAGCAAGGTTCTGTGTGGCCCACGGTCCCGCAAAAATACGGGACAAGTCCAGGACTCTGAGGTGCTCAAGGGCTTTTTTCATGATGGCGTCTTACCGGACAAATGACCGGGTTTCATAAAAGGTTGATCAAAGGTCTCGTTGGAATGTACCGCAAGGGATAAGTTATCGCATCATGGTCCGTTCACATCTTTAACAAAGCCAGCCTTTGGAAAACCCGAAATACTTACAGCGCGCCAAGATGCTAAAAACCATCAAGAAGCCGTGATTTGACCCTATCAGGCTCATGGCACAGATTGACAACAACCCTATGGCGGATCGAATGACCATAAGAGACAAAGCCTTCATTGTGGGTGCGTACGAGCACCCGACCCGCAAAGCGCCAGACCGTTCGGTTGCGCAACTACATGCTGAATGCGCCAAAGGCGCCCTCGAAGATGCCGGACTGTCACTAGATGACGTAGACGGCTACTTTTGTGCCGGTGATGCCCCAGGCTTAGGCATGCTGAGCATGGCCGACTACCTGGGTTTGCGCAATCTGCGCCATGTTGATTCCACTGAGACCGGCGGATCTTC
>Ga0209953_1000435_pt1 | contig 14822 bp, 15 predicted proteins | sample SalPonred_H2O_MG_FD_185713 | JGI IMG/M metagenome (GOLD analysis project Ga0209953, IMG submission 185713) | Salt pond water microbial communities from South San Francisco under conditions of wetland restoration - Salt Pond MetaG... | ecosystem: Environmental > Aquatic > Non-marine Saline and... | reverse complement strand
ATGCGGGTCTCAGCGCGCTTCAGGGCCGAGGAATTCTCCTGCTCAGCCGCGGCCTGCGCCTTGGCCAAAGCCGCCTTCGCGCGCTCGAGGTCGATGTCCTCGGCGAGCTCGGCGATCTCGGTGATGACGTTCACCTTGTTGGAATCCACCGAGAAGAAGCCTCCGTGCACCGCCACCAACATCTTGGAGCCGTCGGGCTCCTCGATGCGTAGCGGGCTTTCGACCAGCAGCGAGAGCACCGGCTCATGGCCGGGCAGGATCCCAATCTCACCTTCGGGCGTCTTGGCAACGACGGACTTCGCCTCGCCTTGCCACAGCAGCCGCTCGGCGGAGACGACCGCAACCTCGAGGATTCCAGGTTCAGCCACCGCTACTTCTTCTCCAACTCAGCAGCCTTGCGCTCGACATCCTCGATGCCACCGCACATGAAGAACGCCTGCTCGGGCAGGTGGTCGTACTCGCCCTCGGCGAGCTTCCTGAACGAGGCGATCGTCTCCTCGATCGGCACGAACGATCCGGGCTGGCCGGTGAAGGCCTCGGCCACGAACATGTTCTGCGACAAGAACCGCTGGATGCGCCGAGCACGGCCGACGATGATCTTGTCCTCCTCGGAGAGTTCGTCGATACCGAGGATGGCGATGATGTCCTGCAGGTCCTTGTAGCGCTGCAGGATCTCCTTGACGCGAGCCGCGACGGCGTAGTGCTCGTCGCCGATGTACCGCGGATCCAGGATTCGCGAGGTCGAGTCGAGCGGATCCACAGCCGGGTAGATGCCGAGCTCGGAGATCGGCCGGGACAACACCGTGGTGGCGTCGAGGTGGGCGAACGTGGTCGCCGGCGCCGGGTCGGTGAGGTCGTCGGCGGGAACGTAGATCGCCTGCAGCGAGGTGATCGAGTGGCCGCGCGTAGAGGTAATGCGCTCTTGGAGCTGGCCCATCTCATCGGCCAGGGTGGGCTGGTAACCCACAGCCGAAGGCATCCGGCCGAGCAGCGTAGAGACCTCCGAACCGGCCTGCGTGAAGCGGAAGATGTTGTCGATGAACAACAGCACGTCCTGCTTTTGCACATCGCGGAAGTACTCGGCCATGGTCAAGGCAGCAAGGGCGACGCGCAGCCGGGTGCCCGGGGGCTCATCCATCTGACCGAACACCAGCGCGGTCTTCTCGATGACACCGGACTCGGTCATTTCCAAGAACAGGTCATTGCCTTCGCGAGTGCGCTCGCCAACACCGGCGAACACCGACACACCGCCGAAGTTCTCGGCGACGCGGTAGATCATCTCCTGGATAAGCACGGTCTTGCCGACACCGGCGCCACCGAAGAGTCCGATCTTGCCGCCCTTGACGTACGGGGTGAGCAGGTCGATGACCTTGATGCCGGTGGTGAACACCTCGGTCTTGGACTCGAGTTGGTCGAATGCCGGTGCCTGCCGGTGGATGCTCCAACGCTCCTGGATATCCAACGACGACGCCTCGACATCCAGCGGCACCCCGAGGGTGTTCCAGACGTGTCCTTTGGTGACATCGCCGACGGGAACGGTGATGGCGTTGCCGGAATCGGTGACCGGCGCTCCGCGGACTAGGCCGTCGGTGGGCTGCATGGAGATGGCGCGCACCATGTTGTCACCGATGTGCTGGGCGACTTCGAGGGTCAGCGTCTGCGCGCCGCCACCTTCCTCACCCTGGTCGAAGGAAACATCCACGGTGAGCGCGTTGTACAACTCGGGCATGGCCTCGACGGGGAACTCCACGTCGACCACGGGGCCGGTGACTCGGGCTACTCGCCCTACTCCGGTGGTGGTCTCGGCTGTTGCGGTCATCTCGTTGCCTTTCCTTCGTCTTTTCGTGTGATGTGGTCCTAGGCCGAGAGTGCGTCGGCGCCGCCGACGATCTCGCTGATTTCCTGGGTGATCTCTGCCTGCCGTGCTTGGTTGGCTTGTCGGGTGAGCGAACGGATGAGTTCCTCGGCATTGTCCGTCGCCGATTTCATGGCCCTACGGCGGGCGGCATGCTCGGAGGCCGCCGAGGTGAGCAGCGAGAGGTAGACCATCTGCTCGATGTAGCGCGGCAGGAGTGCATCCAACACCGCTTCGGGGTTCGGCTCGAACTCATACAGCGGGAACGGATTGCCGTCCTCGGTGGTGTCCACGACCTCATCGACCACCTCGAGGGGCAGGATGCGGCGCACCCGGGTCTCTTGCGTGCCCATGTTCACGAAGTGCGTGTAGACCACGTGGATCTCATCGACGCCGCCCTCGCCGTTCTCATCTCCGTGGAATGCCGCGAGTAGGTCCTCGCCGATGCGCTTGGCATCGGCGTAGGTGGGCTGGTCGGTGAAGCCGGTGTACTCCCCTGCCATCTCGCGGCCGCGGAACCGGTAGTACGAGACGCCCTTGCGACCGACCACGTAAGGGGTGACACTCATGCCCTTCTCACCGAGGTTACGGGTCAGGGCTTCGCCTTCCTTGATGGCGTTCGTGGAGTAGGCACCGGCCAGACCGCGGTCGGCGGTGATGAGCAAGATCGCCGCGCGCTCTTGCTTCTCCGCACGAGCGGTCAGCGGGTGCGAGGAGACATCAGTTGCATGCGAGGCAGCCGCGGACACCGCATCGACGAGTTGGGTGAGGTACGGCATCGAGGCATCGAGGCGTTGCTGCGCCTTGACGATCCGCGACGACGCGATCAACTCCATCGCCTTGGTGATCTTCTTGGTCGCCTGGACGGAACGGATCCGTCGCCGGAAGACCCTCAGCTGCGCACCCATGGATCAGCTCCGGACCGATCGCTTGATCTGAGTGGGATCGATCTCCTCGTCCTCGAGGGCCTCGACCGGTTCGTCGTTGACGAGCAATTCACCGGAGGAGGTGGTGAATTGCTTCTTGAACTCGGTGATAGCCCCTTCGAGCACGCTCACGGTGTCGTCGGACAGATCCGAGGTCGAGCGGATCGCATCGAACACCTCAGACTTGGTGCGATCGATGAAGTCCAAGAACTCCGCATCGAATCGGCGGATGTCCTCTACGGGTACGTCGTCGAGTCGACCGGTGGTACCGGCCCACACTGAGACGACCTCTCGCTCCATCGGCTGGGGTTCGTACTGCGCCTGCTTGAGTAGCTCGACCAGGCGCGACCCGCGCTCCAGCTGGGCCTTCGAAGTGGCATCGAGGTCGGAGCCGAACGCAGCGAACGCCTCGAGCTCGCGGAACTGCGCGAGGTTCAACCGCAGCTGGCCGGCGACCTTCTTCATCGCCTTGGGCTGCGCAGAACCGCCTACGCGGGAGACCGAGATGCCGACGTTGATGGCCGGGCGAACACCGGAGTTGAATAGATCGGACTCCAAGAAGCACTGCCCGTCGGTGATGGAGATGACGTTCGTGGGGATGAAGGCCGAGACGTCGTTCGCCTTCGTCTCGATGATCGGCAAGCCGGTCATCGAACCACCACCCATCTCATCGGAAAGCTTCGCGCAGCGCTCCAGGAGCCGGCTGTGCAAGTAGAAGACATCTCCGGGGTATGCCTCGCGGCCCGGCGGACGACGCAGCAGCAGCGAAACCGCGCGGTAGGCCTCGGCCTGCTTGGACAGGTCGTCGAACACGATCAGCACGTGCTTGCCGCCGTACATCCAGTGCTGGCCGATGGCCGAGCCGGTGTAGGGAGCCAAGTATTTGAAGCCGGCCGGATCGGAGGCCGGTGCGGCCACGATGGTGGTGTACTCCATCGCGCCGTATTCCTCCAGCGCTCCCTTCACCGAGGCGATCGTCGAGCCTTTTTGGCCGATCGCGACGTAGATGCAGCGCACCTGCTTGTTCGGATCCCCGGTCTTCCATGCCTCGCGCTGGTTGAGGATCGTGTCCAAGCAGACGGCGGTCTTGCCGGTCTGCCGGTCACCGATGATCAACTGGCGTTGGCCACGACCGATCGCGGTCATTGCGTCGATTGCCTTGATGCCGGTCAGCATCGGTTCCTTCACCGGCTGCCGCTGGACCACCGTGGGTGCCTGCACTTCCAGCGCGCGGCGAGCCTCGGCCTCGATGGCACCGAGGCCGTCGATCGGGTTACCCAGCGGATCCACCACGCGACCGAGGAACGCATCGCCTACGGGCACCGAGAGCACCTCACCGGTCCGGCGGACGGGCTGACCCTCCTCTACGTGCGAGCCATCGCCAAGGAGTACGACGCCGATTTCACGGACGTCGAGGTTCAAGGCCACGCCGAGTAGCCCGCCCTCGAACTCCAGCAGTTCGTTGGTCATGGCCGAATGCAGACCCTCGACGCGGGCGATGCCGTCGCCGATCTCGGTCACGCGGCCAACTTCTTCTCGGGCGGTTGACGGCGAGTACGCCGCGACGTTCCGCTCGATCGCATCCCGGATCTCCTCCGGCCGGATCGTCAGCTCCGTCATGGTGTCCTGCTCTCTTTCTCGGCCCGCTGCTGCGGGTGGGGTCGGTTCTGTTTCGGTCGGCTCGGTTGTGGTCTTCTTCGTGGTGTTCGGCTAGTCGGCGATCGTCCGGGCGGCTTCGGTAAGGCGGGTGGCGACGGTGCCATCGATCACCTCTCCGCCGACGGTGACATGAGCTCCACCGAGGACGGAAGGATCGACGACGACGTTCAGTGTGATGGTTCGACCGGTCAAGGACCGCAGCGCGGCGGTCATCCGCTCGGTGAGGTCGGCATCGAGCGGGCGCGCGACACGCACCACGGCCACCATCCGCTGGCGCTGCGCCGCTGCGAGGTCGACGAGTTCGTCGATGGCTTGCTCGATGCGTCGACCGTGCAGGTGGCTGAGGGTGAAACCGACCACCTGTGAAGTGGTGTCGGTGGTGCGACCTGCGAGGAGGTCGGTGACGATCCCGACTTTGGCGGAGGCGGAGATCGCCGGGTCGGTCAGCGCGGACTGCAAGGTGGCCGAGCCGGCCACCGCCCGACCGATTCGGAAGATCTCATCCTCGGTTGCCTCGAGGGTGTCGTTGTCTGCCGCAGCCAGGAAAGCCGCCTGGTCACCGAGGATTCGGGTGCCGGCCACAAGGTCGTCGGCATCGGACCAGCGCATGCGAACGGTCGTTTGCAGCACCTCGACCGCGAGGGCCGTGAGCCGATCCGCGAACAGCGAGGAAACGATCTCGGTGCGGGTTCGTTCGCTACGCCCGGAGTCCGAGAGTGCTTCGCGCAGAGCCTTCTGCTGTCCGAGGAGGTCGCACGCCGAGTAAAGCTCAGCGGCCAGCCCCACGAACGCGGGATCGGCGCGCCGCTGCACCAACAGGTCCTCGACCTGGGCGAGCGAAGCACGGCTGGCGGACAACATCAGCGGCTGCCCTGCGCATTCGCCATAGATTCGAGTTCGGCCACGAAGTCCTCCACCGTCTGACGCACCCGGGCATCGTCGGCCAGGGCCTGCCCGACGACCTTGCTCGCGAGGTCGACGGCCAGGGTGCCCACCTGGGCGGTGAGCTGGCCCACTACCTGGGCCCGATCCCGCTCGATCGCGGCCTCGGCGGCTTCGGTCACCGCGGTTGCCGCCGCGGCTGCTTCGGCCCGGGCCTCGTCGACGATCGCCCGACGGTCGGCTTGCGCTTGGGTGCGGATCTCCGCAGCCTCCTCGCGCGCCTCGGCCAACGCCTGGCGGTAGGACTCCAGATCGGCTTGCGCCTGCGCCTGCATCTCTTCCGCCCGGGCGATGCCACCTTCGATGAGATCGGCGCGCTCGTCCATGACCTGCTTCATGCGGGGCAGGACGAACTTCCAGAACAGCACCAGCACGATGAGGAACGACAACCCACCCCAGATGAGGTCGTAGCTCGCCGGGAACAGGATCGCGCTGCCCTCGGGGGCTTCTCCCCCCGCAGCAAGTACCTTCATGTCACCTAGACCTTCGCTGTAGGCGTCTTCATGGAACAGACGTATGGAATGGACGTGGTCGGAGAACCGCTACCTCTAGACGAAGAGGAAGCCAGCCACCAAACCGATGAGTGCCAGGGCCTCGGTGAACGCGATACCCAGGAACATGTTCGTGCGCAAGATGCTGGTCGCCTCGGGCTGGCGGGCGATGCCCTCGAGGGCCTTGCCTACCAGGATGCCGATACCGATACCCGGGCCGATGGCAGCCAGGCCGTATCCGATGGCGTTGACGTTACCGGAGATTTCTGCGAGCAACTCCACGGTCATTCCTTTCATTTCGGTGCTCGAGACGGATACTCGAGTTCTGGGGTTAGTGCTCCTCGCTCGTCGCGCTGTCGATGTAGACAGCGGTCAGCAGCGTGAAGATGTAGGCCTGCAGCACGGCGATGAGGATCTCGAAGAGGGTGAACGCCAAGCCCATCAGGTAGGACGGGATGGCGAAGACCTTCACGAATCCGTCGGCGAGCAGCAGGGCGCTGGTGGCACTGAAGAACAGCACCAACAGCAAGTGGCCGGCCATCATGTTGGCCAGCAGACGGATGGTCAAAGTAAGCGGGCGCAACAAGAAGGTGGACACGAATTCGATGGGCGTGACCAGGATGTAGATCGGCCACGGAATCCCCGGCGGGAACAGGTTCGCCTTCAAGTAGTGCCAAAATCCCAGTGCACGGATGCCCTGGATGTTGAACACCAGCCAGGCGATCACCGCGAACATCAGCGGGATCGCGATGACGCTGGTTACAGGCAGGTGCATGGTCGGCAGGATGCCGGTGATGTTGAAGGCCAACAGCAGCCAGAACATCGAGATCAGGTAGGGGGCGTACTTCTTGCCCTTTTCGCCAAGTGCCTCGTCGATGACGTTCTTTTGCACGAGGTCGACAGCCATCTCGCCGAGGTTCTGCACGCCGCTGGGGACGAGTTTGGGCTTGGCGAAGGCCATCACGAAGAACACGCTGACGACGCCGGTCATCAGCAAGCCGATGAGGTTGATCCGGCTCATCTCGAATGGGGATCCGACGAAAAGTAGTCCTCCGGGGAAGAACTCCCCGACGGTCGGTGCCTTGAAGCCACCACCTTCTTCCGTGGCCATCGGCACGAGCGCGGTCAGCAAGGCTGTACTCCCACAGTCTTAACCTCGATGGTCACGCGTTGCGACCATAACGGACATACACGAAAAGCAGGGAAGTGACGAACCCCAGTGCGACACCGATCGGGAGGAAAACCCGGGTGATGCCGAACAGGTGATCGACTCCCATTCCGATGAGTCCCCACACCAGGGGCCCAGCAACAAGGGTGCCGACCATCGACCAGACGAACTCATCGCCCCGGCCCTTGACGGGTTGCCCGGCTTGAAGCGGTCGCTGGCTGTTCACCGCGGGTGAAACTAGCACACGGCGATTAGCCCCCGCGCGCCGAAGTGCAGCGCCCGCAAGTGATCTTGGCAACCTCGGTCAGGACGCGGATCCACGTGGCTCGATGAACGGCACGCGGGTCTTCACCACGATCACCGCTTCGGCCACCAGGTAGCCGACGGTGCCAACCACGAAAGCGATGAAGAAGGCACCCCGCGAGTAGAAATCCGAGTTGCTCAGGGCCGCGAGGACACCGATCAGCACGGCGATTTTGACAACCCAGGACCCGAGCACGGCAGCGCCGAAGACCTCGGGGCGAACCCGCAAAGTAACGAGCGCGACGATCACGGTGATCGAGTAGAACGCCACGGGGATGGCGATTCCGATCACGCCACCCCAAAGCCCCGCTGAGCCGTCGACGAGCCAGCCCACACCTGCGGCAACCACCATCGCGACGAGGGATCCGGCAGTGCCCCACTTCAACACCGCGGACATCGGGATTCGTACGCCCGGCAACGGGCCGTCGTCAGGCGCGCTCACCCGCTGAGGCTATCGCGCAGCGTGGTGACGTTGTCGCTGTCGGTGTCTGCAGCTCGCTGCTTCGTCGGCCGCCGTACCAGCCAGATCAGCACCGCGAGGCCGAGACCGAATCCACCGAGGGCATAGGGCCACGGCACGAACGCGACAGCTACGGCCGCACCGGCCACCAGACCCGTCCACGCGTACATCAAGGCGACAGCCCTGCGGTGCGAGTGGCCCATCTCCAGCAGTCGGTGGTGCAGATGCTGCTTGTCGGGTGCGAAGGGATTGCGCCCGGCCCGGGTACGACGCACTACCGCCAGCAACAAGTCGATGAGCGGGATAGCCATGACCGCGATCGGCAGCAAGATCGGCAGCAAGGTGGGCAAGATCGCACCGGTGCTCAACGCACTGGGATCCATCTGACCCGAAAGCGTGATGGTGGCGGCGGCGAGCAGCAAGCCGAGCAGCATCGAGCCGGTGTCGCCCATGAAGATTCGCGCGGGGGCGAGGTTGTGCGGCAGGAAACCCACGGTGATCCCGACCAGCAGAACGCTGACGAGGGTGGCCAAGGTGGCGCGGTCCAAACCCGCCTCGACGCTCAGCAGGTAGGCGTAGCCGAAGAACGCGCCCGCTGCGACCAGCACTATGCCGGCAGCTAGTCCGTCGAGGCCGTCGACGAAATTGATCGCATTGATGCTGATCAACACGATCAGCACGGTGAACAACACACTGGTCAGCGGGTCGAGGACGAAGGTGCCCCCGATCGGCAGCCAGATGATCGCGATGCCCTGGAAGGCCATGACGCCCGCGGCGAGCACCTGGCCGGCCAACTTGGTCGGTGCATCTAGGCCCCACTTATCGTCGATGACGCCCAGGGCAACGATGATCGCCACGCCTGAAAGCAAGGCGATGGGGGTAGAACCGCCCTCGAATACGGCGCTCATCATCGGCAACTTGCTGGCCATGATCAGGCCGGCGAGCAATCCGCCCACCATCGCCAGTCCGCCTAGCAGCGGGGTGGGGGTGGCGTGGACGTCTCGGTCCCGAACGGCCGCGACGACCTTCCATTTCAGTGCCAGTTCCCGGGCCAGCGGGGTCAGCAGGTAGGTGACCGCCGCAGCGGCCACCAGGCACAGGATGTATTCCCGCACGCGCCCTGTGCCTAGCCGGCCTGTCCGGACTCATGCGGATACGCCGGGTGCCGAGCCACCAACTTCGCGACCTGCGCGGCGACGTCCGCCGAAGCCGAGCCATCGGCGTCGGTGACCGCACGGTGGATGAGATCGGCGATCTCACGCATGTCGGTCTCGGCCATGCCCTGGGTCGTGACCGACGGGGTGCCGACCCGAATGCCCGAGCCCACAGACGGCGGCTGCGGATCGTAGGGGATCGCGTTCTTGTTCAGCGTGATGTTCGCGGCATCGCACCGCTCCTCAGCCTCCACGCCGGTGACACCGAGGGGCTGTAGGTCGATGAGCGCCAGATGTGTGTCCGTGCCTCCGCTCGTGGGCCGCATGCCGTGCTCGGATAGTCCCTCGCACAGCGCTTGCGCGTTGCGGATGACCTGGGCGGCGTATTGCTGGTAGTCCGGCGTGGCGGCTTCCTTCAGCGCCACCGCCTTGGCCGCCACGGCGTGCATGAGCGGGCCGCCTTGCATCATCGGGAACACGGCCTTGTCAACGGCCTTGGCGTGTTCGGCCTTGCTGAGCATCATGCCGCCGCGCGGTCCGCGCAGGACCTTGTGCGTGGTGAAGGTGACGACGTCGGCGTAGGGCACCGGGCTAGGGATCGCCTTGCCGGCCACCAGCCCGATGAAGTGCGCCGCGTCGACCATCAAGATCGCCCCGACCTCATCGGCGATCTCGCGGAATACGGAGAAATCGATGAGTCGCGGGTAGGCGGTGGCGCCGGCGATGATCATCTTCGGGCGGTGCTCACGAGCGAGGTCGCGGACTTGGTCGTAGTCGATCGTCTCGGTGTCCTCGCGAACGCCGTAGGACACCACGTTGAACCACTTGCCGGAGAAGTTGACCGGCGAGCCGTGGGTGAGGTGCCCGCCGTGCGGCAAGCTCATCGCGAGCACGGTGTCGCCGGGCATGGTGAAGGCTCCGTAGGCCGCGATGTTGGCGCTGGCCCCGCTGTGCGGTTGCAGATTGGCGTGCTCGGCACCGAAGAGTTCCTTGGCGCGAGCGATTCCGATCTCCTCGGCGCTGTCCACCTCCGAGCAGCCGCCGTAGTAGCGACGCCGCGGGTAGCCCTCGGCGTACTTGTTGCTCAAGGTCGAACCGAGCGCAGCCAGAACCGCCGGTGAGGTGAGGTTCTCGCTGGCGATCAGTTGCAGGCCCCCGCGCAGCCGCTGCAGTTCGCTGAGGATGATGGAGGCGATTTCCGGGTCCTCGCTTTGCAGCGCCCCGAAGTCCGGGCCCCAGAAGGTGTCTTGGTCGTGTCCGCTCACGGTGGTGCTCCTGAGTGTCGAGATCGTGACCGATTGCCCTTAGTCGGTCGCTTGGTCGTCGTCCGCTTGCCCTGCCGGCGCCACTGTATCCCCACGTTCGGGCCGCAGCACGGCTTCCACCCGGTCAGTCGTGATGGCTCCCTCGCGAACCACCGCCGCGGGGTAGGTGGACAGGTCGACCACCGTGCTGGCTAGTTCCACTGCCTCATGCTCGGACCACGCACGCTCTCCCACGGGCCCGACGTCGCAGACCGCATCGACGTCGTCCACCAGCGAGTCCAGGGCCTGCTCGACCGTGACCGGTGGCTGCCCTCCGACGATCGTCGCGGCGCTCGTGGCCATCGGCCCGAGGGCCGCGCAGATAGCCAGCGTGAGCGGGTGCAGCGGCATCCGTACCGCCACGGGTGCGCCGTCGGGGTGGTCCCAGGCCAAGGTGGGCTGGGCGGGCAGCAAGATCGTCAGCATCCCCGGCCAGAAGGCCTCCATCAACTCCCGCGCCCGTTCCGGCACCCGCGCTGCGACGCCGGCCACCGTGTTCGGCGAACCCACCAGCAACCCCAGCGGCGTGCCCGTGGCCTGCACCTTGGCCCGTCGAAGCAGGCCCGTTCCCTTGAGCGAGAACGCATCGGTGGCCAGGACGTAGCAGTTCTCCGTGGGCAGCACCACCACGCCCCCGCCGCGCATGATGGAAACCGCCTGCGCCACCACCTTCTCGCGCGCAGTCTCGCTTGTCACCGGGGACCGGCCGCAGTCCCAGATCCTCGGATCATTCACGCCTGCGTCCACGCCCGGGTTCACGGCTGGGTCCTAGTGGCCAGGGTGAAGCGTGGCAGGCCGGCTAGGTCGAGCCGGTCCGTCACCTTCTCGAAGGCCGGTGCTCCCGGCAAGCCGGGGACGCTGGTGGCCATCGCTGCATCGAGGTGCAGCCCCCGCAGCACGCCGACGACGCCGCCATCGGAGGCATCCGGGCCCTGGGTATCGGCGTGCTCGACCGCCAACAGACCACCGGGGCGCAGCAACAGTGCGGCGGTTCGCGCGATGCGTCGAACCACGTCGAGGCCGTCGGATCCGCCGTACAGGGCGAGGTACGGGTCGTGCTCGCGCACCTCGACTTCGCGCGGCACCATCGAATCGGGGATGTAGGGCGGGTTGGCGACGACGACGTCCACCCGACCGGCCAGCGACGCCAACGGCCCACCGACTTGCGCGACATCCCCCGCATCGGCCTGCACCACCTCGAAGGTCGAGCCGGCGTCCGCGATCGCCCCCGCGAACTCCTCGGCGTTGCGGCGAGTCCATTCCACCGCGCTGTCGTCCAACTCGACGGCGTACACGCTCGTACCGGGGGCCTCGATAGCCAACGACAACCCGACCGCACCACTGCCTGCGCACAGGTCCACCGCGATCTGGCCGGTGGCCTCCCGCAGCGGCCGCACGCCGGCTTCGGTGATCAGTTCGGTTTCCGGCCGAGGGATGAACACCCCGGGGCCGACCGCCACTTCGATGCGCCGAAACGGTGCGCGGCCGGTGATGTGTTGCAGCGGCACGCGGTTCAACCGTTTGGCGAGCGCTTTCTCGAAGGCCACTCGTTCGCGTCCGGTCGGCGCATCGTGCAAGAACAGGCGTCCGCGGGGAACGTCCAACACCCAGGCGAGCAAGATCGCGGCGTCCGCCTGCGGTGAGGGAACGCCCGCAACGGTGAGGCGTCGTTCGGCGTCGTAGAGCAGGTCCCGAGCCGAGACCCGACCACCCTCCGTCGGCTCTTCTTGCCCTAGTGCGTCGAAGAAGCCGTCGGGCATGCGCTCAGCTCGCGGACTCGACGGGTGCGGCCATCTGCGTTTCGCGATCGGCAGCCGTGCAGGCGTCGACGATCGCGTCGAGATCACCGTCGAGGACCTGGTCGAGGTTGTGCGCCTTGAAGCCGACGCGATGGTCGCTGATGCGGTTCTCCGGGAAGTTGTAGGTGCGGATGCGCTCGCTGCGATCGACCGTGCGCACCTGACTGCGACGGGCGTCGGAGGCTTCTTGCGCCGCTTGCTCCTCGGCTATCGCCAGCAACCGCGCACGAAGGATGCGTAGCGCCTGTTCGCGGTTTTGCAGTTGGCTCTTCTCGTTCTGACAGGAAACGACGACGCCGGTGGGGATGTGCGTTATGCGAACCGCGGAGTCGGTGGTGTTCACGCTTTGGCCCCCCGGACCCGAGGAGCGGTACACATCGATACGCAGATCGTTCGGATCGATCGTGACGTCGACATCCTCGGCTTCGGGCAACACCAACACGCCCGCTGCGGAGGTGTGGATGCGGCCTTGGGATTCGGTAACGGGAACACGCTGCACGCGGTGGACCCCGCCTTCGAACTTCAACCGGGCATAGGGCGTCTCCCCCGGCTCCGGTGTGCCCTTGGCCTTCACCGCCAACGAGACGTCCTTGTAGCCGCCGAGATCGGATTCGACGGCGTCGATCACCTCCGTGGCCCAACCCCGCCGTTCCGCGTACCGCAGGTACATACGCAGCAGGTCCCCGGCGAACAACGCGGACTCCTCACCGCCCTCGCCGGCTTTCACCTCGACGATGACGTCCTTGTCATCCAGCGGGTCCCGCGGTACCAGCAGCGCCCCCAACCGCTCGGCGGCGGCAGCCTCCTTGTCGGCGAGCGCTACCGCCTCATCGGCGAAGGACGCGTCACCCATTTCGGCGAGTTCGACCGCAGCGACGTGGTCCTCGTGCAGGGCGGACCACTCGCGGTAAGCAGCCACCACGGGGCGTAGTTGCGCATATCGGCGTCCAAGCGATCGCGCCTTGGCTTGATCGGCGTGCACGGAAGGGTCGGCCAATGAGCGCTCCACGTCGGTGAACTCGCGGGCGAGATCCTCGCAGTTCTCGAACATCCGCCCCTCCCTTCACTTGCTATCTCGACCCAGGACTACCCCTACCCCGCTCGCGCCACAAGATACGCGCCGGACTTCGGCGGACAGCAGCTAGCGGTCGCCGCGCCGAGGACGACGCCGAAAAGATCGGGCGCCGGTCGGGGATCGACCGCGCGACGGGGGAGACACGCGGCCGATCCCGGGCCGGCGCCCGGAAGTCTTGCTATTTGGATCCTTGACCGGAGTCCTTGCCGTAGCGGGTTTCGAACTTGGCTACCCGGCCACCGGTATCGAGGATCTTCTGCTTCCCAGTATAGAACGGATGGCACTGCGAGCAAACATCCGCGTGGATCACGCCGTTCTTGGCGGTGCTCCGCGTGGTGAAAGTGCTACCGCAGGTGCAGGTCACCGTCGTTTCCACATAGTCGGGGTGGATGTCGGCCTTCATGAGTCACGTCCTTGTCGTCATTGTCCGGGTCGAAGCAAGCGGCGTCCCATGTGCCGCTGATCGTGAACCGGAGCCGGGTAAGTATGCCACGACCGGCCCTAGTCCTCGTCGCTGGACCCCTGCACCGATGGCGTGGTCTTTTGCACCTGAAGCAGGAAGTCGTAGTTGTTGTCGTTCTCCCGCAACTTGCCCAGCAGCAATTCGATCGATTGCTGCTGGTCGAGGGCATGCAGCACCCGGCGCAGCTTCCATACGATCTTCAACTCGTCGGCGGACATCAGCAGTTCTTCCTTGCGGGTGCCGGAGGCATCGACGTCCACCGCGGGGAAGATCCGCTTGTCGGCGAGGCGCCGGTCGAGCTTGAGTTCCATATTGCCGGTGCCCTTGAACTCTTCGAAGATCACTTCGTCCATGCGCGAGCCGGTCTCCACGAGCGCGGTGGCCAAGATCGTGAGCGAGCCACCGTTCTCGATGTTGCGGGCGGCGCCGAAGAAACGCTTCGGCGGGTACAGAGCCGTTGAGTCCACACCGCCGGACAGGATGCGACCGGATGCGGGTGCGGCGAGGTTGTAGGCACGACCTAGGCGGGTCATCGAGTCCAATAGGACGACAACGTCATGCCCGAGCTCCACCAATCGCTTGGCTCGCTCGATAGACAGTTCGGCGATGATCGTGTGATCCTCGGCCGGCTTGTCGAAGGTCGAGGCGATGACCTCCCCCTTCACCGACCGTTGCATGTCGGTGACCTCCTCTGGACGCTCGTCGACGAGTACGACCATCAGATGGCATTCGGGGTTGTTCTCGGTGATGGCGTTGGCGATCGCCTGCAGCACCATCGTCTTGCCGGCCTTGGGTGGCGAGACGATCAGTCCACGCTGTCCCTTGCCGATGGGAGCCACCAGGTCGATCACCCGGGTCACCAGATTGGCCGGAGCGGTCTCCAGCCGGAGGCGGTCTTGCGGATACAGGGGCGTCAGTTTGGAAAATTCCGGCCGGTCCTTGGCCGCTTCGATATCCCCGCCGTTGATGGTCTCGACGCTGACGAGCGGGTTGAACTTCTCGCGGCGTTCGCCGTCGCGGGGCTGGCGCACCTGACCGGTGATCGCATCGCCCTTGCGCAGCCCGTACTTGCGGACCAAGGAAAGCGAGACGTAGACATCGTTGGGACCGGGTAGATACCCGCTGGTACGCACGAAGGCGTAGTTGTCGAGCACGTCGATGATGCCGGCAACGGGCGCGAGGACATCGTCCTCGGTGACTACCGGCTCGGATTCGTTGAACCC
>Ga0209953_1000434_pt1 | contig 14825 bp, 14 predicted proteins | sample SalPonred_H2O_MG_FD_185713 | JGI IMG/M metagenome (GOLD analysis project Ga0209953, IMG submission 185713) | Salt pond water microbial communities from South San Francisco under conditions of wetland restoration - Salt Pond MetaG... | ecosystem: Environmental > Aquatic > Non-marine Saline and... | reverse complement strand
TTCGGCGTATTGGCTGAAGTAGAAGCCGCCGATGGTTAGGCCGGCGTCGTTGAATCCGTCGATCACGCTGGGGTTGTCGAACGCACCGATACCCACGGCAGCGTGCTTGGTGGTCCAGGACATCCCCGGCCTATCGCCCAGAGCGGCTGTCAGCTCCACGCCGGCTGGCACGAACAAGATGCGCAGATCCAGGTCCACACCGAATTCCGCGGTGCGGCCGGCCACGACCGATCCGTCCTGACACGCCAGCTTCAGTCCCGTGCACATGCGATCTCCCCTCGACAGTTATGTGAAGCGATTGTGCACCATGTTCCTGAATAACAGTTGACCGTCAGGCGTATGCACGCCATCTACGTACCTGGACCCGGAGTGGACGGGCCGTGCCTCCAGGAACTGCTGGTCAGCGAGCTTCGAACAGGATCCCTTAATTCACCGCGACAACTGTTTGCTGCTGCTCACCTAGTCCGGAAATCGACAGTCGCGTGACATCACCTGGGCTCAGATAGGGAAAGCGACCCGACAGGGCTACACCTTGCGGCGTGCCAGTGTTGATTATGTCCCCAGCATCCAGCATCGTCACGTGACTTAGGTGCTGAATGATGTGCGCTACTGAGAAGATCATGTCGCTGGTGTTGGAGTCTTGCCGCACTTCACCATTGACCCACGACTGTAGTCGCAAGTTGTCTGGATCAATACCTTCCTCTAGCGGTACCAGTGAGGGACCAAGTGGATTAAAGGTCTCCCAGGACTTTCCCTTCGACCATTGACCTCCGGAACGTTCGATTTGCCAATGTCTATCGCTGACGTCGTTAGAAATAGCGAACCCAGCAATGCAATCAAGTGCCTCTGCTGGTGAATTAATGCAACGTGCCCTCTTCTTGAGCACAACGGCGAGTTCTACTTCCCAGTCCAAAGTCTTGGAACCAGGAATAGGGTGAATGTCATCAAAGGGCCCAACAACTGTCGCAGGATGCTTGAAGAAGATGATGGGCTCTTCCGGTAGCGGCGATCCCGATTCAGCCGCGTGGGCTACGTAGTTCTGGCCTATGCAGATAACAGCTCGCGAGCCAGTCACCGGAGCCCCGATCCGCATTCCGGAAATATCCATCTCAGACAGGGATCCATTGCGGTGCTCTTCGCGAGCCACTGCCAGACCGTCTCGCGCTAGGAAGGCAGGATTGACGTCTTCGGTGAGTGTCCGCAAATCGAAAGCGCGATCGCCATCAATGAGGACCGGGACCTCGTCTCCCTTGTTACCAACTCGCTGGAACGGCACTGTCGGTTTCCTTTCTAGATGTTCGGAGAAAGCAAAATCTTGCTGGCATCACGGGAGTGTGACGCCAACTCTTGAAACACGGTTGGACCTGCTTCCAGTGGTTCAACCGCGTCCACGAGTTGCTCGGCGATATCGATGTTTGCGCTTAGCCATTCAACAGTTGAGACAAAATCGTTCTTCGAATAGCAGAACGTTCCGATGATGTCTCGCTCTTGGACCGATACGTCAAAGGCGGCGAAGTTGATCTGCGGCTCCGCCATACCGATTAGCACCAGCCGGCCACCCCTCCCTGTCATGTTCAGGCCCTGAGCCACCGACTGCGAGGTACCGACTGCATCGAATACCGTCGTCGGTCGGGAAGGAAGGGCGCTCAAGACATCGGCCGCTTCGTCGGGTGCTACCGCGTGGAAACCCAATTGACCAAGCAGGCTCCGTCGCGAACTCAGATTCTCCGTCACAGTGATGGCATCTATGCCGGCTCGCTTGACACCCAGCGCCACGGCTTGACCGATCGGACCCCCACCGATCACCACTACTCTTTCATCCGGAACTAAGCGAGCGCGCCGGACCGCGTGCCACCCCACAGCGAGCGGCTCAACCAAAGCACCTAGGTGGGTGGGTGTCTGCGGTGGTAGCGGAATCAAATTGGCAGCAGGCACCACCATGTACTCGGCAAACGCCGCATCCCATTCCGGGTAGACACCTAGCACACGAAGGTCGGTGCAGCGCTGCTCTTCACCGAGCTCGCACTGCGGGCACTTTCCGCATGACATGGCTGGATTAACAACGACGGATTGCTCCAGTTGCAGGCCAGAAACCCCTTCTCCGATGCCAATGACGGTTCCCACCGTCTCATGGCCCATGACCTGTTCCGGATGCCGACGTCCGGTGTGCCCGGTGAATCCGTGCAAGTCGCTCCCACAAACACCCGTGGCAACAATCTTGATCAGCACCTCTCCTGGATGCGGGTCTCGGATTTCTCGTTCCTCAACGGCCATTTCCCACGGGGATTTGAAAACTAGCGCTCGCATTTTTCTCCCTTGTCCCTTAACGGTCGTCGCGTACTTCGGCGATGGCATGAATCCCGCGCACTACTGACTCGATCGAATTGGCCAGCGAAACTCGAACCCACCCTTGGCCGTTTTCTCCAAATGCCGACCCAGGAGCCAGCGCCACACCCTTGGAGGCGACCAGTTTCAGGGCAAATTCGGTGCTGTCACGACCATCGATGTTGACCCACAAATAGAAGGCGCCATCGGGAACTAAGTGATCCAGCCCTTCCTCCGTGCAGGCCTCCAAGGCAGCTGCGCGGCGTCCGCGATAGGCGGTCACCATTTCATCGACACAATTCTGTGGACCCTCCAAAGCCGCCAACGCCGCATACTGCGCAGGCCCGGAAACGCAGGAAATGAGGGGCTCTTGCACCTTGGACAATATGGGACTCAACGCCTCCGGAACGACGGCATAACCAACACGCCATCCCGTCATGGCATACGTTTTCGAAAAGCTGTACGTAGCAACAACACGGCCATCAGAATCCTCAAGAGCCGGACTCGGTGATTTTCCCGAGTAGACAACTTGGTCGTAGCATTCATCGGACAAAATCCAAATGTCATGCTCGCTAGCCACGGCATACAGGTCTTTGATGAGATCCATGGTCGGCACAGAGCCAAGAGGATTTGAGGGGAAATTCGTCAGCAGAACTCTCGTTCGGGGCGTAATCAGTTTTCTGAGATCGTCCGGATCGGGAAGAAAGGCGTTTTCCGGTCGTAACGGGTAGTGGACAACTCTCGCGGACAGCAGATCAGCCATCATGCGGAAGTTCGGCCACCCGGGATCCGGCAGCAATATCTCATCACCGGGATCTATCAGTGAAGCTAACGTCGCGTAGATAGCCTCAACAGCACCAGCGGAGACGATTATCTGCTCTGGCTGGACGCCATACCCGTTGACCTTCGTGACTTTCTCCGCAAGAGACATCCGCAACGGGTCAATCCCCGCATTGGGTGAATACCGTGTTGCGCCCTCAGCGATGGCTTGCATACCCGCCTGTCGGATGTGATCTGGAGTTTCAAAGTCCGGCTCCCCCACCTCCAAATGAATGCAATCAGGGGTCCGCCAGGCCAAATCCATAATTTCCCGGATGCCCGATCGCTGCATGTTGGCTACGGATTCACGAGCCATGCTCATTGGCCCTGCACCTCTATCCCTAGTAGTCGTTGTGCATTGCCCCCCATGACTTGCGATAACTCACTGGGCGATATTCCCGGCAACTGCTTCGGCACCAAGTCCAGCAAGGCTCGGTACCCCGGCACCTCGCTGATCCAGGGCCAATCTGATGCCCACACCAAACGCTCTGGCCCAAATGCTTCAAGCAGCATTCGTCCGGTCTCCTGGAGGTCCGGATAGGGGTAATCCGTCTTGGAAAATGCGTACTGCCCGCTGAACATCACAGCCACGTTTTCGTGCTGAGCTAACCGTTGAACCGTGGCAAAGGAATCCGGTGGAATCTTGGTGCTGATACGTGGGCGACCCCACTCATCGCATTCAAAACCCGACTGGCAAAAGCCCAGATGATTCAACATGATTGTCAATTCGGGGAATCTCTCCACGACCGATGCGAGCGCTCGTTGCTGCAGTTCATCGGAATAGAACCAAGCGGCAATCCCTCGTTCTTGCATCGCCTCAAGCAAGTGCAGATATGACGGCGGGATCTCAAGGGACTCATTGGCCCCGAGGGTCCACACCCGAAAACCCACTAGTGGCAACATTTCCAAGCGACGCAGCAGGTCAGCGCGAGGATCCTCAGCCCCCACATCCATAACAGCAACTGCGGAAAATCTCCCTGGGTATCGATCCAGTACAGATGCGATGTACTCATCGTGATCATCAAGACTCACCAAAACAGAATGCTCAACGCCACATTGATCAGCAATCGGCAAATAGTCCTCTACATGTGCCGTCAGCTCTTCACCGTATAGTTCATGCACACCACGGGGAAACTCATTTGACTGCTTCGTAAACAAGTGCATGTGTGCATCAACGATGCGCTGGCCCATGAGCTATACCTTCTTCAACTGACGCAGACGTGCTGCCACTTCGTCACGTTCGTCTTTCTTATCGGGAATCAAGGCACTACCTATCCCCACCGCAAAAGCGCCGGCGCCTAGCCATTGCTCGGCATTGTCAACCGATACTCCGCCAGTGGCCACAAATCGGACATCATCGAAGGGCGCTCGCAGCGCCCTCAAGTAGTCCACCCCCATGGCACCCGCAGGAAAGAACTTGACTGCGGATAGGCCCAGTGCAAGTGCCGATTGCACTTCACTTGCCGTCGCTACACCTGGAAGATGTTCCAATCCAGCACTCCGACAGGCCTCGACCACACGTGCATCTAAGCCAGGTGACACTGTGAATGTGGCTCCACTCTCATGCGCTTGCTGGACATGCGCAGGGGACAGGACTGTGCCGACTCCCACATGCGCGAATGGATGCTGCTGCGCGACAGACACCACATCCGACCAATGTGGGGTGTTCGTCGTCACTTCGATTGCCTCAACTCCAGCTTGGACGAGCCAATCAAAGGTGGTGTCCAGATCGCTCGGCATGCCTCGCAATATCGCAATGACCGGCATACGACTCAACGATGATTCCAACGTTCCAGCGCCGGTTTGCATCATCGACGAATCCGACGCTCATCAAACTCAACAATGTCCTTACGTTGAAAGCATGCAGCATCGCCGAAGTGGGTCTGTTTCCAAGCAGAAGCCCGAACTGCTTGCTGGGCCGCCCACGCCGGATCGCCGGCTTCTTCCAAACAGGCAATGAAGGCCCCCGCTCCTGCGTCACCAGCACCGATGGGGTCAACGATTCGGCCTTCAGCTTCGCCCGATACTTCCATTTCTGGTCCGAATACCTGTATCCGATTCGAACCGATCCCTCCAACACGGCCCTTTCGATCCGACACGACCACCCATTCAAGCCCGAATTCCGCAATCGCTTTCTGGCTAGCTTCTTGTGGAGTTGACCCGAGTCCCAGAAGTTCATCTAGATCGAAGCTCGATGCGAACAACACATCAATCTCCGGTAACAGCTCACGAACCCAGGTGCGTGTGTCTTCCGGAGACGCCAATTTGCTGCGGTGGTTGACTTCGAAGTACCGCCGCACGGAATCTGACGTTGAGAAAAGAGCCTTAACCAACTCACGCGACCCCTCCCCCAGTGCGAAGGTAATACCCGAGCTATACAGACATGACGATGCTTGGACCTGTCCGGTGAGATCGAAATTGTCTGCGGTCATTGCGCACGCGCCCGAATACTCGCGATCATAAGTAACCGTCACGCCGCGTGGCTCTGGGGCAATCTCTGCAAAGTAGAGCCCCACCCGTTCTGGCCCAACATCTACAATCGTTTCAACCCCGAACCGTTGAGCATGCTGAATGATCTTCTCGCCAAGAGCATCATCGGGTAGCCGACTCATCCACGCGGATGGCAGGCCCATTTGGCTAGCCGCAATGGCTACATTCAATTCGGCGCCACCGACGCTGACATCGAAGCCGTGGGCGGCTACTAACGGCTCATTGCTCTGCGTTGATAGGCGCACCATCGCCTCGCCTACCGTCAGCAATCGATCAGTACTCATACCCGAGCGCCCTTTTTGGTGATGAAGAGTGCGATCGCCATGACGATGATGGCCCCCCGGAAAAGTCCCTGACTGTACTGCGAGACACCGATCATATTTAGCGAGTTATCTATGAGGGCCAACAACACTGCGCCGCCGATGGCTCCAATCAACTTTCCACGTCCCCCAAGAAGTGATGCGCCACCGATAATGACAGCCGTGATTGCCGCCAACTCAAGGCCTTCGCCGGTGGTCGGGGCACCTACTCCCGCGCGTGACACCTGCGCGATGCCTGCTGTGACAGCAAAGAGCGAACACAAGACGAGCGACCACGTGATCACAGGGCCGCTATTCACACCGGAGCGTCGGGCGACTTCCCTGTCTCCACCGGCGGCGTACATACGCATGGGCAACCTGGCCACCCGGAACCATAGGAACAATAATCCGAGCATCACAATCAGGGCTAGGAACGCATACGGCAAAGGCCCAACGCGATCATAAAAGAAGTTGATGACCGTTGTGGGAACACTTCCTACACCCTTGACCGTGTAGGCAAGGACCAGGCCTTCCAGCACAGAGAACATGGCAAGAGTGGCGATGAACGCTGGAACTTTAAAAATCACAACCAACATCGCATTGATCAAGCCAACTGCGATGCCGATCCCGTACGCCAGCAGGACAGCGATGAGGAATTTGCCCATATCGCCATCGCCGATTCCAGAGACGAGGACAGCTGTCAGTTTGACGAGAGCCGCTACTGACAAATCGATTTGTCCCGCAATGATCGCGATGAAGAGCCCACACGTAATGATGATTAACGGGATGGTTTGACCCAAGAGGTTCGGGACGTTTCTCTCCGTCAAGAAACTATCTGACGTTACTGAGGCAACAACAGCTAGAGCGGCAATAATCAGCCACACCGCGACACCACTGGTGAAGAGATGGGAAATGCGTGAAGTCACGGCCGTCATGGTGTTGCCACCGAACTGAACTCCAGGACATTAGCTTCTGTTGCTTCGTCCCCGCGGAGCTCTCGCACCATGCGGCCATCCCTCAAGACCAGTATTCGATCGGTGAGTGCGAGTACATCTTCGATTTCAGAACTCACCACAATCACGGAAGTTCCTTGGGACGCAATTTGCCCGACGATGTCGATGATTTCGGACTTGGCCCCAATATCGACACCCCGCAGGGGTTCATCGAGGAGCAGGATCTTGGGCTTGGTACCAATGCAGCGGGCTAGTACTACCTTTTGTTGGTTACCTCCCGACAAGAAGCGCACTTCCTGAGAGGTGGACGCAAGCTTCACGCGCATGCGCTCAACGAGGGAGTCGGTGTGGGCTCGAAGGGCGCTTGATCGCAACCAGCCCCAGTTGGACACTTTCTGCAAGATGGACAGCACGACGTTGTTACTGACGGACTGATTGAGGATCAAGCCGAGTCGTTTGCGATCCTCGGGAACCAAGACGATTCCTTGTCTAATTGCAGCTCGAGGTGAGCGCAATTGCAGCATTTGGTCACCAAGGGTGATCGTTCCCGATTCGGCTGGTTCCAAGCCGGCCAACACCCGAAGTACGCGCGAGCGCCCCGAACCAGTGAGGCCCGCAACACCCAGAATCTCTCCAGGCTGAAGCGTGAAGTCCAAAGTGTCCTCACCCATGCCTGGTAGACGCACACCCGTCACTTCAAGTTGAGGACCATCGAGTGGGGTTGAGGTACCCACTTGCCACTTCGGGGGAGCATCCAACAGGACTTCTCGTCCAACCATTGCTTGAATCATGTCTTGTTGAGACAGTTCCGCACGGGACTCCTCGAGCACTTTTCGCCCATCACGCATCACCGTGACTTCGTCTGCGATTTCCATGACTTCATCGAGACGGTGAGTGATGTATACGATCGAAATGCCGCTGTCCGTCAACTTCTTGATCATTGCGTAGAGCAGCGCCAACTCATCGTTACCAAGTACTGCGCTGGGCTCGTCCAAGATCACAACTCGAGCGTGTCTGGTCAACGCTTTGGCGATCTCGACAAGTTGCTGGCTGGCGATGCTCAATTCACCAAGGACGGTCGTGGGCTCAATCTCCGAAGCCCCCAATTGATCCAAAACTTCCCGCGCACGCCTGTTCATCGCTGCACGGTCGACGAAAGGACCGGCTCCTGGCTCAATTCCCAGAAACAGATTCTCCGCGACCGTCATAGCCGGCAACAGACTCAATTCCTGATAAACCGCAACAACACCACCGCGCAGAGCATCATTTGGGCTGCTGAACGAGACTTCATGACCGTCAACTTCGATTACGCCGGAATCCGGTTGTAAGACACCAGACATGATCGAAATCAAGGTTGATTTACCCGCACCGTTTTGGCCAAGGAGCGCATGAACCTTTCCCGCATGCAGATCTAAATCCACATCGATCAAGGCCGGTATGCCGGCGAATGATTTGTGAATGCCTCGCATGCGAAGGAGAGGGGCTTCGCCCCTCCCCTTCGCACTTGCGGGGAAATCAGCAGAGGTTGAGTGAGACAAGGAGCTCATCACTCAGGGCCTCGGCGGGAATCCACAGATCATCACTGCAATCCATCCGAACGTAGTCATCAATCTCAGCGTCCGTGAAAATCGGGACATCGACATTGACGAAGCTCGACACGGGCTCTCCCTGCAGCGCAGCGACAGCAGTGTCCAAGCAATCAGCTGAGTGCGCCGGCGGGTAGCCGATTGCCGCGAACTCAACGTTGTTTTCCTTGGCAAGCTTCAAGAAGCCGTTCAAGGGCTCGGCCGTAATCGGCGGAGTCGACAGACCCGCCTCGTTGTAGGCCTGGATGACACCAACGTTCTGCAGGCCACTATCTGACCAGATTGCATCGATGGAATCGCCGTACTTCGAGATCAACTGCTCCGTAATGGTCTTGCCTTCGGTCGGAGACCAGTTGGTGTATTGGCTATCGAGGATTTCGATATCTGGGTACTGAGCGAAAACCTCATTGGCGCCCTCGAGCCGACTTTCGGCCGTCGGAACACCAGGAATACCCGCCAACATCACAATCTTGCCAGAGCCACCGACCTTTTCGGCAATCCATTCTGCGGCAAGGGCGCCGTTGAGCCGGTTGTCGCGGTCTACTCGTGAGACGTTGGTGTCCGTATCAACAATGCCCGTGCACAAAACTACCGGGATGCCTTCCGCGGCAGCGCGCTCGATCGGCGCCTTGATGGCCGGTCCCATCGGCGTCACGATCAGTGCGTCGATGTCCTTGGCCAGCAGATCGTTGATGTCATTGACCTGCTTGTCTTCTTTACCATCGGCTCCGGCGTACTCCAGCGTTACTCCGAGCTCTTCGGCGTGGGCCTTCATCGTCTCGTCATAGATGGTCGCCCACGAGTTGGTCGGCCCTTGCGAGGCGAAGCCGATGTTGTACGGGCCTTCTTTAGCGAACTGTGAGGTGTCGACCTCAACGATGCCTGCGTCGGTGGGCTCGAGTCCCGGGTTGGTCAGACCGAGGGTTTCCCAGTCCTGGACCCACGCGGTGCTGAGTGCATTGGATGACTCGCCTGCGTCAACGTCTGCCGAATCGGACTCTTCGGTGGCATCCTCTGTGGCTTCGGCTGTCTCTTCAGTGACTGTTGCCGACTCCTCTTCGTTGGACGAAGCCGAGTCACTATCACCACTCGAGCATGCCGCCACCAGCGAGGCTGCTGCCAGCAGACTCACGACGCCAACAGCTCGACGTCTTTGATTGCTCCTAATCATTTCTTTTTCCTTTTCTCGAGGACATCGGATTCACAAGATCAGTCGCCACAAAGCGGCGACTGGGTGATCTCTCAGCCACCCCTCCTTCCCCACTGCGTGGTTTGCACGGCTACAGCGACCGCGATGATCGTTCCCTTGACCACCAACTGCAGCCACTCATCGGCTCCCGACAAAACGATCATGTTGAGAGCTGAAGCAATGACGAACGCCCCGATGACGGATCGACCGATGCCTCCAACGCCACCAGCAAAGGAAGTCCCCCCGATGACGGCCGCTGCGATCGAATCGAGGTCGTATCCCACACCCAAGTAACCATCGACATATCCGATGTACCCACCCAAAAGCAGGGCTGCGATAACTGCGAGAACGGCGCAGGCGACATACGCGCTTGCCGTCACCCGTGCGGTGGGCACACCACTTAATCGCGCAGCTTCGGGGTTGCCACCCGTGGCGTACACCCACCGCCCCCACACGGTCCTGGCGAGGATCAAACCCAATCCAAGGAGCAACGTGGCGGCTATGAGCGTGGGAAGAGGCAACCCGACTACGCGGTTCGTACCCACACTTGCCAGAAAGGGAGGGACGCTGCCACCTGGTACACCCTGAGTCCAAGCAGTTTGTACGCCAAGGATCAAGACGGTTGTGGCGATTGTGGCCACGAATGGGGGCACTCGCCGCACGACCACCAGAAAGGCGTTGACCAAACCGATCGCCACGCCGGCCAGCAAAGCGACGAGAATCGCAAACAGAAGGCGATCATTGTTGCCTTCACTTACCCGCGCCACGATCACCATGCTCAGCGTGATCGTGGCGCCAACAGACAAGTCAACGCCGCGTACCAACAGCACGAGCGTTTGTCCGGCTGCCACTACGGCCAAAATGGCCGCCTGTCGACTCAGATTCGACAAGTTGCCTGGAGCGAAGAAGTCAGGCGCCACGATGAGCGCAGCGACGACAACAATCACCAGCCCCAAGACCGGCGTCAGGGCCGAAAGCCGCACCGACTTGAGACGCTCAGGCGCCTTCTCGATCACACTCATGTGACCGTACAAAATTCACGGATGAGGTTCTTGTAAATCGGCACCGCCTGCTCGAGGGAGCGGATGCTTACTCGCTCGTCAGCGGCATGGGCGTATTCCAACAGCCCGGGGCCGAATGCCGGCAGGGTCGGGATTCCAAGTATCCCCTGCAGCCAGCACGCGTCCGTGGTCCCCGGAAAAACGCCGAGTGGTAGCGATGCACCTAACACACTTTCGACCGCTCTTTGACAGCTAGCAACCACCGGATCTTGAGGGGAAACTTCCGTTGGCGGCAACCAGTCTCGTGGTGCTTCCTCGAATCGTGCGCTCGCCTGAATTCCCTGTGCGGCGAATGACTGCGTGAATTCGTGTAGCTCCTGCTCGAAGGTAGCCCTGTCCATACCGGGGACGAGTCGGATATCGCTGGCGAAAGTCGCCAAGCCAGGCACCACCCCGAATCCGACACCACCTTCCACGAGAACGCCCGCGTTAACGGTGGGTTTGGCGTCTAGTTCGTTTTCCGGGTGCGAGGGTTGGAAGTCCCGGGCAAACGCGAGAAGAACCTCCGCCATGGCCACCGTTGCGAACTGGTAGCCCTTTGCTTTGGACAAACTTGAATGACCTTGTCGTCCTTGCACATCAATGAACACATTCGCGATGCCGCGACTGATCACGTTCAACGCATCCCAGTCCGTTTGCAGCCCGCCTGGCTCACCGATCACGATTGCATCTGCATCGATCAAACGATTCTCAGCAAGGAAGCGTGAGCCGAACAATGACCCATACTCTTCGTCGGCGGTAAGAACCAAGCTCAACTGCCCGCAAGTCGGTGGATCGGCGACCACCTCACTGGCGGCAATGAGCATCGCAGCAAGTGCGCCCTTCATGTCGCACGTACCCAAGCCGTGCAGATTGCCGTCGATTTCCTCAGCAACGAACGGGTCGGTAGCCCACTTCGCATCACCCACGGGCTTGGTATCCAAGTGGCCACTTAACGCCAGGTGCCGACCACCGGGACCGAAATCTAGGTGGACGAGCACATTCGGGCGTTCAGGCTTTTGGGCTTCCACCCGCACCTCGCCTAGGCCCGCCGATCGGGCGAAATCCGCAACAGCCGACGCAATGGCCCGCTCATCGCCGGGCAAGTTGGGGCTCGGTACGCCCACAAAGTGCCGGGTGAGCTCAACTACGTCGTGCATGCGCGTCCCTTTCGTTCCGCTGCATGGAACCTAGTTCCAAACTAAGCGCAAGTTATCGGGCTGTTCACACGCCGTCAACGGATTCCGGTTACAAGTTCGTAAAGACCGATCGGCGGGCCCAGTAGCGAAGCGCTACTCCTCCTTGTACTCCTTGGCCCACTCGACCCCTTGCCATGACCACATGCGAACGGGGTCTAGGCGAAAAAGCCACCGCTTCTTGTCCAAGGTGGGCTCTAGATACTTCGGGCCGTTCGGGCCGAGATAACGAACGCTCATTCGTTCGGCAATCTCCACCCACTTACCACCAAGGTTCGGATCCTCGACCTTGACGGCCTCGCATTGCGCAATCACTTTGCGCAAAGCACCTTCTTCATCAACGGTGATAGCGCAGCGTGGCTCAGCATCGAGGTATTTCGCCCACGCTGATTTCAACCGCGGTACAACCCAGAACGAATCGCCGTCCCACTCGTGCCAACAAGGCACAACGTACGGCCAACCATTCTCATCTAGGCAAGCAAGACGAGCCAACTTGCCTTCCGCGAGAAACGACTCAAACTCTTCTCGCTCCAGCCCCCCGATTTTTCCCCGCCAACTCTCATCCTTAGCGGATTCCGTCACTGTGAACCTCCTTCGTTGTCTAGTGCTGCGGCGCACAACCTACGAGGAGTAGCCGAGTTGCTCGGACACATCAAGTGCGGCCTTCGCAACCAACGGCCCCAACTCGTTGGCGACCGCAAGAGTAAGCCGAGTCTCAGGTCCGGCGAGACTGATCGCCGCAATTGCACTTCCATCATGACTGAAAACGGGGGCGCTCACGCACCGAATACCGTCCTCGTTCTCCACATCATCAATCGCAAAACCACGTTCTCGAATCCGTGCGAGTTCTGCTTGGAGTTCCTGCGGATCAGTGATCGTCTGGGGTGTCCGAGCCTCCAAAGGAGAGTTGGCGATTTCGTCAATGAAGCCCTGTGTCGAATATGCCAAGAGCGCCTTGCCCAAACCTGTGCAATACAGGGGGTTTAGAGCTCCAACTTCACTGTGCATACGCACCGCCAGGGGACTTTCCACCTTTTCGAGATAGACCACCCACGGAAATTGAATGACACCGAGATGGCAAGTTTCTTGCGTGTGAGCCGTTAGCTTTTCCATTTGTGGCCTAGCCAACACGCGAACATCCGTCTGCTTGAGAAAGTTCATACCCATGGCCAGGAGTAGCGCACCTGGACCAAAGCGCCCTTGCTCATCGACGCGAAGTAGGCCCCCCTCTGCCAAGACGTTTAGGATCCGGTGACAGGTGGTCTTCGGTAAACCGGTGCGAGAAACGACGTCGACCAAACGCATAGGTTGGTGCGCATGCAGCGCCACGACCTCTAGCACCGTCAATGATCGAACAACGGAGCGCGAGGCCGACTCAATCGCGCCAGCAGCTCGACGCTCAGTGAGCGCTCCCACGTGCCACCTCCCCTAGACATCCACCGAAGTAAACCGGCGAGTCGTGCTCACAGCACAGTATGGCGATCCAAGCACTAGTACTTGCGAATGCCTAACGAGGCGGGGCAAGGTGATGCATTCCGCCGTCCACATCCAAGATGGTGCCTGTCGTCGACGCAGCCCGCGGATCCGCGAGGTAACAGATCGCCAAGGCAACCTCATCGGCAGTGACCAACCGACCGATGGGCTGGCGAGCCTCCAAGGACCGACGCGCCTCCTCAGGATCATCTGCCTGGGCCAGTAGTCGGGCAACCCACGGCGTGTCCGCTGTGCCAGGCGCAACAGCGTTCACCCGGATGCCTTCGGACAGGTAGTCCGTGGCCATTGCCAGCGTCATGGACAACACTGCACCCTTCGTTGCCCCGTACAGCACACGATTAGGCAAACCCGTATGGCTGGCGATTGATGCCAAATTCACCACCACCGGATTGGCACCTGCCCTCAGGTAGGGCAACGCGTTTCGGGTCACGCGAGCTATGCCAACAACATTGACGTTGAGTGAGTGCATCCACTCCTCATCGGTATTTTTCTCCACCGAACCACCCGAAGACACTCCGGCGCTGTTGACGACAACGTCGATTCCCCCCAGCATTTCTGCGGCTTCTTCTACCGCCCCAGCGACGGATGACTCATCTGCGACATCCCCCGCCACAAACGAGAGGTCCGATTCCCCTGGTGGGTTCAGATCAACAGAAACCACTGAGTAGCCCTGTTCACGCATCATTGACGCCGTGGCTAAGCCGATTCCTGATGAGCCCCCGGTAATGATCGCGCGACGCTCTCGACTTTGCTGATTCGACGACAATTCTCTCTCCCACTTCCTGAGTGTCAACATCGGCCGACATCGAGTGTCGACGGCTGCACCCTACGGATTAACGATCCCGGTATCAAAACCTCGACACCTATTTCGGGAAGAGTTCGCCGTCCTGCGCGCGCTTAGTTGCCAGCCACGCCTGGAAGCTGGCGTCTTGCTCGTCACGCCACGTGGCGATGGCGGCGCTGAGTTGTTCGGGTGTGTAGGAGCGCAGGGCGTCGTAGTTGTTCATCTCGGCAAGGAAGAGCCGGCCGGTGATCGTCGCGTCGGCTGCAGCACCGTGCCAACTGTCTTCGGCGAGATCGAGTCCGTAACGCTGGATGGTGGGCATCAAACGGCGTTGATTACGACCCTTGACGTACTTGTCGAATTCCTTGTCGATCACATACGGGCAGATGATCGGGCTATCGGTGATCGGCGCAATGCCATGGCGGATGAGGTTCGCGTTGAGCATCGCCATATCGAAGGGCGCGTTGAAGGCGACGATCGGCAGATTCGCCTTCGTGAGGTGGCGGTGGATCTCGATGAGGGCTTCGCGTTGGTCGATGCCCTGGGTTTGACTGAGTTCATCGGTGATGCCGTGCACCTCGGTGCTGCCCGGCGGGATCGGGATATCGATCTTCAGTAGCCACTCGTGCGTGTCGGTGGGCTCACCGGCC
>Ga0209953_1000433_pt1 | contig 14859 bp, 28 predicted proteins | sample SalPonred_H2O_MG_FD_185713 | JGI IMG/M metagenome (GOLD analysis project Ga0209953, IMG submission 185713) | Salt pond water microbial communities from South San Francisco under conditions of wetland restoration - Salt Pond MetaG... | ecosystem: Environmental > Aquatic > Non-marine Saline and... | reverse complement strand
GCACAGTGCAGGGCACTGTGACAAAGGTAAACCGTAAGAATGTAAAGGTGCAGGAAGCAGGCTTTGGTACTTGGAATGTGCCAGCAGCAATGTTGAAGCGGGTCGGTGAGCCCGCATAAGAAAACCATTGACAGGGCTTCGGCCCTGTCATATACTAAGACTATATGCTCGCATGGTGGAATAGGTAGACACACAAATAAATATGCCTCCTTGGTGGAATGGTAGACACTAGGGACTTCTACGGCAGTTTCAACTAACTACGAGACTGTCGATAAAAATCCCTTGCCCCAGTGGCGTGCCGGTTCGAGTCCGGCAGGAGGTACCAACTTTAACTTAAAACTATCTCTACCTGTATAAATATACAGAAGGAGATAGTAATGAGTTTATGTGATTACGGATGTGGACATGCAGCAGAGTTTGTAACAACCAGTGGTAGGAAAAGTTGTAGCAAATCACCTAGCGGTTGTCCGGCAATAAAAGAAAAGAACAGTAAAGGATTAAAGAAAGCTTATGCTGATGGTCGCAAGCGGATCGGCTGGACAGAAGAGCATCGAAGTCGAAGTGTCGAATCAAGGAGAAACTCTTCTGCCGAAAGATTGTTTGTTGAGAATTCAACTGCAACGAACGACACTGTTCGAACACTGTTGTTCGAACACTATGATGTGAAACACGAATGTCAAAACTGTAGGATAAGTGAATGGCAAGGTGTAAGTATTCCGCTAGAGTTGGATCATATTAACGGCAAGTCAAGAGACAATAGAATTGAAAATCTTAGACTATTATGTCCAAACTGCCATAGCATAACACCAACTTGGAGAGGCAAGAACAAGAATACAGGAAAAGCAAAGGTAACCGACAAAGAGATATTGACAGCCTTTGAAAACTGTAGTAATATAAGACAAACGCTGATAGAAGTAGGGTTAGCGCCTAAAGGAGGAAACTACGCTAGAGTGAAAAAACTACTAGCAAAGAAATAATACAAACGGGTCTGTTGCCCCAGTGGCGTGCCGGTTCAAGTCCGGCTGCGAGTACCAAACAACGGGTCTTTAGCTCAATTGGTTAGAATGGGGGATTAGCACAATTGGTTAGTGCAGCTGGCTCATAACCGGAAGGCTGGGGGTTCAAGTCCCTCATCCCCTACCAATTCTAACTGGTTTAAGGTTCCGTTCTTATAAATACAATATGAAAAATTGTATTAATTGCGGAAACGAAATAACAAGTAAATCTGCTAAAGTCTTTTGTTCAAGAAGTTGTTCGGCTTCGTATAATAATAAAGGTGTTAGAAGACACGGCAAAGACCCTGGCAATTGTAAATATTGTGGGGAAAAGAAATCAAGTGCGAGTAGAAAATATTGCTCGTCGAGATGTGCTGGTGATGCAAGAAGGAAGTATAAAAGTGATGCAGAACTTACCGAGGCTGTAAAGATACAAACAAGACAACGCAGTGCAAAATATAGAGCAGCACTAAGAGCTCAAACACCAGACGATGCTAATATGGAAAAGATTGCAGAGATTTACAAGAACTGTCCGAAAGGATACGAAGTTGATCATATCATTCCAATCAACAAAGGTGGGTTACATCATCAAGACAATCTACAGTATCTAACTGTAAAAGAAAACCGTAGTAAGAAAGATAAACTCTTGACAAAGTAAAAAAGAGACACTATAGTAAAGAGGTAAGAAGGACTAGTAGGTCCTACAAGACCCACCATATATGTTTCCGTAGCTCAACGGGATAGAGCAAGTGCCTTCTAAGCACTAGGTTGAGGGTTCGAGTCCTTCCGGGAACGCCAGTTAGCAGGAGTTGAGGAAATTTTCTTTGTGCCCTCGGAGAAAAAAGTACTCCTCCTGCTAGTTCTTTGTTGACAGATGTTTGTGTGTATGCTATAACTAACGCATAGGGCAAACACAGAGAGGCATCGCAATGTACGCAGTCACAGCAAAAGCAAAAGAGTATGAAGATACTCAGACAGACGACAACACTGTGGTTCTGTTCCTGATCGAAGAATGCCGCGCTGATACCAACGACCGTTGGGGCGATTATGCTGGTTGGGATATGTATTGGTTCAATGACGGTTCTGATGTTGGCTGTGTCCTTATCACAGACATGGACGGTCAAGTGCAGCCAGCCTATGATGGCATCACACGAGAAGACGTGTTCACTGAAGCTCAACTGCGCACACTGGAAGAGGACGAGCATGAGATTGTAGACGCACCGTTCGGTGTACGTCAGCGAGTGCTAGACACAAAAGACGATCGACCTGACTACTATTTCGATCTTGATCAGCTGCTGAACGCAGGTCGCATTGATCATTGGGCAAAGTGGGAACAGCGGTTGGTAGCATAAAATCGGTTGACACACCTATGCGTTGACTGTATCGTTAACACATAGAGCAATACACAAGAGGACATCGCAATGAACTATCTCGCAGTTAAAGGTCATTACGTCAACGAAGAGATGGAGATTGCACTGGCAACTCAGAAGCAGATCGATCGTCTTTGCAAGGAACTGGATTCAGATCATCCGCAGATGCTGTATGACAGCTACAAAGAAGAACTTGATGCTATGATGGCAGAATTTATGGCTTGACACAGTTTAACGGCTGTGCTACAACTAACACATAGGGCAACACAACTGAAAGGGCTACACAATGACAAAGAACGCAAACGGACTTACAGCAGAGCAGCAGGCAAAAGCAGATGCATGGCGCGAAGTGGAGAATCAGCGTTACCAACAGCAGTATGGTATGACACTGGATCAAGCAGAAGCAATGGCACGGTTTTTTAACGATTAACTGTTGACAACGCCCTGTGTGTTTGCTACAAACAAGCACATAGGGCAACACACAAGAGGGTTTGCAAATGGACAAGTTCACTGAAGCTGCACGAGAGAATGTGGAACGCTATCTCGCTGACATGGGACTGGAGGTGATGAACGACACTACTGCGTTCTATGACGAAGTTTATACGCTGGCACACGATGGCGCTATTGCTGCTGGTGCTGCTGCCAGCCAAGCCAGCATCATCGCTGCTTATATGCGTACTCAGTATTAAAAAGCTGTTGACAACGCCCTGTGTGTTTGCTAATGTAAACACATAGGGCAACACAACACAGAGGGCAACGACATGCGTTCATACAAAGTATTTGGAATTCGCAACGGTGGTGCAGAGACATATGTAGACACTGTGTTCTCTGCAGCCGAAGGCAAGCAGGTACACGCAATGATGAAAACACAAGGCTACTTTGACGAAATGATTGTGCGTGATGCACTTGGCAACAAAGCAATGCATCACACACTCACAGTGGAGGAATTGGCATGAGCATGATGGCATTGATGAAAGAAACTTATCCCCGTACTGATGCAACCAAACACGAAGCATTCTGTGAGCGTATTCCGATTCATCAGTTTGAAGTAGCAGAGTCAGCACTGCGCAAGGAGATGCGAGCCAAAGGCTACCGTGCAATCTATCGCGGGCCGCGTGTGAGCAACGGCAACAGCTATGGTGTTCCTACTATGACACGTCGTTGCGATGCTACTCATGTGCTGCTTTATCGAAAATAACTGTTGACGCTGTACTGCGCACATGCTATAACACATGTATAGAAACAAGCAAGAGGGCTAGCACAATGAGCACTGAACTTAAATCACACGCAGACAGCGTAGCACTTACACGTTTTTTCGGCGGAGCGGACCGCAAGATGTGTGTGCAGGTAACTGTGAACAATGGTGCAGGACAGTTTGAATATGTGCAACTGACACGCGCACAAGCTGCTGCACTGAGCGCAGACTTGTTGGACTTTGCACAAGCGCGCGAAACAGAAGTAGAATAACTGTTGACAACGCCCTATGTGTTTGCTATAACTTACACATAGGGCAACACAAGAGGGAACACGCTATGCAGAACATTCAGAAGCTAATCGAAACAGTGTTTGACGAAACTGGTGCTGAGCTAGCTGTGGAACTGGTATTCAAATCACAAGGCTGGCGCGCAAGTGTGCTGGAAGGCGAGCAGACTGTGCTGTGCCCAGCAGGCGAATACTTCCTCAGCCAGGGCGGCTTTGATGAGCCCGAGGCAGCGATAGCAGCATTGGATCGCCAGGTAGAAGATGGATACAGAATGGCAGAAGAATTTGCTTGACACTGTGCTGTGAATCAGCTATAACAGATACATAACGCAACATAGCAGAGAGGGCAACACGCTATGAAGTACTGGAGCAACAAAGGACGCTACGAAGCAGAAGCAGCTGAACTGAGCAAGCTGGTGCCTGGCATGGGAAACTGTGCTACACACAAAGGCGAAGTGTGGCGTGCTGCAACAAAAATTTACCACGACTACTTCAACAACGGCTTTGGCAACACATGGAAAGAAGCTGCTGAGTTCCTCTTGGACAACATCGCACTGCCCGACAGTGTTGAAGCAGTGCTGCTGGAACATGCAAATGGCAACTGTGCAGAACTTGAGTATGACGCAGAGATGGACTTGATGATTGACACTGTGATTGAGCAACTGCGCAACACAGAGGATCGTCCTAACACAATTGACATGTGGGAATATCGGAGCACACGGTATCGTCGCTTTGCTGAGGAGTATAGCTACGAGGACGAGTGGGACTACGAGGAAGATTACTAATCCCTCAGGGCAGCGTGTTTTTTGTGTTGACACGCTGCCTGACATATAGTATAACAAACACATAGCAACAAACAAAGAGGGCTAACAAATGTTTAACGCTAACAATGTAAACGCAAAGCTTACACTTGTAGAAACGGAGCACGACGAAGAGCAAACAACATACCGCTTTAAGTGCAACGAAACTGTTACGCTTGGAGGCGAAGGGTTGTGGGGCTATACACAAGCAGGGGACGCTGTAACTGTAACAGGCATTAACGTGCATGAGCGCAGCGCTGAGGACGAAGTATACTGCGACGTAAATGCTGAGCTTGCAGAAGAGCGCATTGTATACACAGACGACAGCTTTGTGCAAGCTGTTAGCGCACTGCTCGATATGGAAGTGGACTACACTGAGCAAGGCATGCAGGACTACGGACTAGTGAGCATGGAAACTTAAAAAAACGCAGCGCACAGCACTTTTTGATAGACGGGTGCTGTGCGCTGTGCTATAACTGTTACATAGGGCAACACAGTAGAGGGAATACACAAATGGGAACTCGCAGCACAATTGCAATTCAGAACGCAGACGGCACTGTTACTGGCATTTACTGTCACTGGGACGGTTATCTGTCGCACAATGGTGCAATCCTCGCTGAGAACTACGCAGACGAAGCTGCTGTGCGCGAACTGATTGCGCTGGGCGACTTGAGCTCGCTGGGTGAGAAGATTGGCAACAAGGTTGACTTCAACGACTATGAGTCGCACAACGGACAGTGTGTTGCTTATGCTCGTGATCGCGGCGAGCAGGACGTTGAAGCTGCTACACACGACAACTGGGACGAACTGTTGGAAGCTTTTGGGCAGGAATACGATTACCTGTTTGTGCCTGGCAAGGGCTGGTGTGTGCGCTGCTTTGCAGGCTGGGAGAACGCAGTAGAAACACTGGACGAGGCATTGGCCAAGGACAGTGAGGAAGCATAAAAACACACACGGGAAGGCAGAAAACAGTTGACAATGCTGCCTTCCTGTGCTACTGTAAGATATACACAGAAACAACAAGGACACACATGAAGCTCACAGTGCAAAACCTACAGCAGATGATGCAGTACCTCCGCAACGTAGCTGAGGTTGACAGCAACGACGAGATCGCAAACGCTGCTTCCAGTCTTGCGTTTCGGCTAGAGAGCGCTGGCACTTCGGTGTTCGACATGCCTATGCAGTTTGATGAATGGACTGAACTGGATCAAGCCGTTGCTCGCTATGCTATTGACAAGCGCGATGTATATGTGCTGCGAGCTGGCGCTAAACACGCTGTGGACACACGCAAGGAGACAGTATAATGGCAATTTGTCCTGAATGTCATACATTAGACAAGCCTTTCTTTGCACCTCGGTGCTCAGAGTGTAACCAAGAGATTGGATTCCTTCATCAGTGTATTAGTTCTTGGATCTATGTTAACACTGTGTTGGTTGGGTTCTTTTTTGTAATCGGTTCGGTGTTCATGGGGTGGCAATGGTGGATGTTGGCCTACTATGCTGTTTGGGTATTGATACCAATGGTGGTTTTGTCTGTGGTTCGATCAGGCTTCTTAGCAATTTTGTTGTCAGGTGCGATCATTTTTGTCTTGACAGCAGCAATGTTGTAGTGTACATTTAGACAGTAAGTAAGAGAGGGTAACACAATGACAAACATCACAATTCGAAACGGCACTTATAAGATCCGAGGTGTGGACACAAGTGTAGCAGGTTTGACCTTTCCGTTAGTAAAAGAATTCAAGCAGGGCACACAGGGCGGCTTTGTTACTGTGGATGGTTCGGCTGTGCCAGGCTTTCCAGATCGCAAGATCAAAATCCGTTGCGATGGTCCAGAGGACTACGAGCATGTAGAAGGCCCCGCTGTTGAGGATTTGGTAGAAGAAACCGACGCGGAGATTGTAGAACGACTGCGCGGCAGATTCCGTATGCTCACAGACATGACCAAGGCTGTGAAGAAGCAGGACGTGCGAGCAATGATAGTATCAGGTCCTCCTGGCGTGGGCAAGAGTCACGGCGTTGAGGAAGTGCTGGATCGTTACAAGATGATGGAGACCATGGGAGGACGCAAGACACACGAAGTGATCAAAGGCGCAATGAGCCCAATCGGACTTTATGTCAAGCTTTACAAGATGTCAGATGCTGGCAACGTTGTAGTGTTTGACGACTGTGATTCAATCTTCCAAGACGAACTGAGCCTGAACATTCTTAAGGCAGCACTGGACTCAAAGAAGACACGCACCATCCACTGGAACACTGACAGTTTCAAACTCAGGAACGAAGGTGTGCCCGGCAGCTTCAAGTTCGAAGCATCAGCAATCTTCATTACCAACCTGAAGTTCGACAAGGTCAAAGGCAAGCTTAGAGAGCATCTTCAAGCACTGGAAAGCCGTTGTCACTATATGGACTTGACTATTGACACAGAGCGTGACAAGATGCTGCGCATTCGTCAAGTGATCGAAGACGGCATGTTGGACGCATATGATCTATCGGACGCAGACAAGGAAGACATTGTGGACTTTGTGGACACAAACAAGAATCGTATGCGAGAGATAAGCCTACGCACTGTGCTCAAAGTAGCTGATCTTGCAGTTGCGTTCCCCGACGATTGGCCCGCTTTTGCAGAGAATACTGTGATGCGTAGATGACAAGCAAGACCGTGATCAACACGGCACCAAAGCTAGAAGCGGTAGAGCAGAGCTCCTGCTTTCAGCGACCACTGTGATTGGTTGTGCCCTTGACCAATCACAGATAGAAAGTAGCAGTTGCCCTCACTGGCTACTTTCGATAATGTCCTCGCAGTGTGCCCTCGCTGCGGGGACTTTTTTCGATTGACACTATCAACATTAGATGCTAAGTTGAATACAACAGAGGGAGACAACCAATGAAGAACATCATCGCTGCACTGCTGCTCACAGCAACCACAGCCGCTTGCAGTTCTACCACAGAAGTGTCGGGCACGGGCAATGTCATTGTGCAATCCACAACGCCCACAGTTCGACCGGTTCATACCTATCGACTTCAACAGCAACATCCAAGCCGAGTATGCCACAGAGACACCCTGCGTCACTATGCGTTCACTGTGTATCGCGAATTCAACTGCTACGGTGTGCTGCTGAATGAGAGTCGAAAATATCATTAAAGTGGTTGACACAGTGAGAGAACTCGGCTATATATGATATATAGGGCAAGAAACCAACGAGGCACACAATGAAAAACTTCGTCGCAGGCACTGTGAATGCAACTGTACTTGCAGCAATGATCGCAACTGGTGCATTCCATTACGGCACAGCCGCAGCAGAACCTCACAGCATCGAAGACACAGACATCGAAATCGTAACAGACGAAGAACTGCACTGTCTACAACAGAACATCTACTTCGAAGCAGGCAACCAGTCAACACTGGGACAGGTAGCTGTGGCTTGGGTAACACTGAACAGAGTTGACAGCGATCGTTATCCCAATTCAATCTGTAAAGTGGTATGGCAGCGCAAGCAATTTTCCTGGACGCACGACGGCAAACCCGATAGCCCCGCTGCTAATGTGTTAGAGCAAAGAGCATGGGAAGACGCAGGTCTTGTTGCTGAAGTTGCACTGTTAGACTGGGCACAGAACGAACAGTCGCCCATTGACGCAGCTACGATGTTTCATGCAGACTATGTGACGCCTTACTGGACAACAGCATACGATCAAGTGGTACAGATCGACACGCATATTTTTTATCAATAATCAGTTGACAGCATCAACTGAAGATGCTACAACTAACTCATAGGGCGACACGCAGGAGACACACAATGGCTGATAAAAAGAATGACAGATACCCATTTACATACGCCTGTGATTGGCTTAGAGAAGCTGGGGTTGCAGACAGTAGGTCAGATGCATCTGATTGGATAACTCGAGAAGCTGAAATATTGTCTACTGATAAGTCTTATATTGCCAGGACGCTTGCAGATCAATATATCAACTACTACTCCAAGTTAGAAGAATTGAACGCAAGTAAAGAGAATCAACTTGATCATTGGCGCCATGTAGATGGTTTGCATAAAAAGATCAATAAGGACACACAATGACAGACTTTGAAAAAGAAATGCTGTTAGAAAAAAATCTTAGAGCGGGTTGATCACGTCGGTCGTCGCCGTGGCATCAGTTCAAGTGATAGCCAGGCAATCCAGGAATCAGTCAAGCATCTGTTCACTAAGAAAATTGGTTGACACAGTCAATGACTCGTGCTATAACTGTTACATAGGGCAACACATACAAGGGCTATAAAATGACTGACAAGACTTTTACACGCGCAGGCCGCAGCACTAACAAAGGCAAGACTCAGTTCCGCTTTACCAACGATGTCAACAGAGAACGAGTGCTCGACAAGAACGGACACACTGACATTGAGTTCTACGAACTGGGCTCTGCAATGACCAAAGCCCAAGCCACTGAGTTCCTTGTTGCCAAAGGCTTGACAGAGGACAAGCCCGCAAAGGCCGCACCTAAGCCCAAAGCAAAGACACCAACTCGCGCACAGGACGAAGCAGTGTTGGCCATGCTCACACAGGGCGATCTGGAATACGATGACGAATCTGACTCATTCGTTGAACCACGTGACGAAGCTGTGCAGGTGGCAATGACTCGACTGGCAAAGACCAAACCTACTGCTACTGCTGAACAACTGTTGGCTGAAGTCACTGCTACGTTCAAACAGTTCGGAGCATACGAACCCAACTTCTAATATGGCCCCGCTGTTATTACACGCAAGACCAGTTTGGAAGAGAGATCTTCCAAACAGTTTTTCCTCAAAAAACCTCTTGCACTACACAGAAGTTTAAGCTATAACTAACACATAACAACACAGGGGACACACAATGGGCACTAACTATTATGTAACTGTTGCAGACCGTAACGAAGAACTGCACATCGGCAAGAGCTCAATGGGCTGGGTGTTCAGCCTGCGTATCCATCCTGATCACAACATCACAACACTGTATGATTGGATGCCCATCATGCTCGACAACCAGAACACAATCCGTGATGAATACGGTCAACACATCACCGCAGACGAGATGCTGAGAACAATCACCGTTCGCAGTCGCAACGAGTCAGTGAACTGGTCAGATGCTGACTGGAGTATGAACCGTGCAGAACCTGGACCAAACAATCTTGTGCGCGGCAAAGCCAGCAACGATAGAACACATGGCGAAGGCACTTGGGACTACAACAACTACGAGTTTTGCTGACACAAATAAAAACACAGTGCAAGTGCATTTTGTGCTTGCACAGCACACAGCTTTAAGCTATAACTAACACATAGCAACACATTAGAGGGAACTACACAATGCCAAACATGAGCTACTGCAGATTTCAAAACACTGTGCAGGACATGGAAGACTGCTTCAACACAATGTACGAAGCTGTTGATGCTGAAGAGCCCTTGGAGCTCAGTGACGACGAGCAACGTGCTTTCCAGCGCATGTATGACATGCTGCAGGACATGCAGGACACAATGGACGCTGTAACAGAAATGGAAGACGAACAGCGCAAAGAAGCATAACGGAGAAGAACAGATGACACAAGGGCACAGTGCAGAACAGCACTGTGCCTTTTCTTGCGTTCTGCACCTCCGTTGCCACCTCTCTCGTCCTAATAATTTCACACGCATAAGTTGCAGCGCCACAACTATAAAGTGCAAAAGTTTTTTGCTTTTTTTTAAAATAATGCTTGCACAGCACAGCAGTTTAAGCTATAACTGTATTTGTAAGTAGCAAGTAGCAAGTAACAGCGCAAACGCTAAGCGCAATTAGTTAAAAAAAACAGTTTACAAGTGTAGCGCAGTATGCTACAAACACGTAACAGCAACACTAGCAGCAAAGCAGTACACACATGCACAAAGCAATGCACTACGCAACATTTAGCAACACTGCAAACGCAAACACAGCTTATAAAAAGCTGCACAAAAAACTTAACAAAAAAGCACATGTGTTTTTGTGCACAAACACACACACAGTACACATAACACGCACGTTTAAAAAGCACAAAAAAGCAGTGCAGTTTGTAGACAACACAGTAATGCAGTTTTGGGACACTGTAAACAAGCACAACACAGACAACACATACGACGTAGAGGGCAGCAGCGACGTAGTATGTGACGAGGGATACAGTACTTACTAAGTATAACACAAAAAAAACTGTAGTGCAAGCACAATAAATTAAAAAAAGTGCTTGCACTGTACTGCACAAGCTGCTATAACTAACACATAGCAAAAAAGGAGCACACGCTATGCAAAATGTTAAACTTGTAGACGTAGCACACAACGCGCAAAACGAGCTTTGTGCAACGCTTACAGACGGCAATGTAGCTGTACGCTGCGAAGACGCGCTGTTTATAGACTTTGCAGACTACGACGCAATGTGTGCAGTATACACAGAATGGAAGCAGCTTGCAGACGAAGGAGAAGAGGGCTATACTTTTGTAGCAGCGTAAAAAAATACAGCGCAAGTGCAAAAAGTGCTTGCACTGCACTACACAAAATGCTATAACATACATGTAAGCAACAAAAAGGACACGCTATGAACAAGTACACAAAACTTAAAGCGCAATTGCTGCAGATTGTAGAAGCAGCAGAAGATGAGTTTAACGTTGCAGACGAAGACGACGCAAGCGATGCTAGCGCAGAATATGCAAGTGTGCTGGAGCAAATTGTGCAAGCGTATGCAGCAGCTGACTACGACGTAACTGCAATTGTAGAAGACGCAGTATAACACAAACAAAAGCACAGTGCAAGCACAAAAAATTAAAAAAGTGCTTGCATTGTGCAGCAGTATGTGCTAAGAGGCCCCGCTGCTATGCCTGTGCATTTAGTTAAAAAAAGCTCTTGCACACAGCATCGCAACGTGCTATAACAGTTTTATAGCAACGCACAAAGGAGCACACTATGCGCAAGCTTGTTTACATTACACTAGCAAAAGCAACAGTTAATGCGCGCTTGCACAAGCGTATACAATATGCTGCACTGCAACTGCAAACACACATGGGAACTTGGGAACAAAACACATAGCATAGCACATAAAAAACAGCATTGCAAGCACAAAAAAGTTAAAAAAGTGCTTGCACTGCACTGCACAAGCTGCTATAAAGTATTTGTAAGCAACACAATACGGGAGCTACAAATGCAATATGCGCGCAACAAGTTTTTTAACGCAACAAAAACGCACAGTGCAATAGCGTGCACTAGCGCACAGTTTAGCAAGTATGCTGCACGGGATTGCATTGCACATTATGCGTTTGCAATGCGCAAGCCCTACAAATTTAAATTTAAGCAACATGCGCTTGTTACACTGCAAAGCCTTAGCGTTGAATATGCTGTAAATTATACTATGCTGCAAATTACGCTTGTGTTTAACAGTGCACAAAAACAGCTTTACATGCAAGATATGTTGTGCTATAATAACATTACACAGCAGTATGCGCAGCATTTTAATGCTAACAGCAACATTTTGCTTGCACATGTTTGCAAACTGCTTAACATTAGCAAAGCTGTAAATGTAAATATGCAAACTGCAAGCTATAATTCCGTTACTTTGGAAATTACATTGTAACACATAACAGTGCGCAGTGCAACAAGCATTGCGCACTTTTTTTACACGTATAACGTGCAGCGCTGCAACTATAAAGTGCAAAAGTTTTTTATAAAAAATGTAAAAAAACACTTGCGCACGTAAAGCGCACATGCTATAAACAGTTAAACGCAACAACAAAAAGTGCTAACACTATGCAAAACACTGCTAATAAAATTGCTAACTTGCTTAACAACACAAGCGTTACGTTTGCAAACATTACGTATACAACACAAGTTAAAACTGCTGCCGCGCACAAAACTGTAAACATACAAAAGCACGTTGTTGCAAACGTGCAACTGTTTGCAAACATTAAGCAAGCAACACAAGTTTTTGCTAATGCAGTGCAAAAAAGCGCAAGCGCAATTGCAAGTAACAATGCACAAAATGTTGCTAATTTTACGCAACAAAGCAATTACTTCACGCATAGCGCTAACTGCTATAGCATTGTGCAACATAAGCAAAATAACAATTTATACTTGTATTGCATTTTTAACAACACGCAAAGCGTGCAATATACAATTAACAATGCAGTTGCAACAAAGCAACAAGTTGCAGAATACTTAACAAAAAGCGCAGCACAAAAACTGTTGCAAAATGACAACACTGTGCACAATAAAACGCACAATGTTACGCACAACGTACAAGTGCGCACAATTGCGCTTGCTAACGTAAAAAGTGTAACAGCTAATAAGCAAACTGTTACGCTTTAACACAACTAAAAAGTGCAAAGCACACGCTGCAACTGCTGCGTGTGTTTTTTTATTTGCACACGCTAAAAGTGTGCAGTTTTTTACACGCATAACGCGCAGCACTGCAACTATAAAGTGCAAAAAATAATTACAATTTTTATAAAAAAACACTTGCACTGCACAAACACAAATGCTATACATAACACATAACGCAACAAACAGCAAAGTGTAACAACATGCAAGCATACACAGTTTACAAAAACTTTAACACTGCACACTGCACTAATATTGCAAACAACGCACAAGCAGTAGTGCTAGCACACGCTAACTGTTACAACAACGCAGTAAACTACGCAAACGCACAAACTGCAAACAACGTAGCAGTAGTGTATAATAAAGAGGGGGAAGCATACTACGCAACAAACGTAGCATAGCACACAGCACAGTGCAAGCGTAAAATAATTTAAAAAACAGCTTGCACTGTGCAGCGCAAACTGCTAAACAGTATGTATAACGCAACTAACAGCAAAGTGTAACAACATGCAACTTAGCGCACTTATTAACACATACACAACACGCACACAGCACAACAGCACTGCTAAAGCATTTTATTATAAGTTTAACGCAAACAAAGCATACGTTAAGCACAGCATTGCACTACAACAGCTACAGCTTGCATACACACAGCTTGCGCACAACACAACACAGTGCACATGCACAAAGCACATTTGCAAGTGTAACACAGCATTTAACATGCGTTACAAGCTAAACGCTGCTATACTTGCAGCACAAAGCAAACAGCGCTACGCACAACAGCACTGCAACTTTTGCTTTAACACTGCAATGCAACTGTTGCAAGCATACAACAAAGCAGCAGCATAACACAAAACACAACACAGTGCAAGCACTAATAAAATAAAAAAACAGCTTGCACTGTGTATATGTTTTTGTTATAATAAAAAAAATATCTCTCGAGGGGGGTCGGGGTATAAAATAATTTTTTTTTTCGAGGCGGGGGGCATAGTAAATAAAATTGTTGACATTAAAAAATTTTTGCTAATGATCTCTTTTTTTCTACTTTTTAAAAATCCATGGGTGCAAAATCACCACCTTGAATCTATAAGTACTTGACCCGAAATTTTCGCGCAGTAAATTTTTTTACCGTGTAGGACCCATTTGGGGAATTTTTAAAAACTTTAATAGCTCCGAGGCAAAAACCCCTTTGTTTACAGTGGGTTATGCTATCTTTTTAAAAAGTTTTAATGCACGGTTTTTTGCTCTGTGAGATTCTCTCACCCGCAACGAGCAAAAGCAACGCGACTCAGAGCGGCGCGCAGCGAGTTGATCTGCGCACAGCAGATGTAACCGTTGACATACCGTAGTATCACAGTTATACTACAGTTATGGCAACTTGGCATGTAACAGCGAAACCTACAGTAGGCGAAGGTCATCTTCGCAGAACTGAGATTCAGAGTCTACATTTGAAAAATCTACGTCAACTGTTGACCGACTCAGGTTTCAAAGCAGAACCAATGCCCATTCAGCATACACCAGCATTGACAGTGCGACATCAGTCAGAATCTGCACTCACACTGTTCATGCTGAAACATGCTGTGTTGGACTGTGAGTTTAACCGTGTAGTCTAATTCTAAGACTCATCTTTTTCACAACCTGCATTTTCGACGCCGTTTACAGCCCTTAATGGGTTCAAAAAGCACGGTTGATTCAAAATCGAAATTCTATGTGTGCGATGTAGCGTTGACGCGGCCTGTAAGAAAGGCGGTGTGTAAACGCTGAAATTTTTGTAAAAAAGCGTTTACCGCTTCGCGGCTTTCGGGGCTTGCGAGGATCTGATAAATAATTCAAACACAGGAACATCAGCATAATGAGAATTAGCGAATTACGTTTAAACG
>Ga0209953_1000431_pt1 | contig 14928 bp, 15 predicted proteins | sample SalPonred_H2O_MG_FD_185713 | JGI IMG/M metagenome (GOLD analysis project Ga0209953, IMG submission 185713) | Salt pond water microbial communities from South San Francisco under conditions of wetland restoration - Salt Pond MetaG... | ecosystem: Environmental > Aquatic > Non-marine Saline and... | reverse complement strand
ATTGAAAGAGCCAAAGTCAAAGGCACACTGGCTGCCTACATGGCCTTAGCGGATATGGCGCAGGCCGCCGGAGACAACGAGCGCGCGCTTGATGAAGCCGAGCAAGCACTAAGACTGGCTCCCGACTCTGAGGATGCGGCGATGCGCGTGCTCGATTACGGTGCGGCGGTTGACCCACAGGCAGCGGTTGATCGGGCGCGCGCGTTTGCACGCGCTTACCCCAAGGCTCGCCAGTTGCGCTTGATGCTAGCGGGTCAGTTGTCTGAGCAAGGCGATGTTCAGGCGGCACTTGATGAGCTCAAACTCATGTCTGCGCAGTACCCCGAAGATTTTGATTTGCTGTTTGTGCGCGCGCAGCTAGCGTATCAGGATGGCCAGCTTGAAGTCGCCAAGGGTTTGTTGCAAGAGTACATCGAGGTGCAGTCACAGCGCCAAGACGCCATTGCGTCAGGTGCCTCAGACGCAATGGCGGCCTTGGCTGATGCGTACGCATTGCTAGCACGCATCGCCCAGGCCCAAGACAAACCGGACGAGGCCATCATGTGGCTTGGCCGGGTGCAGGACCCATCGGCGCGTTACTCGGCTCGACTGCGTCAGGCAACGATTCGCGCTGATCAAGGTCGGGTTGATGAGGCCGTAGCCATGATTGATGCCGCACATCCTGTCGATCAGGACGAGCAGCTCATTGGCGTGTTGACCATGGCACAGATTCTGCGGGGCGATCAGCGCTACGATCAGGCCATTGAGCGGTTGCTGCAGGCAGATGCCGAGATCGAGGATTCGATTGAAATCAAGTACGAACTCGGTATGCTGCTTGAACGCCAACAGCGCTATGACGAGATGGAAACCTACATGCGCGAGGTCATTGAGCTTGACCCGGGATATGCCCATGCCTACAACGCGTTGGGTTACTCGTTAGCTGATCGGGATCAGCGCCTCGATGAAGCTTACGAACTCATTTACCGGGCTCATCAGATCTTGCCAGAAGACCCGTATATTCTGGACAGTCTGGGCTGGGTTAAATTCAAGCAAGGTGACAATGAGCAGGCCGTCACTTACTTGAAGCAGGCGTATGACATAGAGCCACAGGCTGAAATCGCCGCACACCTGGGCGAAGTGCTTTGGGCCATGGGGCGCACGGACGAGGCGCGCGATGTCTGGCGTAAAGGCTCCGAGCTTGACGGCAGTAACCCGGTTCTGCGCCAGACCATGCAGCGGTTTGGGGTGGCGCTTTGATGGGTCGGTTACGGTGGCTGTTATTGACTTTGATTTTAGGGCTTGTCGGTTGTGCCACATCGCCGCCGGAGCCTGATGTATCGGTGGTTCAAGAGCGCCAAGGGCGCTTCTCAGTGCAGTCCAAACAAGCCATGGGCCAGACTGAGGCGGTGCAGGGTAGTTTTGTGTGGCGGCGCATGGTCACAGGCTGGCAGTTGGATCTCAATAGCCCGCTAGGTGCGACGTTGGCCAGACTGACGGTGACAGACGCCGGTGCCACGTTGCAACAGCCCGATGAGCCGTTGCGACGCGCTCAGTCTGCGCAAACGTTGTTAGCCGATGTGCTCGGTGCCGCTGTGCCGGTTGACGCGCTAGAGGACTGGGTTGATGGCCGGGTGCAGGCAAATGTACCTGTGACGAACATCGAGCGCGACGAGCTGGGTCGCATAGCATCTTTTAACCAATCGGGATGGCGCGTTCGGTTTACCCGCTACGATGCGAGCGGCCCCGGCAGGATTGATGTCACCGGGCGGCAGCAGGGTCGTGACATTGATCTGCGGCTCGTGCTTGAGCAGTCGGCCTGATCGACTGGGTCTGACATAACAAAAAGAGGGCTATCACGGCAATGACTTATTACGACTTGCCTGCGCCAGCCAAGCTGAACCTGTTTTTACATGTGGTGGGTCAAAGAGCCGACGGCTATCACTTGCTGGAGTCCGTGTTTCGACTCATTTCGCTGTCTGACAGCATTACCTTGGATTTGCGTACTAACGGGGTCATCTCGCGAGACAGTGACATGGGCGATGCTGTGTCGGATGATGAGGACCTTGTTGTGAGAGCAGCGCGTTTACTGCAAAAAGAAACTGGCACTCATCTAGGGGCGCACATCGTGGTGCGTAAACGTATTCCCTCTGGGGCGGGGCTCGGTGGTGGTTCGAGCGATGCAGCAACCGTGTTGCTGGGCTTAAACCGGATGTGGCGAACTGGGCTAAATCGATTCGACTTGAGTCGTTTGGGACTTGCGCTTGGCGCAGATGTGCCGTTTTTTTTGTTGGGTCAGGCAGCCTTTGTGACCGGGATCGGCGAGCAGCGACAGGCCGTTACCTGCCCTGACACGAGTTACTTGGTGTTTCAGCCTGCTGCGACGGTGCCAACAAGCGTTGTATTTCAGGCGCAAGATTTGACACGAGACACGGAACCCGTCAAAATATCGGACTTTTCCGGGTGCGCCCGGTACGTTGGTGACCAAGGGTTTGGCCGCAACGATCTGGAATCCGTCACAAGACGCCTGTATCCGGTTGTTGATCAAGCCATGTCTTGGGCGAGCGTACAGGGACAGATGGTAAGATTGTCAGGCTCTGGGGGTTGTTTTTTTGCAGAGTCAGGTTCGCCTAGCGAGGCTGAATTGGCGAGAGCCAATTTGACCGCTAAAATGGCGGATCAAGATCAAGGTTGTGAGGCTTTGGTCGATGTATTTGCCTGCGATGGGTTGCATTGGCATCCTTTGGCAGGGTGGTTAGAAGATTAATTGGGGAGTGGCCAAGTTGGTTAAGGCACCGGATTTTGATTCCGGCATGCGAGGGTTCGAGTCCTTCCTCCCCAGCCAACGACAAAGCTGTTGAACTTGCCACCGTCCTTGCGGCGCGGTTCAGCAGCTTTTTCTTTTCAGCGATGTTTCCACCATGACACCTGAAAGTTTCATGATTTTCACCGGCACGGCCAACACACGGTTGGCTGTGGACGTTGTTAATCACCTTGATATGTCGCTCGGAAAAATGACCGTCGGTCGCTTCTCTGACGGCGAAGTCATGGTTGAAATCAATGAAAACGTCCGCGGTAAGGACGTTTTTGTGTTGCAGCCTACCTGTGCACCCACCAATGACAACCTCATGGAAGTCATGGTGATGGTTGACGCGCTCAGGCGCGCCTCAGCAAGGCGCATCACGGCAGCGATTCCTTATTTTGGTTACGCAAGGCAGGACCGTCGACCGCGCTCTGCACGTGTGGCGATTTCCGCCAAAATCGTCGCCAATATGCTGCAAGTGGTTGGGGTTGATCGCGTGTTGACCATGGATTTACACGCCGATCAGATTCAGGGATTTTTTGATATTCCGGTCGACAACATCTACGCGGGGCCCATCCTGCTTGGCGATATCTGGCGCCGTAACCTGTCGAATTTGGTGGTGGTTTCGCCCGACATCGGCGGGGTGGTGCGTGCGCGAGCACTGGCCAAGCAGCTTGAGGCTGATTTGGCCATTATCGACAAGCGACGTCCCCGAGCCAACGTGTCTGAAGTCATGAACATCATTGGTGATGTGGATGGCAGAACCTGCGTCATCATGGACGACATGGTCGATACCGCGGGCACCTTGTGCAAAGCGGCACAGGCTCTTAAAGAGCGCGGTGCTGGCGCGGTGTATGCCTACTGTACACACGCGGTGCTCTCTGGCGGTGCAGTCGACCGTATTTCGACCTCTGAGCTTGATGAGCTCGTGGTAACAGACTCAATACCGCTGTCAGAGGCCGCGGCGAACTGCGGTAAGATTCGTCAGCTTTCGTGTGCAGGATTGATTGGCGAGACTTTGTTACGTATTTCTCACGCCGAGTCGGTGAGTTCGTTATTTGTTGATTAGAGATTATTGAGGTCTTGTCGCGGTATTGGGCAAGGTCGATGAGATCAGGTGGGCTGTTGGTCGCGACAGTTCACCGATACACGAGCCGATGGTCGGTTCGTGTTTATCAAGGGGCAAAAGCCCTGTTTTGGAGTAAGAAATGGAATTTATTGCAACCTCACGTAGCGTTCAGGGATCGAGTGCGAGCCGCCGCCTGCGCCGTGCGGGACGTGTGCCAGCCATCGTTTATGGCGGCCAGGAACCGCCTCTGAACATCGAAGTCGATCACAACGACATCTACCACGCCCTGCGCAAAGAACAGTTTCACGCATCCGTGCTCGACATGAAGCTCGAGAACAAGACGCATTCTGTCTTGTTGCGTGCTGTGCAGTGGCACCCCTACAAGCAGCAAGTGTTGCACATCGATTTCCAGCGCGTTGATGCTTCTAAGCTGCTTCACACCAAAGTGCCGCTGCACTTTATCAATGCAGAGACGTCTCCGGCGGTGAAGTTAAGTGCTGCTGTGATTTCACAGGTGATTACCGAGCTCGAAGTTGAGTGTCTGCCTGCCAACTTGCCGCAGTACATCGAAGTCAACCTCGGCAACATCGTTGCTGGTCAGTCTGTGCATGTTAAAGACATCACTTTGCCACGTGGTGTGAAGTACGTGCCACACGGCGGTGATGAGAACCCCATCGTGGCATCCGCGGCCGTGCCGGCTGCCAAGCGCGGTGATGATGGCGAAGACGGTGATACAGCTGCTGGTGATGAACAGACAACCCAAGAATAATTGGCGTTGTTCTTACTGAGTCATTGAGCTCTCTAAACCCTGCCGATGTTAAAGTCGGCAGGGTTTTTTTAAAGATCATTCACCATGGCGCACGAACCGATTACGTTAGTGGTTGGACTCGGTAATCCGGGTAACCAGTATGTACGAACCCGCCACAATGCCGGGTTCTGGTTGGTCGAGCGTTGGGCATCCAAACTGAACGCGACGTTCAGTACGGAGAAATCCTTTTTCGGTGAAGTGGCCAAAGCCCGCTGGCAGGGGCGTCAGGTTTGGTTGTTAAAACCCAATACCTTCATGAATCGGTCTGGGCAGTCAGTCGGGGCGCTGGCGCGTTTCTATAAAGTCCCGCTCGAATCGATTCTGGTGGCTCATGATGAGCTCGACTTATTACCCGGTCAGGTTCGAATCAAGCAAGGTGGTGGTCACGCCGGCCACAATGGCTTGCGCGACATACAAAGTGTGATGGGTGGGCCAGGGTTTTGGCGGGTGCGTCTTGGCGGGTGGGCCAGGGTTTTGGCGGGTGCGTCTTGGCATTGGTCATCCCCGCAGCTTGGGTCTGATGCAAGGGGTGGCCGATTTTGTGCTTCACCCCCCATCAGAGTCCGACCAACAAAAGATTGATCGTTGTCTGGACCGTTGCGATCAAGCCATGGGACTATTGCTAGAGGCCTCGATGAGCAAGGCCATGGGGGAGCTGCATCGTGACGATGAGCCCGCGCCCAGACCCTGATGAGCCGCGGCAGCAGTCGCTGCCGCCACAGCCGCCACCACAGCCACCGCAGCCCCAACTCCATATGACATGGCTTGATGAGTGGCACGACTTCTGGGCGTTTGTACGTCGCCCCAGACTTGCACCCCGGTGCCGACAAATCAAACCGGGCTCAGCCTGGCTGCTGGATTGGCGCCTACAGATCAGCCCGTTGCGCTTATTGGGTTGGGCCGCTGTGTTGTGGGGCATCAATCTGTTTCTGTTTGGGCCCATTGTCATGAGTGTGGCTAAACAAGCGGGCGCCGAACATGCCGTTGACCCCACCAACTTGCCTTGGCTGTTGGCACTGGTTTGGGCGCCTTTGGTCGAGGAAATGTTGTTTCGGTATGGGTTGCGACGACCCTTGATTGCGCTGTGGTTGGTGCCCTTAATGATTCTGGCCCTGTTGTTGGGGCCTGGTATGGGGCAGACGATTGTCTTCGCACTGACGGCGTTTGCTGTCTATCGCGTTACATGTGTCAATCCCATGCCGAGCGTGCGCTCACGTATCTGGTTGCGTGCCTACCGCCGTTGGTTCTGGCTGGTGTTTCATCTGTCAGTGTTGTTGTTTGCCATGCTGCACTTGTTTAATTTCAGTTTTGCGGCGGCACAGTGGTGGATGTTGCCATTGCTGATCCTGCCTCAATGGTTCACAGGCCTGGTGCTTGGTTGGATTCGGGTCATGCGTGGCATCGGTGCGGCCATGGTCTTGCATGCGCTATTTAATTTTGGGCCTTTGTTCTCAGCATGGCTGGCGATGCGTTGGTTGCAAAGTGCCGGGTTGGTGTGACGCCGCCGCATGAGTGGCCAGCGACACGGTTACACTGGCGTTTTGTTTGAACTGAACTGGAATTTCTATGGCACTGCAGTGTGGCATTGTGGGTCTGCCCAACGTCGGCAAGTCAACCCTATTTAACGCGTTAACCAAAGCGGGTATCGCTGCAGAGAACTATCCCTTCTGCACCATTGAACCGAATGTGGGCATCGTTGAGGTACCTGATCCCAGACTCGATCAGCTGGCCGGTTTGGTTAAGCCCGAACGCGTGGTGCCGGCAACCGTAGAGTTTGTCGATATTGCCGGTTTGGTGGCTGGAGCCAGTCAAGGCGAGGGACTCGGTAACCAGTTTCTGTCACATGTTCGTGAAACAGACGCCATCATCAATGTCGTGCGCTGTTTTGAGGATGACAACGTCGTGCATGTGGCTGGCCGCGTCGATCCGATTGCAGACATTGAAGTCATAGAAACCGAGCTGTGTCTGGCTGACATGCAGACCGCTGAAAAAGCGCTGCACCGTCATCAAAAAACCGCGCGTTCAGGTGACAAAGAAGCACAAAAGGTGGTGGCCATTCTTGAGCAAGTTATCGCGCACCTGAACGACACCCAACCGATTCGCACGCTTGACCTATCCAAGGACGATCGCGTGCTGATCGCGCCCTTGTGCTTTATCACCGCCAAGCCAGCGATGTACGTGGGTAATGTCAGTGACGACGGGTTTGAGAACAATGCGCTGTTGGAGCGACTCCAGGCTTACGCCCAAGAGCGTCATGCACCGGTGGTGGCCATTTGCGCATCGATCGAGGCTGAGATCGCAGATTTGTCTGAAGAAGATAAAACCGTCTTTTTAGCTGATATGGGTATGCAAGAACCCGGACTGAATCGTCTGATTCGTGCCGCGTTTAAGTTGCTCGGCTTACAAACCTATTTCACTGCCGGCGTTAAAGAAGTACGTGCCTGGACCGTGCCGATCGGTGCGACCGCACCCCAGGCCGCAGGTGTTATTCACACGGATTTTGAGCGGGGCTTTATTCGCGCACAGACTGTGGCCTTTGATGACTATGTGGCTTGCGGCAGTGAGCAGGCCGCTAAAGAAGGTGGCAAGTTGCGTGCCGAAGGCAAAGAGTACGTGGTGCAAGATGGCGATGTCTTGAACTTCTTGTTTAACGTCTGAGGTGTCAGTCAGGCAAACAGTGCCTGATTGACAATTTCCGGTTTGGCCTGTGCTTGCCAATTAACAGAACGGTCAATCAAGTTGTCTTGATTCACATAAAGCTGCAACTGATTCATTGCCACGCTGAGTTTCTCGTCTTCGCGAATCTGAATTAACAGCGTGAAACCGCAGACGCCCTTGTTTGTCTCGGGATCCTCATACGCATAAGCATGATGGTAGGTTATGGCAAGTGACTGCGCCTGCCCTGCAAAGGCGTTGTATGACAGGAATGCTTCGCGTAGCGCAGCTTTGCCCACCAATAGGCGAGGCTCGTTGCTACCAACGACCTGTGCAATTGGGAAACTGATAAACACTGTGTCTTCTGTAAACAGCGCTAGCTGCTGTTCTATCTCTTTGATCCCATTAGGCTGCGTGTCTTGGTAGCGTCTTGCGACAGCCAGTAACTGTTCAATTCGGTGCTCGGATCGTGGCTTCGACATAGGGTCTCTTGTTGGGCAGGCATTGAGCCGCGACTTTGTTATGGGAGGTCTTGCTCCTCGCGTTCAAACTGCTCGAGGTCAAAGAGGTGTCCGCCACGCGTGCCCTTGGTCATGAGATAACCGCGGTTGTGATGATTGGCAGGAAATACGTGGGCCACGCGCTCAACGACATTCAAACCCAGACGGCTTAGCGCATTGACTTTACGCGGGTTGTTGGTGAGCACACGTACTTGCCGGACGTTTAAGTGCTTAAGCATCTGCACAGCAGGCATGTAGTCGCGTTCGTCCTCTTCAAACCCAAGATCAAAGTTGGCATCTACGGTGTCGCGCCCGGCGTCTTGCAACTGGTAGGCTCTGAGCTTATTGACCAAGCCAATGCCACGACCTTCTTGCGCTAGGTACAACAAAATCCCACCTTCGGTGGCACCCATCAAAGAAATCGCACCGCGCAGTTGGCTGCCGCAGTCGCAACGCAAAGAACCCAACAAGTCACCAGTAAAACACTCCGAATGCAGTCGAACCAGAACAGGTTTGGTCAAGTCGGGCTGGCCCACAATGATTGCCATGTGTTCGGTGCCGCCATCTTGAGGCCTGAAGGAAATGATTTGGACGTCTTCGGCATCTTCTAGCGGCACACGGGCTTTGCCAACGACGTGCAAGGACTCACGGTGTTCAGAAATACCCAGCCGGATGTCGGCATCAGTGATCTGCACCGCGAGTGGCAGCTCTTCTTTGCCAACGGGTGTGACGATGCATGCGGGTAAAAGACCTGCATGTTTAAGCAACAAAACCGCTGCACCATCCACATGATCACCCGGGCCGATTTGGCAGCTGTCTTTAAATGATGGGGTATTGGTGGTGTCGGAGGTATCGGTGGGTTCGGCTTTGACCTTGACGCTCAAACCAACCGTTGGGTCGACGAGTTTGTGTAAATCGAGCTCACTTAAATCCTGATTTGGGGTGATCTGATAGACCGAGTCTTGGGCGTCGACCTCAAACCCGATGCGCACCGCGCGCTGACCGGTGACAGTCAAATGCCAGGTCTTGTGGCGGCTTTGCAAGTTTGACAGTATTAGCGCGTTGACGGCTTCGCCGGCCACCAACGCAAAGCGGCCTTGGCTGCTTTGAACGACAACGGCATCACCTCGGCGCAATTCGTGCGCTGCCCGGTCGAGATTTGATAATGCGTTGCTGACGCCAGATAATGGGTCTAGATTTTCGGCAGAAGAATCCATGAAGATTTCAGTGTGTCTCTGTATTGGGTTTACTTTGATTTAGTTACGATACAAATATGATGTAGTGTATCTGACCAGAAACACTTGGCATGGTTCAACCGTAAAGGTTGTCGGTATTGGATGATGATGAAGGTAGAGAAACAGACCGAGTTGGTGTGGGAACCGCAGCAGCTTGAGCCAGGCCAAGACGGTCTGATTGTGATCGGGCAGCTTGGCCAGTCCCTCGACGGTCAGATTGCCACGGCGACCGGCCACTCCAAATACATCAATGGCCAGGGGGGGCTCGCGCACCTGCATCGCCTTCGAGCCTGGGCCGATGTAGTGGTGGTTGGGGTCGGCACGGTGGTAGCTGACAACCCGAAACTGACGGTGCGTCTGGTCAAAGGGCGTGATCCAGACCGGGTTGTTATCGATCCCAACGCGCGTACGCCGAGCGAAGCGGGTTGCTTGCAAGACGCGCCCGTGCAGCGGGTGGTGTTGACCCGTGTTGATGCCGAGCCCCAGGATTGGCCGCCTGGCGTGCAACAGATGTCGATTCAGACGGAGACCGGTGAGCAACGGCTGCCGCCGCAACAGGTTCGAGAATGGTTGGCTAAACAAGGGTGGCAGCGGGTGCTGATAGAGGGCGGTGCCTCAACCTTGGCTGGATTTTTGTCAGCAGGTTGCCTGGATTACCTTCACCTCATCACTTCACCGGTGCTGCTTGGGCCAGGCACCGCCGGCGTTCAAGGTGTGTCTGTCACTGACTTGTCCTTGGCACCCCGGTTTCGGGTGCAACCGTTCGCCTTGGGCGATGATTTGCTTATGGTGTGCGCATTCGGTTAAGTGCACGCGCAAAACGCTCGCCAACTGATGACCAGGTCGGTAGCGCACTGGCATGCTTGAGGGCGGCTGCCCGCATGTCAGCCCGGGTTCGCTCGTCGGTCATTAAATCTCTGAGGGCCATTGCCAGTGATGGGGCATCGTTGGTGGGTACCACGCGAGCAGCTGGTGTATCCAGCGTTTGCGCAGAGGCTCCACCATTGGTGCCGATGGTAGGTAGCCCCCAGGCCAGCGCTTCGGCGTACGCCATGCCATAGCCTTCGTAGTGTGATGCCAGTACAAAGACATCGGCTTGTTGGTAGTGGTGATTTAGCGCCTCGCGTGGTTGCGCGCCAAGCAGCTGGACTCGATCCGTCAATCCACATTGGGCGATCAGCGCGGTGAGCTGTGTGACCGTTTCTGCGGCACGTTGGTCGTCACCCACGATGTCCAGGGTCCAGGGCAGATCAGCAAGCTGGCTCAAGGCCTGAATCAGCACATCAAAGCCCTTGCGCGGCACAATGGCACCAACTGACAGTAGTTTGAGGGGGACGTTTGTGTCTTTCAGATCGGGTTTGGGTGGCGATGTGTGCGGTAATGCGCTCGGCGATGCGCTCGGCGATACTCGCGGGCGATCAACGCCAGGTTCGATGACCTCGATCTGGTCGGCTGCTACCCCGTACTGGTCGATTAACGTCTGGGAGGTGGTTGGGCTGGTGACAATGACGCCACTTGCAGCGCCTAACGCAACACGTTCGCTCGTGTGCAGTTTCTGTGCCACGTCCGGCGCCAGACCCAACTCGAGCGCCAGTGGATGATGCACCAATGCCACAAATGCGCGCCGCAGCTTGATCGCTTGCGCATGCTCGCCAAGGGCGCCGAGTGCTAAGCCATCAATGACCAGATCGCGATCAGGCGCAACTGCGGCAAGGCGCTGGACCGTCGCTTGTTTGACAGCATCATCCACGATTGGAAATCCGGCATCCAGACTCAGGATGTCAACATCCCAGCCTTGTCTGGCGAGCTCGTGCGACACATGCTTGTCGTAGAGGTAACCACCGGTGAGGGTGTTGATGTCACCCGGTAGCGCCAATGTCAGTCTGCGGGCCACAAACGTTGCTCGTAGGAGGCGCGTGCGACATGAGATTCGGCAATTTCAACGCGGATGGCGTGCAATTGCTTGCCATCACGGCCAAGTTCGCCCGCTCTGGCCGCTTTGGCCAAACCGTCAAACAAGTGCTTGGTCAGAAACTCGGTGGTGGTGTTCTGTCCTTTAAACGCAGCCTCTTCGTCTAGGTTCTTGTAGTTTAGAGGCGCCAATAACGACTTCAGAACCTCGTGGGCGCGCGCAATGTCGATCACGATGGCATTGTCATCGAGGGTTTCAGCGTAAATCGCCGCATCAATGACGAATGTGGCGCCATGCAGTTTCTGGGCAGGGCCAAACACTTCCCCTCTAAATGAGTGGGCAATCATGATGTGATCGCGAACTTCGACTGCAAACATGGATAACTCCTTATGTAAACTTAACGACTTGGCAAAGCATCGGTTGTGAACCGCCAAGGATGTGGTGCAAATCTTGTGGCAGTTGCTCAAATGCCACGGCAGGCTCGAGCAAGGCATCTAATCGGGCATCGGCCAGTAACCCGAGTGCCGCGCTGAGTCGTCTGTTGTAATTCCAGCGAGGCTGATGACTCGGTTCAATGTGACCGACCTGGCAGGACTGAAGGCGCAGTTGCTGGCTATGAAACGCCCCGCCAAGCTCTACACGGACAGGTTTGGTGCCGTACCAGCTCAGCTCCACCACGGTGGCTTCATTGCCAGCCAGTCCCAACGCTGTCTGCAGACCGGCAGGGTGCCCACTGGCATGAAACACCAGATCACAGTTGGCAATAGAATCCGCATCGCTGCTGTAAGCAATGCCGAGTTGTTGGCATGTGACTGCACGGGCAGGCAGCGGATCAATCAAAGTGACCTTCGCGCCCGGTAACTGGCTGCATAAAAACGCCACGAGCAAACCCACAACGCCACCGCCAACCACCGAAATATGATCAGCGGGCCCTGGTTTGCCAGTCCAGACAGCGTTTAGGGCCGTTTCCATGTTGGCCGCTAGCACCGCACGCGGCGCAGGTAGCTCAGGGTCAATTTCAGCCAGCATGGCGCTAGGGGCATCAAACAGGGTTTGGTGTGGCCCCAAACTAAACACTGTCTTGCCCAACCAACGCTCGGGACCTTGAACGACCCGACCGACATTGCAATACCCAAATGTCACCGGAAATGGGAAACTGCCCGCCATTAATGGCGTGGCCATTCGGCTGTATTCGCTTACGGGCACTTGGCCATGAAACACCAGTGACTCGGTGCCACGGCTAATGCCGGTATAGAGCGTCTGTATGCGACAGTGCTCGGACGCTCGCGCACCCAGAGACACGGGTCGGATTTCAGCCTGCTTTGGACCGACATACCAAAGCGCGTGCGGGGATGTCGATGCCGCTGCCGATAAGGAGGGTGAGGGTGAGTCAGACACAGAAAAAGCCAATGTTATTGGAGGACATTTCGCATCCTAGCAAACAACGTTGCCCTATACTGCAAAGATATATGAATTGTAAGGAAGTCAGACGTCTGCCAAACAGGCGTCTGCACCGTGTGCCGGCAGTTGACAATCGCGTGTGAGCCGGGCACGCCAATGAAACCCGAATAACTTTTTGGAATGGTTCGCATGGCTGGACGTCGCGTCTTGTTTGCGGTGCTGGTGGCTTTTTGTACTTTGGGTACGCTTGGTTTAATGGCCATGGCGTTAAGCCCGGGTGGCTGGTCAGGCCCAGATTTTCTAGCGCTCGCGGCCTTTGCCGTCGTATTGCCGTGGCTGTCGGTAGGGTTTTGTAATGGCGTCATAGGCCTGGCGCTTGAGTGGTTCAGTCGCAACCCACTGCGTGCGGTCAATCCGATGGCTGCTGCTTGCGATTTGAATGCACCGGTGGCGACCTCTACCGCAATCTTGCTGTGCGTACGCAATGAATCTGCGCAGCGATTGGTGCGTAACCTGCAGTTGCTTGCCCAAGGACTCATGGCGCACGCCGATGCCCGTGAATTTCAAGTTTACGTGTTGAGTGACACCACCGACTCGCAGATGGCCGAGCAAGAAGCGCAGGCATTCGAGGCGATGGCTCGTCAATGGCAACCGAGTTTAGGGCTGATCTATCGTCGCCGTGAACACAACACGGGCTACAAAGCGGGCAATATTCAGGACTTTTGTGCGCAGTGGGGAGACAGGCACGAGTTGGCCGTGGTACTAGATGCCGACAGTCTGATGGGTGCCAGTGCGGTACGCAGACTCGTGCTTATGATGCAGTCAAATCCGCAAATCGGCATCCTGCAAGGGTTGGTGGTTGGTTTGCCAGCGGCCAGTGCTTTCACTCGATTGTTTCAGTTTGGCATGCGATTAGGCATGCGCTCCTACACCTTGGGCAGTGCCTGGTGGCAGGGCGACTGCGGACCTTTCTGGGGTCACAATGCGGTGATTCGTATTGCGCCGTTTGCCAAGCATTGTCAATTGCCTGTGCTTAAAGGGCGGCGTGGGCGTGAGCAGCACATCCTGAGCCACGATCAAGTTGAAGCGGTGCTCATGCGCCGTGCTGGGTTCGAGGTGCGTGTCTACCCACTCGAAGATCAAAGCTTTGAAGAGAACCCGCCCAATTTGCTGGACTTTGTGGCGCGCGATCTGCGCTGGTGCGCTGGCAACATGCAATACGCTAGGCTGTTGGGCTTGCCAGTGTCTACCCACTCGAAGATCAAAGCTTTGAAGAGAACCCGCCCAATTTGCTGGACTTTGTGGCGCGCGATCTGCGCTGGTGCGCTGGCAACATGCAATACGCTAGGCTATTGGGCTTGCCGGGGTTAGCGCTTGTGAGTCGGTTGCAGTTGCTGCTGGCGGTTTTGATGTTCGTGGGTGCACCTGTGTGGCTGACCTTGCTCGGTGTACTTGGTTGGTCTGTGCATCAGTCATCATGGTCAAAGGTGTTTGATACCGCAATGCTGGCCACGGTGTTCGGTGTGTTGGTGGCGATGATTTCGTTGCCGCGCCTGGCCAGTGCTTTGGTGGTTTTGTGTCGGGCTGACGCCAGGCGCAGTTTTGGTGGTGGGGTTCGTTTCACCTTGGGGTTTTTGCTCGAGCAGGTGTTCTCGGTGTTAGTAACGCCAGTTATGTGGGTATCGCAGACCATCTTATTGTTGGGACTGCCGTTTGGTCGCCGCATTTCTTGGGGCACACAAAACCGTGATGCCCAGCAGATCGGCTGGTTCACGGCGATACGAGCGCTTGGGCTGCACACCTTGCTTGGCATCGCGCTTGGCTGGCTGTGGATTGATCTGCAGACACCGATGACCTGGGCTGTTGCTTACTTCCTGGCTGGGCTTTGGTTGGCGGTGCCATTCGCTGTTATTTCCTCTTGGCCTAAGCTGGGACAATTCTTTCGGCGGTTCAAGTTGGCTGGTGTGCCTGAGGAGTTCACGCATAGCCGGTTCTTGTCAGAGCGCTATGAGCTCGAACAGTGTCCAAGTCAGCAACCGAGCCAGCAACCAAGCGCCTCAGCGCCTGTGACGCCATCGTTTGAGGCGGGCCGCTAACGCATGCGCCTGACCACGCTTTATCGTCGGGTTTTTGCATTGTTGGGCCATGATCGACGCACGGCCGGCTGGCTGATGTTGGCCAACGTACTTTTGGTGGGCGCGTTATTGGCCGAGCCAATCCTGTTTGGGCGAGTAGTCGATACGCTTACGCGCCATGCCAACGACCCTCAGGATATTTGGCGCGCCGTGACACCGCTATTGTTGGCTTGGGTGGTGCTCGGGCTGTTCGCTATTTTGTGTGCAGCCGTGATTGCGTTGTTTGCCGATCGTTTGGCACATCACAGGCGCCATGTGGTGTTGCGCGACTACTTCGAGCATGTCCTACAGTTGCCCGCCCACCATGCGCAAACCCAACACTCAGGGCGCTTGATGAAAGTCATGCTGCAAGGCACGGACGCGTTGTGGATGATTTGGCTGGGTTTTTTGCGGGATTATTTTGCTGCGTTTGTGGCCATTGTGGTGTTGATGCC
>Ga0209953_1000430_pt1 | contig 14965 bp, 12 predicted proteins | sample SalPonred_H2O_MG_FD_185713 | JGI IMG/M metagenome (GOLD analysis project Ga0209953, IMG submission 185713) | Salt pond water microbial communities from South San Francisco under conditions of wetland restoration - Salt Pond MetaG... | ecosystem: Environmental > Aquatic > Non-marine Saline and... | reverse complement strand
AAATCATTACGCGTATCGAGCATCACAACAGGCCGGCCGGCGTCATCTTGGCCAGTCTGAAGCCAACGCCGCAAGGTAGCTGGTTCGACTGCCGGCGCGCGACCCTCGGCCGGATGAATCGCCGGGTGATTCATCCGGATGATTTCATGCTTGATCTTAACTTTCAGACGCTTAAACGGCACTTCGTCAGACTCGCTGTACTTGACCTTTAAACCCGCAAAAGGCTCAAGCCCGCGCAGCCAACTCAGAAACGTTTCAATACCGCCCTTGGATCCCGCCAGAAACAGGTTAATACCCTCGTGCGCGAGCAGCACGGTGCCCTTTAATTCAAGCGCTGTGGTTTGGTTCATCACACGCTCGCGCCAGACAGGCAAGTCCGTTAAGTCAGTGAAGTGATAGGCAGCGATATTGGTCACAGATTGGGTCATAACGTTGGGATAGTGGGGAACTGAGGTCGTATCAGACATTGAACGTGTGCAAGTACAAAACGCGGAAATGCAAAAGTGCGCAGCAGGGATTTGCCGTAAATCTTTGCTGCAGATCTTTACTTTAAGCCTAAGCCTACACCTTAAGTCTTTGCCGCTGCAGTGGGCTCGGCCGCAGCAGGTATGGGCTTGGCAAAAAACAGCTCAGAAATCAGTGAGCTATCTAGCGGTTGGCCTGTCATGGCGCGTGCGAGCAGCTCGGCACCGAGCAATTGCGGCGAGAACACCATGTCGGCGTTGACCCGTCGGATTTTTTCCAGGTTCTGGCTGGCGTTGACCACCGCCACGGTTTTAGCTTTGCTATTGGTAAACGACTTGACGGCTAGGACTATAAACGCATTGTCGGGGTCATCTTCACGCAACGCGAGCACATAACTGGCCTCGTCTACGCCAGCTTGTTTGAGTACATCGCCGCTTGATGCTTCGCCCCGCAGCAAATCTGCTGTCTCGGGGTATTCATGCATCACGCCTGGCTTGAGAACAACGGTGACGAACTCGCCTTTGGCGGTCAGGCTGCGATAAAGACTCAACGCCAATGGCGTTGCGCCGCACAAGATCACGTGATTTTTTCTCATGGAAACTCTCGCTTTTTCCCGAAACATTTGACGTAGTTTGCCATTGACCAAGGGGCCAACAACGGCGCCAAGTGATGTGGCAAACACCGTGATACCCAACACAATGACTGAGACCACAAACATTTTGGCGGTGTGACTGGTTGGCACGATATCGCCAAACCCGACGGTCGACATGGCCACCACAGAAAAATATGCCGCATCGGGCAGATCGTGCACCTTCGGGGTGAACTGATCGCCAAGATAGACCGTGCCCAGCATCGCATACCAAATGAGTGACACCACACTGGCCACCGCAAATAAAGATCCCGCTGCCAAGCTGCTGCGATCAAACATGGACCAATAGCGGATCAGCAACACCACGACCACCAGGTCATAGAGGATTTTTGTAGTGCCCACCCCCCAATCAGCATAGATCGTGGTGGCAAGCGCGAGCGCAAACACCAACAAGCTAAATGTCCAAGCCAGACGCGCGCGCATAACCAAGCCAACAGACATCAGCAATAAACAAAAACCCATGAACACACGTGGCAGCTCGATTAAGCCAATGGTGTCGATGACTTCACGCCAAGACAGTTGATCGAACCATTGATGATGCTCACCAAGCCAGACGCGCTGCGCCAGTGGGTAAATCAGAGAAAGACCACTGATCGCCACCAGTACAGCCAGAATGACAGGCACATACTCGTTGATTTGACGGATCAAGTGCCGTAAGCCCGTTTGAGCGATCGACTGATGCGGATAGTTGGACATGTTCTTAAGAGGGAACCATCGGACACCCATACCAACGGGGCGCTATGCACTGAGAGCCAAGTGTACGCTTTCCACACAACTCTCGTTATGACCAGAAGTATACGCCGCAGACACTCAGTCGCGTTTCTTTTGATCTCGCAGGTCAACAAGCAAGGGGTCTGCTAGCGGATCACTTCCTTGCTCAAAAATGCGGTGCTTCTGTATCTTCTGGGTACCTGTCGTTGGAATTTCTTCTCGGAAAACAACATACCCAGGGGCCTTGTAGTAGGCCAAACGCGCCATGCAGAACTCAAACAGTTGCTTGGCCACATCAAGGCGTACTCGTACCAATCCCAGCTCAGTATGTGGGTCTTCAGGCTTTAACACAACACACGCTAAAACCTCTTGCTCGCGCAACGGGTCATCTACAGCCATGACCGCAACTTGCTCAACCAACGGATGTGTCAACAACACCGCTTCAACTTCGGCTGCTGCAATGTTCTCGCCGGCCCGTCGAATAATGTTCTTGCGGCGATCCACAAAATGCAACATTCCATGCGCGTCACGGGTAACCATATCGCCTGTGTGAAACCACCCCCCTTGCCAGGCAGCCTCGGTTGCATGCGGATCATCGAAGTAACCACTGAAGAAATCCTTTCGGGGCTGCGCCTCACTGTGCCGCACCAGCATCTCGCCGACCTCGCCATCAGCAACCTCCTGACCCGTATGGTCAGCCACACGCACCTGAAGTCCCGGCATGGCCTTGCCAAACGCTCGAGTACCCACTTGCCGCTCGGGGCCGTTGTCCACGAGCACCCGTACAATCTCCGTCATGCCCCAGATTTCTAAAAGAGGAAAGCCAAATCGCTGTTCAAATCTGGCGTGCAGCTCAGGTTCAACCCCCGCGCCAAACCCAAATCGAATACGGTGAGAGCGCTCGGCCTCGGTAACCGGCTGATTCAGCAACATCGACACCACGACACCAAGATAATGAACAATCGTGGCATCCGTTGCACGAATATCGGTCCACCAACGCGTTGGCTGGAACCGCTCTGCCTGTATTTGACATCCGCCGGTGAGCATCATGCAAAAGAACGACAAAATCGAGGCATTGACGTGAAACTGCGGCAAGGGGTTATAGAGCCGTTCCTGCCCTTCGCGAATTTTGGCCATCTGTCCGCGACTCGCATACCATGCGCCGGACGCGAGCTCATAGCGATGGGACAACACGCAGCCCTTAGGTCTACCCGTGGTACCCGACGTATACAAGATGCTTGAAGCGGTACTAGCTTGAACCGGCCCTTTGTGGGCAGGTCGTGGCGCACGCGGCAGTCCGCTTGCACCTAACGGCGGGTCAACCACCACCGGTTTGTTCGCGGTTTCCAACAACGCTTGTTCAAGTGCCGCACGTCTCGAGGGTAAAACCACGACCAGGTCAAGCCGGGCGTGATCGATAAGGTAAGCGAGCTCGGCTGCCCGATAGTCCGGATTCATGGGTACGCAACAGGCACCGATCGAATTTAAGGCCAACTTATGCAGAAAATGTTCCGGCCGGTTGTCCAGAAACAACCCCACTCGGTGGCCTAGTCCATATCCGGCTGCGGCATAACCCTCAGCCAAGGTCTGCACGCGTTCGGCCACCTCTCCATAAGAGATTTCAAGCCCTTGAGCAAGGTAGTTGCGCTGTTCATGGGGTGGCACGGCAATCAGTGGCAATGGATGATAGGCCTTTGCCGCGCGGTGCAAGACCGATGCGATGGTGTCGTTTTCAGCGAGGTTGATCATGATGGTCGATAGCAGTGCTCACACGCACAAGAGTTTTCCCTTATCTTAACAACTAACGCGCAAAGCCCCCCGCTTCAGGCCAGGGGTGTAACCGCAGGCGCAGCCAATTTGTGTGATCTTTTTGTGAGTGTCAGGTGTCATGGCATCATGACCGCCTTATTGGAACTGTCAATTTCGGAATTGTCATCTAATTCGGGCGGTATTCCTAGACAAAAGGTTGCACGCTGTTTTACCAGTGAGCGGATAAGATGAAAACGTTTATTGTGACTGCGGAAGCGTCTCAGGCGGGTTCCACCTGATCAAAGGCCACAAGCAAATCACCTTCGCTGACCTGATCTCCAACCGCGTAATGAAATGCCGTTACAACGCCGTCGCTAGGCGCTGCGATGGTGTGCTCCATCTTCATGGCCTCAAGAACCAATAAGGGCGCGCCAGCTTTTACAGTGGCTCCCACTTCTTCCAACACGGCAATGATCTTGCCTGGCATCGGTGAGTTCAATCCGCCTGTATCCTCCTGAGCCACAAAGGCTGAGTCACCAACTGTTTGTATCTGAACCGAGAAGACGTTGCCAGCCCAAAAAACGTGCCAATGCCCGTCAATCAGCACAACGTCTGTTGATACCCTGCGATCACCTAGCAACGCCTCGAGCCGATGATTCTCATTATGCTGCCCGCGAACCTCGAGTTGCTCATCGCCCACGGTGATTTGCCAACCATCCTTAAGCGGCACGATAAGCACGAGAAGGGTGCTCTCTGTCTGGCGCAGCCGCATGGGCCTAAACCGCTCGCTGTTCATCCGCCAACCATCGAGCATTCGCCAAGGCGAATCCCGATCAGCACCTGCATAGCACTCAGCCTGGCGTTTCTCAAGCAACAATTGCGCCAGGGCTGCTAGCGCCCAGACCTGCAAGGGCGTAGCCGGTTTGGGCGCAAACAATACGTCGGCTTCACGCTCGATCAAGGCGGTATCTAGGTCAGCCTTCACAAAAGAATCACAGGCCACGAGCCGCGAAAGAAATCCAATATTGTTGTGTGCGCCAAGAATGCGGTACTGAACAAGCGCTCGCTGCAGTTGACGTCGTGCGGATTCGCGATCAGTACCCCAGACGATCAGTTTGGCGATCATCGGATCGTAGTAAGGCGTGATGTCATCACCCTGCATCACACTGCTGTCGATGCGCACCTTCGCCGATGTGGATGGCAAGTTCATAAAATGTAGCCGACCTGTGGCTGGCAAAAAACCATTGTCTGGATCCTCGGCATAGATGCGGGCCTCCATTGCATGCCCGTTGATCTGAAGCGCTTCTTGAGTCAATGGCAATGGTTCACCGTAAGCAACCTGCAATTGCCACTGCACCAGATCCACACCGGTAATCATCTCCGTGACCGGATGCTCAACCTGCAAGCGGGTGTTCATCTCCATGAAATAGAACCCACCTTGTTGATCGGCGATGAACTCGACGGTGCCCGCACCAACATAACCAACGGCTCGGGCAGCTTCGATCGCTGCCTGACCCATTTGTGCGCGACGCTCGGACGTCATGCCTGGCGCCGGTGCCTCTTCGAGGACTTTTTGATGCCGGCGCTGCACGGAACAATCGCGCTCAAACAGATGCACACAGTGGCCGTGTCGATCCGCAAAGATCTGGATCTCAATGTGTCGTGGTTTCAGGACGTACTTCTCAATCAAGACATGATCATTACCAAAGGCATTACTGGCCTCGCGCTTACATGCCAGAAGCGCTGCCTCAAACTCGTCTGGTCGATCAACACGTCGCATGCCTTTGCCGCCGCCACCGGTACTGGCTTTGATCAAGACCGGATAACCAATTTGCTGAGCCTGCTCTTGCAAAAAACCCGCCTCTTGCACCTCACCGTGGTAACCGGGCGTTAGCGGAACGCCGGCACGGGCCATGAGACCTTTGGCAGCCGATTTCGAGCCCATCGCTTTGATGGCCGCTGCAGGTGGGCCAATAAACACAATACCGTTATCAGCACAGGCTTGGCTAAAGCGCTCGCTCTCAGACAAAAAACCGTAGCCCGGGTGTATCGCCTGAGCGCCCGTTTGCCGAGCCGCCTCGATCATACGATCGACCAACAAATAGGACTGGTTTGCCTCGGCTGGCCCGATACAGATAGCCTCGTCGGCCATGCGTACGTGAAGCGCATTGGTGTCTGCCTGAGAAAACACCGCCACCGTCTCTATTCCCATTTGTCGGGCTGTTTTGATAATGCGGCAAGCAATTTCACCGCGATTAGCAATCAGGATCCTATTGAACATGCTTCAGACCTCCCAGTTCGGCGCGCGCTTGTCTAAAAAGGCAGCCAAGCCTTCCTTGGCCTGACCGCTCGCGCGGATCTTTGCAATACTTTGCGCGCAGTCCTCAATCAGGCTGTCATCAAGGGGGCCGCGGGTCGTCCGACGAATCAGCTCAGTCGAGGCCACTTGTGCCTCGGGACCACCAAGCACCAACGCGTCAATGATCTGCTGCACCATTTGATCTAGTTGCGCTGGCATGCTTACTTCGTGTGCCAAACCGATTTCCTGTGCCTTGGCCGCAGATATCCGCTCCGCGGTTTGAAAGTAGCGATAGGCCTGACGCGCGCCGATGGCACGGATCACGTATGGGCTGATGACGCCTGGCACCAAACCGAGCCTGACTTCGGACGTGGCAAATGTGGCGTCAGTAGATGCCACGCAAATATCACAGGCAGCCGCCAGCCCCATGCCACCGCCCATGGCAGCGCCGTGCACGCGCGCAATGGTTGGTTTCTCGCATGCAGCAAGCACGCGAAACAACTCGGCCAAACGACGAGCATCGGCAAGATTCTCTTGTTCGCTGGCTTGCCCCTGCCTTTGCATCCACCTCAGGTCTGCCCCAGCAGAGAAGCTCTTACCGCGTCCGGCAATTACCACCGCCCTTACGCCGGGTGCTTGGCCAAGTGCTCTGAGCGTCTCTGTCAGTTGGGCAATCAGCATTTCATCAAACGCGTTATGCACGTCAGGGCGGTTAAGCCAAACCCAAGCAGCCAGACCTTTGTGCTCAATGTCCAAGGTATCGAAAGTCATTGGTTTCTCACATGCGAAACACGCCAAAACGCGTAGGGGGAATCGGCGTGTTTAACGCCACGGACAATGAAAGCCCAAGTACGCGCCGAGTCTGCTTGGGGTCAACAATGCCATCATCCCACAGGCGCGCCGTGGCATAAAAGGGATGACCCTGTCGCTCATACTGCTCGCGAACCCGTTGCCGGAACTGATGCTCTTGATCGTCAGGCCAGGTTTCACCCCGAGCCTCAAGGCCATCGCGTCGAACGCTCGCCAAGACCGACGCGGCCTGCTCGCCGCCCATGACACTGATCCGCGCGTTTGGCCACATCCACATAAACCGAGGACCATAGGCGCGACCGCACATGCCGTAGTTACCCGCACCAAAACTGCCACCCACCACCAAAGTCAGTTTGGGCACTTGTGCTGTTGCCACGGCCGTCACCAATTTGGCGCCGTGCTTGGCGATGCCCTCGTTCTCGTAGCGTCGCCCGACCATGAAACCAGATATGTTTTGTAAAAACAAAAGTGGGATGCCTCTTTGGACGCACAGTTCGATAAAGTGAGCGCCTTTCAGGGCAGACTCGCCAAACAAAATGCCGTTGTTGGCAATGACGCCAATTGGCATGCCGTAAAGGTGTGAGAACCCAGTTACCAGCGTGGTTCCAAAGCGCGGTTTAAACTCATCTAGTCGTGAGCCGTCCACCACGCGAGCGATAATTTCCCTAACGTCACTTGGCTTGCGAGTATCAGAGGGGATCACGCCATAGATCTCCTCCGGATCGTAACGCGGCTCCTCGCTTGGCACCCGATCGATAACCGCCGTTGTCGATGATTTGAAGGTAGCGGCAATACGCCGTGCCAGCAGCAAAGCATGCTCGTCATTCTCAGCGAGATGATCGGCCACCCCCGAGATACGGGTGTGAACATCGCCACCACCGAGATCCTCGGAAGTCACCACTTCGCCAGTGGCGGCTTTCACCAGTGGCGGGCCGCCCAGGAAGATCGTGCCCTGGTTTCTGACGATAATGGCTTCGTCACACATGGCTGGCACGTAAGCCCCGCCTGCAGTGCACGACCCCATGACAACTGCCACCTGGGCAATGCCCTGGGCTGACATGTTGGCTTGATTGTAAAAAATGCGCCCAAAATGCTCTCGATCTGGAAACATCTCGTCCTGCAATGGCAAATAGCCTCCTCCTGAGTCCACCAGGTACAGGCAAGGTAGATGATTTTGTGCGGCGATTTCCTGGGCGCGCAGGTGTTTCTTGACTGTCATTGGGTAGTAGGTCCCCCCCTTGACAGTGGCATCGTTGGCTACAATAACGCATAGGTGCCCCTGTACCCGACCCACGCCAGTGACAATACCCGCACTCGGAGCCTGGTCGTCATACATACCAAAAGCCGCGAGTTGCCCGACTTCGAGAAATGGCGAACCAGGATCGAGTAAGTGATTGATCCGCTCACGCGCGAGCAACTTGCCACGCGCCAGATGCTTTTGTCGAGCCTCCAAACTGCCACCTAAAGAGACCTGAGCCACCTCGGCGCTCAGCTCAGCGACCAGTGTGCGCATGTGCTCAGCGTTGCCTAAAAACTCAGGCGAACGGGTGTTGATTTTTGACTGAATCACCGTCATGAGCTCTCCTCGCCATCTCATCTCACTCTCTAAGCATCAAGCTTAGGTGATGGTTGCGCACAAGCTGCGCCAATTTATTTGCAAAATGTGCCAATACGTTTGACAATTTCGAACATGAAATCTCGCGCCCAGACTCCCATGGCATTTATTAAAGCCATGACCATGGCTTACGAACACCGTGGCATCGACCCAGGCGCGGCCTTGCAAGCTGCGCACATTACGCCGAACGCCATCGAGGATGCGCACGCCAGAATTACCGCCAACCAGTTGGAATTGTTTACCGCATTTGCCATGCAAGAGCTCGGTGATGAAGGCCTTGGTTGGTTCTCTCGACGACTGCCGTGGGGCACCTACGGCCTATTATGCCGGGCAGCGCTACCATCGGTGAATCTGCGTGTAGCATTGGCTCGCTGGTGCCGTCATCACGGCCTTCTAGTCGATGACATCGATTTAGCACTCGAGGTCACTGAGTCCACTGCCGAACTCACCATCACAGAAAACCGATCGCTCGGTCACTACCGAGAGTTTTGTCTGGTCACGATGTTTCGCCATATTCACGGGTTTGCCTGCTGGCTGGCGGATTCGCGCATACCGCTGACCCAGGCTCAGTTCCCGTATGCCGAACCGGGACATGCACAGGCCTATGAGTTGATGTTCCAGGCACCGGTACAGTTTGATGCCAAGCAAGCCAGTGTGAGGTTTGATCCTGCTTACCTTCAACTGCCCGTGCGGCGCAACGACGATGACTTGCGGCAGCTCTTGCAACGACCCTTACCACTTGTGGTCTTGCAATACCGACATGACCGCTTACTGTCCAAGCAGATTCGGCAAATGCTAGGCAAACAGGATCCAACACACTGGCAGGCGCACGACTTGGCTGATGCGATCAATGTCTCGGTGCGCAGTCTGCATCGGCATCTCGCCGAGGAAGGCACGTCTTTACAAAAAATCAAGACCGAACTCAGGCTTGAGTCTTCTTGCCGCGAACTTGCACAAACCGATCTGCGCATCAAGCAGATCGCCGGGCGCGTCGGTTTCACGAGTGAGGCCAGTTTCGCACGGGCTTTTAAACAATGGACCGGTCAAAGTCCTGCCCAGTATCGTCGCTCACAAAAACGTGTTGATGCCTAGTCTGGATCCATTGAGCCCACCTGCGCAACGCGAATCTAATTTTTCTGAGTTACCTGCGCGCCCGGCAACACGAGCTGGGTCTATCGGCGGCACGTAGCCTGTGATCAGAGTCACCAAATTTGTGACAACAAATTAAACGCCTGATTCGCGCTTTTGACTGGTTTTTGAGAAACTGGAGCGGGTGATGGGAATCGAACCCACGCTTGAGGCTTGGGAAGCCGCCGTTCTACCATTGAACTACACCCGCTCGGGTACTTAGAGATGAGCATACTATAGCCACCGATATGGAACGCGATGTGGCACCATGTAGCGCCACACAGCGCCACCCACTAAGCTATGAAGCGTTATGAAACGCCACCTCGAGCAGATGATATTTCGGCTGCTGGCTTTTTCTGCAAAAGTGGTTACAACGCCGGTCTAAAATGGCACGCATGAACATCTATTTAAATGGCGAGCCAAAAACCCTCGCCACTCAAAACACCGTACTTGACCTGCTACAGGAACTGGCACTGGCTGACAAGCGTGTGGCCGTTGAGATCAATGGCGACATCGTGCCGCGCAGCCAACACGCCACACGCGAGCTCGCCGAGCTAGACCAGGTTGAAATCGTCGTGGCTGTCGGAGGCGGTTGATGGAGCCGAACCAAACGGATCAACCCAATCAAGCTCATATACGCAGCTTCGTGCATCGCCGCGGTCACATCACCGCGGGTCAGCGCCAGGCGCTTGAGACGTTAGCACCACAGTGGACACTGCCCTTTGAGCGCCAACAACTTGACTACGACACTTTATTCAAACGCCCTGGTGCACCCACGGTGCTTGAGATCGGGTTTGGTATGGGTGAAACCACCGCCCAAATCGCCCAATCCCGGCCCGAGGACAACTTTCTAGGTGTCGAAGTCTTTAACGCTGGCGTGGGTTCGCTATTAAATCGCATCGACAGTCTGGGCTTGACCAACGTGCGGATCATTCAGCACGACGTTGTCGAGGTCTTACGTGACATGATTGCACCGGACTCGCTGTCTGGGGTGCACATTTACTTCCCGGATCCGTGGCCTAAGAAACGGCATCACAAACGCCGACTCATCCAACCGCCGTTTATCGAACTGCTATTGAATCGCCTGCAACCTGGCGGTTACATCCATTGCGCCACCGACTGGGAACATTACGCCCATCAAATGCTGGAAGTCCTGTCAGGCAATGCGCAACTGGCCAACACGTGCGAGGGGTTCTGTGCGCGGCCCGAATGGCGGCCACTGACCAAATTCGAGGCCCGAGGGTTGCGACTCGGTCATGGCGTCTGGGACCTGGTGTTTAAGAAGCAGTGACCTGTCCACTAGAGTGACTCAGTCACTGCGATAGAGACTAGCGCCCGAAACCACCCATGCCAGGGATGTTTTTCATGCCGCCCATGGCTTTCATCATCTTGGCCATGCCGCCTTTCTTCATTTTCTTCATCATGCCCTGCATCTGCTCGAACTGTTTGAGCAGGCGATTGACCTCTTGAACCGGCACACCGGCACCAGTGGCGATACGACGCTTGCGTGAGGCTTTTAATAACTCCGGCTTGGCCCGTTCAACAGCGGTCATGGAATTCAGAATGCCTTCGGTGCGGCGTAACTGTTTTTCTGCTTGGCCGCCCTGTAACTGGCCAGCGGCCTGCCCCAAATCACCCGGGAGCTTTTCTAATAAGCTGCTCATGTCACCCATTTTTTTAACCTGGGTAATTTGATCTCGGAAATCGTTGAGGTCAAATTTATTACCCGACTTCATCTTGGTGGCGAGCTTCTCGGCCTCGGCCATATCGATGTTCTGGTGGGCTTGTTCGACGAGCGAGACGATGTCACCCATGCCGAGCACGCGCTGCGACATGCGATCCGGGTAGAACGCTTCAAGGCCGTCGAGCTTTTCTGATACACCGACAAACTTCAATGGCTTGCCCGTGATGTGACGCACTGACAGTGCCGCACCACCGCGGGCATCACCATCGAGCTTGGTCAGCACCACGCCGGTCAGTGGCAACGCATCGCCAAACGCCTTGGCTGTGTTTACAGCGTCTTGACCTTGCATGGCATCGACTACAAACAAGGTTTCAACTGGCTCAAGCGTTTGATGCAGCATTTGAATTTCTTGCATCATCGCTTCATCGATACCGAGACGACCGGCCGTATCGACAATCAGCACATCCATGTGCTGACGCTTGGCGTAATCGAGTGCGGCGCGTGCAATATCAGCGGGTTTTTGGGTGATGTCTGACTCGATCCACTCGACCTCGGCTTGACCTGCCACTGTCTTTAGCTGCTCAATAGCGGCCGGTCGGTAGACGTCAGTACTCACCACGGCGACTTTCTTCTTGCCGCTTTTGCGACCCTGCTGGGTGTGGTTACCCTGTGCCAGCCAACGTGCCAGTTTGCCAGTGGTGGTGGTTTTACCTGCCCCCTGTAGCCCTGCCATCAAAATGACGGCCGGTGGCTGCACAGACAAAGACAGTTCGCCTGCCTCTGGGCCAAGATCGCCGCCCATCAAATTGGTCAGTTCGTCGTTGACCACGCCAACGAGCGCTTGTCCCGGGCTTAAGCTGCCTACGACCTCCTGACCCACGGCTTTTTGTTTGACCTGCTCTATAAAGGCCTTGACCACCGGCAGGGCCACGTCGGCTTCGAGCAACGCCAAGCGCACCTCACGCATCATGTCTTGCGTGTTGGCTTCGGTCAGTCGGGCTTGACCGCGGATGGTTTTGACGACGCGCCCTAGGCGCTGACTGAGATTATCTAGCATTGGGTGTCTTCGCTTAAACTATAGGGATGTCTACAGGCATTGTATTTCACGCCATCGCCGCGATCATCTATTTAGGTCTAACAACCGTCCTTTGGGGCATGTTACAGGCCGGTAAGCCCATGGAAACCCCTGAGCGCGTTGCCCGCTGGGTGCTTCTTTCGGCGCTAGTGGCCCAAGCCGTGGGATTAGATGCATTGGTACTGGCCGGCGGTAACCTGCATTTAAGCTGGCTACTGGCGCTATCGGTGGCTGTTTGGTTGGGGCTCGTGGTGTTCTGGCTAGAGAGCCTGATTGTGAAGATAGACGGCTTACTGCTGATCTTATTGCCCATGGCCGGCCTGGTGACCTTATTCACCGCGATCTTTCCGGGCTCGCACCTTATTACCAGCGCCGCAGAGTCAGCCCTGCGCGGTCACTTGCTACTTGCCTTGGGTGCCTATGGGCTTATCACCATTGCCGCCGTTCAGAGCGTGCTGATGGCCTCGCTCGATCATCACCTGCACCACCCGCAGGGCGTGGTTGATAACGCCGGCGCCCTCAAGCGCGCCATTGGCCGTGTGCTCGACGCGCAGCCGCCATTGCTAACCCAAGAGCGTTTGTTATTCCGTATTATCTGGATTGCATTTGGTGCGCTGACACTGGCGATTATTTCAGGTGGCCTGATTTCACTGGCCACCACCGGCAAATGGCTGCCGTTTGACCACAAAACCGTCTTCACGGTCTTGTCGTGGCTAACATTTGGCATGCTACTGCTCGGTCGTCATCTGTGGGGCTGGCGTGGGCGCATTGCGCTGCGTTACACGCTAGTTGGATTTGTATTTGTGCTGCTGTCGTACACCGGCAGTCGTTTTGTCATTGAAGTGTTGCTTAATAAGGGCTGACCATGGGCAAGATACTGTTTTGGGCGGTGGTCATCATTGGCGTTCTGTTTCTGACGCGCCTGCTTGCACACCACGCCGCCAACCGTCAGTCAGGCCAAGGCAATAAGAACACCCCGAACGCCAAACAAGCCAAGTCCAGCCAAACCGAGACGCTAGGCAAACCGGAAGACATGGTGCGCTGTGCAAACTGCGGGGTTTACCTTCCACAATCGGATGCCATTAAGCAAAGCGAACAATTCTGGTGCAGCGAAGACCACGCCAAATCTGGCACTAAAACTCGGCCCTAACCAAACTAATCAAACTAATCCAATCATCACGTGATGCCAGCCAACCCACCCACAGACAAGGCCAACGGCTGGCTAAACCTGCCAGACATCAGGCACAAACCGTCCCCCAACACAGACGCACGCCCGGCTCAAACACCCATTGACTTGCTGGTGATTCACAACATCAGTTTGCCCCCAGGTGAGTTTGGCACAGGCTATGCGGCCAAGCTCTTTACTAATGAATTAGATTTTGATGCACACCCTTGGTTTGACCAGATTCGGGGGCTCAAGGTGTCGGCGCACTTCTTAATTGAAAGAGACGGCCAGATCACGCAGTTTGTCTCATGCAATGAGCGTGCCTGGCACGCCGGGCAGTCAAGTTTCCAAACCCGCAGCGCCTGTAATGACTTTTCCATCGGTATCGAACTTGAAGGCACGGACGATCTGCCTTACACCGATGCGCAGTACCAGCAACTGGGTGACCTGACACTGGCCCTTAAACGCCAATACCCCTTGGCACACGTCAGAGGCCACTGCCACATCGCCCCCACCAGAAAAACCGATCCGGGTCCGGCATTTGACTGGGCTCGTTATGCAAAATCGGGCAACTGGCGGTTAGACCAGTTGCCCGATGGTAGCTAGACTGAAACCAAGCTAAAAAACTAAGTTGCGAGCTAAGTTGCAACCCAATTTGCAACCCAAGCTGCAATGAAGATCAGCCTTTTAACAGCAGCTCGTTCATGCGCTTGACAAACCCAACCGGGTCAGACAACTGCGAGCCGTCAGCCAACAGGGCCTGATCAAGCAACAAAGCTGCCCAGTCATCGAACTGTTCATCAGTGGCCGACTCGATGCGCTTGATAAGCGAATGATCGGGGTTGATTTCCAGAATTGGCAATACCGCTGGCGCTTGCTGACCGGCTGATTGAAGCAATCGTTGCAAGTGCGGGCTCATCTCGTTTTCATCGACCACCACGCAGGCGGGTGAGTCAACGAGTCGCAACGTGACACGCACTTCTTTGACTTTTTTAGTCAGCGCTTTGTTTAGACGCTCAACCAGCGGCTTATAGGCATCAGCGACTTCCGATTGTTTCTTCTTTTCTTCTTCGTCAGCCAGCGCTTCGAGATCGAGGCCACCTTTGGCCACCGATGACATTTGCTTGCCATCGAACTCACGCAGGTGCGAAAGCATCCACTCATCCACCCGATCCCAAAGCAACAACACTTCAATGCCTTTTTTGCGGAAGATCTCTAGATGTGGGCTGCTCTTGGCTGCGTTGTAGCTCTCGGCGGTGACGTAGTAAATCTTGTCTTGGCCTTCTTTCATGCGGCTCACATAGTCAGCCAGTGATACGTCTTGGATATCGCTTTCATTGTGCGTTGAGGCAAATCGCAGCAACTTGGCGATGCGCTCCTGGTTGGCCGTGTCTTCACCGGTACCTTCTTTCAGTACCTGACCAAAGGTTGACCAGAAGGTAGCGTAATCATCCTTGCGGTTTTCTGCGAGGTCTTCCAAGAGGCTTAAGATCCGCTTGGCAGACCCTTCACGGATGGTGCGCACATCGCGGCTTTCTTGCAGGATTTCTCGTGACACGTTCAGTGGTAAGTCGGCTGAATCGATAACGCCACGCACGAAACGTAGGTATGACGG
>Ga0209953_1000429_pt1 | contig 14984 bp, 23 predicted proteins | sample SalPonred_H2O_MG_FD_185713 | JGI IMG/M metagenome (GOLD analysis project Ga0209953, IMG submission 185713) | Salt pond water microbial communities from South San Francisco under conditions of wetland restoration - Salt Pond MetaG... | ecosystem: Environmental > Aquatic > Non-marine Saline and... | reverse complement strand
TTAGCTCTTCAAGCCTACGCTTGGCTTTCATGGTCTCGCGCTCGGATTCTGTTAAGGCGCGGTTGTTTTCAATCGTAACCTCAAGCTCAGCGACCATGTTTTCAATGCGTTGCTTTTGCTCTGCATCTAAACGCCGCCTATCACTGCCGCCGCCTAATATACCTCCCAATATGCCGCCAACAACAGCGCCCACAGGACCGCCAACCATCATGCCAACAGTTGCCCCAGTGCTTGCCATTGATGATGCGGCAGGCCCGCCACCACCGGCAATAGTGCCGCCAATCATGCCAATACCTGCGCCAACGGCTGCGCTTGTTTGGCCGCCTTGCGCTACAAATTCTTGTCCTTGCGGAGTTAATCCGCCACCCGCGCCTGCTGGCGTCTGCCCCATGCCCGCTGGAGCTTGCTGACCAGCCGAAAACGACAAGCCCGCCTGCTGGCCTGCCGCGCTAAAAGCAAAAGCCTCTGCGCTTCCTGCGGTCAGCCGTGCGCCTAATGGTATTTGAACACGCGCGCCAACCTCGTTATCTTGTAATTGACCGGTGATATTTGTCGCTGATGACCCAAAAATCTGCCCGCTGGAATTAGTCATTCCTAAACTCTCACCAATACCCGGCAATGCGCCTGCAATTTGCTGCGCAATGTTGCTGCGGAATATGCTGCCAACCTCATCGGCTAGTTCTGAAAAGCCAATTTTGCCAGTAGCAAAGATTCGCTCAAACGCATTAGCAAACGCGCCCTCGATCTGAGTGGCGAGCTGGCTGTATTCTTCGGCTGCATCTTTTGCAGTATCAGTAGCCTGCTTTTCAAACTTGTCAGCTTCGGTGGTGGCTTCAGTGAACGCATCTTTAGCCATGCCAACTAGCTGAGCAAACTCAGCGGTGGTCAAGTTGCCTTTTGCCTGCGCCTCAGCAATGCTTGCTACGGCGTCGCGGTACTGGATTCCGGCAGCAAAGTTGTCGTCGTATTGAGCGCGCAGCTTTTCGTATAGGTTAATCTGTTTTTCGGTTTCGTTGTTGTTTTCTTCTGTCGCTTGTATAGCTTTCTCTTGAGAATCTGCATTTTCTTCGTGGCCAATTCTGACCTTTGTTAATCCAGCAACAAGCTCAGCAATTCGCTGTTCAAGCAACTCTACTTTTTTCCGATGGTTATCCGTTATAAAATACTCTGGATCGCGCATTTCAGTCATTTGCAAACGCGACAGCGACTCGCGAAGAACGTTCAGCTCATTCTCCATCTGCGTAACAGATAGCGTGTCTATCGCATCGCCAAAGTTTTTGGCTTCTTGAGTAGCGTCTGCAAAGTGCTTGCCCGCTGATATTAAAACGGTTACCAAGCCAGCAATTAATCCTGCTGGCCCCGTCAAAAACGCAGCCCTTGCGCCTAACACTTGGAAAGCACTTGCCGCACCCAAAACCCAACCGGCTAATTTAATTGTCGTTAAAATGCCGGCAAATCTAATTAAAGAATCTATGATCTCAACGTTTTCAGATAAGGCACGAGTCAAGCCTGTCGCAGCTTGCGTAAAGGTGCGCATTGAGGAATCAACTTCATCATCGAACACGGAAAGCTGTAAATCTTGAAATGCGCTGCTAAGGTCCATCAAATCGCCAGCAAGGTTGTTCGTCCTTTCGCTTGCTTGCTGTAATGCAGCGCCATCAGCGTTTTCTAGCTGCTCATTAAGTGCGCGAATGTTTGAAAGTTGGCTGCTTAACGCTTCAAAAGCTGAAACACCTTCTGCGCCAAAAATAACTGCTGAATCTTTGGCTGCAATTTGAGCGGCGCTTAAAGTTTCAACGATATCTATAAAACTGCGCGTAGTTGGGTCTATCTGGTCTAACGTCAATCCATACCCAGCAAGTGCCTGCTGCGCTTGTTTTGTTGGATTAAGAAGCTGTATTAAAACCCTCCTTAAGCCTGTGCCAGCTTTTTGCCCTTGAATGCCTGCGTTAGACAAGCCGCCAATAGCCGCAGTGGTTTCTTCAAGGCTAATCCCCAAGGTTGCCGCCACAGGCGCGACAAATGACATTGCTCCACCAAGCTGCTCAACATTGGTGTTTGCGCTTGCAGCTCCCATTGCCAAAACATCAGCCATGCGGCCAGCTTCTGAGGCGTTCATCGCAAAGCCCGACATAATGTTTGACGCAATATCCGCAGCGCGCGCCAGTTCCATGCCGGAAGCAGCGGCCAAATTAAGTACGCTTTCTAAAGAATCTATAGCTTGGCGTGACGTAAAGCCAGCACGGCCCAAAAACTCCAAAGCGTTAGCCGCTTGTGTGGCCGAAAATTGCGTCGTGGCGCCCATTTCTCTGGCTTGCCTGCGCAATGCCTCAAACTGCTGTCCTGTTGCGCCTGTAACGGCGCTGACAGCGCTCATTGCCTGATTAAAGTCCACCATAGTCCTGATGGAACTTCTTAATACCGCCAAGGCACCAATCGAAATGCCAAGGCGCGCAAATGCCCGGCTGAGGTTTTGTGTTGCATTTTGTGTTTGTTTCGAGGTTCTGGTAAAGCGGTCAAGGTCTCGCCCAGCAGTCCTGACTTGCCTTGAGTCTGCTTGAATCTCTAAACGTGCAACGTTCGTCATTTGCGCTTTTTCCTTCGCTCGTTAAAAGCCCTAAAGCTAGTTAGCAGTTTATCGCTTATCTGCTCACGATTCACCTGCTCCTCATCCAACCATGGCGCAGGACAAGTCGGATTCTTGCCTCGCTCCAACTGGTCGACATAGCTCATACTTAGCTCGCGTATGGCGGTCGACTCAAAAGCATCAAGCTCGATTCCGCTAACCTCAGACCACGCCGAGAGCGTTTGCCAAGATAGCGGAACCGGCCCCATGCCTCCGTACTCAAACGGCCCGGCTTCGTACAAATACTCAACCAGCTCCGGCATCTCGCCCAAGTCAGGAAAGCTGCCCTGATAGTCTTTGCCTCGTGGCTGCTTTGCTTTCTCAGGCGTCGCATCTAACCAAGCTCTGAATCTGACATACTGGCGGCAGACTTCGAGCTGCTCCCGATAAAATTTGCGCGATCACCTTGGAATTCATCCACCTGCTCGGCAATCCAAGGAAAGTCCTCATACACCTTGCGCACGTTATCAGCCGTGCATTTAACCGCACCGTTCTCTAGCTCGATGCCACCCCACGACAACGTGACTGCCACGCGGGTCTCTGCGGCTTCGGCCTCCAGTGCATCAAAATCCAATCCTTGCCGGCCAGTGCGACGCATCTTGCGGCGAATCTCCGCCCGGCGCTGCTTGGCGATCTTGCTATCAGGCCCAGCCAGCTTGATCCAGCTTCCTTCTAGCTTTTCACCGGTGGCAGGATGGCGAAGCTCTAACTTAGCGCCAGTATCCGAACCTGCAATTGTGTCGATGTCTGTCAGTTTCATGCTGTCATCCTCATGCTGTCTGTTATTAGGTCGCTGTCTATTCTAGCAAATAAACGGCAAGGATCGCGGACAGCGACACGATCCCCGCCTACCGGCTAAGCCGGATTAGGCCGCAGCCACCTCAACGATGTCGGTGGTGATCTCAATCATCACAGACGCCGAAGTGATCTGGTCAACCGAGCCGACGTTCGTGGTGTAGCTCATAACCACACCGGCGAAGTACAGCTTGGTGCCGTCCTGCAAAGTGACCTCAAAGGAAACCGGCGTGTCGCTATCAACCGCAGTGATTGCAATAGCCTGACCAGCGTCATCAGGCACACGCGCGACTGACATGGAAACCTGCCCGTCGTTGTAGCTGCCCTTGCGCTTTACAGTCTTGCGATCACCCAGCGGATTATGCGTGACCAGCGAATACTCGCGGCCAAACTCACCAAGGTCGGTGACCTCGCCGATTTCGACATAAGTCAAACCCGGAAAGCCATCGGTGGCCTCGTCGTCAAACGTGGTCGGTAACTCGTTAACAATGCCGATAGTAGTACCGGCGCTAGTGAAAGCTCCTGAAATGCTCATGTTGCATTACCTCTTGCTAGTTTAGCCCGGTATCCGAGCGTGATTACAATGGAATACCAGCCAGCCTCGGCAACGCCGGGCTGTCTTTGCTGGCTCATTATGGTCGCTGCTTGCCCCTGATAAGTGACAAGCGAACCAATCGGGAAGGCGTTGATGATTTCATCCGCCTTGATTTTCGGTGTGATAGCGCCGCTGCCTGCTGGGTAGCGCAGCACTACCTGAAACACGCCATCGGTTAAGTTCAACGCTGACAAGTCATAGCCCGTGACGTCGTTTTGCAAGGTCTTAATCTCTGCATACGGCGTGCCGGTGACTGGCTCAAACGGCAGGTTTTCGTGCGCGATATCCAGCCCAAAGCTCGCCGCGATGAAGCTCGACACGAATGCCTGATCTATCTTAACGACGGACATCGCGACCCACCTCGTTTACTGTGCGCTCAATCCGCGCCATGTTCCGGCGTACCATGCCGTCCTCCTGCTCCCATACCTCGGCGTATGGCAGGTTATTGGTGAAATAAACCACGTCGCCGCTGGTCACCGTCTGCCGCACTTCGCGCTCGGCTTCTGTCCCGTTAGGATCAAGCCGATCCGTTTCGGTGGTGATAGGCGATCCAACGTTGGTCTGCCAGTTGCCTTTTAACCGACCGGTATCAACGCGCGTATCTTGAATCACGCTACTAAACAACGATATTTGCACCGCCCGCGTCGCCTCATTAAGCGTTGACTCTGTCTGCTCAGCAAAGCGCGTAATGTCAACACTAAAGCTCATCGCCGCACCCTCACGAAGTAAACCAAGTCAGTGCCCGCTGGCGTGCTGGTGTTGATCTCTTCAATCGTGAACTCTTCGCCATTCACGGTAACCGCATCGCTAATCACTGGCGTCAGGTCAGTCGCACGCACTACCAGCTCGCGATCCGTTGCCTGAATCCGCGTACCGTCGATCAGGTTGTCAGGAAAGCGGCGCAATACGCCAACCGTTTCCAGCGCTTCAGTCGTGGTGGTGTCTTGTCCCGTAATAGGATCAATGCCGCCGCCAGTGGTGCGCGTAAACGTCACAACCTGCCCGAACTGCTCAAGCAGCCGTGATGCTGTTGATTGCAGGTCAGCATAGAAGCTCATCGCCGCTCCAAATTAATCATCTTGCCACCGGTAAGCTGGCGCAGGATCATCAGCGCTTTGCTCTGCTGAATGCGTGCCGACACAACATTTGGCTCGGCATATGCCACCTCAACCGCGCCATCAACGCGCTCGCGTGTAACGTGCTGGCGATCCGTGCGGTTGTACACATCAACGCCTGCGTTAATATCCAGCGCAATCTCCATCTGCACCTGCTCAACCAAAACAGGTACTTCGTCATCAGGCATCTCAAAGCCGCGAATGATTGCACCCTGTCGCGGCCATGCTTGCGACTGACCCGCTTCTGCTCGGCTGCCAACAAAGCGCCCGTCGTAAGTTTCCAGAAAGTCGTTAGCCAGTATCAGCAGCACATCCGTCTCTGCCGCGTCGGCCACCGTAATCCCGCGTGCTGCCGCGTAGTCAATCAGCTCCTGTCTCGTAACGTAAGAATTTTCACCAACAACAATCACGGCCTTTCCTCCCATCGCGCACGAAAAATGCCTTGCGCGGTCGAGTTGTCCGTATTGGACAAGCGAATATAAAAAGTACCTGCTGCAAAGCCAAACGGCGCGTCCTCGGTCGCTGTGGCTGTTTGCGTTCTATTGCCCTGCAATGTCGCGTCAAGCAGCAGTAAATCTACAACGTCGCCACCAGTATGCGATCCGCCAGTGTCAAAGCTCACGCCTAAAGTGTAATCGCCAACATCCGACATCGAATTCACAGGCCGCGCTGGTATTTCCGTATCAAACAAGCCGCTTTCAGTGCCGCCAACTACTAGCTCCACGCGCATTTTAGATGACAGCAAATTGACCGCGAACTTTTTTACCAGCGTATCGACCGGCGATACCACTTTAATCACTGCGTTTTGATTGCCAGCAATGTCGAATTCGTAAAACGCGAATCCTTGCCGGCCTTCATAAAAGCAAGTATCTCGATCTTCAGTCGCAATGCGACGTGTTCCCACCTGCTCGCTTGTAAGCACATCAGAAGGCGTGCCCGGTAGCGTGTAAAAATCAACCACGATAACCACCTGCCCGAATTGCGCGGCCCTGCCGTTCGGCTCTGGCTCTAGCGCCTTGGCCTACGTAACACGTACCGCTCTGGCCCCATTTCCAGCCGCGTCGTCCGTTTCTTGTGCATCGCTGTGCTGGCATTAGTCTATCGGGCTTGGCCCTTCCTCTCTGCTTACTGATCCAACGCAGTGCCAATCTGCACGCGCTAGATCATTTGGTGTTAGGCGATCCTCCGGCGTGCGAATGCCAGCAGATCGTGCGCAATAGGCGTTGCCTGCATCAGTGCCCGGGCGAACTCGTGTTCCGTCTTGCCCGAAGTTAATCACGCGCTCGTCGCTTGTGATCGCGGCCTTTTTGCGATCTTGCGCATTGCTATCTCTAATCGCAACAATCTGGCCTTTGATGCGGTAGCGCTTGCCAATCTCAAGTGGCATCAGCTTTCCTGCGCTTGCTGGCGCTTGCGGCGGCGATACTGAATCCACCACCAGTTAAAACGCGGATTACCCGGCTTGGCGTATTCTTTATTCGGCATCTTCATCGACCTCAACCGCCTCTGCTGGTGCCTTGCGCGTCCGCCGTTTTGGCTTGGCAGGCTCTAGCGCTTCAAGCTGCGCCTTAAGCGCATCTGCTTTTTGCTGGCGCTTTTCATCAGCGAGGCGCTGGTCAATAACAACCGCCTTCATGATTAAGTCTTTCTGATCCATCACTGCCTCCGTGTAAGGTAAGCGCCGCCACTATTGACGGCGCTTTTCAGGCTCTAGCCGTTGGTTACGAGAAAGGCCATCGGCACATTCTTGCGATCAACCACGCGATCCCAAGTACCAGCAGTAGCCAGCTCGGTCAGCGTAAACGAAGCGCCTGAAGGCGTGTCGTCAACTTTGAAGCCGAACGGATGCAGCAGGTAGGTCTTGCGGCTGTGCAGGATTTCGACGCCACCGCCGTTGCCCTGTGAAGCCTCGCGCTCTACCTCGATTGGCAGATTCGGCGTACCTTCGCCAAAGCCAACCGCGCCAGCACCGAACAGTACACTGGTGTACTTCGGATCGTTGGCACCATTCTCATCAACCGGCAGACCGTCATCAACAATCACGCGATGACCAAGGAAAGTAGGAATGGTCATCTGGCCCTGTGAATCAGGAATGAAGTCGATGTCGTCGTTGTCCACCATGCGCTTGTAAACCACGCTGTGAACCGCCAACGCCGAAAGCTCATCGTAAGAATCGCCAAGCGTAAAGCCAGCCGCAGTGAAGTTGCTGCGCGTGAACACGGAGCTGGAAGTTGCGCTATCAACGGCAACATCAACAACCATGTCGCTGCTGTAGTTGGCTACGTTGTCAGCAAGCACGCCATTGAGCGATGCAACCAAACGACGCTGCCACTGCCGACGCCAGTAAGCATCAAGCCGTGCGCGTATCCGAGTCATGGCATCACCACCAAGCGCAAGCTCAGCCGCGAGGTCAGTCTCAGACCAGCTAGCATTCAAGAATGCTTTGCGGCCAATCTGCTCGCCCTGCGTAATTTTGAAAGGCGTGCTGGTGTCGCTGGTGTCGTCGGAAAGGTTCGGCCCGTCAGTCGGATCAATGTCTTTCCAGAAAGGAAGCTCGCCAGTCTTTCCGGCAGCCTGCGCTACCTGATCGAGCAAAGCGTTGCGGACGATAACGCCCGAGTCATAAAAAGCGGTTTTTTCAGGGCCGTCAACTGGCGGCAAATCCTGAAATACTGTGACATCAATGATGTCTGAGAGTTGAACTGAAGCCATTGTCGGCACCTCTTACTTAGTTAAAGCTGGGTGCCAAAAAAAACGGCCCCAGCAGAAAGTTATCTACTGCGGGCCGCAGGCCCAGACCGCTACAAGCCGCTGGCTTGTTTTAGCCTTATATGCCCCTTATAACACTAGGAGCTTTTAGAGTCAACGTCCGTAATGCTCGTCCCTGATTCGCTTGTACTCGTCTGGATTCTCGCGAAGCAACTGCACCAGCTCCTGATCGTTGTAGTCAGTGAACTTCTTGTCAGCCACTTTGCCACCGTCGGATTTGCCAGCTTGTCCCGCGCCATTAGCACGGCTGCCCGCAAGGATCGGAGCAAACACTTCGGTGCCCGTAATTTCAGCACGCAAGTCATCAACCGTCATTGCTGATACCTTGCCATCCTTGTCCAGCACGCGAACCTGTGGTTTGCCATCGCGGAACTCAGTCTTTAGCCGCTTTTCGATATGCGGCAATAGCAGATCGGAATGCCCCGGCAATGCAAGATCGCTCGCCAGCTTCCGCGCCTCGGCTCCGCTGGTAATAGATTCCATCATCGACTCATACTGCTTGATCTCATTTCGCAGCTCAGTCTCGGTGGCCTCCATCTTTTGCTGCCAGCTCTTTTCTAGCGATTCCATGTCGCCAGACTTTTTCGCCGCTTCCATTGCCGCCTTCTCAGCCTCCTGCTTGGTCTTTGATTTTTCTTCAAGCAGCTCCTGATTCTTGCGCTCCAGCTTAGCAATGGATTCCTTCATTGCCTCGATTTCAGCCACGTCAACCGTTGGCTGCGTCGGTGCTGGATCGGCTGCTGGTTCGGTGGTTGGTTCAACTGGCTCGTTTTCTTCGCTCATGGTCTATACCTCACTGTCTGGAATGGAAATGTTGGCACGCTCAAATGCCGCCGGTTCTAGCTCTCGCATCTGCTCAAGCGTTGCAGGTTGGAAACTTCGATCTAATTGCAGCTCACGGAACCGCTCTGAGCTAATGCCGCCATCGCGTAGCAACTTGCCGCGTGTTGGTCCGATAATGCTGTCCTGCACGCTGGCCGGTTGCGTTTTCAGCCATCCGTAATAGGTTTGGTTCGCTGATACCTCGCCAACTTGCGCTCTGCCGGTTTGCGGATCACGGCTAAACCGCGTTGCGCCTTCGTCTAAGACGTCAAAGCGCTCATCTAGTGCGGCAACGGTTGTCGAGCGGCAGTTCGGATGCGCAGGCGGCCTCGGCCCTTCGTTAATGCCGAAAACCTGCCCGTCTAACGATTGGCATATTGTGCTGGTGCGCCGATCCAGCGTTGAAGTCCACCGCACGCCGCGCACGATATCCTGATTCGCTTGCCACGTTGCCTGCCGCGCTTGATTCGCCGCGTGCTGTAATCCGGTGCGTACAACCGTTTTCATGTTCCGGTCTACCAGCGCGAATCCTTCACGCCTAAGCCCAGTCAATACCTGCGGCGTAGTAAGCCCTTGTGCATAGCCTGATCGCACGCTGGATGTTACGCGCTGCTTTACGCCATCGCTCCATGTTCGGATCAAAGGCTCCAGCAACTGCCCGCCATCAGGCCCGCGCATGGTCAAAGGCTGTGTTGCCACCGCTGCTGCCACTTGCTCAGGACTTGGCGAGTTAAACTCCAGATCAACACCAGCCTGCAAGCTGCGCTGCTCAAAGCCCGCCTCATACTGCGCCAGCTCCTGCACCTGCGTAAGAATACGCGGCACCATCTCGCCATTCATCCGCTCGTCGATAATCTGACCAAGCGCAGTTAGCTGCGATTCTAATCGGCTGCGTGAAAATTCCGTAATCTCAAAACGGCCTAAGCGATTAAGTATCTCGCCGTTGATATCCTCTAGCAGCTCCACCAGCTCGTTGATATCTTGCGTCTTTAGCCGCTCTAAATGCGCGGCGTGACGTGTGGCCTGCTCAATTAGCTGTCTCGGGCTGCGTGCCATCTATCGCAACTGCCCCGGCATAACCGAAACTGTGTCGATTTCTTCCTGATAATCCTCGATTGGCTTTTCACCATCGAATACACCAGCACGCTGCATAAAGCGAATGTAATCAGTGCTTGGAATCGTGCCTTGTACAAAGCCAAGCATCATCTGCTGTAGCTCCTGCGGGCTTGCATCAGGCGCGACAAAGTCTTGATTGATCTCGTAGCTGATCTCATCCATCTCCGGCCCCGGCGCAATGCCCATGTACGTGGCCACCCATTGCAAGGCTTGCGTGTACGCTTCGCTGGCATTAGCCGCGATCAAGCTAAGCACGGAATGCTGTGCTTCACGAATGCCGGCTACTTCGGTGGCTGTCTTAGCCGAGCTGCCCGGCTGCATTAGACGTGCGCCAAGCTGAAGCATCATGTCGACTTTATCAATCATGGCCTGCCGCACAAGGCTGTTAGCTGGGGGTGAGGCAAAGCCAAACGTGCCGCCATCCGGTACAGCCAGCAAAGTGCGTGATCCAACGTACATGCCTTGCTCTTCTAGCATCTCCAGATAGGATGCGCTGGCGTTAGATACGAACGGCTGCGCTTGGCCTACATACCACACGCTATCTTCCCAGTCGGCGCTGTTGCGATAATGCCCAACATTCAGCTCCACTAATGGAAGCATGACAGGCCGATCAACCGACGGATCGTTGTTCTCGCTGCCAACGAAGGTAAACGGAATCTCATTCCATACATTGCCATTGGCATCCGTTGGCGTGTGTTCTTCGATTACCTGCAAGCCAGCTTCCTCATCCGACCAGAATCGCTCGTGATAAACGCCTTCGTCATCAAGGTAAAGCTCGCGGTAAGTCGTGTATTCATCCACCGTGTATTGGTTTTCTTTTTCGCGGATTTCCTTAATCACGACCAGCGATAGTTTCGTCTGGCTGCCGCGCGTGCGTGTGCGCCAGTTGATAACCTGCTCCGGCTCCACGCGCTGAATGGTCGCAACAAAGCGGCCCTCAACCATATCCTGCATCGACACCGCGCCATCGGTCGGCGGAAAGCTAACGTATAAACCTGCGCGGCTTTTGCGGATTACATCATCAGCCAGTCCTTGCGATTGTTGATAGATGCTGGTGCCTGCGCCATCAACGTTGTGGCTGACATAGCTTATCGCATCTGGAACCTGCAAGCCCGGAGACCGGCGAAACATCGTGCCCAGCATTCCCTGCACAGTCTGCGCTGCGACAGCGTAGAAGATCGCTCGCTGCTTATAGTGCAAATTGCGCTGCCGGTTTTCGTCGCTCTTATCGTGCGGATTCAGCTCGATCAGATAGCTGTCCAGCATCTTAAGCCGTGTAATATGCTCGATCTTGTTATAGTCTGGCAGCTCAATGCTGTAGTCGTGATGCGGTGTATCAATTGAACTCATGACGTGCCTCTTATGCCGCGCGTGACCGGCTTGCTGATTGGATACTTGCGATGGAGGTAATAGCCTGCACTGTCTGCCCAATCATCGATTGCCGGATGGTCGTTAAATTTTTGCGGCTGTCCTTTTTCATATCCTTGCATTGTAAGCGCATCGGTTAGCTCAGGACAAGCGTAGGTATTGACACGCATTCTATCATGTGCCAATAGGCCGTTCACCGCGTTTACGCGATCACGGATTAGCGGATTGGCTTTTGGCGCATCGACACGGAATCCAGCCTGCTCGATAAGATCAACATCCGATGCCGCCGCGTTGGTGTGGCCTGATCTACCGCTGGCGTCTGGATACACCGTGATCGGATTGTCATCGTATTTCGCCAGCCGAGTCACAAAGTCTTGCGTGTCATTCGCCGTGAACTCTTCGACGGCAATCGGCACACCGTTATCCACTGCCCACACCGTTGCACAGCAACCACCGATGTTAAAGTCAATACCAACATGCAGCCGCTCGCCGCTTTTGATCTTGCGGTCGCTGTGGTGGCGCTTGGCATCAAACTGGTGGTAAACCTTGTTTTGGTTGAAGCTGACAAACTCGCCGCGCAGGTACGCATCAGCCATCACCGGATCGTACTGGTCTATCAGGCTTTGCGTATATCCAGCAGGTAAATGGTGATTATCGTAGGTGCTGGCTTTTATCAGCTCCCATTTATCGCTCTCAGGCTTTCCCCAGCGCTCGTAGGTAAAGCCGTTCACGCCTTGGTCTGGCGTTGTCACGTTGGCAATGGTATTCCCGCGCTTGGTCTCCTGCCGTGTGCGCTCCACCGCTTTCTTCCATACCGATCGCGCCTTTTCCTTTGGCAGCGTGTCCAGCTCATCAAGGATCGTGTGAGCGACTTCAAACGCAACCCAGCGCTGCGGATTATCGTAGCTGCGAAAGTAAATCGTGCCAAATCCGCTAATGTTGATCGCCCACTCTGACTTGTTCAGCGTGTAGCTCAGGCCGATCTCTTCAAGGTCATCCTGCACGCCCGGAATTGCTCTCATGCGCAGCAGGTCATACGTCGGCATTCCCATCAGCGCATTTATCCCCGGCTCAGTCACCATCAGCGATATCAGCCGAATGGTCGCCGCCTTCGTTTTGCCTGATCCATAGCCGCCACAGATAGCCGGATACTTGCTCGTGCTTTGAACAAACTGTCTCTGTGCAGGTAGCAGCGCGATATTACTCATCAGGCTCTGAGTTGGTAAAGGTGATTTCGATAGGTTGTGCTTTAGGCGCTTCATTCTCGCCAGTCTCGCGCCATTGCATTCGTGTCTTAGCCCAGAACATCGCAGCGCGTATGCAGTCGGAATGGCTAGCGCCAGACTCAATAGCCTCACCGCTGGCCGCGTTATACAAGAACTTGGCCACGTTGGCGTCGGCTTTGGTTTGCGCGGTGTCCAACTCCTCGCGGTAATACTTGCGCAAGGTCTTTTCGTCTATTCCTAAGTAAACGGATATCTTGCCCTGATTGACACCAAAAGACTTTAAGGCTGCAACCTCCGCCCTGCTCTCAGGCGTTGGCTTATGCGGATTACGCGACATTAAACAAACCTCTCGGCGTGTGCGTTTTTATATTCAGGAAATTGATGCATTCTTTTGCGCATTAATCCTTGCTAATTGCTGAATCCGCTCCTGCCTCTGATCCGCTGTCAGCCATCCATCGCGAATCTCATGCAGCAACCTATCTACGGAATTTGGCTTTTTCATCTCTGCACCTCGCGCAGTATCCATTTATCAATCGCTTGTTGTATATTCCACACCAGTCGCACTCGCCCGGTTTGCCTTTAGGTATCTCAGCAACGCCGCGATCACGGATACGCTCTTCCAGCCAGCTCTCGATATAGTCGTTGGCGCGGTCTATGTCGTCAGCCATCTTCCAGCATATCCTTTTTGATATATTCCAGAAGGTAAACGATCTCAGGCATGGTCAGGCCATAAACGCCGGAGCAAATATCGCCATCCTTATCAAAGCCAATCACCATCAGGTTGTCGAATATGCCTTTATGCTGTTCAAGGTACTCATCGGCGTTGGTCTGCTTTTCGCCATCCTCGAAGTTGTATATATCAGCCATCAACCATTCCCTCGCATACTCTAACTCCGCAGTGCGGACACAAACACAAAGCCATATTTGTGTCAGGTATGATACGCCCGCACGCCGGACAGCGCCACTCACCAACCTCAGGCGCAGGTTTGCGCTTTGGCTGGTGGATATGGTCCCGTCCGTACATGCGGTGGCGTTTTCTCATTCCTTTAGCTCTTTAGCCTTAATTTGAAAAAGCTCCCATGCGGCAGCAGGCATTTGTTTATCGCCTGACTCCCATCGCCTCCAGTTGCGTTCGCTAACGTGTACGAGAAGCGCAGCTTTAGTTGTAGATATACCTAAGGATTCTCTGGTTGTTTTTATCAATTCAGGCTTCATGCTGCCGAAATCCTATCTGCTACCAAAGAATCATTCCAACTATCTGCCAAATTGATAAATGACAATTTTTTTTCCTTTTCCAAGACAGACAAATAACAAATGAGCAGCTCGTCGCTCTTAAAAGTTTCTTTGCCTGCTGTTGTTTTTTGCCCGCCAAATGAAAGTATGGAACAGTCATTTAAAATTTCATCGTGTGTCTTCCATCCAAGATGGACCGCCTCGTCCATAAATCCAAATTTGAAAGAATCACTCCAGCATTTTGAGCGAGGGTCACTAGCTTGATTGTTAAATATGTCATGATTCTTGTTAAGTTTAAAAGACAAAAAATAGGTTTTCTTTTTATACATTATGCGCGCAATCTTTGCGCCGATGCGTTCTGCAAGATAATAATCTGATTCATATTTTCTGGTGTAATCTGCAAACCTAAGCCTAATCCCTAATTTGCTTCCACGCATAGGCCCAACACCTAAGTCATCTCCCGAGCAGGATAAAAGCCTAATCGGTAGATTGTAAGGAACAAACCAATCAGCAACGTGCGTGTGCCCGCAGACGTAACCAATGCCCTTTTCTTTAACAATCTCGGCTTCTTTTGTAGATTCATAGTCTAGCTTGATAGTTTTGCAAATCATTACTCTTCACCTGCTTCTAACATCTTGACAACTTTTCCATGTTCAAGAGTTAGGTTCTCGGCAGCATATACTCTCATGTCCCACTCTTGCCTAATGCTTTTATGCACTTCTGCTGACAAACCGGTGATAGCATTTGCTTGATTGATATTCATCCGGCCTTCGCACACGGCTTCCATTGAAGCCAAAAGCAAAGCGCGGTGATCTTCTGGTGAAGTGATCTTGTTAGATTTCATTTCTGTCTCCATCCGGGCTTTTTGCCCGTGCTGTTTCCTTGCGGTTTGCAAGAATTGGTTTAAGCATAAGCGACTAGCTTATGCCTGTAAACTTCAGTCTGTTAGATACCGGCTAAGATACCAAATGGCTTTACGGATCGACTCATCGCCACCCTTGTGCCGGTAGCGCCACAGGTACTTCATCGCGTTCAGGATGCGGAAGTCGTGGCCGTCAGCGGCAAGCTGCTCCAGCACTTCGATGCACTCGATTTCGCCTTTCGTATAGTGCGCTGGATGGTTGACCATATCGTCTATCATATCAGCTTCCTCATGGCTGTCGGTTATGCGTTTTGACCAGTTTGGCATAAACGGACGCTGATATAGCTCATTCTCATGCAAGTGCGCTTGAATAAAAGGCTCGGTGTGAAATTCTGTTTTTTCAAACCTGCCTATAGGCTTCCAACCGATGCCATTTACTTTCTCAATAAACTCAGGC
>Ga0209953_1000428_pt1 | contig 15010 bp, 9 predicted proteins | sample SalPonred_H2O_MG_FD_185713 | JGI IMG/M metagenome (GOLD analysis project Ga0209953, IMG submission 185713) | Salt pond water microbial communities from South San Francisco under conditions of wetland restoration - Salt Pond MetaG... | ecosystem: Environmental > Aquatic > Non-marine Saline and... | reverse complement strand
GGCTGCGTAAACACCAGAAAGACAATCTTGTTTTGTTGCCGTCGACGCAGACGATGGGCATGAAACTGCTGGTGGAGGAGTTGATTGCGTGGTCACCGGAGGTGCCCACGAAACGTCGCCGCCAGGACACCGTTATGGCGTTGTGGTTCGCGGAACTGCGTGCCCGTGAGGTCATTCAAACCACGGGCCGTGAACGTCACATGTTTGTGGACAACCCGTACCTGGCGGAACGGGAGTTAAGCAGGCAGGTGACGGTGAACCTGGATGAGTTGCTGGCGGAACAGTACGAGAACGAACACCCTGAAGGTATTTGGCCTTCGTGGGCGTGACCACCCCCTTGTGACAGGACTAGTTGATGGCTGAATTTGCACGGGAGATCGGCGCGTACGCCGAACACCTGAAGAAAGCGAACTCGCAACGTGACCAGCGGATGCGTGACGTGTACATGGTTCGCACGGGTCGTTCGGATGAGTTGTTCGCTGGGTTGTTCCCGCAGGACTGGTCGAAGCCGGTGGTCGCGAACACGATTGACGTGGTCGCGCAGGACTTGTCGGAGTCCGTGGGCACCCTGCCAACGTTCGCTGCCGCTGGGGATTCGATCCTGGATGAGTCGAAACGGTCACGTGCGGACAAGTTAACGAAGGTCGTGAACTTCTATGTTCACTCCTCCAACATCGGCTTGGAAGCCATTAAGGGTTCTGACAGGTTCATTACGTACGGTTTCATCCCGATCCGGGTGGAACCGCACTATGAGGAGCAGCGGCCCCACATCACGTTCGATGACCCGATGGGTACGTACTACGAGAAAGACCGTTTCGGGCGCGTATCCGCGTACTGCCGCATTTTCCGGAAGCGCGCCAGCGAACTGGCTGCCATGTTCCCGGAGTACGCGAGCATCATTCAACCCCGCAACACCCCGTGGGGTGAACCGGACGACCCGCATTTGGATGTGGTGCGTTGGTGGGATGACGAATACGAGACGATGCTGCTGCCTGACCGGGACGGTCTGGTGCTCGCCCGGGCCACGAACCACCTTGGTCGCATCCCGGTGTCCATCGCGGAGCGTCCTGGTGTGACGGATAAGCCGCGTGGCGCATTCGATGACATCTTGTGGGTGTGGGCGGCGAAAGCGAAACTGGCGTTGCTGTCTTTGGAGGCTGCGCAGAAGTCCGTTGAAGCCCCTATCGCCCTGCCGCAGGACGTGCAGGAGTTGTCTCTTGGCCCGGATTCGATTATCCGGTCGCAGGAACCGGAGAAGATCCGCCGCATCAGCCTGGAAATGCCGAACTCCACCATCATGGAAGGCAAGATCCTTGATGACGAGTTGAAGTTCGGGTCACGTTTCCCTGAGGTTCGCGCTGGCGTCTCAGATTCCAGCATCGTGACAGGTAAAGGCGTGCAAGCCCTACAGGGCGGTTTCGACAACCGCGTGAAAACACTCCAGGTGATGCTGGGTGCGGCGATGACGGATTCGTTGTCGATGGCCCTGGAGTTGGATGAGAAGATTTGGCCCTCCGTCAATAAGACGGTGGAGTCGACGGCTAACGGCACCCCGTACGAGTTGCGGTACACCCCCAAGGATGCGATCCGGGGGAACTACCGCGTGAACTACGAGTACGGCGTGACTGCAGGTATGGATCCCAACCGTGCCCTCGTGTGGTCTCTGCAGGGCCTAGGTGCCGGGCTTTTCTCCAAGTCGTTCGTCCGCAGGCAGTTGCCTGTGTCGATGGATGTTCTGGAGGAGGAGAAAATTATGGACGTGGAGCGGCTGCGTGCAGCCGCGTTGGCGTCTGTGGAGCAGTACGCGGCAGCGATACCAGCCTTAGCGGCTGAGGGCGGCGACCCGATGATGGTGGTGCAGGCGATCAGCGAAGTGATCCAGGCCCGGAAGAAGGGCACACCCATTGAGGAAGCCCTCGCGGAGGCGTTCGAACCGGAAGAGGTGGCGCAGGAGGAGCAGGCTGACGCTCTCGCCGGGCAGGCGGGGCAGCCAGCACCGTTCCCGGAAGCAGCCGGAATGCCGAACCCGGAGACGGGTGCGGCTCCCACGATGCAGCAACTCTTAAGTGGGTTGCGCGGTGACGGGTCACCCACGATGGCGGCTCGCACGATGACCCAACGAGCAGTCTAAGGAGGTGACAAGTATGTCAATCTTCAAGAACCGTGGCTCCTTCCAAGGGACACATTGGAAGATGCCGATTGAATCGGGTAAGCCCACCGGGGGCACCCCGAGTGGACTGGACTCGTCGGTTGTTCCGCCGACCCAAACGCCCACCATCCCGGCAGCAGGCAACGACCTGTTCCGGTGAACGTAGTGACTTTGCATCGTATGCCGCGAGGGGTGGGGTTAAACCCACCCCTCGGGCTATCGGAGGGGACAAGTGGAAGACGACTGGCAGCAACTGAACATCACCGTCCGGATGGGCATTGGCGACGTGTACGCGATGGCTGTCGTGGAGGGACACAAGTACAGCCCCGACTTGATTGATGACATTCGGGTGAACGTGTTGAAGATGCTGCAGGACGGCCTCATGGAGGCGTACTCGTACGTCGACACGGACGTTGAGGAAGAGGAAATGGTTGAGAGTGGTCAGGAGGTGACAGGAAGCGATGGCTGAACGCGCTGGATTTAACGAAAGCGGTGCCCCCCTGTCACCCCCTGGTGCTCTCAGCCAGCGGACGGACATGCAGGCGCAGTCCCCGGCGATGCTGCCGGACGCTGACTATGGGGAGCAGAAGGAGTTCCAGCAGATACAGCGTGGTGCTCCTATGCCGCAGCAGCCTGCCGCTCCACGTCGCCCGGCTCCTACCCCGTTGAACGCCCCTACGGGGCGTCCGAATGAGCCTGTCACGACTGGCGTCGATGTTGGTGCCGGTCTTGGTTCTGAGGCGATGGTTAACGAGGACATGATGCAGGGGGAGATGGGTGCTATCGCCAAGTACCTGCCGCAGTTTGAGCGTATGGCTACAGCCCCTGACACACCTGAATCGTTTCGTCTTTTTGTCCGCTACTTGCAGGGTTTCCGGTGAGAGATACCAGTTTCGTGAAGAACGTTGCCGCTGGCGTGGATGCGATGGGTGTGCAGTACGCACCCCTGTTGTACACGTTGGCGAAGGTTCGGTGGGACAGCGCGGAAGACCGCGACGCTGTTCTGCGTTTCCTGTCGGAGGATGTTGATGGCTAGTCGCGTTGAGAAGTTTTACGAGAACGCTCCGCACTTGGCCACTCCTCAGGTCGTTGACCCCGCTCGCGTGAAAACGGGAGCCGAGGAGGAGAAAAGTGGTATCGGTGGTGTCGCTGACGACATCGGCAGCACCATTGTCAACACGGTCGCACCGTTCCTCCAAGGACTGACGGGTGGTCTCGTTGGGGCGCAAGCCGGACGCCTAGGTGTCGGTAATCAGGTTTCGTCTGCGGTTGCCCAGCAGGCTACGCAAACGCAGCCCTTCCAGACACTTCAGAACATGGAGGGCACTAATGAGGGTGTTCAGACTGCCGCTGTAGCCCCTATCGGGGCGACTCTTGCTGGGTTGGATTACGGCTACCGGGGCATGAACACCGGCATCGGTGGCACCGTGCTCCTCACCGGAGCAGGTATCGCTGAAGCGCAGAAGGCCACCGCATCGGTCTTCAACCGCGAAGACACCATCACCAACCCCAACCCTTTGTTCCGTGATGGCTTCCAACTCGAAGACCTCTCAAACACTTACAAAGAAGTGTGGGATCAGAAAATCACCGCCGGTCAAGCCATCGCCACGAACGTTGGTCGTGGCGGCATGAACATGATCGACTTCGTCAGCAACGGTCGCGCCCAAGCAGCCGTGAACGAATGGATCATGGAGGAAACTGAGCGGCAAATGATGAACCCGTTGAACACGGGTGAGCGTCGCGCCGACGGCATGTCCCTGCTCGGCTGGAACGTCGGCCTGCATTCAGACTTCAACGTGTTCAACGACCGTGAACGTAAGTCCGCGTACAACCAGGGCGTGGGTCGTTGGATCACGGGCGCATCCGACGCCGCCATCGCATGGTGGCTCGGCCCAGAAGTTATCGCCGCGAAGGTGGCCGGTAAGGGCTTAAAGACTTTGTTCCAGCAGTCATACGACAGTCTCGCTGACTTGCGTAAGGCCAGCGACGATTTCGCTGCCGGGCTAGCGAAGGACAACGGTGACGAGTTCGCCACCGTTGTCGATGACGTGACTGGTGAGACACGCCAAGTGAAGGCCCGTTACACACCCATCTACAAGTTGGCTAAGTCGCTGACGAAGATGAGTGAGGAGCAGGTTCTACGTCACAAGATCGCGAAGTCCAGCACAGACGCTGCGCTTGTTTCCCGCGTGCTCGGTCGCTCCACCACGGTTGAGGGAACTGTGCTGCGGATGCGCGCCATGCAAGGCGATCAGGCTGCGGTGAAGCAGTTGTTCGATCAGGACATCATTGCCGCTGATGCTTTGAGTTTGCAGACGCAGCGCGCTAAGCGGCTTGATGAGATCCTCGGGAAACTGGACGACAGCAACGCTGATTCATCGTTTGATGAAGCGGTCGCGAACCTGCGGCTGGAGCGTGACCGCCTGGATGAGGTGCTCGCTAAGGCGAAGGAGGAAAGCGAGGAACTGCGTTCCGCGCTGACTGGTTTCAGTCGCGACTCCATGCGGCCGAACCGTGTCCGGTTGAACACGATCTCGGTGAGCAAACTGGATTTCGGCGCGAACTCTGTGCAGCGCATGGAACGTCAAGCGAAGAAGGCCGCTGATCGTTCCGCTGGCTTGAACTATCGCGTGGACGAGTTCAAGACTGGTGGCTCGTTCGGTCGCGTGATCCGCGTGTTCAAGGCGGAGGGTGCGCGGTGGCGCAGCATGCGCCAGAACGGCCTGGTTGATTTGAATAACCCGAACGATCTCCTCGCGGAGATCGATGCGGCATTCCAGACGCGGTTCTTCCGCAAGTTGATGTCGAAGTACGGCAGCGAGGCTCGCCTGCCACGCATCAACCCGGAGACGGGCGTGGTGGAGAACACCGGCATGAGGGTGACGGAACTGCGTGAGCAGACAGTTCGGCAACTGATTGACGCGGAGTCCGCGACGGAACGTTTCGCTGTGGTGGAGCGTTTCAACGAGTTAATGAACAAGGCTTTGCAGGACGCCTACCAGTTGGATGCGGATCGTTCGAAAGACATCATTAACAAGTACCGCACTTTCCGTAACGCCGCCTACAACGAGGTTGAGGAGAAGGGTGCCCTGCAGGACTCGGACGGTTCCATTGCCGTGCTGGAGGATCTGCAGTCGATGCTCGCGGAGCGAGCGGTCGTGGACGACCTCACATTCCTGGAAACTATCTACCGCATTGAACGCGGCTCCCGCCGCGCCAAGGGCAATAAGTTCGGTACGGGAGCGTACGCAAAGTTCGACGCCATTTGGCGTCCGCTAGTTCTGCTGCGCCTGGGTTACACGCAACGTAACGTCGCCGAGGGTTGGCTGCGTGAACTGGCAGCGTTCGGCACGTTGGGTGTGATGAAGGACGTTCGGGCGGCTGTCGCCGCTGACGGTGAAACTCCCTTGATGGCGTGGGCTACCCGACTGAACAACACCGCCGAGTCAACGAAGGCTGTGCTGCGTCGCTTCACCGTTGGTGGCCAACGCAAGATCCAAAGGCAGATTGAGCAGAACCGTAACGTCGCGAAGCATCGGTTGTCTCTCGCGCAGCAGGCTCAGAAGGAAGCGGACGACTTCGAAGCGCAGATGGTGAAGATCCGCGAGAAGCGTCGCAAGCAGATGGAGAAGCAGGCGGTTGAGGATGACCGCGAGTTGGCTGGCATTGGTGCCGCTGTCACGTGGGATCGTGTCGACACGGCTGCCCGTGGACGGGTAACGGAGTGGGCTGACACCGCTGAAGAGGTCATCATTCCGGTTCAGTACATGGAGCCGATCACGGCGGTGACGACGCAGGGTGTGCGTCGTGCACGTGTGGGGTACGCCTTCGATGATGCGGCTGAGGCGAATCAACGCCAGTTGACTTCGGGGGATATCCCCACGGAGAGTGTCCTTGACCCGGATGCCGCGTTGGCTAGTGAGATCCCCGGCAACCCTGAGTTCTTCAACTCGTTTAAGCCGTTCCTGCCGAAGGAGCAGGCGGACGAGATGGACAACATCCTCTTGGATTTGAATAACCCCGACACGACTCTGGGCGATGACGCTTTGGCTCGCCTGGACGAGATGGCTGGTGAGGGTTTCGCGAACATGGCCGCCACGCAGATGCGTGAAGGCCGCGTGATTTTCCGCATCGTTGACAGCGACAACACGGGGAACGGGATCTATGAGCGAGTCTGGTCACCTGACGACATCACCCCTGACGACTTGTACACCGGGAACCTTGTTTCCACCACGCAGGAGCAGTTGGCTGAGGGGGCGCAGTACGTCCGGGCGCAGACGTACGGTCGAAGCGTGGATCTGCGTGTTGATGCTGACCGCGAACTAGATCGCCTGGCGAAGTTCGATGAGGGGCCTGCGGCTGCTGATTCGATGACGCCGCAGCAGCAGATGGATTGGGAAACCAATTTCGCAGGCAAGATTTTGGACATGTTCGCGGATCCGCAGCAGTACAGGCAAAGCCTGGATGGCCCAGTTTCCGATAACTGGAACGCAAGCCGTGAATTGGACATGAATATTCGATTCGCCAAAGAGGCGGAAGACGAGTATTTCCAACTTTTAGAGAATGGCGCGACGGGCAAGGAACTGGAGTTCGCTAAGTACCGAATGGAATCACGGTGGGGACGAGTTGAGGATGAACTCGTTGACGTTTCCGCGATGATTGATTTCATCAACCAGGATCCAGAGTTCGCTGCCGCTGTTGCGACGCAACTGTGGGTGCGTAGCGCGCCAGAGGAAACTCGCAAGATCCTTGAAGAAGCGGGAATGCTGGCGGACTCCGACATTCTGCGAAAGATGCGGAAAGCGCAAACGAACCGTCAACGTGAGAAAGACAGGTTGCGCCAAGAGTACGCCGTTGAGCGTGACGCGATGATTGAGGACGCGGAGCGTGTGGCCCCGCTTCTGGATGAGATCGGTTCGGATCTTCGACTGTTCCACGGCGGCAGCCGCGTCCCAGACGACACTCTCTTGCCGAACCCGAAACCTGCTGGTGATGCTGGTGGTGCCTACCGTGGTGTCGGGTTCTACATGACTCGCGATTCGGGTATCGCGAGTGAGTACCTGGTTGGCCCGAAGGGTGGGGAAAACGCTTTCTTTGGTCGCGCCGTTGGGCGCGAAGGCGAAGAGCCCGTCCTGTATGCGATTCGGTCTGATGAGACGATGGCTCAACAGTTCATGGATTTGGATGAAGCCATCGGTGACCCGAACCTTGATCGTTACCTTGAAGACTTGTTCGAGCACATGCGATCCCGCGAAGCCGCTGACGTTGATTTCGATAACGCTTGGCTCGAGGTTGAGGACAACGTCCGGGTTAAGTACAACAATGATTTGACTCCGCTCACTCCCGGTAAAGAGCCGCGTACGGAACCGTTAAATGTCAACGATTATCGGGAAGCGTTCATCAAGTTCTTTCAGGATCGCAAGATCGAAGCGGGAGTCGACCCGGAGGACGCCGACTATGCGGCGCAGATGCTGTGGGTTAACGCTTCACGTGAGGTCGATGGTGGCGTGCTGGGTGTGCGCCACCTTGGTGGCAAGAACCTTGGCTCGCGTGACCATGACGTGTACATCTGGTACGGCGACCAGTACGAGGAGTTGATGCTGGAGCCTGTTCAGTCTTTGTCTACTCGCGCTGTCGCAATGCAAGATGTTTACAATAAGATCAAACGACTGACAGTTAGGCAAGAAGAAGGGTCAATTCCTTTAAGGCGTTACGGGAAATTCGCTCGCTTCGATCCGGAGAAGTTCGATCTCGCCACCATGCCTGGCCCTGTCGTGGAGCGACTGGGTCGCGCCATGAGCACCAACAACGGCATCGGTCGTGTGAAGGTGAACGACTCGAACAACCCGTACGGGTGGACGTGGATGGTGAACCCGGAGTCTGTTGTATCGGGAGCGGACAACAACCTGGATCGTGCCCTGCCGGGTGAGTTCGTTGGCGACAACCTGGTCAACAACAAGATGCGCATCTTCATGGATCAGGAGTCGGCACTTGACCCGGCTGTGTGGTCACCGGGTGCGATGAGTAACGACGAGTTGCTGGGGTTCTTCGGCGGCAACCAAGCCGCCGTCGATTTCGTGACGGGTAAGTCCGATGAGGTACTGCAGGGCTTGTCGCGTCAGGTCAGCGACCCCGCCGTGATGGGCAACAAGTCCGGCATCAAGGCGGAGCGGAAACTGGCGAAGACGCAGCAGGATGAAGCCCTGGTTGATGTCATTAACTTCATGGATCAGATGGGTTACACCCATCTGCAGGTCGGTGGCACGAACAGTCAACGCATCCTGTCGGTGTCGGAGATGCTGGGTCGCAGCCGCACGGGGGCTGCTTACCGTGGACGCCTGGACTCGGATCGCGTGGATGACATGACGACGTTTTCTCTGGCGAACGATCCCGAGTACCAGAAGATGGTCAACGATTTGGATCAGTTGAAGCAGGAGGCGTTCGAGAAGACTGGGGCGTTGGAGGAGATCGACTCCGAGGCCCAGATGCTTTACGAGATGCTGGAGAGCGTCACTCGCGTTAAGAAGCGGGAGGCTAGGCCTACCCGCGCTAGGGGTTACGGCGAGGAGAAGTTCGCCACTCGCGCTGGTGGCCGCGCTCGCGTGCTGGGGCCGATGAACGCGAACAATGAGGGTTCAGCGTACGCGCAGATGGTGAGCGCGGATCGGCGTAACCAGATGGACTTGTTGGGTTACGCGGATCGGGACATGCGTGCGTTGCAGCGCACGCAGAGGGAGATGGATTACAAGCCGGATAGCCCCATGTATTGGGAGGCGTTGGCGCGGGAAATCAACAACATGTACCGCAATGACCCGGTGGCGATGAAGATTCTGGAGCGGGACATTCCTATCGGTGCGCCGTTGAATGATGTCGCACCGATCTTGGATGAGATCTTGGGTGAGTTGACGACCACGGATCGTGGTCGCGCTTGGCTGCGTGACATCGCTGGCGTGGAGGATTTCCGTGGCATGGTCGATAGTGGCGTGTTGACTGATGACGCCATGAACATTGGCCGGGAAACTGTCTACAAGATTTATGAGAAGTTGGACATGCTTGGCCGCAAGGGCGGCATCAATGGCACCACGAGCCGGGAGTTCTTGGACACTCTCGCCGCTGGCGAGGTGTCTGCTCGCTGGTTGAAGTCGAACCTTGGTTGGCGTTCGGATATGCCTGCGATTCGTGACTTCATGTATGTGGATCCTGGCATGAGTGTGTGGCAAAAGGGTGTCAGCACGATGATGCGGAAACTGGGCACCACCCCGGAGAACCGGCTGGTGCGTCACCCGTTCTACCGTGCACGGTGGCGTGAGTCGATGCAGGGTCAACTGGATTTGGTGGCTGAGCAGAAGCGTGCAGCAGACCCGAATTGGGATGGCATGTTCACCGACGCTGAGATCAATTCGATTCAAAGCATCGCGAAGCGTGAGGCTGTGAAGCAGACTCACGAGACGCTGTACACGATCAACCGCTTGTCGACCCCGGCTCACGTGTTCCGTTTCGTGATCCCGTTCTTCCCGGCGTGGGCTTCCACGATGCGTTTCTGGTTGATGCGCATGCCGATGGAGAAGCCTGAGTCGATTGCCCGGTACGCGATGGCGTTCGATTCGCCTGAGCGGATCGGCATGATGTATGACCGTCAGGGCGATCAGGTGGATCCTGCCGCGCAGGAAGGCAACCTGGTGCCTGCCTTGTTTGAGAGCATTGCCGGGAAGTTCGGTGGCAGCGACGACAAGCAGATGGTCATCCAAATGTCGCCGAGTATCGCGAAGAAGGTCAGCCCGTTCCTTGGCGGTCAGGACACGTTGAAGATCAGCAAGGGTTCGCTGGACATGATGCTTCAGGGTGATTTCTTCTTCATGCCTGGTTTCGGGCCAGCGGTGACTGTGCCGGTGCAATGGCTTGCTTCGCAGGCTCCAGCGGTGACGGCGAAACTGGAGGCGGGTTTCTTCGGAACCCGCAGTCAGGCCGCTGAGGGTGAGGAGGTGCCGTGGGATGGAACCGCCCTGGGTATGGGCAAGGTGCTGTCGGACACGGTGACGCAGGCGATGGTGAACAGCGTCATCCCGTTCGGTGTGACGAAGGAGAAGACTGGTAGTCGCATCGTTGAGGGGCAGGTTGTTCCTCCGTGGATCGACAAGGTGTTCCGTGCGATCTGGCAGGACGGTGCCGCGTTCTCGAACACGACGAACGCGATGTACCGGAATGAGATCATTGAATGGGAGTTGTCTGGTCGCACCACCCCGGAGCCGAACTTCTTCGATTCGGTGAACAAGGCACGTAATTTCTTCTTGTTCCGCGCTGCCGTGAATTTGACGGCACCGTTCGCCCCTTCGTTTGATTCGAAGTTCAAGTTTTATGTGGATGAGTGGCGTCGATTGGAGCGGGAGTCTCGGGAGTTTTACGAGGCGAACCCGCAGCAGTTTGTGGCCCAGTACGGCGATGATTCGTCGCCGTACACGGTGGCTCTGGACACGTTTTTGGATTCGTACGGTGAGGAGTATTACGCGGCGACGAAGTCGCTGTCGGGTAACTCGTCCGGGATGGGGCCGAACGTTGGCGAGTATGAGATCGTCAACGACAATCCGCGTTTGACTGCCCAGTTGGCTGGTTTGGGTGATGAGAATGACGCATCGTTTGTGACGATGCTGTCTCGCCCGTTCTCGGAGACGGTGAACACTCGCGCTGGCTATGACCAGTCGGTGTATGCGTGGCAGTTTGATCGACCGATCAAGGGTGCTCCCGGGAAGTTCTTCCGTGAGTCGTCGCGTTTCCGCGAAGACATGCGTGTCGACATGGATGTTGAGTTGGGTTGGCGTGAGTTTGAACGGCAAATGGCGATCATTGAACCTGACTTGGAGATCTTGGAGCAGGTGCCGATTAATGACTTGCAGATGCGTCAGCAACAGCAGGTCGCGGCGAAGTATGGGTTCTCTGATGTTGATGAGGCTCGTCGCCGGGTAGGCAATGCCGCTACTGAGGTTCGCAAAGTTGTCGCGAACCAGATCGGTCAGAACAATCCGCGCTGGTTGGAGAAGTACAACAGCGGTTGGGGCGTCAACTGGATGAAGGCGGAGAAGGGCATCGAATTGATGCTAAGTGATGAGCGGTTGATGGCTCAGGTGGACAAGTTGCCTGAAGATCATCCGGCTCGCACGTACTTCACGGCTATCGAGTTTTTCCAGCAGAACCGTGCCGAATTGCAGAACCTGATGGTGAAGTTGAATCAGGAGCAGGGCAGGTCGTTGAGTGTGAATTCTCGGGATGGCGAGGTTTATATGGCTGCCTATCGGGAGATTGTTCGTCAGGCGAAGCAGTTGGATCCTTCCGGCAATTTCGCTGACATGTTCGAAAGGTATTTCGGTGGGGATCGTCTTATCGCTAATGGGCAGGTGGTTGTGCAATGAGTGATGAGGTAACTGATAGCGAATTTGACGGTGTTCAGCCTGGTATTCCTGGTACGACCGCGAATGGTGGTCGTGGAACCGGCAACAAACCTTCGATTGGCCCGGATGGCACCACAACGGGAACTGGCCCTACGCCACAATCCGACGGTATTAATCTTGCGGAGGTCGTCACGCAAGGCCTGCAGGCAAACGCGGGTGCGTCGAAGGTCTTCAACATCAAGATAAAGGGTGGCCCTTCAGGGCCATACTCCGCGCCTTCTTCTGGCCCTTTCGATGGGCCAGACCATTTGTCTCCGTCGATGGGGGCGACGGTAAACGGAATGAACCCGGATGGGGAGATCAACTTCTTCCAGGCGCAAAGCGATGGCTTGCTGTTGGCTCCGCCGAACATTCAACGAGCCATCAACGCCGCTACTGGCGGCGACCCGCTGATCGCGGACGCCGTGTACGAGGCGGCGTTGCAGCGGACAGCGTCAAAGACTGCCCTCGGCCAGGAAACCAACTTGATTTCGAACATCATGGAGGTGGCGAAGGAGTACCGAGAGTCGCAGCAGGGCGGCGGCACCGGAGGTGGCGGTGGCGGTGGGCCGTTCCGCAGCGAAAACACGGTCGTGAACCTGACTAACCCGCAGAAGTCGCAGGAGATCTTGAACACCGCTTTGTCGGTTGCTCTTGGCCGACGAGCGACTGCTTCGGAGAACAGGGCATTCCTGGCGGCGTTGAATTTGCGTGAGCAGGAGAACCCGACGAAGACGGTGACGGAGGGTGTGTCGTCTGGTCGGAACAGTACGTCGTCTTCAACGACGACTGGTGGTTTCGACAATGTGGCGTTCGCGGATAAGTTCGCTCGCTCTCAGGAGGGTTATGCGGAGTATCAGGCTGCGACGACGCAGATGGATAACTTCATTCAGGCGTTGACTGGTAACCGTCGGAGGGTCATCTGATGGCCAAGTTGGAAGAAGATAAGAAGAAATACAAGCGTGATGTCAACAAGGACGGCAGGCATGACGCGCTGGATGATTTGAATGGTGACGGGAAAGCCAATAAGGCTGACGTGAAATTGCGTCAAGATGATCTGTCGATGGATCTGATCGGCAAGGATTACGAGACCGCTTCACGGGTTCTTTCCGCCGACCCGTCCTTGCAGCAACTGTTCCAGACCGCTATCAAGGAGGGCTGGGACGAACGCAAGTGGAGCGTGGAACTTCCCCAGATTGACTGGTACAAGGAGGTTGGCGATAAGTACGCGGCTGACGCTTGGCTGGCGCAGCACCTGAGTCCCGAGGAGTGGGACAGCCAGATCCAGGACGCTCGCAACACGGTGCAACGTCAGGCGACTTCGCTTGGCGTGCAGTTGACGGAGCAGCAACTAGACCAGTTCGCGGAACGCTACCTGTATGAGGGGTGGGGTGAGTCCACTCGCCAATACCGGATGGCGGACGCTCTCGCCGAGTTCGTGGATGGCCAGTCGGGGAACATGCTCGCCACTCGGGACGAGTTGGCGAACTTGGCGATGCAGAACGGCGTGAAACTGGACGACAAGTTTTATCAGGACGCAGCCCAGTCGATCATCCGTGGCGAGTCCACGGCTGCTGACTACGAGAAGTTCATTCGCGATCAGGCTGCTGCGGCGTTCCCGTTGTACTCGGACAAGATCAAGGCTGGCATGAATGTGCGCGACCTGGCGTCGCCTTACATTTCGCGCATCAATGAGATCTTGGAGATCCCGACTGATTCGATCAACTTGGATGACATGTATTTGCGTCGCGCTCTTGGTCAACTGGATGAGAACGGTGACCCGACGTACATGAATCTGGATGAGTTTGAGACTGCTCTTCGTAATGACCCCCGGTGGGAGACCACGAATAACGGGAAGAACACGCTTCTGAATGGGGCGCAGCAGATGATGAAGGACTGGGGGTTTGTTGAATGAATCCGTGGGAGCAGAACGTTGCGAACCATGAGGCGATGATGCGAGCAGAGATGGCTCGCAACCGTGATGGCAGTCGAACGGGTGCTGTCAAGCACATCATCAACCAGTTAAACCAGGCTCGGCGTGATGCGGCCTCGTATGCGGAGCAACAGAACTCTGGTGGTAGTGGTGGTGGTGGTGGAAACACCCCGGCACCACCAACTGCTGCAGAAATTGCTGCAGAGCGAGCCAGACTCGAAGAGCAGGCTCGCGTCAACCAACGCTTGAAAGAGGCGAAAGTCTTCTTCACCACTTACGGCTTGGACAAGTTGTGGTCGGGTGTGGAGAAGTACATCCGGCAGGGCTACAACGACATGGCGACTGTTGCTGGTGCCTTGTCCCGCGACAAGGCGTACCAGGAGGCGTACTTCGAGCGGTTCCCTGCGGTGCAGCAGATCCGGGAGTTGAACAAGCAACGCCAGAAGGACGGCATGCCGATCATGGCGGAACCGTCGCCGTCGACGTACGTCGAACTGGAGAAGGGGTATCGCCGCGCTGTTCGCGGTTTGCCGCCTGGCTTGTTCGACACGGTCGATTCGATCACCGAGTACATCGTGAACGACGTGGCCCCGACTGAGGTGCAGGAGCGTGCGTTGATCGCGAAGAACTACATCAACTATGACGCGAACGATTCGATCAAGACGGAGTTGCGTCGCTTGTATGGGATGACGAACGAGGAGATGGCTGCGTACGTTCTGGATCCGGATAGGACTCTGGGGTATGTGGAGTCGTTGTACGAGAAGCGTATGGCTACGGCGACTGTCGCTGGTGCAGCGAACACGGCTGGCATCAGCGTGTCGGATGCGATGGCTGCGCAGGTCGGCGGGAACGACGTGTATGGCCGCTCGTACGGGAACTCGCTGGCGCAGTTCAACGCTGTCGCGGACGTTGAGGATGCGTACGACAAGTTGGGTCAGTTGTCTGGCGTGAACACGACAACGGATGAACTGGTTTCGGAGCAGTTCGGCTTGGAAGGTGCAGCCGATGTGAAGAAGAAGAAGAAGAAACTGGCGAGTGCGGAGCGAGCCAGGTTCGGCGGTAAGTCTGGTGTTGGCCGGAACTCGTTGAGTTCTGGCAGGAAAGCGCAGTAATGGGGCCGTTCGACTGGGATCCGAACATTTGGGAACGGCACAAGGACGATGATTTCTGGGAGGAAGAGGATGCCTAGGTCGATTAACGGTTGGCCCGTGATCGGGCCTGGTCAGCACAGCATGCTGGCCACGGGCCATATCCCTGGTACGCACCGCAAGATCACGACCCGTAAGGAAGTCTTACCTTTCTTCCTGGCTTTGGCGCATGACTATGACAAGCATGTGACGAGCATTGACCGGGGTCATTGGGATGAGGGTGGCTACAACTACCGCAAGTCTCGCCTGAACAGCAACTGGTCGAATCACAGTAGTGGTACTGCTGTGGATTTGGATTGGGCGCACGAGGGCAGTATGAGTGCTTCTCGTTCGTTCTTCGACTCTGACCATCCGAAGC
>Ga0209953_1000427_pt1 | contig 15062 bp, 17 predicted proteins | sample SalPonred_H2O_MG_FD_185713 | JGI IMG/M metagenome (GOLD analysis project Ga0209953, IMG submission 185713) | Salt pond water microbial communities from South San Francisco under conditions of wetland restoration - Salt Pond MetaG... | ecosystem: Environmental > Aquatic > Non-marine Saline and... | reverse complement strand
TTTCGACCCGAAATGTGAACGTTGCATTTAAAGTCTTGGAAGGTCTTACCATATCCCATCCAGCGGATGACATCGGTGTGATATTCAAATTCTTCTATGCTCCTCTCTACGATCTCTGGATTATCGCTTGCCAAAACAGTAAACTGGCCAGGATGAAAGCTGACACGAACGTCAAGCCTGCGAGCAATCTCGCCCACCTTGGCAAACTCTCTTTCACAATAAGCTCTAACGTCTGCCAGTCTCCAGTAGTACCGCCAATCAGACTGAGTGTACACAGGAAGGACGTCGCTGCCCAATCTAACCATTCGCAAATTTTCTGGTAAGCTGCCAACATATTCAATTAATCTCCTATACGAAGCAATGTTATGCTCCATGATGTCCCACAATCTCTGTTCAGCAACATCGCGTGTCTGCCTATTAAGCCACTGTACTGTTGTGCTACGGGTATTTAGTGGGCGTTGAATTTCCTCCAGCAGTTTCTTTTTCTGCGTTTGGTCTGGGTGCATATACTTACATGCAAAGCCTATACGTTTAATCATAATGTTTTTAATATTTCCCAAGTATGTTTCCAGTCTTTTACAGTATAGCACTTACCTAGGTTATTGTCAATGATTGCTTTTGCCAAAGGATAGTCGTTGCCGCCCAGAAACATCTTATCGCCGAAGAAGTAAATTTCTTTAGACTTGTCAAAGTCTTTTAATATTTGGCTTTTGTCTGCACCTAGAGGAGCAATATCAATTCCTGTTTCACCGCCGACAGTTGCATGTAGTGCAGGGAAAAGTTTGTTAAATGCGTCGGCAATTCTGCGCCTGTCGCCATTCCATGCTTCGTAGTCAATCCAGGCTTGCCTTTGTTTAAAGTTTGCATTGCGTCCTACGATACTAAAGTTACACATACCAGGACGATGTTCAAAGTGTAAACCTGTGCGAATACTAAAATCATTTTGAGATAACTGCTCACTTAACCAATCGTGGGCATCTTCAGGCAACTTCCATTGATCAGTTCTTACGTGCTCGTTCTTTGCCCAAACATCACTACCGCTACAGTTGTAAATGAAAACGGGCCAACGACAAAGATATTTGCCCAGCTGTTCTACAGTTTTAGCATTGTCACTACCAGTAACTAGATATACATCGTTTTCTATACAGAAGTCTGTGAACCATAATCTAAAGTCTTCATTAATACGTCCTCTACTAGGTGTGAGTGTTCCATCTACATCAAATATAAAGTTTTTCATTTCCAGTTTTCCACCACCCAAGGATCTTCGCAGTAATGGGGATTTGGATCCCCATGAAACACTGCTACACAGCATTCAACTCTAGGAGTAACTGATTCAACATATTTGAATTTTCGCTTACCCCTCACACCACCAGGTGCATATTCTTTAGACTTTCTTATTTCCCATTTCCAGCTTAATATCCAACTGTCTGGATACAGTACAGCTTGCAAGTTTCTAGTTGATTCAAACAACCAGTCTTGATCTCCGTGAAACTTTCGTTGTATGTTTACTTTATCTTGTTCGAACTGAGTCCACACATGATCTAATTGCCCTGTTTCGAAACGCACTATGCTAGAATTATACTTATGCCATTTTGGTCGCATGGCTCTAGTAAAGTCGCGTACAGTACACCACCTGCCTGGGCTATATGTAAACAGCTTGTCTATGCTTGATGCAATTACAACGTCAAGATCCATGTAAAGAACAGTGCCGTTTAATGGAAGTTCTTTTGAAAACATGTATGGCTTGCACCACCAGCCTTCTAGTCCACCTGGCAGGCGAAGAATCTTTACACGAGGATCAATACCTTTTGAGTCATCAGTGAGACAAACAAACTCGTAATCGAGCGTACAGTTACGCTCGATCATATTGTATAACTTGTTTACATATGACGCATCGTATTTTGTGCCATGTTTGAGGCAAAGAACATAGTATTTCTTTGCCTCAGTCAATGCAGGTGTTTGATGATTAGAGAGAGCAAAAGCATTGTCTTGTTGTTTTTGTTCTTTTTCAAGTCGCCTTTGCTCTCTTATCTGCCTCCACTCTTCTTTTGAGTATTGACTTTTATCTAACTTTGCCAACTATTAGCTCTCTAATCGTTTCATTAAGTCCTGCGGTGCTTCCCAATCCCAGCGCAGTTTTTGTGGAAGTACTAGGTTAAATTTTTGTAGATATTCTACAGCGTTTGCTTGTGCTGTAGCTCGGTCTACTTCGCACATAGCATCATTGCGCTCGTGCTCGTATACACGCACACGCTCTACATAACAGCGTCCGCCTGTAATGTCATAGATGTAAGCGTTTACATGTTCCCAAATAAACACACTGCTCATTTCCATACTTACACCACTTGGCAACACACGCAGCGTACCTAGAAGTCCGCCATTGTCTACCATTGTGTCTGGAATGTCTGCAATGCGCGGATCGTCTGCTGGCAGCACAGTAACATGATCAAAATAATATTCTAGAAAATCTTTTACTGCTTTTAGTTTACCAAACGGAACAATCCAGCCATGTTCGTCTGGGTCGCCTGCAAATGTAAATTCTACTGAACGATCATATCCGTGTACTTGGGCACAATGACCTGGTGTTCCGTCTTCTTTAGTGTCAAACCATTGTGCATGTCCACATGGTAGATTCTTATAAACCTTTGTTGCTTTAATTTGTAAACCCATCTCTTGCCTCCTTATAATGCTGAGTAAGTTTGATGCGCGGAATATTTATAGTGGGGCGAGCGTCTAGACCACTTGTTATATTAGATAGTATATAATATATTACTTATGTTGTCAACCGTTACGTTAGGATAAATCCAGGCTTGAGGTATTTGCCATCCTTCGGATTGATAGATTTTAAACTGTCTTGATTTATACAAAGAAAACACTTTTCCGATCTGCTGTATCCAATAACGCGGATCAACATTTTTGCTATCTATAGCAGCATAGTTAGTTGTGCCTTTGTACACGTTATTAATTTTGCGATCATTGCCGTATAGGTCAAAACCTATAATGTTTATAGTATTATATTTAGAAATTTTTGCTGCTAGTAGCATAGCATAAGGTCCGCTGCCCCAATGAAAGGGCTCATCCCATCTTTGATTTCCTTTATAGGGAAGTTCTGGAACTGTTCTAACTCGCTTGTGATCTTTAAAACTGTGAATCCAGTCTGGCCTGGTATACACATATGAGTCTACATTATAATTTGCATCAACAGCTTCTTGCACCATTCTACGATCACAACAGATCAAGTGATCAACACGATGATTACGCAAGACCGCATTGCATCCTATTTTAGCAGATGCAACATTATCAATGTTGATTTCTTTTCGACTTTCACCGTTACCTATTACTAGCATAACGTATTTAATCGCCGAGGTCTTTTCTAACTTCTTTAATTTCTTTTTTGACAGCGTCGAACTTTTTAATAGTTGCATCTAATAGCTCTGCAATGTTTAGTATTTTGTAAAGTGCCCACCACCACCAATACACTGCAATTGCAAAAAAGCTAGTTGCAGTTATTACAAGTATTTTTTCATATAATTCTGTCCAGCCAATGAAATACAAAAAGAACAATGCTCCTAGTCCAACAAAGGGCGTAGTCCATCCAAGGCGTATCCACCAGGCTACTTCTTTTTTGGTTTTATCTGCAAAACTTTTTGGACACTTATTAAGATTCATTTACGATTACTCTCTTTACTATAATATTTATAGTGCCTTTGAGAAATATTAAATGATCTTATTTTATGAAGAAATTTGACCGAAGGATTTCCACGTGCCGGGGGAACCTTCTCTAACGCATACCCAACCTACATAACCTGTTGGTTTAAGATCAGTATTCCAAACAATGTCGCCTTTTTTATAGACGCCACTAGTAGGAACACTTTCGCCTACTTCGAATCGTTTGCCCTCGAACACGACAGGACCAGCAGTTGCTATGTCAGCATCCGGGTTATTTACATTAACACCTAGTTTGCCTTTTACTGTAGTTTTAGTGTCGCTACCGGATCCGATAGTAATTTTGCCAGTTGCACTTACGCTTATTCTAGGTGTATTGTCTGTTACAAGACTGAAGTCACTGGTCGTGAATGTTCCTATTACTGCTGTTTCGTTTTCAATATCAACAATAATTTCAGCACCGTCCTGAACAAGTCCTAACATACCATTAGGCGATTCTGTTCCAAAACCCAGACGCATGTAGTCTGAATTCCAAAACACATATTCGTCTATGGTTAAATTGCCTTCGGTTTTAAGTTCTTGTATTGTGCCCAGCTTACGTAAGTTACTTTTTGTAACAGTAGTACCAAGTTCGTTTTCGTTCAATATGCTAATGCCGCCTACACTGATATAAGCTTCTCTATGCAAGTCGATTGGCTCTGAAACAAAGAAGCGATCTGGTCCTGGCTGAAGTGTGATTTGGCGAGTTTTTTGATCGTCTCGGAACAATAATCCTTTGCCGTATATTTTGTCATCCTTTGTTGTGACAAACTCTAAAGGACTTGAACGCTCTTGGCGTATGTCTGCTGTAATTTCGTCTACATGTAAGCTACTGGCCTTGATATGACCTTGTACTGTAAGGTCGCCTGTTACGCTAGTATCTCCTACTAGCGTTTCAACATCGATGTTGTCAGTAACTATACCGTCATTGTTTACTAGTACTACTAGACGTGTACTATCGTCTTTGATTCCAATACTTTGGAATTGTGTAATTTTGCCGCCATGTATCTTGTTACCGCTTAACTCACGGTCTTTAAGTTCAGGCTTTGGTGCTTCTTGAGTTGCAAGGTTGTAGATAGCATCGCCAAGGTCATTAAGACCCTGACGAATGCGTAATATTTCTTGTTCGGATACATTGCTCATACAATTATTTATCCGAATACCTGCTTGAACAGTTTTATGCTACTTTGAGTAGCACGGTGTCCGGATTACAGCGGCCGTTAAGCTTTGTGTCAACAGCGTTAATTTCATCAAGGAACTTGCGTAGTGCTACTTTACCAGCACCCTTGAATGCCTTTAGCTGTTCTTCCGGCTTACGCAGTGTCTTTTGAATACTCTGCTCAGGGTCAAAGCCTGTAATAGTGGTACCTTTTACACTGAGTCCAGAACCTGCCCGGCCCATACCTTTTGGATCAATGTTGCTGGCTACATACTTGCCCAACTTGCGTGTCTTAACATTAAAAATCCAAAGCTCGTTTGCGCCAACAACCTGTTCTGGTGAAACAGAAGCCAATTTGTACTTTTCGTCTGTTTTGCAGAATTTAAGTTTTTCCACTAACTTGTTAGCACTCTTGGGTTTAGCTTTTCTGGGCTTGCGAGTAGCTTTAGAACTTTCAATAATAAATTCTAGTGCTACCATAAGCTCTTCAATAGCGGCGCGAAACTTTTTGATATCTGTTTTCTTAAGATGTGCATAACCTTCTTTGAGCTGCTGCCACATATCTTGATCATGGTCGCTCATCTTTTTTAACTGTCCAGCAGTAGGCATACGATCTAGTTCGTCAAAATCGGCAAGTTCGTTTTCGTAAAAAGATTTTAGTTTGCGAGCGTGTGCTTGTGTTGTGCCAGCTTTTGAAAAATGTGTTTTAAAATCAAAACCTTTCGGATCAAACTTATTAGGGTCTCGAATCCACCCTTCAAGCCATTCGTCAATACCATCTGCCATATTTTGTGCTTGTTCTAGGATGCGTTCTTGGATAGTAGGAACGTACTTTTTAGACTTTTCAGCTTCTTCTTCTTTAACTTCTTTGAGCTTTACTTCGCCGTCTTCGATCGCTTCCTTTGCCCACTTATGCAAGTATTCGCTAGTCGCTTTCATTTTTCCGCCGGTTCCTGGAAGCGATTCCCAATATTCTGCATATGCCGGATTGTAGTCAGGACAGCCATCATGCAAAATTCTAGCGTAGATGCCTGCTACTACAGCAAGTTTGCCTTTTTTAGCAGCCTGTACCTGTTTGCGATCGTAACCGTTTTCTTCCATCCAAGTAAAGAAGTAGGGCAAACTAGCATCTGGCTTCATATCCCTGTAGTAATAATCAACTGCATTGGTTCGCAGTCTGCCAAAATCATAAGGAGACAGGCTTTCCCAGTTATCAAATTTGAAAGTTGAAGTACCTTTGCTATTTCTACGAGGTGCTGACTTGGTTGCTTTTTTCTTTGTCTTGGGCATTGCCATGTGAAATCTCCTAACGGTTAACTTATACTGCTATTATATATGCTCGAGATGCAGAAGTCAAGACTTTTTGAGTGCTAGAAAGGTAGAGTGTTTGCTACTAATATATCCAGTAATAGCTACCTTGTAGCCCATTGTCATATAATCGACGTGTGTGTGGAACTCTAAATCTGTGGCTTTTTCCATACAGAATTTGCCCGCAGGTGTTTGTTGCCATGCATAAATTGGTTCGGCAGCATAAAGCTCAGGATCGTCACAATCTGGCAATGTGAAAGCGTGTAGCACATGCTTTTCGTATACTTCGCCGTTAATAATCTTGCATTTCATGTCTTATATTATTATGCCTGCAATCTCAACTTCGTGTCGAACTCGCTAGCCTTCGCCTTTCCAATCCATAATAGCCCGACTCCACTGTAACGGTCCTACATTAGTTTGCAACCATTCTATAACTTCCTCATGGAATCGATAAGTTTTAACTGCACTAGATTTTTTCACCGACTGTAAATCCACGAAAGATTTTAAAACGAGGAAAGCGCAGACTATAGGTGCCGTCTTGATTTTGAGTTACAGCGTCAGCGCGAACTTCCACCAACTGACCAATAATATCATTGCGATGAGTCCAAAATAGGGATCTCTGATCATCCGAGAAGCCGCTACCAACATTAACCCGAATGTCCTTCCCATCATCCTGCCCGCTGCATATAAAGGCCCCGAGTCGGCCTTCGTTTCGTCCTGTTCCTTCTTCAACATCAATTACCTCCAATGTAACTTCAATAAATGGCTTTGCTTTGAGCCACGCATGAGTCCGTTTACATTCATAAGGTGCATCAATATCCTTGATCATAACACCTTCATAACCACCGTCTACAGCCTGTTTATTAAGCTCTACAAAGCGTTTTTGTCCTTCAGGTGTGTCCAAGTCTACATCTTCCCAGTCCAGTGCCTGGACGTGTGGTAGGGCGTCTTTGTGATCCTCTACCCAATGTTTGGTAAGTAGGCTGCGAAAGCTCTGTGGCTTATCCCACACACCATTTTGGAAACAGCCCAAAGGAACAGTATCAAACAAGTGCAGTACAGCATCAGTATTCTGAACATTGTCCTTGCGATGCACCTGCTTCATAAGATCCTGGAAGTTTGCACTCATAACTTCGCCGTCTAGTACAAGCGGATATGGTGCAGGATGATCTTTTAGCACAGCCTTGATTTCGTTAATGATGTGTCCAAAGTTATGAAACTGCTTCCCGTTACGACTGAACATCTCAACCCGGTCGCCTTGAATAACAGTAAGCACACGAACACCGTCCAATTTGATTTCAATCTGCTTCTTGCCTCGCATCTTCTTTTCATGCTTGGCGCTGTCGTGTGCAAGCGCACAAGTAAACATAGGCACAGTGTTGGGTACTACTTTGTTCACAGTTTTTTCACTTACACCACAGCGCAAGTCTTTAATAAGGATACGGCGATACCAATCATTCCATTGCTCTGTAGTAGCAACACTCATTGCCAGTTCAATCGCATCACGAGCTGCGTGTCCAGTAAGTTCACGATTTTGTAATTTTTCTGCAAGCTCTACAAATACGTCCCAAGCAAGTCCTTGTCCATTTGATTCTAGTTTTCTACTAATTAGTCCATTTACTTCTACACCATCTACCCAAATTTCTTCTTTGATTGGAACCTGCTTTACACCAAAGGTAACCAAGGGATCAAGTGCCATACGCAATCCTTCAAAGAACTCTGGCAAGCCTTCGTCATATGCTGCCTGCAGAATTGCTTCTTTGTCTAGTCGACTGTTGTGCGTTTCTAGATTGCGAATAATGTAAGTAGGTGGTGTTCTCATACTTGGACGGGCTCCGTGCTTGTGATAGTGTATAACTTCTTAATAATAGCATCAACATCTGCTTCTGTCAAGTGTCCTCGAACAGTATCACCTTCCTCAGTAATACCTGGCAATTCTATCATACCACTTGCTACACCGTCACAGGCACTAAACGCACCAATTTCTAGCAGATTGCCTTCACGTCCGTATCCGTCGTCGATAATGCTGAGATGATAACTACCAAAGTCTAATACAATTTGTCTACCAGCATTTTCCGTAGGATCGTGTTTACAGCGAGGATTGGTCATCCATTCAAAATCTGCAAGTTTCATTTTGGTTCTGTCCTCTTGCGTTGTTCTAGGCGCTTTGCTCGTTTAATGTCACGTACAGCATCCCATATCATCATTCCTGCTGCTACAAATACTGCCGCAGATGTTATTGCTAATACTATCACTTCAAATTGTAACCAATGCATGTCTATCATCCTTTAACAAACCTCGGAATATTACCTTCATTTCCATTATACTGAAAACTGTCTAGCATTGTCAACAGATTTTCCAAATCGTTAGCAGGGTGACGATCAATTAATGTATGATCACCATCTATTAACATATAGAACAGTTTGACATCACTGTTCTTGATCTGATCTAACTGCGGTTTAAAAATATGCTGTAAGTCTTCGATGTTCATTATTGTCTCAGCTAAAGTTCATGTGTATTTGTAGTTTAAGATTAAAGTTGCCTGGTCCTTCACCGGGTTTGGGATTTAGAATCTTTTCTGTATAAGGCGGCAAGTGATTGCCAAACCGTTTTAAAAACTCTTCTCTTGTCAGGTTTTCAGCACCCTGAGCAAAATAACCGCCAAACTCTTCTACAAATTCTCTTGCAGCACGGAATTTGGCACTGTTAGCCAATTCGCCTGGATGAAATCCTTCGTCATCAAAATATGACTCGGTGGCATAATCTTCTTGTATCGGATAAGCTCGTGTGATCAGCAACATTACAGTTCTACCTTCGCCGGTAGCAAAGTAGTCTGATGCTACGAATTGATAAAGTTCTTCTGTCATTTAATCCGCAACTCCTCAATATTAATCGGAGTATAGTCAATAGCTTCTACACTTACGTTTCTATGATGTTCTGTTGGACTAGGATTCTGGTGAATGTGTCCGTGAACATTTAACAGCATAGGAGCATTTTCGTCTGTAGGAGCACCACGACGCAGCCCGCTAGGATCTAGTGGCACATGACTAAACAGCAGTCCAAACTCCGGAAACATTCTCCACATTTGAACTTTAGAAAAGAAACCGCCCGAAGCTAAAAACTTGATGTCGTCGTGATTACCAACGATAAGTCTCTTACTGCCGTTTAGCTTGGGCCAAAACTTTTGAAAGTCTTCTTTAGGCCCTATAAACACGTCGCCCAAATGATAAACTTTGTCGCCGGGCTTTACTACACTGTTCCAATTGTCCAACATACACTCGTTCATTTCTTCAACAGAATCAAAGCGACTCCCACGAATCAGTTTGCCTGTAGTGCTGTCGGTAAACTTTAGTATGTTACTGTGGAAAAAGTGCGTGTCGCTGATTACCCAAATATCGCTCATAGTTATTTTCCTTACTTTTTATATATTATACTTTCAAACGGTGTTAAAGTCAAGAATAAAGGCGCCTGGCGCATTATGGTGTACACGGAAGGATTCGAACCTCCGACGCTCACGGCTTCAACGTGACGCTCTACCGGACTGAGCTACGTGTACATTGTGTGGGGTGAAGGACGAGACTCGAACTCGCAACGACTAGGATCACAACCTAGGGCTCTACCGTTGAGCTACCAACACCATTGATTGGCCGGCCCTGAGGGATTCGAACCCCCGACCACCTGTTTCGAAGACAGGCACTCTAATCCGCTGAGTTAAGGACCGTTGTAGTTGGCACTCCCGGAAGGATTCGAACCAGCCACCTTTCGCTTATCAGGCGAACGCTCTAACCAACTGATCTACGGGAGTATTGATTGGTTGTCGCAGCTGGAATCGAACCAGCCACCTTTCGCTTATCAGGCGAACGCTCTAACCAACTGAGCTATGCGACATTAAATTGGTACACCGTAGGGGAATCGAACCCCTCTTTCCGCCTTGAAAGGGCAGCGTCCTAACCGATAGACGAACGGTGCATATTGAACTTGAACATATAGAAACACACTCTCTGAATGTGCTTTTATATGGTGGACCCGCTCGGATTCGAACCGAGGACCAATGGATTAAAAGTCCACTGCTCTAACCAACTGAGCTACGGGTCCAGACGTTTGTCGCAGTCTTCGTTGCATTTTCGTTTCATTGTTATAACTCCTTTATGTTTCTATTATAACAACACTTGTTTGTGTTGTCAATACCGCTTGGTGGTAGTGGGTGGATTTGAACCACCGACAGCCTCCTTATGAGGGAGGTGGACTACCGCTGTCCTACACTACCTAAATTTGGCTGGGGAGGCTGGGATCGAACCAGCATCAACGGATTCAAAGTCCGGTATCCTACCATTAGACGACTCCCCAATAACTTGGAGTGAGTGACAGGACTCGAACCTGCATACCTTTCGGCTTACGGATTTGCAATCCGGTGCGTAACCATTCCGCCACACTCACATAATCTTGCACGGGCCTAACCATTCGGCTACACACGCACATGTTTGGTGGAGGCGGTAGGAGTCGAACCTACGATGTATCTTACGTCACGGATTTACAGTCCGCTGCCTTCGCCACTCGGCACACACCTCCATAAAGTGTAACACTCTCCTAACTGGAGAATGTGTAGTAAAGCAGACTCCTCTATGAGTGTTCGGTCCTTGGGACTAGCGACACGAATCTGCTTTACTACTCCAGGATTTTTCAATACATCCATCCCCTGGGCCGCCCCTTCATTTTTTAAGTGCTGATGCGGGCTCGTTCCGACTTGCACTAAAACAAAAAACCCTCCTTGCTTGCGCTTAGAGGGTTTTTTCGAATTCTTTGATGTGTATTAGTTTACATCAACATTCATAACCCTCCGAGATGCCAAAGCGATACTCGCGGCATTCTCTGATGCTTTTAATTTGTTGCATATGTTGAGTTGCGAGTTTCATTTCTTTAGTCTCTTCCAGTTATGTTTATTTCTAACTATGTGTATACTATACTATCATCATTGACTACTGTCAACACTTTTATTTATCTTTTTGAATCTTATCTGTCCAAAAAATGATTTCTTTAAGAATTTGGATTAGTTTTAGTAAAAAGGCAGAAGCAAGTGAACAAGTAATGAACAGTGCAATGTGCAGTTGAGGTTGTCTACACGACTCACCTCACAAGCAATCCGCAATAAGCAATCTGCAGAAGGCTTGTTCATTTCCAGGTTCAAAGTGCAAGTGTTCTATAATATAAGCTGGAGCATACAAGCACGGAGACGTTATGAGCGTCTTGATCATATTTGTCGTTTGATGTATGGCGTAAAGCCTATAAATCCGTAACGACACGGTAGTCCATCCTAATCTTTCACTCACTTCTGGGTGGTTTACGCTTTGAACGCATAACCACCAAAACTTTTAAAGGATATCTGCTCTTTCTAGGAAACTTGCGGTTTCTTCATCAAGCTCAATCTCCGTTCGGACATTCAGCTCAAGCAGTGTATCCTGCAACTTTTGCTTTTGACGCTTTAGGTCAGCTACAATGCGTTTAAACTCTTCAATCTCATCCTTATCAAAGATGCCGGTGTCTACTGTGTCGCCTCGAGCATAAAGACGACTTTCTTCAGCAGTGTTTTTAATTTTTGTAACTTTGCCTTCAATCACAGCATCGCTCAGTCGAGACTGTAGAGTAGCAAAAGCATTGTAAAACTGCAATTCCTTCTCTAGCATTGCTACATCTGCCAGCATGTCGTTTACACCATTTTCGGCATTTGCTGTTGCGACAGCCTTACGAATTGCATACAGTGCAGCAACTAGTTTTGCTCTAGTCATGCGATGTGTTTCAAAGGTGTCGCGCACAGTTTTAATCTGATCTTTGTAATACTCAAACTCGTTAATACGAACGCTAGTATCAAAGCTCAAACCTTTGATCATTTCGTTAATGCTGAGTTGTGCAGCGTTTGCCTTGCGTAGTGTAATTTTCATTGCCTGTTTCCTTTATGTTATCTGTGTATTATACTGTGTTTTCACAGTGTTGTCAATCTGTTTTGAAGTGGCATCAGCTCTTGTCTAGTACAACTTTAACGGGCCCAGCTGCCTTCAAACACTATGTGTTTCTTTTTACGCCTCTGTAGGAACTAGAATATTTTTCGTCCTACTCTTCAAAATAAAATGGTAGGACGTAACGGGTTCGAACCGCTGACATTCTGGATGTAAACCAGACGCTCTACCAACTGAGCTAACGTCCTATATATTCTAGCACATGTTCACAGCGTCTTTCTATGCTATGGGCATAACGACTACAGTGCTACTAAACTATGTCTTTCGAATGTGCTTGGTATAAAAGTCTACACAAACTGCTATACTAAACACATTGCGGTGTTTTGTCTTGGGCTGAGATTACACCCTAGATCGGGAAGTCTTTGGTCATTACCGTTAGCCTTGCGAGCCACGTTCTACCTTTATCCACTAAAGTCCTTGCGGATTCTCTAGTAACTTCCAACGCTGCCTTTTTTAGAGAGTGGCGTTTCTCTCGTCGTATACTGCTACTCGTCTTTCGATCTTCCGCCTGCCTTGCGAGCAGTTCACAGTCGCTAAACCGTTACGTCTTCTCTCCAAACAACTACATCCGCCTTGCGAGCTTCCGTAGACCACATTCTGCGAACAGTGTGGTATTAAGCGCCTTTAACAGCATACCGGGACAGTCTTTCGCTTTTTATATCAAAGAAGGATTTGAACCTTCGCCGATTCCTGCATAATGGAATTGCTCTACCATTGAGCTATTTGCGACCTACTATGATGTGCTGCCCCAGTTGCTTCATGCCTTGTTAGACACAAAATACAACACACCACATGCCTTTCTCCTTGCGGGATACTCAACGGTTTTTCAAGTCTCCGGTGTAACCCTTCAACTATCAAACTAGTATCTTGCCTTTGCTTGCGAGCTCAGACTCGATACCTACCAGTTGGACTTTGGCATTCGTTAGTTTGGTTTGTTGCAGTTTGGCCACCACAGCCTCTTGATTCTCACCGACTGGCTCTGAATCTATCCTTTCGGACTACAACACTAACTTACTGCCTACCGCCTTTCTACGGACGGGGTTTGCTTTCGGCGTTACCACCGAGTCAAACCTAACCCTGGCTTGTTTAGATGGACTCTTGCGAGCGACAGTTTATAGGAAACCTGCCTTTGGGTGCATTACTGCACTTACCCTTAATGGACGCTAAACCGCCCATCTTAATTTTAAAGAGCGTGCAAACAATTTCTTGCTTGCTATGTTGTTACTATAGCACCTTTTAAACTAGTTGTCAACATCTTTTTTAAACTATTTTAAAAAGTTTCTGCAAACTGTTTCTTGCTTGCTATGTAGTTACTATAACAAAAGTTGTTGTCTTTGTCAACCACTTTTTTAATCTTTTTGTGCTGTTTTACAGATTGAAAACAGCAAAATTGGCGGAAGAGGTGGGAGTCGAACCCACACGACGCTATGAATAGTCCTAACGGTTTTCAAGACCGCGGCCACCACCACATTGGCTTGCCCTTCCTAAAATTGGCTCCTGCGTTGTTTTTAGTGTGGCACAGGACTTCCTCCACAGGTCTGTTAGGACAGGTTTAAAGTTACCACACACAACCTTCAGCTGGTTAGGCGTCCACCTGTGTGTATCGACTTCGTATATCAAGGGAACTTGCGGGACCAACCGCCTTCATCCTATCAAGAACTAGGTCTATTCTCCAGTGACCAGAGAGATCCTAACTAAACTGGTTGCGGAGGGTGGACTTGAACCACCGACCTTCAGCTTATGAGGCTGACGAGCTACCATCTGCTACTACTCCGCTATAATCTGGCAGTCCGTTAGCCGACACACGTTGGAATGTGTGCATCCGACCCCTACGCTGTAATAGCCCTGCGATCTAGTTTATCAGTCTAGGGCGAAACTATTGTTTAAGCATAGGATTTATAGATTCAAAGCAAAAGACCGTCACGGACCAACGACGGCGCCCTTCTGCTGTATACGCACTAATAGGAAGAGTGAGTCGTTCCAACCTATCGACCAAGCAAACACGAACTATGCTCGTGCTGTCTTCTTATCGCCGTTCCCCAAGAACTAGTGCAGTATTGGTAGCGGGTGACGGATTTGCACCGCCGTTCTCCTGGGTATGAACCAGGTGAGTTAACTACTTCTCCAACCCGCGATAAACTTTTAAATATCCCCGCTTAATGTGCTCCAAGTAATCTGCTTTTCATCTACCTTCATGCAGTTATACCCTTCACGTTTAAATGGTTTAAGCGGAGGTAATCCTCGTCTGCCACCTAGATCACTTTCTAGTGGCTTTATAATAACTCTACCCTTTTCAGTAAACTCTTTTACTATACCGGGTAAAATCCTGTTGTTGTGTACAGCAACTACAAAATCTCCTTCTGCAAGATCTCGTCCGAACACATCTTTCTTCCATCTATCTAAAATAGCATAATCTGTTAGTCCAAAACCACCACGTCTAGGATTGTACTTCTTCATGCTTATTCCTCTGTTTGTAAAATACTAATGTAACACTTCACACTCAGATTGTCAACCTAAAATTATTAAAACTGGCAGTCCAACATGCACTCTTTTAACCTGTCCGCCCGTAACTGCTCTTGCTCCTACTACGACAGGTACCAGTCCTAGACGACCGAGGTGTATCGAAGTAACAAGACAACGACAGTGACGTTCGGTCATAAATTGGAGCGGATAGTCAGGTTCGAACTGACGACCTAAACGTTGGCAACGTTTTGCTCTACCACTGAGCTATACCCGCAATTTGGTGGAAGATATCGGACTCGAACCGATCACCTCTGCCTTGCAAAAGCAGCGCTCTCCCAGATGAGCTAATCCCCCAATATTGGTCTCGGTAGTAGGATTCGAACCTACGACCCTCTGGTCCCAAACCAGATGCGCTA
>Ga0209953_1000426_pt1 | contig 15066 bp, 13 predicted proteins | sample SalPonred_H2O_MG_FD_185713 | JGI IMG/M metagenome (GOLD analysis project Ga0209953, IMG submission 185713) | Salt pond water microbial communities from South San Francisco under conditions of wetland restoration - Salt Pond MetaG... | ecosystem: Environmental > Aquatic > Non-marine Saline and... | reverse complement strand
TGTGGCGGCCAGTCGGGCCACGACACAGGGCTATGGAATGATGGCCTATGCCAGTTACGACACCAAGGCGTTTCGCTTAAACGGCGGTGTGGTGCAGTCGTGGAACGTGGCCGACGTGAACCGCACGCTACCGCTAGATGATCAAGGCAATGCACGAGGCACGGTGGCCTCAAGGTCCACGCAATTGTTTGCGGATCTGAGCATACCGATCACGATCAACAAACAGCAAGATCACGGCACCACTCACCACATCACGCACCACACCACACTCTCACCATTCGCCCAAGTCAGCCAGACGTGGTTACACACATCGAACTTCGGGGAAAACGGTGCCGAGGCAGGGCTTAGTGGTCAGGCCACGAATGCGAGCACGGGGTTTGGCACGCTCGGTGCCAGACTGAGTCACGAGTGGCAAACAGATAAAACCCGTTGGCAGGCCAGCCTGTCAGCGGGCTGGCAGCGTGCTTGGGGTGATCTGGCGCCCAGCACGACACTGTCGTTTGCCACGGGACCAGACTTCACGGTCTCGTCAGCGGCGATGGCCAGAGATGCGGCGGTGATCGAAGTAGGCATTGGTGCCAGTCTTGGGCCATCGAGCCGTCTGAATGTGGTGTATGCCACCACGCTGTCAGGTCAGACGAGCAGCCAGATGCTGCAGGCTCAGTTGCAGTGGTGGTTCTGAGGGCGTTTCTGATGTCGGTCGCTCTTGGGAGTAACTCAAGCACGCAGTGCTAGCTCTGCAATCAGACCTGAGCGGGTGGTGCCTTGGGCTTTGGCGGTTTTATCGAGCTTGGCCAATATCCGTTTGAGCAAGGTGATGTTGACACGTTCAATGGCATTGGACAGGAGCGCAGGATCAATCTCAACAATTGCCTAGACCCAACCTTTGAACTCGCGTTTTTTTTGAAGGTCAGCGATATTGCTGGGGTATGGAATCGTTTCGTTTCGATCCAAGGCAGTTTCAATCCAAAGCTCGATGGCCTCTTTCGCAAGCTCGATGGCTTCATCAATGCTGTTATCTGCAGCAGAAAAGCATCCGGGTAGGTCAGGCACGATGACGCTTAAGGCGCGGGTTTTGTTATCAAGTTTGATTGCGGTTGGATATCTCAGAGTCATACCAAGGTGTTGATGCGTATTAATCGCGCAGATATTACTCCAGAATACTGAGTGCTGATAGGAGCTGTTCGGTAGGAGCAACGCAGCGCAATCTCGAGGGTTGTTGCTGGGATGCGAATGTCTGCGATCTTCATGGATGGAGCTAATCCGAAAGCCCAGATTCCCCCCAAAGCCTTACACTGCAGAGCATGACAACCTCCGCATCAAAACCTACATCCAAATCTACGCCCGATCCCGGACGTAAAACCGCCAAGTCATTGGGCAGTCTCACCCGTTGGTGGCGTGACTACAGGGTGTTCTCGCGCTACCGAGGGCAGTGGCTGTTGGCACTGCTCTTTCTGTTGCTGGCCGCCGGTGCAACGCTGGCCGTGCCACTGACGTTTCGGGGCTTGATTGATGTCGGGCTCGCGAGCCCCAAGGTCAATGAAAAGTTTCTGGATTTGTTAATGGTGGCGGTGGTGCTGGCACTCGCGACTGCAGCTCGGTTCTATGTCATGTCTTGGCTCGGTGAGCGGGTGGTGGCTGATATTCGCAAGCAGGTGTTCGACAACGTCTTGCGTCAAAGCCCGGATTATTTCGAGACGCTGCAAACAGGTGAAGTGCTGTCACGACTGACCAGTGACACCACACTGGTGCAGACCTTGGTGGGCTCCAGTATTTCAATTGCGCTACGCAGCGCGGTATTACTTATTGGCGGCATCGTGATGATGCTGATCACCAGTGCCTGGCTGGCCAGTGTCATGATTGTGTTGTTGCTGGTAGTCGTGTTGCCGCTGTGGGCCATGGGGCGGTACGTCCGAAAGTTGTCTCGCACCAGTCAGGACAAGGTCGCAGATACCAGTGCCATGGCAGGAGAGGTGTTAAACGCGATTACCACTGTACAAGCCTTTGTGCGTGAACCGCACGAGTCTAAACGGTATGCCGTTGCTGTTGAAGCGGCATTTGCTCAAGCCAAAAAACGCACGGCGCTTCGTTCGGGGTTGGCGGCGGTGACGATTGTGATGGCATTTTCGGTCATGGTGTTTGTGCTATGGATGGGTGCCCGTGATGTAGCAAGTGGTCAGATGTCGGTGGGTGATTTAACGCAGTTTGTGCTGTATGCGGTTTTGATAGCAGGATCGATCGGGGCGTTGTCCGAGACCTGGGGTGATTTACAGCGCGCCGCTGGTGCCACTGAAAGGCTAGTGGAACTGATGCAGGCCACGCCCGCACTTTCTGCTGGTGTGGGCTCAACGCACTCTAGTTTGGCTACAGCGCCTAATCCAGCAGTCAATACGTCACCGGCAGCATCAGCCATTGAGTTTCAGAATGTGTCGTTTGCTTACCCGTCCCAGCCGGACCGGTTAACGCTAAACCAACTGAGTTTCAGTTTGCCACGCGGCGCGCGCTATGCCTTGGTGGGACCATCTGGTGCGGGTAAAAGCACGTTGTTTGCGATGTTGCTACGGTTCTATCAACCACAAAGCGGTCGGATTGATTTGTTTGGGCGCGATGTGTCTGACTGGCCAGTTGATGAACTGCGTCAGCAGATCGGTGTGGTGACGCAAGAGCCGGTGATTTTTGCGGCGAGTGCCATGGAGAATATTCGTTATGGCAGATTGGATGCCACCGATGAGGAGGTGGTTGCGGCTGCGCAAACGGCGCATGCGCACGGATTTATTTCGGCATTGCCTGAAGGTTATGACAGTTTCTTAGGTGAACGCGGTGTGCGCTTATCCGGTGGGCAAAAGCAACGTATTTCGATTGCTCGAGCGATTCTGAAGAATCCACCGATTTTGTTACTCGATGAAGCCACCAGTGCTTTGGATGCAGAGTCTGAACGTGAGGTGCAGCAAGCACTTGAGTCGGTATTGCCCGGTAGAACGTCGCTAACGATTGCCCATCGACTGGCCACGGTGCTTAGCGCTGACCAGATCTTGGTGTTAGATGATGGCAAGTTGGTTGAGCAAGGCACGCATCAAGAGCTGATCGCACTTGCACATGGCCATGCGGATTCAACCGATTCGGCTGGTTCAGACGAACAGAACGGGCTTTACGCCAGGCTTGCCAAACTGCAGTTTGCGTGAGGGGGGCGCTCAACCGAATTGGTTGGGGCATCGCAGTTCTCTGGCTGAGATCGTTGACTGGTGTGAACAAAAACTGGCAGCAGGATGCGGCTGTGTGGCCGGGTGGAAGGTTGTCTTGTTAATAAAAACAAGGGGTAGTGTTACAACCACGAGTTAGTTAGTTAACCCTTGAGGTACCAGCATGTCATTCGATCCATCCAAACTCCAATCGTTGGTCAACGACGTTCACGCCCGTCATAAGGATGACACTGGCGGACAAAACGCCAGTTATATTCCATACCTCGCGCGTGTGCCATCCACGCTATGCGCGCTGGCAGTGATGACACCCGATGGCACCGTGGTGGCCGCCGGTGATAGTGACTATCGCTTTGCGATCGAGTCGATCTCTAAAGTACCCACGTTGGCCTTGGCACTTGAAGATGTCGGTGCGGATGCCGTACAACAAAAGATCGGTGCAAATCCAACGGGCATGGCCTTTAATTCGGTCATGGCGCTTGAATTGCATGGTGGCAAACCACAGTCACCTCTGGTCAATGCCGGTGCAATGTCTTCCGTTAGCATCATTGACGCCAAAGATGTCGAGGACCGCTGGCAACGGATTTTGAAGATGCAGCGCGACTTGCTTGGCGCAAACGTGGCGTTATCCGCTGAGGTCAACGAATCCGAACAAACAACGAACTTCCATAATAGGGCGATTGCCTGGCTCATGTACGCTGATGGCACGATGTATGCCGATCCCATGGAAGTCTGTGACGTCTATACCCGGCAATGCTCGACACTCATTACCACCACTGATCTTGCGACCATGGCAGCCACGCTAGCGGCTAGAGGGCGAAACCCCATCACAGGACAACAGGTCTTAAATGGTGATCATGTGCCGCGTGTGTTGGCTGAGATGGTCATGGAAGGTCTTTACGACAGCTCGGGTGATTGGGCCTACACCGTGGGTCTACCTGCTAAAAGTGGCGTTGGTGGCGGCATCATGGCCGTGGCACCCGGCAAGCTCGGTATTGCTGCATTCTCACCACCACTCGATGGCGTGGGTAATAGCGTTAGAGCACAAAAAATGATCGCAGATGTGGCGCGAGCGCTGCGGTTGAATTTGTACGACCCTAGTTAATTGAGCTAATTGGACGGGGATATCTGTCGCAGTCTACAGGGCTTGCCGTTAAAGCCCGCCGTGTTTTGACCAAAACTGACCCGGTGACAGGATTGGGTAATCATCCGATAAAACCAGCAAGTCTTTATCCCCTGTGATCAAGTAGTCAACGGCGTGACTTTGGATTCCGGCGATTAGAGTACCCAGAACTGGGAGATCGTTGGTATCCTTGAGCTTTCGCTCATCTGTATCGGTGGGCTCGATCATCTCGGCCTGTATGCAAAGCAAGTCAAGCAGGTCATCGATTTCGCCAGTCGTTAACCCGTGCCGATGACTCAGGCGCGGCATAACTCTGCCAAGCTCATCAACAATGAAAGTAGATAACAATACATCGATTGAACCATGCCGCCAGGCGGCCAAGATCTTTCCGGGCGCGCCATTTGGGAATGCAAACCCGGACAACAAAACGTTGGTGTCCAACACAACTTTCAGCGTTTGTGACATGAACTATGGCTGACGCAGCTTTCGTTGTTCTTGGCGATCTAGTGCGACTGCTGCATCTATTTCGGCGTTGCCCTCAGCCTCATCAACACCCTCGTAGCCTGCTTCGATGCGCTCACATAGCGCATCGAAGCGGGCCTGCATTCGACGTATACGGTCGAACAGTCGGGCGTCAATTAAAGCAGCCACAGGTTTACCATCTTTGTTAATCAAGACGCTGTCGTGACGATATTGAACCAAGTTAAGCATTTCACCCAAATTTTGGCGAAAGGTAACGGCGTTTGTCTGTTTAATCATAATGGTTTGCTTATATGTTATGGTCGTAATGATCAATATGATCATGCCGTCGTATTCTAGCCCAAAATGATGTCTTGCGGGTGCCGAAGTTAACGAATCCGAACCAACCACTAAGCCACATAACCAGTCGATTGCCCCGCAAGCTCGGTATTGCGGCAATCTCTCCACCACTCGATGGCGTTGGTAATAGCGTCAGAGCACAAGAGTTGATTGGAGATATGGCGCGAGAGCTGCGGTTGAGCTTGTACGACCCAGGTTAATTGAGCGGGTGTTAGTTGCCTGTTCGCCCTCTGCAACACATACCTACAAAATTTTCATTAAAAATGCTATTTTCACCAAATGGTGAAAACATTAAAAATAGTGAAAGTTAGTGATCAAGCGATTCAAGTGCTGACTGGGCTGGCGTCGCAGCTACCGGGCGTTGTCATTACCGTTAGGTCAGTTGCTGGCGATCAGTTGACCGGCCAGTTGATTTCCGGTGCCGTTGAGCACACATTGACATGTCGCGTGCTGCTCGATGCGTCACCACGCCAAGTTAGGGCAAGAGCGCACGAGTTACGTCATGCCATCGAATCGAGCGCAAGCCGACATGTCCCCGTTTTATTTGCACCGTATTTTTCCTTGCAATCGCAAGCCCTGTGTCGAGAACTTGGTGTCGGCTATGTCGATTGCGTGGGCAATACTTGGCTAGCCGTTGATCACTGTCTAATTGTTAGTCAGACTGCTTCCAAACCAGCGGTGGTTAAGCGTCAGTTGAAGTCTTTGTTTAAACCCAAATCCGCGGCTGTCTTGAAGGCGCTTGTTTCACAACCGGGCAAGCACTGGCGAGTTGCAGAACTCGCGCACATCTCTGGCGCGAGTCTAGGGCTTGTGAGCAAGGTTAGACAGGGTTTGTTAGAACGCGAGTGGGCATGCGCCTCAACGAATGGTCTTCGCTTATCAGCACCAGATGCTTTGCTCGATCAATGGCAATCAAGTCATCAACCCGTCGCTGGCAAGCGTTTGGTTTTCTACACCACATGGCATGGGACATCCCTTGAGAGGAAGCTGCGCTCATGCATTGAGTCGGCACCGACGGGCGCTGCCATTTGTCTGGCGTCTTTTTCTGCGGCGCAGTGGATTGCGCCATATGCGCGCACGGGCAATCAGTATCTGTATGTCAATGAGCAGGGACTTGAGCATTTAACGACATCGCTGGATTTGTCACCGAGTTTGAATGGTGGTGTTTTTGTCACGCTCCTTGAAAATCAAGACTTGTTCCGTGATATCTTTCTGCCCCTTGATGGCATGCGCTGCACGGGTATCGTGCAGACTTATCTCGACCTCTCGCTTGCGGGCGAACGAGGTCAAGAGGCCGCGGCGTTCTTGAGGCAGAAGGTATTGAATGGCAACACGGATAGCAGGACAGGGTCAATTTGCGGGTGATTATGATGATTGCACAACGAAGGCTGTTAAAGCCACATTGATTGAAATCGGTCAGATTCTTGGTAGTTTTAAAGGAAAGTTTGCCGTGGTGGGTGGCGCGGTTCCATGGTTGCTGTTAAATGAAAGCGCCGATATGCCACATGTGGGAACGCTTGATGTCGACCTCAGTCTTGATGCCCAGGCGTTGGGTGAAGGTGAGTACGCCAACCTTGTTCATGCCATGCTAGAACACGGCTATGAACAACGTGCCAATCTAAGGCGATTTCAGCTAGTGCGCAACGTGAATTCCGAAGGACGGGCGCAGACAATCGAGGTGGTCGTAGATTTCTTGATGCCGAGAAATGTCTCGGTTGTTAAGAACATTCCACCACTGATCACCGACTTCGCTGTTCAACGAGCTGACGGTGCTGAATTGGCATTGCGTTTCTATCAAATGGTTGCTATTGCTGGTGGCATGCCCGATGGCGGCAGAAACTGCGTTGAAATTGCGGTTTGTTCAATACCTGCCCTACTGGCCATGAAAGGCTACGCGATCGCTGGTCGCTACAAACAGAAGGATGCATATGACATCTACTACTGCGTACGAAACTATCCCGGTGGTTATTTAGCTCTAGCCGTAGATTGCGAACCACTGATGGCATTTCCGGTAGCCGTGCAGGGATACAACCACGTCGCTGCAAAGTTTTCACATTCTGATGCGTTTGGACCTGTCTGCGTCAGGCGGTTCGTCACGGATACCGCCTTGCTCGCTGATCAGTCACCCGAGCAATGGCAACAGGATGCCTTCGGACAAGTGAGCGCCTGGTTAGGCAAACTTGGTTTGGTGTGACTTGTATCGACGGATTTCAGTTCACATGGGTCAAGCGCAGGATGTGCGTACAGGCACCAGCCATCTTTCCATTGCCTCACGCACTCAATTCAAGCACTTGCGCCCGTACCAACCCAACACTGGCGTCAAACCTTGTGCCTTGACGCCAGTGCGTTCTCACTTGCCGTCAGTCTTCTCAGCGTCCTGTGTGGAGTTGTCGTAGGTATTGTTGGTGTTGTTGGTGTCGCTGTTATGCCCCGACCTTTCAACCGCATCATCATGCACTTGGAAATGATGCGTTGAGCGTGCGCGCGGATGGATGAAGAAGTGACCCTTGGGCGCGCTGTGGCGCTTGATGTGGTGCATCGTTGCGTTGGTGGTCTTGCCATGCTTGGTGTGCACCGCATAAACAATGAAGGGAATCGCCACGACCACCACAAAGCTGCCAATGAGGAGTTCGAGGTAGGCACCGATACTCTCCGAAGCCGGCAGTGAGGTTGGCGGCACAAACGACACCAGAAACGCCAGTACCGAGATGATGAACCCGGAGCCCGCGACAATCACTTTGACGTTTTTGCCGCCAGGTACATTAAAAACCCGTTCTTTTTCTGGTTGCTTGAGCACGAGCTGCAGGTAACCCAAAAACAACAGGAAATAGCTGCACAGGTAAATCAACACCGTGAGCGTCAGCGCAATCATGAACGACAGGTTGTTGCCACCGCCGGTGTTGGTCAACACAATCAGAGCCAGCGTGGTAATGGATAATTGAAATATCACCAGTGCCACGGGCACGCCGTTTTTATTAACCTTGTTAAAGCGGTGCGGCAGGATGCCTTTTTGAGCTGTGACGTACATGCCACGTGACGGACCGACAATCCAGGCGGCAATCTCCGCCAGCACACCCAACACCAACAAGGCGGCAATGACGCGCACCGCCCACTCGAGGCCCGCGCCATAGTGCTTAACCAATACCTCAAAGGTTTGCACCACGCCAGCTGAGAGATTGATTTTGTCGAGCGGGATAACCGAGGCCACAGACAGGCCACCAATGGAGCTCAATAAAATAGCCGCAATCATGAGCAGCAGGATCGCAAGTGGGTAATCGCGGCCTGGGTTTTTCATTTCGTTAACGTGCGTGGCCGACGCTTCAACGCCCATGTAGCTCAGGATGAAGGCCACGAACACCACCAGCGTGCCTAATTGCGTGAAATCCGGAAAGAAGGTGGCTGCCGACATTTCGATGGCGATGTGGCCACCAGTGGCCAAGTAATTGATGGCCAGTGCAATCAAGATTAATGCGGGCAGCAAAATCCCCGCAAAAAAGCCCACCTTGGCGATCTGTGCGGTGTGTTTGGTGCCACCGAACTGGGTCAGCGCCAGCACCCAGAGAATCACTAGGCCGGCGATGGTCTTCACGACTGGGTCATCATTTAATGCTGGCCACTTAAGTATGTATGACAAGGCGCCGAGCACAAAATACAGCATCGGGATAAAGCCAATGGCAATTTGCAGGTAACCAAACGAGATCGCTGCGAACCCCCAGCGTTCACCAAGCGTATTGCTCACCCAGGCAAATACCCCACCTTCTTCCCAGCCTTTGACGGTGGCCATCTCTGCTGCACATAGACCAACAGGTACGAACCAAAGTGCACCACCCAACAACAGAAAAAACACCAGGCTAAAACCGGAGGTGGCAAACGTTGGGTACTCGTAGACGGCCATGACCATCGAGGCCGTGATTGCAAAAAAACCAATCAGACTAAGCTGTTTGGTTGTCGAGTTGGTTGTAGTGTTAGTCGTCGTGGAGGTCGTCGCATCTGGGGTTTTGGTGGCCATGGATGGCTTCCTTGGTGTGGTGTTGATTGCCAGTCGGACTGACTGTAGTGACATGCAAAGGGTTTAAAGGGTTTAAGGAGTTTGAGGGGCACTTCGATCCAACCCGCAGGTCAAATCGAAGTGCTTTCATCGTGCTGCAGTGACGGTATTAGTGGCTGTAACCACCCGCTTCGGCGCGGGTCAGTGGTTCAGCCACTGGGTGCTTGCCGAAATGTTCAAGTGCACGACGCATATCGTCTAGCAACAACTCGGCCAGATCGATGCTGACACCGTGACGTACCAGAATGCGCTGGATCACCAAGTCTTCACGATCGGCGGGCATCGAATAGGCCGGGACTTGCCAGCCGCGGCTGCGCAGGCGATCGGCTATGTCATACAGCGTGTAGCCGTTGGTCTCATAACCATCCTTGAGTTTCCAGCACAGTGCTGGAATGCCTTCTTGGCTGTCACCGTTGTAGAGAATATCGAATGGACCCATTTTGCCGATTTCGTCAGCTAAGTATTGGGCGGTTTTGTAGCAAGCGTTGTGGATCTTGGCATAACCCTCACGGCCTAAGCGCAAGAAGTTGTAGTACTGGGCAATGATCTGACCACCAGGGCGCGAGAAATTCAACGCAAAAGTTGGCATGTTGCCACCGAGATAGTTCACATTAAAGATCAATTCTTCAGGCAGATCGGCCGTTTCACGCCAGACAATCCAGCCGGCACCCAAAGGCGCCAAGCCGAACTTGTGGCCAGACGCGTTGATGGACTTCACGCGCGGCAGACGGAAATCCCATTCAATGTCTGCGGCACAAAAGGGTGCCAAGAAGGCACCACTGGCACCGTCGACGTGAATGGGAATGTCGAGGCCCGTGTCAGCTTGCAATTTGTCGAGCGCATCGCTAACCGCTTTGACCGGTTCGTACTGGCAGGTGAACGTCACGCCAAGCGTGGGCACCACGCCAATGGTGTTCTCATCACAGCGCTTAATCACCTCTTCTGGGGTCATGATCAGACGATCACCCTCAAGCGGGATCTCGCGCAGCTCGACATCGAAGTAGCGCGCGAATTTGTGCCAGCAGATTTGTACGGGACCGCAAATCATGTTGGGTTTGTCGGTGGGCTTGCCGGCTGCGGCTTGGCGCTTGCGCCACTGCCATTTCAACGCCAAGCCACCAAGCATGGCGGCTTCTGACGAGCCAATGGTTGAACAACCCAGTGTGGTTTCTGCTTCGGGTGAGTTCCACAGATCAGCCAGCATGGCCACGCAGCGTCGCTCGATTTCAGCGGTTTGCGGATATTCATCTTTGTCGATCATGTTCTTGTCGATTGACAAGGCCATGAGTTCTTGGACTTCGTCTTCGACCCAAGTCTGACAGAACGTCGCGAGGTTCTGACGGGAATTGCCATCAAGCATCAGCTCATCACGCACAGCACTAAACACGTTGCGGGGGTGGCGTTCTTGATCAGGGAAGTGTGTTTTTGGTAATGACTGCGACAGTTCTGTTGACGCGTAAATATCGTCAGCGCTGTTATCTGTGGGCGTGGCGTTTTGTGTCATGAGCATCCTTTTTTGAGCGAACCTGAGCCATGCACGGCACTTGTAATCAAGCGAATCCGTGCAACTGTTCTAGAGGTTACACATATTTGATGAAGGATGCGAGACAAGAAGCCTTCAGGCAATCCCCAACCGGGTCTCTACTAGGTCCCAAGTAAGCCTCAACCAAGCCTTTCATCAAGGCTCAAGTGTCGGGGTCCGGGGGGTCTGGGGGGTCTGGGGTCTCAGTGTGGCGTGTCGCCCTTTAGCGTGATGCGGTGCAGCAGGCGTTTGTAGCCGTGATAGTCATTGATGGGGTAATGCAGCACACAGCGGTTGTCCCATAGCACGATGGTGTTGGGCTGCCAGCTGATGCGACAAGTGAACTCGGGCTTGACTTGATGCGCGTATAAAAACGCCAGCAGTGAGGCACTTTCCTCTTCAGTCCACCCGACAAAGTGAGTAGTGTGTGCGGGGTTCACATACAGTGATTTACGCCCAGTTTCTGGATGGGTGCGGATCACGGGATGTTCGCCCGTCAAGGTTTCCCGCGCCTGTGCGGTTGCCGAGTCAGCGATACGGTCTTCGCGGGTTTTAGTGACTTCGGCTTTGGCTGAGGAGTTCACCGCTGTGAGGCGTTCAAGGGTTTGCTGCAGTCCCGGTGACAGTCCTTCGTAGGCCGCGTAGCCACTGGCAAACACGGTGTCGCCGCCTTTAGGCGGGATTTCGCGGGCAATTAACATGGTTGCCATCGGCGGTGTCTGCAGGTACGCCGTATCCGTGTGCCAGACACCACCAAAGTTATTTCGCTCATGCGGCAGTTTGAGCACGGGCATGATTTTAGGGAAGTCGTCGAGCCCTTTAACAAAAGGGTATTCGACTGTCTCGCCAAACTGCTCGGCAAAGGCTTGAAACTGGGCCGGGGCCAGTGGTTGGTCGCGAAACACCACCACGCCGAACTGCAGCCAAACATCACGGATGGCTTGAATGATCTCAGGTGACTGGTCGTGTAGTAAGTCTACGCCGTGAATCTCTGCGCCAATGGCACCAGCCATGGGTCGAATATCGAGTTTGATTGCTGTGTCTGTTGTCATCTCTTGTCTCACAGGTCTGAGTTGAGCCCTAAGTTTTTCCTTGGTCGCCCTGACGGTCTCGGCCTTCTCTTTACTATTGTTGTGATTGTTACATCCTTTTTTATAACCCAAGTATGTCACGTCAGTCGTACTTTGTGCCAGCCTTAGCCTATTCCAGCATGACATGCGTCTTAAGGGTGCCTCGTGTTTCTAACATGAGATGCGTCTGGAGCGCCTTGTCATCTGTCGTCAATTTTTATCGCAGGCGCTATACCTGACGCCAACAGTCGGGTATTCTATCGACGCGTCACCAGTCTCGCCATAACGCGTTTTATCGTGCCGCGAGTTAACCATCGCACAATAAACATCACAAAAGACCACCACCTCGCCTATGTCTTCAAGCGCCCCCGAATCGGCCACCTCGCCTCAAACCCACAGTACCTCGAGGCTGCTCGCTGCGGGTATCGCCGGCAACCTGTTGGAATGGTTTGATTTTGCGGTCTATGGATTTTTTGCTGTCACGATCGGCAAATTGTTTTTCCCGCAAGCCGATCCGGTCGCCCAAGTCATTGCCGCCTTCGCTGTTTTCGCGGTTGGTTTTTTGATGCGACCGATTGGTGGCATTGTGCTTGGTCATATTGGTGACAAGCATGGACGTCATACAGCCATGCTGATTTCGGTGGCGGCCATGGCGATCCCAACGTTTTTAGTCGGGGTGCTGCCGACTTACGCGACTTTGGGTCTAGCGGCACCGATTCTGTTGTTGGTATTGCGCATGATTCAAGGCCTGGCTGTGGGTGGCGAGTACACCACTTCTATCATCTACATGATTGAACACACGGATCCCCGCAAGCGCGGGTTTATCGGCTCGTTTGCGGTCAGTGGTGCGGTGGGTGGCATGTTGCTAGGTTCAGGATTTGGTGCTTTGCTGGCAGCGGTTTTGTCGGAGCAAGCTTTGCAGGAATGGGGCTGGCGCGTGCCGTTCATTGCCGGCTTGGTATTGGGCTTGGCGGGTATTTATCTGCGTCGTGAGCCGTTGGCGCAAGGGGCTTTGGTTGATCAGCCCCACAATCCTCTAAAGATTGCGTTGACCAAACATCGCCCCGAGCTCTTGCAGGTAGCCGGCATGTCAATGATCAATGCGGTGGTCTTTTATTTGGCATTTGTTTATTTGGTCAGCTGGCTTGAAACCGTCGATGGTTTGGCGCCCGAGACGTCGCTGCGCATCAACACAGTCACGCTGTTGGTGCTGTTACCTGTGATGATCTTCGGTGGCTGGCTCTCAGATCGCGTTGGTGGCAAGCGGATCATGTTGGTGTCAGCGGTGGTCACGACTGTGTTGGCGTGGCCTTTTTTCTGGATGCTGCATCAGTCAACGCTGTGGATGGTGTACGTCGGACAACTTGGCTTTGCAGTGGCCATTGGCCCTTATTTGGGCGCTCAGCCAGCCTTTATGGTGTCCGTGATTAAACCGGCTGTGCGATGCACTGCAGCTGGCCTGGGCTACAACATCACGCTCGGTATAGCCGGCGGCTTAAGTCCAATGGTAGCGACTTGGTTGGTGAGTCGAACCCACGATGATTTGAGTCCGGCCTTCATGATCATGACCGCGGGTGTCATCAGTATTGTGACCTTGCTATCGATCAAATCAACCAAAATGAATGCAACCAACGATCCCCTGCAACGCGCCCGGTCGCTCATTGATGCCGTTGATCGAGGTGGCGTGCCCTCGAATCCTACCATTGTGAATGCGGTAGCGCGCGACCTTGGACTTGAGGTCAGCCGTCAGGCGGCACTTGAAGACACCGTCAAGCGTATCCGTGAAGCGGTTGGGCGCGGTCGCTCACATTGAGTCCATGAAGCGCAGGATCTCTTGCGCCACGCGCGTTGGATCCTCGCGCGGCGGGAAGTGACCGACACCTGGCAGTAGCACGCGCTCATAGCGGCCCGTGAACGAGGCCTCTTTGCCGGCAGACGTCTCTGGTACGTTGCAGTAGTCTTCTTGACCATGCAGCATCAACGTGGGCACAGAGATCAGCGGGGCGGGGTGCAGTTGCTTCTCATCGTTGTCATGAATAGCAAACCCCGGCGCATGTCCCCAGCGATGTCGATACGAGTGCAGGGTGATGTCTGCCCAATCCGGGTTAGTGAAGGCTTGGCAGGCCACCTCGAAATCTTCTTCAGTGAACCAGCCCGTCGGTGACCAGGTGTCCCACATGATGCGTGCAAACTCGGCTCCTTGATGGCGAACGGTCTGTTCCCCGCGCGGCGTCGCCATGAACCAGTGATACCAATAGCGACGGGCCTGGGCAAGGCTCATGGGCTGGTCGGGTGAGTTGGTGCCGTAGCCCACCGACACCATGACTAAAGCAGAGGCAATCGCCGGTTCAAGCCCCATGGCGTTGGCTGCCGCGCGAGCACCCCAATCGTGACCCACCAGAACAGGCGTCTCTAGTGACATGGCTTGAACCAAGTCCACCATGTCTCGACCGAGTGCACTCAATTGACCACTGCGTGGTGTTGTGTCATCCAGAAACCGTGTTTGTCCAAAGCCTCGCAACGATGGCACGATCACACGCCAGCCGGCAGCGGCCAGAATGTTGGCCACCGCGAACCAGCTCTGGGCACTATCTGGCCAGCCATGCGCCAGAACAATACTGTGCTTGGCATCCGGATTCCACTGGTGGGCCTCAATGTCTAGCCACGGCGTTCGCACTGAAAGCGAGTGTGGTGTGTTGTGTGCTTCGTGAGTGGTTTCTGCGTTCATGTGTGAATCATCCTTCAAGGCATTCTATCAATGCCTCACTAGCTCTAATCGACGTGACCAACACCACTTGCAACCTGGCTCGGGTTATGGCCACAAACAGCATTCGCTTGGCCATTGAATCAAGTCCCTCAAAATCCACTTCGGTGATGACCACAGCATCTGCAGCCTGACCCTTGAAGCGCCTGACTGACTCCACAAGTAACTGACCGTTGCTGTATGTCTGTGTACCGTCGGTTGTGTAGCCGGTGTGGCGTTTAAGTGCCAAGCCGGCTAGACCTTTAAGGGTGGGGTCATGCAGCGCGCTGTGACGCGCGCTGGCGTAGGTCAAGATGGCGATGTTCTCGGGTTCAAATCCTTCATTGAGCAGTTCTTTGATGGCGAGCTCGGTCTCATCAATCAAACTGGCGTGGTCGTTGTAGTAGTGCCAGCCGGGATTAAACCCAAACACACCGCTGCCGGGCTCAATCGGCTGTGAGGTCAATTGGAAGGCGTTCATAAAGTGAACAAGCTTTGCGGGGGAGCGGTAATTCACCGGGCTGTCGAGCCGCGCCCAATCGCT
>Ga0209953_1000425_pt1 | contig 15100 bp, 16 predicted proteins | sample SalPonred_H2O_MG_FD_185713 | JGI IMG/M metagenome (GOLD analysis project Ga0209953, IMG submission 185713) | Salt pond water microbial communities from South San Francisco under conditions of wetland restoration - Salt Pond MetaG... | ecosystem: Environmental > Aquatic > Non-marine Saline and... | reverse complement strand
AACGCATACTCATGTTATGCTAGGATTGACTGATACAATATTGAGAGAAAACTACGATTATGTAGGATTAACACTAAATTCACCCGGAGAGTTTGTATCTTTAACTGATTGTACAATTCCGAACGATAGTTCACCGGGTGCCGCAGAGATAACAACCAGTGCGCCGCATAATCTAAGCCAAGGCGATGCAATAGGATTCGCGCAAAAACTAGATTCAGATGTGTTTCCATCGGGTATAGACAACCAAACAAAGTATTTTGTATTTGATCCAGATCCAGACGGTGTTGGAGCAGGATCTACTAAGTTTACAGTCAGTACCGCACCACCCACTTTAGTAGGAGCAACCGAAGCGGTTACTGAAGGAGGCGGAAATACCACAGCCTTCCGATTTGGTCTGCTTACCGGACGGGCAGGTGACGACAATGTTGCGGTTACTGCACTTTCTACGCAAGACGAGGCTCGAGTAGTAGGAAGTAAGTTTGTGTTCAAAGGAGAAGAATACATTGTAAGCTCTTACGAAACCACAGATGATACCGGCGAGTCGTATGCTCGAATTACACTGAACAGGGATCTAGTCGATTCTTTATTACCTTATGAAGGAGCGTACACAATCTCAGCAGGTGTTCCTATAAGAACTAGGAGTGCTGAAGGTAGATTAACAATTCGCATTTCGTTAACTCGTGTTACATCTCACGATCTGCTTGAAATCGGGACAGGTTCATACGCCGACACCAATTATCCTAATGAAATTTATGGGCCTCCTGTCAATGCTCTTCAACAAGATAACGAAGCGGTTGAACGAGATGTAGGTCGTGTGTTTTATGTTACCACTGATCAATTTGGTAATTTCCGCGTAGGGCCTTTCTTTACTGTAGACCAAGGTACAGGTAAAGTAGAATTTTCGGCAGCTATTGCACTGTCAAATCTAGACGGTATTGGTTTCAAACGAGGAGTTGCTATTGCAGAATTTTCTGTAGATAATACTTTCGTAGATAATGCCACTGACACTGCACCTACAGAAAACGCGGTTAGAGGTTATTTAGAAAAACGTCTAGGCATATCGCATTCTGGAACTGCACTTGATGATTTAGAAATGATTCCTCCAAGCACCGGAGGATTTATGCCGCTGTCAGGACAGCTGGCAATGCGTAATGATATCAATTTAGGTAATAACAAAGCAATTTTTGTTACTGATCCTACTAATCCGCAAGACGCTGTAAACCTAAGAAGTTTGACATTTGATAACTTCCAAGATTTTACAGGAACGAACCCGCAGGCCGCAGAAATTATAGTGTTTACTGGCGATGCAAACAGTTCTCTTAACGCATCTGTTGTAGGTGATATATCTTTTGAATTACGTCCTGGCACAGATTCTGCATTAAATCAAGTCGATGTCCAAATAAATTCAGATGTTATAATAAACGATAACATTAAGGCTCCGACGAATCTTTCTGAATTTTTATCAGAAAACATTGTTCAATCAAAGTTACAATTAAATCAAGCACAAACCCGAGCTGCTGCTGAAACATCTAATGCACAGGATATCCAGGCCACACTCGGTGTTGCAAGTTTTAACAGCAGCGAGTTCGATTCAACCGCTGGATGGATAGAATTAACCGATAACGGAATAGTTAAAGGCAAGATAGAACAACTTTCTCAAAAAACTGTATTAGGAAACTCACTTCAAACAACCGCTGACGTGGAAGAAGTGCTGTTTACAACCGTTGTAAACGACGGTGGCGCAATTAAAAAGGATCAATTTTCAGATATTGGGTTCATTAGACGAGAAAACGCTGTAAGTGGTGAAAACGATGGCGATTACGAAATCATAGATATGGCTGTTGGCTCAGCATCTGCTCCTACGGTGAATACACTCATACAGAGAAATGCCTTAGGCAACTTTGGTGCAAATATAGCAGATTTTGCTCAACTCAATATTGATGGTTACAAAGTAATCACCCAAACTCTTACAGCCTCGGGGGGTTATAATCAGATACATCCGTATGCAGGTCCAGAAGGAGATGAGGGAACTGGCGGAATACTGCTGTTCGATGGCACAGGAAGCGATAATCCAAGAAACGAATACTGGAGTGACGATCACATATTTAAAGCACAAACAGGTACAGGAACTGCTCCAATTACGTGTAGTCAAGTCACGACAGACAAGTTAACCACAGGTGATGAAGCCGAATCGGGAACAATTGAAGGCAGATGGACTCTGCAAGGCTCCAGTACATTCGAAGCGACATATGCCGATCTTGCAGAATATTACGAAGGCGATAAAGAGTACGCTGTAGGCACAGTTCTTATTTTCGGCGGAGAGAAAGAAGTTACAATATCTACCGAATCAGACGACACACGCATTGCTGGTATTATTTCGAACACAGCCGCTTATACGATGAATGCACAGTGTCCTGGTAAGAAAAACTTGATTGCACTTGCTGGCCGGGTGCTGTGTAAAGTAGTAGGAAAAATTGAAAAAGGTGATTTGTTAGTGACATCTAATATACCAGGAGTAGCAATGGCAACTAAAAGTCCAGGTGTAGGCACACTTGTAGGAAAAGCAATAGAATCTTATGATTTAGATACTGTAGGAACTATTGAAGTAGCGGTAGGGAGATCATAAATGGCATATAATAATAGTATTGATGTTGGCGCTCCTCCGTTGCTTTGGGGTGAAGTTTATGAAGCTTTCCAGCAAGTCAACGAAAACTTTACAATAATAGGAAGTGCTTTAGGAAGAACCGTTAAGTTTAACATTGCACACGTAGAATTGGCTGATCCTGTAAGAATTGTCCTTATAACAGATAATATTAATATTTCTTCAGGTCAACAGGCTTTCATAGAAAATACCGGCATAAGTCAAATTGACGGAAATACGTATTATGTTTCGAGACTAGATGGCAACGAATTTGCACTATATACTGATGTTGAATTATCTATTTCAGTGGACGGCTCTGCGTTTGATGCATATTCATCCGGTGGCGGGACAATCCAAGGATTAAGCGACTTTGCAGGAATTGAGTTTGAAAGTTTTGAATCAAGTATAATTCCATCAGAAACTTCAATCCTTAAATTAGGAAACGCAATTAATAGATGGGCAGAATTACACATTGCAGAAACTCCATCGGACACAGTTTCTAACGAAAACAACGGCTTATGGCTAGGCACAGCCCAGGTTAAAGGCAGAAATGGCACTGTAGATTTACCTTTGAACTCCACAGTCAACGGCGAGCTGATAATAGATCCTAACAAAACATTTTTCAAAGAAGTTCAAGTAGATAACGATAATGTAATTGTTGCTAGCGACTTTGTTGATAGCCTTAATTTACTAAGCGGCAACGCAATACAATTAACAGTTGACAGTGCTGCAGAAAGTATAACTATAGATAACACAGGTGTAACACAATTAACGGCAGGAACCGGGACTAGTATAAGTTCTACCACAGGCAATGTTACTGTAACAAATACTGGGGTCATAAGCATTGCAAATCCAACTTCTATACCCGACGGAAGATCGAGCGGAAGCGGCGTGGTAGTCAATGCCTCATCGGGTAATATAGAGATTACAAATACTGGCATTTTATCAGTATCCGGATCATTTGGTATCAATGCTACTACTACCGACGGCGATGTTACAATACAGGTTAATCCAGGCGTTGTTGCAACCGCATCTTTTACTAGGTTTGCGATTGACGGCGATTTATTGATCAATACAATAATTGCCGACGGAGTTACAGACACGTTTACCTTCTCAGAAGGATACGGTATAGTTCTAAGTAATAATGCCTCTACAGATACAATGACAATAAGTGTAGATGAAAATATTGATATTTACGGCAGCGTTTATGCAAAAGACTCTACCAGATTGATTGATAGTGTTGACGGAGTGATATTTGCTGAGTACCTATCAGGAACGGCTTCTATTGATATTACAGGTAATGTTACTGGCGATGTTACCGGTGATTTGACAGGTAATGTGACTGGCGATGTTACCGGTGATTTGACAGGTAATGTAACTGGCAATGTCACCGGCAATGTAAATGGCAATATCACCGGTGACTTAACCGGATCTGTATTTGCAGATAACTCTACAATGTTAATAGATGGAACAAATGGTATCTTTAGAGGAACACTTGTAGGCGATATTAAAGGATCATTAGTTGCAGACGACTCAACTATGCTTATAGACGGTGTCGATGGAGTTATATTTGCACAGTATCTTCAAGGAACAGCACAAATTGACATTAAAGGTAGTGTATTTGGCGATGACAGTACTGTGATTATTGACGGTGCTACTGGCACAGTTACAGGTAAGATTGCTCCTAACGCTGATACACCTGCCAGCGAATTTGCCGCAGGCGAAAGTGGCGAGATACGTGTCGACGACACGCATATTTGGGTCAAAACACCGACCACCGGAGCGTGGAAGAAGGTGGCTCTAACGAGCTTTGGAGCGTAATAAATGGCAAAACAAACAGTAAACATAGGAACTTCCGCAAATGATAGAACAGGTGACAGCCTACGCTCTGCATTTAATAAAATTAATGAAAACTTCACAGAACTCTACACAGAATTAGGAATCAACGATGATGCAAATTTAAACTTAGGTGCTTTTGAATTTAACGGTAGTGTAATGACTACAACCGATTCAAGTGCTATTACTATTGCACAAAATCTCACAGTCACAAATGACATAACTGTAGGTGGAGATATTGTTCCTAATGTTACAGAAGAACATAATCTCGGAAGCTCTACCCTAAGATTTAAAGATTTGTATCTAAGCGGAAGCACGATTGATCTAGGTGGAACCACACTAAGCATTGTAGATGGGAACCTACAAGTGGGCGGTGCAGATGTTGCGGCTGGTGATATTGATTACAGTGAAATACTGAATACGCCCGCTATTCCAAACTTAGGAAACTGGACATTCAACAGTAGCATTTTATCTGACGGTAGCACAGAAAATGCTGTTATACAATCCAGTCCCTTTGCAGGTTCAAAACTTATACTTAGAACCAGAGGTGTAAGCGACAAGGATTGGATATTTGATCAAGACGGCCACTTAGAGATGCCAGGAACCTTCACAGTTGGCGGCACAGGATTTGTAAACCTAAATAATGATGCACAAGGTGATACATTTTACGGTGGAGCAACAACTGATAAAGCAATATTATTTTTAAAAGGTGCTGACTACTTAGCAGGCAGTGACAACGGTGGTGGCGTCACCATTCAAGGCGGTTCGGCAAGAAACAGCGGCGACAACGGCGATGTAATTATTTCAAGCGGTAATGGAGGATTGTCAGGAACCGGTAGTGTTTCTATAATAGCAGATAATGCAGTATCATTAATAGGAACACAAATTTCACTAGGAACAGTAACCAGCTCCAGTGACTTTTATGGTGAGATTGAGTTTAACAACGGAACAACCTTTTTCCAAGTCGGCAATGATGTTACATTTAACTGTCCTGTAAAATTTACACAGTCTGCTCCTGCATCAAGTATAGGTGCTGACGCTGATCTACAAGGCGCTGTAGCATTTGATAGTAATTATATCTATTATTGCACAGCAGACTATGACGGTGTAACAGACATTTGGAAGCGTGTGGCTTGGTCCGGCGATACTTGGTAAATACTATAAAGAGAGCGTGTAATGGCAATTCAAACAATAAACATCGGTAATAGAGTAAATGACGGACTAGGTGATGACCTACGCACCGCATTTGAAAAAGTAAATGCTAACTTCGCTGAGTTGGACTCAGAATTAAGTGTTGAGGGCATCAATGTAGGTCCCAACGGAGTTGGTATTTACAAACAAAAAACTGATGGAAATTTGCAATTTAAAAGTCTGGTTCCGGGAAATAGGATTGCGATCAACGATACTACCGATACCGTGGTGATAGATAACACAGCACCTATTGCTTTTACTTCTGTTTCTACTCTGAGCGGCACTATAAATGCTTCTTCATATCCTTCTTTTGGGCTCGAAGCAAGAACTGCGGTAGATGCAATAACCGAACAACCAGATATAAGAATTACCACAAATGGTGGCAGTAAACTGTTATTCCGCACTGATTTACCGTTTACAGAAATACTAACAACTTATGATTTTGGACCGTTAGGCGAAGTAACTGATCCTGGAGGGAACCCGGTCTTACTTCCAGGAGAAGCAATAACACCAGCAGAAAATTTTGATGCTTCGAAACAATTTAAATATACTACACAATTAGCACTTGCTGGCTCTAATATCGATTTTGGAACCTTAACATTTGAAAGTAGGTTAAACTTAGATTGTGGTGTTATAGGTTAAGGAGAGACTCTTGTCATTATCTTGGACCACTCCAGCCGGCAATTTAGGTACATATCCTGAAAGAGTCCTGCTAAATATTCCTTTAAATGCTACATCCTCTGTAGGAAATGTACAGTATTCTATAATTGCAGGAAACTTACCAAGAGGCCTTCAATTAATCAGCGGTAACATATTAGGAAGTCCAGTAGAAGTTGTAAAATTTACAGAAAGCCGATTTGTTGTTCGAGCTTCAGATGGTGTTGAAGAGAAAGATAGAACGTTTTCTATATCTGTAGATGGATCAGATGCTCCTGAGTGGGTCACTCCTGAAGGTTTCTTAAATGTCGGTGCAGGAGAAGCATATTTTGTGTTGGACAATGCTCCGGTAGATTTCCGATTAGAAGTAGTTGATCCTGATATTGTTGCTGGGGATAATTTAGAGTTCTATCTGTTACCTAATGCTGGTGAATTACCGCCTGGTTTGAGCATTTCCAGAGAAGGTAGAATTACAGGTTTTACAGATCCTATTTTTTCGGTGGTGTTTGATAACGATGCAACTGGTGCATTCGACACTGCTGGCTTTGATATTACACCATTAGATATAGCAAACAAAAACACAAATGGGTACGATACTTTTTTGTTTGACGGGACAACATTTGACTACAACGAAGAAAGCAGAGTTCCCAGAAGACTAAGTCGGGCTTATGCATTTAGTGTAGCAGTGACAGACGGAGAAAATGTTGTTAGTCGATTATTTAAAATTTATGTGGTTACAGAAGAGTTTTTAAAAGCCGATAATAATTTGGTGCAGGTTGATACCAACTTATTTCAAGCGGATGCTACATCGGATAGGTCTCCGTTTTGGATTACAGACGAATATTTAGGCAGATGGCGAGCAAATAATCGAATCACAATACGTTTAGACACATATGATCCTCCTAGCCTGCGAGGAACAACTTCGTATCTTCTCGAAGAAAATAATCCAGATGGAGGCGAAAGCGTTTTGCCGCCGGGGATGACTCTTGATAGTATTACCGGAGACATATCAGGATCAGTTCCATATCAAGCTGCTATAACAAAAAACTATGAATTTACTGTGTTAGCTGTAAGTATAGATGCGGTGATTGATAGAAATTACACACTAGTAGGAGACTGGTCTGCTAATACATTATACAACGTAAATCAAGCGGTGAGATTCAATGGTTTGATTTATATTTGTGTACAGGCACACACTAACATTCCGCCGAGTACAGATATAGAATACTGGATTCCTAACTTTTCTTCAGAATCGAGAACGTTCAACATCGATATTATAGGTGAATTAGAAAGTGCAATAGACTGGATTACTTCTAATGACCTAGGAGAAATAACTCCTAACAAACCTAGTTTTAAAAATGTAGAAGCCGAATCTAGTGCGTATGGTGGCAGAGTAAAATACGAATTAGTAGAAGGTACATTGCCTCCCGGGCTAACTTTTTTACCGACAGGAATTATTCAGGGAAAAGTTAGACAATTTGCAGACGAAAATGGTCTCGGACTAACTAGTTTTGCCGATATAGATTTCGATTCAGGAAATACTACATTCGACAGGCAGTTTGACTTCACGATTAGAGCCAGCGATTTTGCCGAACTAGCGCAACGAGAAAAAGAATTTACACTGTTGGTAAAAATTGAGGACGAAGTTAGATATTCCAATTTATTTTTACAAGCATTGCAATCTAAAGAAAAAAGATTAAACTGGTTTAACTTCATTACAGACGCCACTATTTTTACACCAGATAATTTATACCGCTATGGTGATCCAAATTTTAGTGTGCAAACTGATCTGCGTGTTTTGATATACGCTGGCATAGAAAGTGTGGATGCAGTAAATTATGTGCAAGCAATGAGTAGAAATCATTACAGAAAACGTCTACGTTTCGGGGATCTCAAAAAAGCAAAAGCAAAAGATCCTAATACGCAAGAAACAATGTATGAAGTGATATACGTGGAAGTAACAGACGAATACGAATCACAAGGCAGAAGCATAAGCAACGAAATAGAATTATCAGATAGCATAGAAAGCAAGGTTTTAACCAGCTTTGATGCGATCAAAGTTGACAGCGATATTCCATTTGTAAGTGACTCGGATCATCAGAGAATATTTCCTAATTCTGTGGAAAACATGAGAAACCGTATAAGGGATCTTGGCCAAAGAGATAGAACCTATTTACCGCTGTGGATGAGGAGCATACAAGATCAAGCCCAATACGAGCTAGGATACACAAAAGCCTTGGTCTTATGCTATGCAAAGCCCGGAAGAGCAGATACCATTATGGCAAGGATACGAGCAAAAACAGAGACTGCAACCAGGGGCGAGTACAATGATCAAACGACTTATTCCGTAAACGACAGTGTTTTTTATAAAGGACAATATTATACCTGCATTAGGACAACACAAGGCATAAATCCAGAAGTCGATTTGAATTCAGCTGACGCAGATAGGAAATGGAATGAAAATTTCAATTTTAAATCTATCGACTTTGTTGCAGATAGATATATAATAGATGTAATAGACGGAAATTTTGAAGATAAATATCTAGCATTTCCGCAACGTGGAGAAAAATTACCGTGAGTGAAATAAATTACCTTAGCATTAATGAAAATTTTCCTGTGGCAGGGCAGGATAACGATACACAAGTTTTTAGAGACAACTTTGATACCATTAAAAACAGTCTCAGACTAGCTAAAGAAGAAATTACTGATTTAGAGAGCAATGGCGCTAGATTGGACCAAGGAAACAGTTTTAACTCTAACACCACAGAAGATACAATTTTACAAAATGTTAGTTTCCAAACAGATAACAGAGGAACGCCGTCAAGTGGTGCAATAGAGGTAGATTTTACATCTGGTAGTTATCATATTTTAAATATAGATTCTAATAAGACATTTGAATTTACTAATTTTCCAGGGGATCCGGCAGGCACAAATACTGTAGAAGGCGGTGTCGGAAGTGTAACCCTTGAATTATACAGCACAGGCGGTTCGTGGACCATTTCGTTTATAACCTCTAGCGGTACTGTTATTAAAAAGGATGCTGATTTTCCTGGCACATTAACAGTAGACAGCACAACTGATCCTATTCTCATAGAAGTTTGGAGACATCCTCATAAAAATACATTGTTTATGAAGTACATAGGACAGTTTAGCGAATGATTAATCCTTTCACGGAAGATCTATCGAAACTTTCTGAAACTGAATTAGACCAAAAAATTTCAGAACTTACAAAAAAATATTACCAAATTGCTCGTCTTGGCAACAATGAACTCTTGACACAAGTTCAAAACTTTATTACAATATATAGAGATGAACTACAGACTAGAACTGTTAAGAGAAGATTATCTGACAACAACGACGACGATTTGGATCAACTGATTAATGTGGACTAATACAACTGATCAACTAGTTGAAGGCATAATAACACACGGTATTGATATTCTTGAGAGATGTAACACAGCCGATAAGCTTGATCTATATCTCAAAAGGATATCAGATGAATATCTAGATTATCCAATCCCAAAAACTCAAGTAGACCCCGATAATTGGTACATACCAAATGAATACAAATCGTTCGATGTGGAAAAATTTTGTTTAGACTTATGCAAAACCACAGAAGAACAACAGAGAGTTGAATTAGAACTGAAGCTATACAGAGAAAATAATTTTATTCCTGTATTGCAAGCTATTAAATACGTAATAGACACACTGAGAAATAACAACATAGTGTGGGGGGTAGGTCGAGGAAGTTCTGTAGCAAGTTATGTGCTTTTTTTGCTAGGAGTTCATAAAATCGACAGTATCAAATACGATATACCCATAGAGGAATTCTTTAAAGGAGAAACTGATGTCTAGAATTATTAGAAGTATGAGAGGAAAAGAAGTTGATATGGAAAAACTTAACCTCAAAAACGAAACAACACCAGCGGTCGGTAATATGAAAGTGAATGCTCGCGGTGACGAAATTGGCAAGGGCGGCAAGGTTGTTAAAACCCGCGAAGAAATCCTTGCAGATTACTATAAATCAAATCCAAGATCGATCAAAGACGGAGAATAAGAGGTAAACAATGTCATTGTACACTATAGAAGGAAATGTTAGGGCAATCGGTGACGACGTCCTGGTAACAGAAATGCATTTTGGAGAAATGAAAACCGCCAGTGGACTAATTATTGGTTCTGATGACGGTAAAAACCACGGAGTAAAGCCAAGATGGGCCAAAGTTTTTGACGTTGGCCCGGAACAGAAAGAATTTTCCGTTGGACAATGGGTGCTGGTCGAACACGGTCGCTGGAGCCGCAAGATCAAAGTGGACACAGGGGATGGAGAAATTGGAATTCAAAAGGTAGATCCTGAGTGTATTTTAGGTATTTGGGACGGCGACGGAGATCCCGACACCAATTACATCGGCGAGGAATACAGAGATGGCGAAAGCTATAGTGTAGATCCTAGCTTGTTCATTGATCAATAGGAGTTTTAATGAATCCATTCAAAGATATTGACACGTTCCAAACTGCGTGTGATCAAGAACCTAGTCCAGCCAACTATGCTATGTATCAAGGATTGATTAAAGAAGAATACGACGAGCTTGTAACAGCTATATTAGATGATGACAAAGTAGAACAGCTAGATGCACTGATCGATATCTTGGTTGTCACTATGGGTGCTATTCGTGCCGCAGGTTGGGACGGCGAAGGTGCTTGGGAAGAAGTAATGAAAACTAACTTTGCTAAGATTGATCCAGACACTGGCAAGGTACGCAAGCGTGAAGACGGCAAAGTATTAAAACCAGAGGGATGGACTCCTCCGAATCTCAGTCCATATGTCAAATAAAAAACCAGACAGAGTAGCAGACAATCCTATGATACTGCCTTATGGCAGTAACGTAGGTGCTCCTTCGATCACCGTGCCTGATGTGAGTAAATTCAAAGAACGAGTTCCTCTCGCAAACCATCATTTACATCAGCGTTTAGAAGAAATAAAAAAAGAATACGACGAACTTTTAGAGCTTGCTCAAAGCACTGAACTGTGTTATAATGCTAAGTATAATTTCATTCCTATTGTGGGGGAAACATATTATCTGTATTGGACAGGAAGTGAATATATGCTAAGTCTCATCGAACCCGACCGTTGGGATAGATACGAGTTCGTAGGAGCATTCGTTCACGAAACAAACAACACTTGGCGGAGACAAGAATGAAAGAACTATGGGTCGAAGCATACAGACCAAAAACAATTGATGATTATGTGTTTAGAGACGATCATCAGCGATCGCAGGTAAAGTCTTGGGTTAAAGAAGGAAGCATTCCGCACTTGCTGTTTAGCGGCAGTGCCGGCATTGGTAAAACCACAATGGCAAAGGTTCTGGTTAACGAACTGGGCATTGAGGACTATGATGTGCTAGAAATTAACGCTAGTCGCACAAACTCCGTAGAAGATGTTCGAGATAAAATTACAAACTTTGTGCAAATGATCCCGTTCGGCCCGTTTAAAGTTGTGCTGCTAGATGAGGCAGATTATCTATCGCCGAATGCACAAGCCGCACTGCGTGGTGTTATGGAGGAATATCATTCGACATCTAGGTTTATTCTTACTTGCAATTATCCAAACAGGATTATTCCTGCTATTCACAGTCGTTGTCAAGGGTTTCATATCGAAAGAATTGACCAAACTGAGTTTACAGCACGAGTAGCAACTATCCTGGTCGAAGAAAATATCGAATTTAATCTAGATACACTGGATAATTATGTTAAAGTTGCGTATCCTGATCTTCGCAAGTGTATTAATATGGTACAACAGAATGTCAGTGAAGGATATTTGAACGCACCCAGCAAAGGTGATGAAGGCGAGGCTGATTGGAAGTTTGAAATGGTCGAACTGTTCAAGGCTGGCAAGATCCAAGAAGCTCGTAAATTACTGTGTGGCAAGATTCGAGCAGAAGAAATGGAAGAAGTTTATAGATGGCTGTATGACAACCTTGAGATATTCGGCGAAGATGAAAATCAAGACAAGGCAGTATTGATTATCAAACAGGGATTGGTCGATCACACGCTGGTCGCAGACCCAGAAATCAATCTTGCGGCCACACTTATCAAACTTGGGAGATTATAATGGCCTACGTCGTTGACGATAAATGTATTATGTGCAAACACACCACCTGCGTAACTGTATGCCCAGTTGATTGCTTTTACGAAGGTGAAAATATGTTAGTGATCAATCCAGAAGAATGTATCGACTGTGGGGTGTGCGAACCAGAATGTCCAGAAGATGCAATTTATGCAACTGACTACGTAGAAGATATGTGGTATCAACACAATCTGTATTTTGCCAAAGAATGGCCAAATATCACAGATGAAAAAGATCCAATGCCAGAATATGAAAAATATTCAGCTATAGAAAACAAAACACCGTTGTTTAGTAAGAATCCTGGCAAATAAAAAGGGGACAACGAGTCCCCTTATTATTAATCCTCCCCGTAAATTGCCAAAATTTCTTTGACTGCTTCGTGTCGTTCAATGTCACTCACCGTAAAGTGACAGATATCTACATAGCGGTGATTCTGGAAGTTGTTATACAACCCAAGGAATTCTAATAGTCCGTTGTTGCTTGGTCGATCGGCCTGCTGTAGATCACCGGTCACGATCATTTTGCTTCCTTGGCCCAGTCTAGTCAATAGCATTTTCATTTGACTTGGCGTCGCATTCTGCATTTCATCAGCAATGATGACTGCGTTCTTAAATGTTCTTCCTCGCATATATGCCAGTGGACTAGTCTCAATCACCCCCTCGCGAACTTGTCTCTCGATTTCTTTGGCACAAAAATTTTCAGCGAATACATCGAAGATGGGTTTGGTCCACGGTTCCATTTTTTGGTTTAAATCACCAGGTAAAAAACCGTGACTCTCGTCTACACTTACCGCAGGGCGAGTAATAACGATTTTGTCAACATCTCCGTACTTTAGTTCATCAATTGCCCATTGTACAGCCAACATAGTTTTGCCTGTTCCTGCTGGACCAATAGCAAATACAATGTGTTTTTCCTCCTCATTTAATTTAAGTAGATAGTTTTCTTGACTGATGTTCTTGGGATATATTTGAACTCTTTTTTTGGACTTATGATTGTCCAAGAAGTGTATATTTTCAGCGGTGTTACCCGCTTGTTTATTTTTTCGCTTCATATAAAGGTATGTCCTCCTTGTTTGTGTTAGACACGGACCTTGTTTTGAACTGTGTCCGCGATCGAACACAAAAGTATTTAACAAAACAAGAAAAAAATAATAGTTTAATATAAAGATTTGACGATAAATACTATGCAGGAGAAACTATGACTGACATTAAAGACGTAATTGCTAATGTAGAACAGATTTACGGTTCAAACAATAGCTTAAATATTCTCAAAGACTTTGAAAGAGTATTAGACGAACTAGACATTTATGTCTACGACAATTGGTTCGAAGGGGAACTTGTGCAAGGACCTGTTGAATCTCGCTACTTTGTCGAATGCACGTTTATGTGGCCTAGAGAAAAAATGCCAGATCCGCAAGGTGGGTTGAAACTAAAGGATTACGGATGTGAAGTGAAATATGCAGAAAGTGTATTTTCAACTGTGAGAAGAATTAAAAAGCCAGGAGACATTCGTCCTGGTACTAAAAAAGGAAAGATCGATCTAGAACCAATTTGGATGGTTAAAATTTGTATGCCTAAGAGACTAATGCATAATATACAGAGAGGTTATCAACAACTAGATCGTAACAAAGTTCAAGATATGCTTGATAGCGGTGCAATAAATGCCACAGCAATGCAACCAGAACCTGTTGAACAAGCGGCTCCGCAAGGGGAAGTTCCAGATGTCTAAGTTGAATGAAGGTTTAAGACAGGGTGATCTAAAAAATTTAGTTCAACCGGTTTTTGATATTGATACATTTAAATCAAAAATGGGAGAAGACGCAGATGTATGCGTTCTAACGTTTAGATCAAAAGATCGTTATCCTGCCAAGGACCTTATGGAGTTTATCGAAAAAGGCTATAACTTTGTGCTTGATGCAGACATAAGTTCCGGAGAAAACAATGATGGCGAATACAGTGTGTTTGTAGAAATTGCTAGATCTAAGAATCTATCAGAAAACATCGAAGAAATTTTATCAGGTGCATCTAAATTAACAGGGATCAACGAGTGGGGATTTCGCTATTACAAAGACAAAAAAGCACTGAAAGCCACCACAGAAAATTTACAAAGCAAAGTTCCTGCTTCTAAAGAGATGTACGAAAATACAGTGCAAAAAGTTAAGACAGAAGAAGTAAAATCATTCTTTAATAAAACACTAATGGATGATTTAGAATTAGACGGAAACATCATTACAATCAAAAAGCCATTCGGTATCGAGATACAATTAGAAAAGGTGGATGTAGACGATCCACAATCAGTAATCGAAAGTGCTGAAATTATGGATGAAACCGCAACCGCCGAAATGTTTTGGTTAACTAAAGTTTTGGGCGATTACGGAATAAGTAAGTATGGTGATGGATTTTTATTCACCAACGAAGATAAAGCAATGCTACTAAAAAGGAGGGTATAATGCGTTTATCAGAAAATTTTACTATGGCTGAGTTTACCAAGTCACAAACAGCAGAAAGAAAGGGTATTGATAATACACCACAAGGAGAACATCTTGAAGCGGCAAAAGCTTTATTCGAAAACGTTGTTCAACCTGTCCGCGACCATTTTGGGCCTACTGTTATTAACAGCGGTTATCGCTCTCCGGAGTTAAATGAAGCGGT
>Ga0209953_1000424_pt1 | contig 15115 bp, 15 predicted proteins | sample SalPonred_H2O_MG_FD_185713 | JGI IMG/M metagenome (GOLD analysis project Ga0209953, IMG submission 185713) | Salt pond water microbial communities from South San Francisco under conditions of wetland restoration - Salt Pond MetaG... | ecosystem: Environmental > Aquatic > Non-marine Saline and... | reverse complement strand
CCATGGGCCTCGAGTGCATCGGCGATCTTCAGCAACGCCATCTGCCGTTCGGCCGGCGTGGTGTTGCTCCACGTCTCGAAGGCCCGGTCGGCGGCCGCGTAGGCGGCGTCGATGTCGGCCTTTCCGGAGACCGGCGCGGTGGCGAACACCTGACCGGTAGTGGGGTCGACCAGATCGCTGGTCGCGCCATCCAGCGCATCCACGCTGGCGCCGTCGATGAAGTTGCGGACGTTCACGAGAGGGCCTCCTCGAGTCGGGATACCCACGCTAGAGGAAAAATGATCGTTTCGATAGGGCGAGTCCAACTTTGCTGCGAAATTAGGAGTCAAAAGCCATATTGACCACTGATTCGCTTGCTATCGGGGCTTGGTTGCGTCACAGTGTCGATATGGCCGACACCCCGACCAAGGCCCCGGTCCTCGACGACGTCTCCAAGGCGATCATCGAGCAACTCCAACAAGACGGCCGGCGCTCCTACGGCTCCATCGGCAAGGCCGTGGGGCTATCCGAGGCCGCGGTGCGCCAGCGCGTGCAACGGCTCCTCGATGGTGGCGTCATGCAGATCGTGGCGGTCACCGATCCGCTGCAGGTGGGCTTCCCGCGTGAGGCGATGCTCGGAATCACCGTCTCGGGGGACATCGAGAAGGTCGCGCAGGAACTGGAGTCACTCGCGGAAGTCAACTACCTGGTGATCTGCGCCGGCGGTTTCGACATCTTGGCCGAAGTGCTCGCAGAAGACGACGACCACCTGCTCGACGTCATAAATGCCAAAGTCCGCTCAATCCCCGGCGTCCTACGCGCCGAGGCGTTCGTCTATCTCACCCTCCGCAAACAGATCTACACCTGGGGAACACGATGACCACCACACCGCAATTCGTCACCGAATCCGGCTACGACTCCCTCGCCGAGTCCGCCCGGGAGCACCTATGGATGCACTTCACCCGCCACTCGGTGTACTACTCCGGTGGGCATGTGCCGGTGATCGTCAAAGGTGAGGGGCCCTACATCTGGGATGACCAGGGCAACAAGTACTTCGATGGCTTGTCCGGATTGTTCGTGGTGCAGTTGGGACACGGCCGCAAGGAGTTGGCGGCTGCCGCGGCGAAACAAGCCGAGGAACTCGCGTTCTTCCCCATCTGGTCCTACGCCCACCCGGGAGCGATCCAACTCGCCGAGCGGTTGGCTAACTACGCCCCCGGCGATCTCAACCGGGTCTTCTTCACCTCCGGCGGCGGTGAAGCTGTCGAGACCGCGTGGAAACTGGCCAAGCAGTACTTCAAGATGACCGGCAAGCCCACGAAGTACAAGGTGATCAGCCGATCGATCGCCTATCACGGCACTCCCCAAGGGGCCTTGAGTATCACCGGCATCCCCCCGGCCAAAGTTCCCTTCGAACCACTGGTGCCTGGTGGCGTGAAGGTTCCCAACACCAACTTCTATCGCGCACCCGAGGAATACCGCACCGATGAGAAAGCCTTCGGGCTGTGGGCGGCGAACCGTATCGCCGAAGCGATCGAGTTCGAGGGGCCAGACAGCGTGGCTGCGGTGTTCGTCGAACCGGTGCAGAACTCCGGCGGTTGCTTCCCACCTCCCCCTGGATACCTGGAACGGGTTCGGGAAATCTGCGATGAGTACGACGTCTTGATGGTCGCCGACGAAACCATCACCGCCTTCGGCCGAATCGGCGACATGTTCGCCATCAACCGCTTCGGAGTAACACCGGACATCATCACCTGCGCCAAGGGAATGACCAGTGGCTACTCCCCCATGGGCGCGATGATCGCCAGTGATCGCCTCTTCGAACCCTTCAAGACCGGAACCAATGCCTTCCTGCACGGCTACACCTGGGGCGGGCACCCGGTCGGTGCGGCAGTGGCGTTGGCCAACTTGGACATCTTCGAACGCGAGGGCATCAACGCCCACGTGCAGGAGAACGAGGGCAAGTTCCGGCAAACGCTCGAGCGCCTGCTCGACCTTCCGATCGTGGGCGATGTACGCGGCGCAGGTTACTTCTACGGCATCGAACTGGTGAAGGACAAGCAGACCCGGGAGACCTTCAACGAAGACGAGGCTGAGCGACTCTTGCGAGGCTTCTTGTCCAAGGCACTGTTCGACAACGGGCTCTATTGCCGGGCCGATGATCGCGGGGATCCAGTGGTGCAGTTGGCTCCGCCGCTGATCATCGGACAACCGGAATTCGATGAGATCGAGGGCAAGTTGCGTACCGTGCTCACGGAGGCTTGGTCCATCCTGTGAACGAACGGACTCGAATCCGTCGATTGCCGGAGAAGTCGGTGACCGATCGCGCCGCCCTGGATGCCATCTTGGATGCGGGACTAGTGGCTCATGTCGGTGTGGTCGACCAAACGGTGCCCTTCGTTCTACCCATGGGCTACGCACGGCGCGAGGACCAGGTGATCGTGCACGGATCCAGCGGCTCTCGGCTGATGCGGGCGCTCGCCGACGGATCGCCGTGCTGCATCACCGTCACCTTGCTCGATGGGCTGGTGTACGCACGCAGCGCTTTCGAATCGAGCATGAACTACCGGTGCGCCATGGTGCTGGGAACTGCTGATCGGCTGACCGGCGACGACGAACTCGATGCATTACGGGTCCTGAGCGACCACCTGCTGCCCGGTCGTTGGTCTGACATCCGCCCACCCAGTGCCAAGGAACGGGCCGCAACTCTCACGGTCGCCTTGCCGATCGAGGAATGGTCGGTCAAGGTCAGTGTCGGAGGCCCGGAGGACGACCCAACCGACCTGGTCAACGAACCGTGGGCATCGACCTGGGCCGGACACGTTCCCTTCGCCCAGGTGATGCTGCCCGCTATCGCCGACGAGCATGTTCCGACCGGCGTTCCCGTGCCGAGTTACATCCCTGAACGCACATGAACGACGAACAGCCGGTCTTGAATCGAGTCCTGTGGTGGGACCTCCTACCGGAACCGCTACGCCGTCCACTCGGTGAACAACTCGCAGGCGACATCGACGTCGATGTGGCGATCATCGGTGCTGGATACACCGGTCTGTGGACGGCCTACTACCTCCAGAAACAATCGCCGGGACTTCGCATCGCGATCGTGGAGAAGCACATTGCCGGATACGGCGCCAGCGGACGCAATGGCGGGTGGGCTTCGGCCCTCTTTCCACAAGACCACAGCGCAGTCGCGGAGCAAGCAGGTCTGCCCGCAGCCGTGGCGATGCAGAAGGCGATGAACGACACCGTCGATGAGATCGGTCGGGTGGCCGCTGATCACGGCTGGGATATCGACTGGGCCAAGGGTGGAACCGTTGTCGCCGCGCGCACCCTCGCGCAGTGGGATCGGATGCGCGAGCGGGATGCGCACCTACGTGCAACCGGATTCGACCCTGATGAACAACTGCTCGATGCCCGTGAGACCTTGGACAAGGTGCGCGCCACGGACGTTATCGGCGGTATGTACACCCCGCACTGCGCCGCGATCCAACCGGCCAAGTTGGTGCGCCACCTAGCCCGACACGTTGTGGACTCCGGCGCCCAACTCTTCGAGAACAGCCCCGCGCTCGCGCTGGAGCCGGGCATCGTGCGCACTCCCACCGGCAACGTCCGCTCGAAGTACGTCATCCGAGCGACCGAGGGCTACACCGCCGAGATCTCGGGCCAGCGGCGCACGATGCTGCCGTTCTACTCGCTGATGGTCGCGACCGAGCCGCTACCCGAGGAAACCTGGGAGCAGATCGGTCTCGCCGATCGCCCCACGTTCTCCGATGGCCGCCACCTGGTTATCTACGGACAACGCACCGCCGACAACCGCCTCGCGTTCGGCGGACGCGGCGCGCCGTACAGCTTCGGCTCCAAGATCCGAACTCAAGCGGAGCTTGATTCCCGTAGTCATCGCATCCTCCAGGCAACACTGACCAATCTGTTCCCCGTTTTGCGCAACCATCGATTCACCCACGCCTGGGGAGGAACGTTGGGGATCACCCGGGACTGGCAAGCGTCCGTTGGGTTGGATCCCATCACCGGCGTTGGCTGGGCGGGTGGCTACGTTGGCGATGGTGTTGGTACCTCCAATCTCGCAGGACGAACACTCGCTGCCCTTATTTCGCAAGAACCTGACCCGTTGCTCGCCCTGCCCTGGGTGGATCACCGATCCCGCCGCTGGGAACCCGAACCACTGCGTTGGGCCGCCACAGCGATCGGGCTCAAGGCCACCGAAGCAGCCGACGCGATCGAAAGCCGCACGGGTAGGCCCTCGCTCCTCGGACGACTCGTCGGCACCCTCACCGGCCACTAGCCTGATGACTAACGTGATCACAGCGACAGGAGAACCACATGCATCCCCTTGACTTGATCGCCTTCGATGATCTGCTGAGTGAAGAAGAGCGGAGCATCCGTGACGTGACGCGTTCCATTGTCGACGACGTCGTCCGCCCCAAAGTTGCCCACTGGTGGGAGGAAGGCGAGGTCCCGGCACGCGAGCTGATGGCTGCCTTCGGCGACGCTGGTCTGCTGGGCATGCATCTGGAGGGCTACGGCTGCGCAGGGACGTCGGCCACTGCATACGGACTTGCGGCCATGGAACTCGAGGCCGGTGATTCCGGCATCCGTTCCATGGTCAGCGTGCAGGGTTCCTTGGCGATGTATGCGATCCACCGGTTCGGCAGCGACGAACAGCGCGAACGCTGGCTACCGGGCATGGCGAAGGGAAGCCTCATCGGATGCTTCGGGCTAACCGAGGCAGACGCCGGTTCCAACCCCTCCGCGATGCGCACCCGCGCCCGCAAGGACGGCCAGGACTGGGTGCTTGACGGCAGCAAGATGTGGATCACCAACGGCTCAGTGGCTGATGCAGCCATCGTCTGGGCGCAGACCGACGACGGCATCCGTGGCTTCGTAGTCCCCACAGACACACCGGGATTTCAGGCGAACGTGGTGCACCACAAGGTTTCGCTGCGAGCTTCGATCACCAGCGAACTCGTCTTTCGCGACCTGCGACTGCCAGCAGATGCGGTGCTTCCTGGTGTGAAAGGTCTGAAAGGACCGCTGAGTTGCCTGAACGAGGCCCGCTTCGGCATCGCCTTCGGCACCATGGGCGCGGCCCGCGAGTGCCTGGAGACCGCGCTGCGCTATGCGAAGGAACGCGAGCAATTCGATAAGCCGATCGCCGCTTTCCAGCTCACCCAGCAAAAACTCGTGGACATGTCCCTCGAACTCGATAAGGGCATGTTGCTCGCCTTGCAGTTGGGGCGTTTGAAGGATGCCGGGAAGATCACACCCGAGCAGATCAGCGTGGGCAAGCTCAACAACGCCCGGGAAGCTCTAGCGATCGCGCGTGAATGTCGCTCCATTTTGGGCGGCAACGGCATCACGCTGGAGTACCCGATTATCCGCCACATGAACAACCTCGAGTCCGTCTTCACCTACGAGGGAACTAACGAGATGCACACACTCGTGATCGGTCAAGCCCTCACGGGGATTCCTGCCTTCCGGTGAGCGGTCCCCTCGAAGGCCTGATCGTCGCGGATTTCTCCCGCGTCTTGGCCGGCCCCTACGCAACGATGTTGCTCGGCGACCTCGGCGCCACGGTTATCAAAGTCGAGCGCCCCGTCACAGGCGATGACACCCGGGGGTGGGCTCCACCAACCGACACCAACGGTGATGCCACCTACTTCCTGTCGGTCAACCGGAACAAGTACTCGGTTGCCTGGGACTTGGACGAACCGGCGGATCACGCCCGAGCAATCGACTTGGCAACGCGCGCTGACATCGTGATCGAGAACTTCCCCTCCGGGGCACTTGAACGACGTCACCTCGGATACGCGGACATCGCATCGGTGAACCCAGGTGTCATCTATTGCTCCATCAGCGGTTTCGGCAGCAAGGCGGACCTGCCCGGCTACGACCTTCTCGTGCAGGCGATGGGTGGCCTGATGGACATCACCGGCGAGGCCGAGCCCACCAAGGTCGGGGTGGCGATCGTTGACGTGGTGACCGGTCTACACGCAAGCACCGCGATCTTGGCCGCTCTCCACCACCGCGACGAAACCGGTGAGGGCCAACACCTCGAAGTGACGTTGCTTGGCTCGCTGCTCTCGGCGTTGGTGAACCAGTCCGGGGCTGCGGCGATCACCGGCGAAACACCGCATCGACTCGGCAACGCGCACCCGTCCATCGCTCCCTACGAGCCCTACCCCACCGCAGATCGGCCGATCATCATCGCGGTCGGCAACGACGAACAATTCACTCGGCTATGCACCGTGCTGCAGCATCCGCAGTGGGCCGGAGATCCACGCTTTGCTACCAATTCCGCTCGAGTGCAGCACCGCGACGAGTTACACGAGCTGATGTGCGCCCAACTGAGTTCGCGCGGCGCTGATGAATGGCAGAAACTCCTCCGCGAAGCCCGGATCCCCTGTGGACCGATCAACTCGGTGTCCCAGGCACTGGATCTGGCCGGTGCGCTTGGGCTCGAAAGCGTGGTTGACGTGGCCGGAGTGCCTCAAGTCGCCAACCCGGTGCGTTACTCCCGTACCCCGGCTACCTACCGACTGCGGCCGCCTCGACTTGGTGAGCATGTGATCGACGACATTCTCAGCTAGGGCCGCAACACGACTCGCAGATAGTCGAGCACCGCCGGGTCTTCGATGGTGCTCGGGACCGGCTCATCGCGACCGGCCGCGATACCTCTCATCGTCCTGCGCAAAATCTTCCCCGATCGCGTTTTCGGTAAGGCAGGAACGACGACGACGTCACGAAGCGCGGCAACCGGTCCGATCTGTTCGCGCACCGCCTGCACCACCTGAGCTTGCAGGACGTCCGCCTCGATGTCCGCACCCGCCTTCAGCACGACGAAAGCACGCGGAAGCTGGCCTTTGAGATCGTCGTGAACACCGATGACGGCGCACTCCGCAACGTCGGGGTGAGCGGCGACCACCGCCTCCATCGATCCGGTGGATAACCGGTGGCCGGCCACGTTGATGACATCGTCCGTGCGACCCATGACATACAAGTAGCCGTCCTCATCGATGAATCCACCATCACCGCTGGTGTAGTACCCGGGATGGTCCGAGAGGTACGAGCCGATATAACGCTGGTCGTCACCCCACAATGTGGGCAGGGTCCCCGGTGGCAGCGGCAGCTTGATCGCGATGTCGCCCTCACTACCTGTCGCGACTTCCTCGCTTGCTGGATCCAGGATGCGGACGTCGTAACCAGGCACCGGAACACTCGGCGAACCCGGCTTGATCGGCATCGGCTCCAAGCCGCGTAGGTTCGCAGCAATGGGCCAGCCGGTTTCGGTCTGCCACCAGTTGTCGATGATCGGCACGTTCAGATGACCGCTCGCCCACTCATAGGTATCCGGGTCGAGGCGCTCCCCTGCGAAGAAGAACGAATGCAACGAGGAGGTGTTGTAGTCCTTCAACCGCAGCCCCTCGGGGTCCTCCTTCTTGATTGCTCGAATAGCCGTCGGCGCGGTAAAGACACTCCGGACTCCATATTGCTCGATGACGCGCCAGAAGGCACCGGCATCGGGAGTCCCGACCGGCTTGCCTTCGTACATCACGGTCGTGGCACCGCTGATGAGGGGTGCGTAGACGATGTAGGAATGCCCGACCACCCAGCCGACGTCCGAGGCCGACCACCACACATCACCGGGTTGCATTCCATACACGTAGCGAAACGACCAAGCCATAGCCACAGCGTGACCACCGTTGTCCCGAACGATGCCTTTCGGTTTTCCGGTGGTACCGGACGTGTAGAGAATGTAGAGCGGATCGGTGGCCTCGACGGCAACCGGCTCAACCGACGGTGCGCTGGCAAGGACGCTGTCCCATTCCACGTCTTTGTCGCCGAGTTCGGCCCGCACCTGCGGGCGCTGGAAGACAACCACTCGATCAACGGCGTGTTCACTCATCTCGATCGCAGCATCGACAAGGGGCTTGTACTCGATCGTCCGCGTAGGTTCGATGCCGCAACTCGCTGTCACGATCACCTTAGGCTTGGCATCATCGATACGAGCGCTCAACTCCGCAGGCGCGAAGCCCCCGAAAACGACGGAGTGGACGGCTCCAAGCCGCGCGCACGCCAGCATCGCCACGACCGCTTGCGGAATCATCGGCATGTAGATGACTACCCGGTCACCTTTGTCCACTCCTAGGTCACGCAGACCCCCGGCGAATCGCGCGACCGCTTCCAATAAGTACGCATAGGACCATTGCTCGTAGGTGTCGGTCACGGGGCTGTCGTAGATGATCGCTATCTGGTCCGCGCGGCCGTTGATCACATGACGATCCAGGGCGTTGTAACTGGTATTCAAAGTTGCGCCGGGATACCAACGAAATAGGGGATCCAAGGAAGCATCGAGGGCCTTTCGTGGCTTCTGCATCCAGTCGATGGCCTGCGATGCTTGCAGCCAGAATCCTTCCGGATCCTCCAGACTCCGGAGATACTCATCTGAATACTCGCCCATCATGAACTCCTCTACTCCTGCTCAACGGATGAAGTCTGCTGCTCGCGAATTCGTCTGGCCCGTTGCGCTGCCGACGTAAAGACCTTGATGATCACGGCGAGGAATCCCAATCCCAGTGCCATTTGGACCATCACCAAGAAGCGTGCGGTATCGGTGACGGGTGTGATGTCCCCGAAACCGACAGTCGCGAGGACTGTCAACGTGAAGTAGGCGGCGGAGAAGTGATCCAAGGGTTCGCTGAAGGATCCGGGGACGTCTCCATCGACGATTACATACACGGAACTGAATATCGCAATGAATAGTGCTGCGCTGACGATCAGCGATTCGGTTGCGATGAGCCCCGGCATCTTTGCCCGATGAACCCGTTTGAGTTGCAGACGCAGTACGAAACCGTAACCAGCTATACCCAGGCCGAGCAGAATCAGCGGGATGCTGATTGCGGGATCAGTCTCGGTGGGCGTGAGTGTCAGGAGCCAGAAGATGAAGACGAGCGCGCCGAGTGTTCGCAGTATGAAGAAGATGGATTCCCGCCACATGGGCGGAGGCTGCTGTGCTTGCGTCGTGGGCTCCATGGCGCACGAGTCTGGCACGACACCGAAGGCTTAGGACTCGATTGCCGCCAACTGACCGCACGCGCCGTCGATCTCCCGACCACGGGTATCTCGCACCGTGACCGCCACCCCGGCCTCACGCAGCGCTGCAACGAACTCGGCTTCTGCCTGGGGTGTCGATGCCGTCCATTTCGATCCCGGTGTCGGATTCAAGGGGATCAAGTTGACGTGGACAAGGTGACCGGCGAGCAACTCCCCGAGCAGTTCCGCCCGCCAACGTTGATCGTTTATGTCCTTGATGAGTGCGTACTCGATACTGACCCGGCGCTTGGTCTGTTCCGCATAGAACCAGGCGGCCTCTAAGACCTCGGAGACCTTCCAGCGGGTGTTGATCGGAACGAGGGTGTCGCGCAGGTGATCATCGGGCGCATGCAGGGACACCGCCAGTGTGACCGGCATCCCCTCCTGTGCAAGCTGGCGAATCCGCGGCACGAGGCCAACGGTGGAAACGGTGATCCCCCGTGCGCTCATCCCCAAACCCTCAGGGGGATCATCCACGAAGCGGTGCAATGCACCGAGGACCGCTGAATAGTTCGCAAGCGGTTCCCCCATACCCATGAAGACGATGTTGCTGATCCGACCGGGTCCTCCGGGAACTTGCCCAGCATCCAAGGCTCTGGCACCGGCCAAGATCTGCTCGACGATTTCGGCAGTGGACAGGTTTCGGGTCAGGCCCGCTTGTCCGGTCGCGCAGAACGGGCAGTTCATCCCACATCCCGCCTGGGAGGAGATGCACATGGTGATGCGGTCGGAATAGCGCATCAGGACCGACTCGACAAGTGAGCCATCGTGCAACCGGTACAAGGACTTGACCGTGGCGCCATCGTCACAGTCCACCGTTCGGATCGGATGCAGCAATTGCGGCAACAGCGAGCTGAGTGTCTCGCGATCCGTAGCCGAGATGTCGGTCCACTTCCCAGGATCGTCTTCATGGTGCACCAATAGATGGGTGGAGACCTGGTCTGCTCGATAGGCCGGCAACCCGAGATCCTGCACCGCCGCGCGCCGCTCCGGACGAGCCATATCCAACAGATGCTTCGGTGGCTTGCCCTTCTTCGGTGCTTCGAAAACCAGATCGACCATTACGCGCCCGCCATGACAACACTCGGGCCCAGGAAGATCGTGAACAGTGCCCAGGATGCGAAAGCATTCGGGATCAAGGAGTCCAGACGATCCATCATCCCCCCGTGACCAGGTAAGAAAGTGCCCATGTCCTTCACTCCGAGGTCGCGCTTGATGGCGCTCTCAGCGAAGTCGCCTCCGGTGGCGGTGATCGTCAGGACCACACCGGCAATCACGCCCTGCCACCACGGGGCATCGAGAATGAACATGAAAGACAACGCACCGACCAGCATCTGCAACAGCAGCGATCCGGCGAAACCTTCCCATGACTTCTTCGGACTAATCGACGCTGCGATCGGGTGCTTGCCGTAGAAGATGCCCGCGAAGTAACCACCGATGTCATTGCTCACCGTAAGCAGGATGAAGACCAATACCCGCCAGGGGCCATCGTCGGTGGCCAACGTCAACATCAAGAAACCGGCCATGAACGGCAAGTAGGCGATGACGAAGAAGGAGGCGGTGATGTCGCGTACGTAGCCATCGACGCCGCGCCTCACTCGCCACAGCATCGCGAGAAGCAACAAGGCGCCGGTGGCAACCAGTTGCCAGATCGGCCCGGTGAGATACGCGACAGTCGGCAAAATCACCACCGCCGCATAGGCGGGCACCCGCGCGATCTTGATGTCTCGGTCCGCGAAGGCAACCACCATTTCGCGCATTGCGATGGCCAGCGCGGCGATCACCACCACGCCGAACAGCCACTTCAGCGTGAACAGGCTGACGAGAACGATCGCGGCAAGCACCAAAGCCGACGCAATGGCAGCCGGCAGGTTACGACCAGCGCGTGAACCTGAGGAATCCCGACGGCGGGCAGCGCTCACGCGTCAGACCTCGAGCAGTTCGGCCTCTTTGTGCTTGAGGACCTCGTCGATGTGCTCGACGTGCTGGTGGGTGAGATCGTCGAGTTGCTTCTCCGCGCGGCGGACGTCGTCTTCTCCGGCCTCGCCATCCTTTTGCAGTTTGTCGAGCGCATCCTTGGCGTGGCGGCGGATATTGCGCATCGACACACGCGAGTCTTCCGCCTTGGCTCGCGCCATCTTGATGTATTCCTTGCGACGCTCTTCGGTCAGTTCCGGCAGAACCACTCGGATGATCTCGCCATCGGTATTCGGGTTGATGCCGAGATCGCTATCGCGAAGAGCCTTCTCAATCGCCGAAGTAGCCCCCTTGTCATAAGGACTGATGACGATCATGCGCGCTTCGGGAACCTGGAAGGACGCCAGCTGGTTGAGCGGAGTCATGGTGCCGTAGTAGTCGACTGAGATCTTGTTGAACATGGCTGCGTTAGCGCGTCCGGTGCGGATCGTCGCAAAATCCTCGCGTGCCACCTCGATCGCCTTGTCCATCTTCTCGGTCGCCTCGAGAAGAATCATGTCGATGTCGTCGCTCACTGGATCTCCTTCGTCACGATGAGACTAACGTCCCGATGCGCTCGCCCCGCGCGGCGCGGGCGATATTGCCTTCCTCGAGCAAGTTGAACACCACGATCGGAAGTTTGTTGTCCCGACACAGGCTGATCGCCGTCGCATCGGCCACTTTGAGGTCACGGGCGAGGACGTCGTCGTAGGTGAGTTCATCGAAGCGAGTGGCGTCTGGGTTGGTGCGCGGATCGGAGTCGTAGACACCATCCACTCCCTTAGCCATCAGCACTACCTCCGCGCCAATCTCCAAGGCCCGTTGCGCTGCCGTTGTGTCGGTGGAGAAGTACGGCTGGCCCAAGCCGGCGCCGAAGATCACCACTCGCCCTTTGTCGAGGTGTCGCATGGCGCGCCTGGGGATGTACGGCTCGGCCACCTGCCCCATAGCGATCGCCGTCTGCACGCGGGTGTCGATACCGGTCTTCTCGCAGAAGTCCTGCAACGCGAGGCAGTTCATGACAGTGCCGAGCATGCCCATGTAGTCGGCTCGCGCCCGCTCCATGCCGCGCTCGGAGAGCTGGGCCCCACGGAAGTAGTTGCCGCCACCGATCACGACCGCGACCTCGGTGCCGGCATTCACGACTCCGGCAATCTGCCGAGCGATGGACGCGACCACATCCGGATCGACACCTAGACCGCCGCCGCCGGCGAAGGCCTCGCCGCTGAGCTTGAGCAGCACGCGCCGCCAGCCGGCCTCTGGTGCTTGTGGCCAGGTGACCAAGGTGCCTTCCAATGACGGCTGGACCGGCTCGCTACTCGACCGATCCATGGTTCCGCCCTTTCCGAAGCGCCGCTTAGCCCTGGCCCGGCTCGAACCTAGCGAATGCGCGGATCGTGGTGCCGGATTCAGCCAGGACGTCCGTCACCGACTTCTTACCGTCAACCACGCTGGGCTGCTCGAGCAGGACGTTGTCCTTGAAGTAGGCGTTCACCCGGCCTTCGACGATCTTGGGAATCGCCTGATCGGGCTTGCCCTCGTCCCGAGCCGAGGTTTCGGCGATGTGTCGCTCGTTTTCCACGGTCTCGGCAGGCACCTCGTCGCGGGTGAGGAACTGCGGGCGCATGGCCGCGATCTGCATAGCGACACCCTTGGCAGCCTCTTCGTCGCCGTCGTAGGCCACGAGCACGCCCACCTGCGGCGGCAGGTCGGAGGCACGTCGGTGCAGGTAAGTGGTGGTGGGTGCCTGCAGCACCGCCACGCGGCCGAGTTCGATCTTCTCGCCGATGACTCCAGCCATCTCCGCCACGGTGTCCTCGACGCTCTTGCCGGTGTCGAGACCGACCGCCAGCAGGGCCTCGCGGTCACCGACCTGACCGTCGAACGCCGCTTGCGCGAGGGTCCCGGCCAGCGCCTGGAAATCCTCGCCCTTGGCGACGAAGTCGGTCTCGCACAGCAACTCGATCATGGCGTTGTCCACTGCCGCGACGATTCCGTTGGCCGCGGTGCGCTCAGCGCCACGCTTGGCAGCCTTGGCGGCACCGGAGATGCGCAGCGCCTCGACCGCCTTATCGAAATCTCCGCCGCTCTCCTCGAGAGCCTTCTTGCACTCCATCATTCCCGCGGAGGTCATCTCGCGAAGTCGCTTCACATCCGCGGCGCTGATCGTTGCCATGTTCTTCCTTCGAGTAGTTGTGACGTGTGACGTGCGTAGAACTGCCGATGGTCAGGACTGCTCGGCGGCCAGTTCGGTGGTTGTCACCTCAGCCGCGGCGACCTCATCGGTAGCGCCAGCGCCAGCAAGCAGTTCCCGCTCCCATTCGGCCAACGGTTCCTCCGCCGAACCCTGCGCCGACGCTCCACCGGCGCGGGCCATGAGGCCCTCGGCTACCGCATCGGCGATCACCCGGGTAAGGAGCGCGACCGAGCGGATGGCGTCGTCGTTACCCGGGATCGGGTAGGTGACTTCGTCAGGATCGCAGTTCGTGTCGAGCATCGCGATGACCGGGATGCCGAGCTTGTGGGCTTCGCCGACAGCGATGTGCTCCTTCTTGGTGTCGACCACCCAGATGGCACTCGGGATCTTGGCCATGTCGCGAATACCGCCCAGGGTGCGCTCGAGCTTCTCCTTCTCCCGGCGCATCATGAGCAGTTCCTTCTTGGTCTTACCCGAGCCTGCGACGTCGTCGAAGTCGATTTCCTCGAGTTCCTTCAAGCGCTGCAACCGCTTGTGCACGGTGTTGAAGTTGGTCAGCATGCCGCCGAGCCAGCGGTGGTTGACGTAGGGCATGCCCACGCGGCTGGCTTGTTCGGCGATGGCCTCTTGGCCTTGCTTCTTGGTGCCGACGAACATGATGGAGCCACCGTGCGCAACGGTCTCCTTCACGTATTCGTAGGCCCGGTCGATGTAAGACAGCGATTGCTGCAGATCGATGATGTAGATGCCATTGCGCTCGGTGAAGATGAAGCGCTTCATCTTGGGGTTCCAACGCCGGGTCTGGTGTCCGAAGTGGACTCCACTTTCCAGCAGCTGGCGCATCGTGACGACGGCCATGGTCGTTCTCCTTCTGGGGCGCGCGCGCCCGTTTGCGGTGCATGCGCACCGCTCGCGGTTGTCGGTCCTTCCGGCGGAAGAACCCCTGGCGATCTCGGTCTGCTCGCCCGCCGTAGCGGGACCGTCGAGCAGATCCGGCTGGGGTTGCCCCAGCGAAAGATCGCGCGAAATGTGTCTCCTCGAGGAGCAGTCCCCTAGGAGCCCGCCAAGTGTACGGGCTGTGTCCACAGCCAGCGTGCACGCCCTCCCCAGGGCCCAGCCGACACCTTCTGCCCGGCCCGCGGGTTCGAGGAGCCTGGAGTCATGTGGAGATTCCGCCTCACGCGCGTTTCGGCCAGGCTCGCTATCGGCGTTGTGGCAGCCCTGCTCGCATCCGGCCTACCCGGCGGAAACTGGGTCGCCCCACTCGAGAGCGGCTTCGCGGGTGTCCTCCAGGGATTCGAGCGCCCCGTGGACCGCTTCGGATCCGGGCACCGGGGGGTGGATCTGCCCGCGCAGGCCGGGCAGCAGGTGCGGTCCATCGGATCGGGGGTCGTCACTTTCGTCGGAGAGGTAGCCGGCACCCCCTCCGTCACGATCGAGCACCAGCGGGTGCGTTCGAGCTACCTGCCCGTGCGCCCGCAGGTCTCAATCGGCGATCGGGTGCAGGCTGGGACGATCATCGGCACCGTGGCCACTCCCGCCCATTGCCCCACAACGTGCCTGCACCTCGGCGTCCGGAGGCCGGCCTGGGACTCACGCGACGCGGAGTCCGACCCGTACCTCGATCCGATCGCGTGGATCAACCGCACGCCGGTCTTGAAGCCTCTGGCGCGCTCACTCCCCTGACCGCGGGTGGGCCTGCTGGAAGGTGCTGCGCAATCGCTCAACCGAGACATGGGTGTAGCGCTGGGTGGTCGCCAGGTTCGCGTGCCCGAGCAGTTCTTGCACCGAACGAAGATCGGCTCCACCTTCCAGCACATGGGTGGCGGTGCTGTGCCGTAGTCCGTGCGGGGCGATCACCGGAACACCGGCTGC
>Ga0209953_1000422_pt1 | contig 15155 bp, 19 predicted proteins | sample SalPonred_H2O_MG_FD_185713 | JGI IMG/M metagenome (GOLD analysis project Ga0209953, IMG submission 185713) | Salt pond water microbial communities from South San Francisco under conditions of wetland restoration - Salt Pond MetaG... | ecosystem: Environmental > Aquatic > Non-marine Saline and... | reverse complement strand
AAGACTTTGAGATACACCAGCAGTTGCACATTCCAGTTGGCACATGGCATCAGTTGAGCAACAAAACACAAGAGCCTGTGCAAATTGTTGAAATACAATACGGCGCCGAGTGTATAGAAGAGGACATTGAAAGACAATGATAATTTCTGACAAGTATCAATTTGTGTATATAGATGTACCTAAAACTGGCAGTACAACTTTTGATCAATTTTTTAGCCAAAAAAAGTTTGCAGGGAAAACAGTACCGCCCGAAAATCCTAACCATAAAAAACACTGCAGAAAGATACCAACTCATGCCGGAAATTATACTAAAGTAATATCGGTTAGAAATCCTTACCGTAGATTACAATCTTTGTATTATTACCATTTGCATAGATTGGCATGTAAAGCAACTAAGGTGTCCGTTGATGATTTTTTACACAAGATAATAAAAGAAAAAGACGAATACCAAAATAGTGAGTTCACAATGTATCTGTCAATGAGCGAATATTTAAAGCCATTTGAAATAACTACATCCGATTATGTTATTAAATTGGAAAATGCAAAAAGTGATATTGCAAGGTTGCCTTTTGTGAATGGCCCTGTAGAACTACCTTGGAGAAATGCTAGTGACGTGGATGCATCTTTTGAACTACTGCCAGAGACAATTCAAAAAATAAATCATTGGGCTAAAGATGATTTTAGTCAATTTGGTTATAGTAAGACTGTTAGGAAATAAAAATAATGATAAAATTTGCCACAAATCATGATAAAATTCAATATAACAGTAGCCTAGAGTTTATACAACTTATTCCTGACAGTGTGCACAGAATTGCTGACATCGGCAGTGGACCAGGGTACCAAGCACATGCACTTATTGAAAAAGGTCATGATGTAGTCTGTGTTGACTACGTAAAACCTTCGATTCCAGATTTTGCAGTAGCGTGGCAACATCCAGACCAGTGTAACTTGTCTAATCTAGACGCGGTATGGAGTCATCATGCGCTTGAACATATCAGAGACCCAATCGGAGCATTGATTCGGTGGAGGAGCTATCTCAAACCTGAGGGATATCTGTTTCTTACAGTGCCCGAAATAGGCACTACAATGAGCTCGGGTCATATTAACAATTTTAATATACCGACCTTGATGTACTTACTTGCAGTAAGCGGGTTTACTACTGCGGGCAAAATGTTTACAAAAAGTAGAAGTCATCTTAGAGCGTGGGTGGCTAGAGCAGAACATTATAATCCTGAAAAAAATCTTGTAACTAGTTTACAAGAATTAGCTGACATGGATCTTTTCCCTACCAGCGTTGCGCAAGCAATCAATGAAACAGGAAGGTTTGATAATTCTCACATGCATCTACGCTGGAATGAAAGATCTTATGGACCTGTAGCAGGTAGTAAACAAGCACAAGAGTATGTGTCATCCACAATGTGGCGGCGAAAGTGATTAAAATTATATGCCTAAAATGGGGTAAGAAATACGGTGCAGAGTATGTAAATAATTTGTTTGCCGCTGTGCAACGCAATACCACTGTTGAACATGAATTTTGGTGTTTTACAGATGATGCCAGTGGCATTGACCCGGCAATTAAGAAACATAGATTACCTTATGCTAAAGAACTGAACATCTGGTGGAACAAACTTTGGTTATTCAGCAGTGAAATGCCATTTCAGATCAATGATGTGATATTCTATATTGATTTAGACTCGTTAATTGTAGACAACATCGATAAAATACTCCAGGTGCCACAAAAAGGTGACATTGTAATGCTGAAAGATTTTTATTACGGCATTGCTAAGACTGCTGGTAAAGCTGCCAGTGGCGTAATGAGCTGGACACATGGTAGTAGATTTGATATTTGGAAACGTTTTATAGCCAATCCGGTGCAAGCAGTAAAAATGTGTGAACCACATGGCGATCAACGCTGGATAGAAATATTTACTGATCAGCCCGGGCAAAGACGATATTGGCAGGATTTATTTCCCGGTCAATTAGTAAGTTATAAAGTGCACTGCCATGATGGTTTGCCACATCATGCTGCAATTGTATGTTACCACGGCAAACCCAGCATACCAGAAAGTGCTACAAAAAATTATCGAGACAACAAAAGATCAATACCAGCACAACCCTGGGTGCTGGATTATTGGCACAGTCAAAAGGAAAAGCCTATGAATCCCTGCAAAATTCGCTATGTAGAGTTGCCGGCAAGACAGATATTCGGCATGGTCGGTCGCTGCGGTGGCGGATATAACACCATATGGGAAGACTGGAGTACCAGCGGACGTATTGCACGGGAAAAGATAACCACTGAATTTGAATCTGGAATGAACAGTATCTGTGGGCACTATGATCGACTTGAATCCAGTATGCTCAAGGAAGGAATCAGAAATCCACTGGTAATCACAGGCGGACTTCCTCGCAAGCGTGATATGAAATATGTACCTCCTGAGATGCACGAGAGAGATCCTGCTGAATTGTTTTTTCTTGAAGGCACAACCGGCGGTAGTAGGCTTTATATAGCACAAAAACACAACATGACTGTGTCATGTATAGTAAATGACTGGCAGAATGTATTTCCTAATGCACCTGAAATTGTGTCTGCCAATGATGTACTAGAGTATTACAAAGATCGGCCAAAGCGAGTGTTCATTGACCAGAAGCAAGGATTTGTTGAACCGTTTGACAATCATAAAATAGGATATCATCTTGGCGAAGAATTCAGCGAAGATAAAATTGTGCAATTAAGAGCGCCACTGTGGGTAGGATTAATGAACAAATATGGTTATCGTGTGAATAGATTACCTGAGTTTGTGAACAAAATCCTTCAAGATGCTGGCATAGATCAAAGTATAGTATAATGCTGCATGTTGTTTGTGTAAAACACGGCAACAAGTTTTCCAGCTTGTATGTAAATAGATTGCGGAATATGATTCAGCGTCATCTCAGTGTGCCGCATGAATTTTGGTGCTTCACTGAAGACAATACTGACATCGATCCTGGCGTAAAAATACACACCTTACCTTTGAACGTCCCATCTTATGTACAAGGCTGGTGGTGGAAACCATATCTTTTTTCCGATGAACACTTTGAACACAGTGACACTGTGTTGTTCTTTGATCTAGACATGGTCATTGTTGCTAACATTGACCATTTCGTTACTTACAAGCCCGGCGCTTTTCTTGGACTGAGAGATGTAAGTAGAGTTTTTAATCCTACTCGTCAAAAACTGGGCAGTGCAGTGATGAGATGGCAGGCTAAAACGCAAGATCGTCTATGGAGTGAACTGTTGCGAGATGATCAAGTCACACAGGTATATCGTGGAGATCAAGAATATCTGTGGGATCGTGCTAAACAATGTATTCAGTTTTTTCCTGACATTTGGATACAAAGTTATAAATGGGAAATCCGCAACCGACGAGAAATAACAGGCAAGCGTGAAAATGCCCGTTTTAATGATGTTAAAAATCCTAACATATGCAAAGATACTAGTGTACTGGCTTTTCACGGATATCCTAGTTTAGAATTGGTAAAAGATCCAGTTATCTTGGATAATTGGCTGTAAGGATAAATATGAGCATACAACACAGGGTTAACTCACATGACTACTAGAAAATGGAAATTAGAAGGCTCAATAAATTGGCCAGGTAAACTTATTATTAAAATTGATGGCGTTACGGTTGCTGACAAAGTAGACGCAGCGGAGTCAACGTACGAAGGGCGTACTTTTATTGCATCGGGAACTTTTGATGTCGATGACAGTGTTGACAGCAAGCATAGCATAGAAATTGAAGTTTATGAAGGCAGCATGAACGTCGGAACGATCTGGTGGGACAATGCATATGTTTCAGCGGCACTAAGTGCAGAAGCCGAACAATACAAATTTGATCATAACAATATTCCAGAAGGCGCAAATGTACCAACGCCTAAGACCAGCGAATGGGGCTCACGTGATCCTGATGCTTTTAGTTGGTACCCTGGTAAAGGAACACTGTTTTCTGTTGACACCATTATTCGAGAACAAGACCCTAGAGGCAACGTAAAAGTCAACAGCAATGAGTTTACGGTGCCTGCTCAATTTTACGAACTACTAGCTACCGTGGGCACTACTGTTACTTTTGACTTTGGTATTCCTGGAAATGTTAGTCCTGGTGCGCCAGAATAATAGATTGACTTATTGAAAATCAGTATGCTATACTGGTTGAATGATTGATCAGTTATATAAAATTTGGAACTTAAAACCACATCACGTAGCCGGTAACCAGTTTACCGGCTACGAGTCTATACAAGATCAACTCAACACTTTTACCAAGTGCGTTTATGAAAAAGATCCTGAAAGCACAATTGAACAGGTATTCTCTCTTTATCGCGGCGTCAATCTAGTACCAATTACCTACTACACCGAAACAGGGCTGGTCCGAGCCATTTCAGACTTTGCATCCGCTAAATATAATACAGTAAGCAACAGCAGATTAGGTTTAGGAAACAATCACGGTCAGGGTATCAGCAGATTTTTGTTTCCTAACATGATGACCGCAGAGCCAAAAGGGCGAGGGAGCAACAGTTTACGTGACAGATTCTATGACGATACTAAACTACGTAGGGCTATACGCATATGCTTTGAGTTTCGCGATGGTGCTAATTTGGTTGGTCCTGTGGCTATGCGAAGGGCCCTTGAACTTGTTACAGGGGAAAATGTTACTAATTTCAAAGCGGCAAATGCTCGCGCTATCGTTGAGTATCTTTGCCCTGTCATGTGGGGCAGTGTTTACGATTATTCATGCGGCTATGGTGGTCGACTTTTGGGAACAGCTGCTAGTAGAATGCAGTACAATTATATTGGTGTAGATCCTAATACTGAAACTGTTAAGTATCTAAACTATTACAGCAATCTCATTGAGGAGGCCACCGGAAGACATCATGAAATCCTGTGCGAGACGTCGCAAAATCATATACCGGAGAACATCGACTGCGCATTCTCTTCCCCACCGTATTTCAACCTCGAAAAGTATTCGGACGAACCCACCCAATGTATGGTTGAATTCCAATCACTTGATGAATGGTTCGAAGGATATGCGGAACCAACCATACGAAACATTTACTCCGCACTTGTTAGCGGTGGCGTGTTTGCCACTAATATTGCTGACTACAAGTCTTATGGCAATAAAGAATATGCTGTGGTGGACAGATGGGTCCAGACAGCAGAAAAAATAGGATTTCGTCACAGTGAAACTGTCAAAATGATGCTGAACACCAGGCCTGGTGTCGGTAACGATAAAACAGCAGGTCGAGAAAAGTGGGAAGGTGTATATGTATTCACTAAGTGATTGGCAAAATAACCCGGTGATCAATATCTTCTAATAAATCTTCTGTGATTTTTTTACTCCAACCCCGAGATGGTAGATTAGGATTTTCTTCTGTTGGACCATCCGACCAAAACTCCGGCGGTGCATAAACAATTTCATGCGCTTTTTTTAGTACATGTTGAAGTTTGGCAATATCTGACCACTTGGTTACACCTGTATAGTAGTATCCTGGTGCAAGATCTTGTAACTCTAGCTGGTGTTTTACTCCATCTACTTCTGTGACTAACACAGTATTATCTATGTTTTCAAGATCACTTAGCAAGTGACAGGTATTGTGCCCATGTGTACGAGTCATGTATTCTAAATATTGTCCGTGATAATCCTGCGATAAGTCGCCTATAAACACTATTACACGATCAAGCACAGGTTTGTTAGATTCTAACAATTGATGCAATTCTGGAAAAGTATCAGCAAAACTTTCATTGCGAATACTATCCAGTTGATCTCTTACCGCAAAAAATTCTTTTAAGTCTTGCTCACTGGTAGCATTATTAAACATAAAGTTAATAATTTCATCAAAGCCTCCGTATTTTTTCAGTTTATCTGCAACAGTATTTTTTACTTCAAGTGGCAAACTAGCAATGCTCAAATGTTTTGGATAAATCAGTATATTCCAAAATGGAGAGTGTCCAGTGAGAGCAATAATTTCTTTCTCGAGTTCTGGCAAGTATAGAACATTGTAAATACTTACAGTACTAATTGATTGTAAATTATAGTTGATGTTATTGTGTATGAAATAGTTCAACCAATTTTTGACATTTTCCTGCACTGCTGAAAATTTTAGAGGATGCCTGACATAACTAAAATGCTCTGGTGGTGCATCAATGCTGACACCAATGTCGATTTCGTTAAATTGATCGATGTGTTTGATTTTTTGTAATATGTTTACACTGCCATTGGTGTTTACATAAAGATCCATATTAGTTCCGTGACCGAGATCTATTGCTTTGTTTAATAAACCAATGACTTTTTTATTGTACAACGGTTCGCCGCCGAATAATTCTAATCTTTTTAGATTTGGAAAAAGTTCTAACAGTTGATCTACTTGATCATTGTCCCAGTTGCTTTCTCTTAAACCTGTTTTGTAAAAAACTTGCTTTTCAAATTTAAAAAATTGTTGATCAGCGTGGGCTTTCTGTTTATTGGCATCTTGTATCCACTTAGAGCTATCTTCTGGATGACAACTACGACATTTTGCATTGCAAACATTGCCATTTTTGATACTTAAAATTTTAGGACCGCTCTTGTACTCGCCGCTGTTTACATATTGTTCTACATCTTTGTTAAAACCATCTGTAGCAATTATTTTGTACTCAGTCTCTAAATTTACAGGATCTAACATACGCAGTCGCAAACTTTTTTTACCAGCAGCTTCTTCATCCCAACATCTAGTGCAAATAGAACTACGTTGGTTGTCTAAAAATTCGGTTCGAAGATTTTCAAATGCTGAGCTAGACCATTTGTCTTTGAAACTTTTACTGTCGTACCAGGTTGTACCACCCAAATAAGGACATGGACTGTATGTTCCTGAGGGATGAGTGGTCATTTGCACAAATGGCGCAATACAAAAATTTTCTGGCAAACTCATGGAAATACTTAGTGGCATTGCTGTGATTAAATAAAAATTACAATATTCTTTTTACAAAAAAGGTTGACCATTGCGTGCCCATCTCTTATACTAATAATGTGAGTTAAGGAAATGGAGCATGAAATGCAAAAGCAAATCGAACAACTACTTGATGCAATCAAGCAAGACTACGTTGATTGGACAGATCGTGCCGAAAAGACCCGCGGCGAGTCAAGTAAGTATTTTCAAGAAACTATTGCTAACTGGGACGACAATGTTGAAGTCAAGGAAGGCAAAAAGTATGTGAAAATCATCCGTGACGGCAGTGTGTGGGGATTTGTTGTCAACGTAGACAACGATGCCAAGTTTCGCAAAGGTGATATCTTAATGGCGGCAGGCTACAATGCACCTGCTCGCAACAAATCACGTGGTAACATCCTAGATGGTAATTACCGTATTCAGTGGACTGGACCAGCTTATCTTTAAGGAGAACACTATGACACTAGCAACTCGTGAAATTGAACATCTCATGGTAGAATCAGCACACCAAAAAGCATTGCAAGCAGCTCGAAATGCAGCTCAAGCATTTGCAGATCTACACTTCGGCGGTGGCGATGGCGGTCCTTGTGGGTTTGGTTGGGTTGATGTCTACGGAGTCAAAGGCAATACTCGCCTTGGCAAAGCTCTAAAAGCTGTGGGATTCAGCAAAAGCTATCGCGGAAATCTACAGTTGTGGAACGGACGTAACGGTTGGTATTTTGGCCAAAGTGTCGATGCTGCCGAAGCAGGTGCTAGAGCTTATGCTGACGTATTCAAGGCTGAATTAGGCCTTGACAGTGTGTATGCTGGCAGCCGATTAGATTGAGGACAGTCAATGCTCAATGAAATTTTAATGGCGCTCACAGTAACACTGAGTCCAGTGCAAGCTGAATGTTTGGCAAAGAATTTGTACTTTGAAGCACGCAATCAAAGTGATGCAGGTGGAATTGCAGTTAGTCATGTAGTGTTAAACCGAGTTGCTAGCAGCCGGTATCCAAACAATGTATGTGATGTAGTAACTCAAGCAAAGCGTAACAGTGCAGGTCGGCTGATTAGGCACAAGTGTCAATTTTCTTGGTACTGCGATGGACTCAGTGACTGGCCAAAAGAACGTGAGGCATGGGGGCATGCTCAATCGCTTGCGCGACAGGCATACCTACTGCACAGCAATGGATTTGATATCACTGACGGCAGTTTGTTTTACCATACCAAAGCTGTAAATCCGCGTTGGAATCGCAACATGACGCCAGTAATGGTAATCGACGATCATATTTTTTGGAGAGATCAATAACTGGTTGACAAACAGGGCAACTTGTCTTAACATTAATAATGTAGCGAGAGGTATTGCACCGTATCGCAGTTTTATTGCAAAATGGAGAATATTATATTATGGCTACCAAACTCGAAAACCTTCCGTTGGAAGTCGCTCATTTCCAAGCTTTCCGCAAATATGTGCCCAACAATGACAAGTTGTGTGTAGACACTGTACGAGTGCTACTAGAAATGGGCGCACTGCAAATCAGCACACTGTTTGAACATGCGCTTGCAAACTACTGCGGCACAGAAGTTATCAGCACAGACGAAGCAGATCTCAGCTGTGGCGCTGATGCTAAACTAACATCAGTTCGCACTTATCGTTACGGCAAAAGCTACGGTGCACCAGTAACTGGTGTATACAACAAAACAGGCGACTTGTTAGTTCAGTGCTATGAGCGCAAGAAAAACAAATTCTATTACTTCCGCATTCCACGTGTGGCTTACTGTCACATTCCTAAAACCAGCAACATTGAGATTCCGTTTTATTTGGACGGTACTCCAAAGCGGGAAAATTCATGTTCAGTAAACTGGTATCAGTTTGAGTGTGCCAGCTTTGAAGATATGTGCAACGAGGAGTACATGGCATGACACGTTTACTTAAAAATTTCACTGAAGTTGCAGAACAAGTGCGTCTTGAGCTGCAGGCCAGCAAAGGCATCTCTCAAGAGCAACTGGATTCTTTTAGAGCTCGTGTAGAAGGCAATGGGCACCAGTTTCCAGAAAACAGTGTGTTTGTGGATTTTGATCAACTGTATCTTGACTATGAAGTTCAACGTCAGGCCATTCCGGATCACATTCTTGGTATTATGAAACGCTTTGATCCGCGATTGTGTACTCCTGCTAGTGCAAGTCGAGTCACAGGACAAGATTATATCACGCTCTACGACGGACAACAGCACAGCATTGCTATGTATTTGCTAGGCTACTCGGGTGTACCAGCAACAGTGGTGCAAACAGATGATCCAGCATTTCCCAGTTATGCATTTGAAGAGCTCAACGAGAGTGGTGTAAAAAGACTTACACCAGGTGATCTACATCGCAATGCACTCACCCGTTACAAACTGGGCAGTCGCGAAGAAAAAAATGTACGGGCAAGAACCATGCAAGATCAGTTTGATAAAGCAGGCATCGATCTCGAAGACAAAGGTACACGCAAAAGTGCTAATCTGCGTGGTAACCGAGACTACTACTTCAGCCACTTTAAGTATGCTGACAAAGGCATTGCCTTGGATAAATCTGGAAAAACATTGTTCCAAATACTAGAAGCAATTCGTTCGGTGTTTCCTTTACAAGAAGAAATTGACCAGGGTGTGTACATTGGCTTGTATGAGCTAGCACGATTGGATACGCGACAAGAATTGCCGCCTATGTGGATGGCGCGGGTACTTCATGCATGTGCCAAATATTTTAACAGTAGTGCTACTTTGCATAGCAAAGCCAAATTACAGCATGCTCACGTATTTCCTGGTGCTAGCTGGAGTGCACCCAGTGCAATGGCAAACTTTTTGCGCGAATTATATATTATGGAAGGCGGCAGTATTCAACTGCCTTATCACGGAGAAGGTGCTCTTATGCAAGTGGCAACAAACCCTGCTCCTGGCTTGTTCCCATCAAAGGTAGCATAACATGAATCTTCGAGAAACAATTTCAGCTTTTAGACAGCCTGTGTATGTGCGCACTAAACGCAGTGCTGAGACCTATCGAGCCACTGCCGCATATGTGGTACGCAGGCTCAACGAACTGTGTGACGAATATGACAAAACTCGCAACGATGAACAAACCAGTCGTTTGATACGCGATGACATTGATAATGCACTGCGACGATATCATCAGTACTGCATCAAACAAAACATCGGCGCCCACTACATTGATCAGCACTGCGAGGATGCAGGTATTTTTGAACACATGATTCCAAACAGCACTGTGCGTGACATGTTGCTACACCGTGTGATCACAGCGGAACAAGCTTGCAACATGCCAACGTGTCGTCTCAGCAAAGACAAAGATGTGCTATTACGAGAAGCCGGCTGGGCAAGTCGTACACCGGACATCTACAATTTTTGGACACGATACACCAATTGCTTTCCTGTAGATGGTGTGTTTTTTACACATGATGGGGTTGAAATATCCAGTACTATGACACTGGATGACCATTTTGATATGTTTGCTCATTTGATAAATCAGAGATCTTTTTAATAAAAAGGTTGACCTTTTTGGGTACTTCGGCTATACTAATAATATAGACAGTGAGGAGACAGTTATGAAAGTTGAAGTTGGTCAAAAGATTTACGGTCAATACGGTGCAATGATTCCCACAGTGTACGGGGTTGTTGATCGCATCGATGATAACGGCGTTGTGTATTTTTACGACCAGTACGAACCAGAGTCTGTGTACACAACTCCAATGGAATACATCACACTACTGCAAGGCGCAGACAATGTTTTTGACCTACCACTGGCAATTGGAGTATACGCATAATGAATGATGTTGAAACCACTTTCAAAAAGCTACTAGCGCGAGGCACGGAGTTAGGTGCATTCACCGAACAATCACAGCGAGATTTAGAATCCATGTTGTGGGACTATCAAACTTCTGTGCGTAATATGGCAAATGTTGTGCCTTACATGCATCGCTTGTGCGAAAGTGTAGAAGGTGCTCAAAAAACTGCTCAGGCTCGCAAGGAGTGTTTGACTGTATGAAGATTTATTTCAACAACCTCAGCTTGTATCCTGTGCAAAAGAATCAAGTGCAGGGTGTAGTACGGTACTGTGCTGAAAAACTGTTGCCTCAAGACCTCTACAATCAGTTGGTGCTAGACATCACGGTAGAACGAGAGTTTGGTTATGATGCCCAAGCTGGAGTGCATGATGACGAGTGGGACACAGAAGCACCCAGCTTGTTTGAAATTACACTGGACTATGATCTGGTAAACGGCGACATGGAGAAACTGTTGCAGACACTGTGTCACGAAATGGTGCACATCAAGCAGTACATGACCGGCGAGTTGGTTGCTGACAGCGATGCTTTTGTTTACAAAGGCAAGCAGTTTGATTTATCACAGCCTGTGTCGCTTGCTGAGTATTATGCTTTTCCTTGGGAAGTAGAAGCATACGGATTGGAAAAAGCATTGTATTTTGGGTACACTGAAAATGCAAATGTGCTTGACAAACTGCTAGCAGCCTAGTATTATAACAGAACAGTAAATAAAACGGAGCTAGACCAATGAATACTGTACTAATTAAAAAAGGCGAGTATCGAAATACCGCAATTGAAAACCAGGTGTTTGAAATGGTACGTCCGCTTACACGCGGCAAAAACGGCGCATATATCACAGTAAAAAATCCAGGTTCTTTTGAGGGCCCAGAGAAAATTCGAGTAAGTATTGACAGTGCAAACTGCATTGAATTTACCGGAGACGAAATGAAAGACAGCGTTGTTGCTTTCAAGACCAAAACAGAATCAGATGAAGAAGTCATGGAGCGTATTGGCAAGCGTTTTGATATCCTACACGACATGACCCGAGCCGCGATCAACGGCGATGTAAGAGCAATGATTGTTACAGGTCCTCCGGGCGTGGGCAAGAGCTTTGGTGTTGAATACGAGCTTGAGAAAAGCAGTATCTTTGATCGCATCGGCGGCAACAACACCAAGTATGAAGTGATCAAAGGTGCAATGACACCGGTTGGCCTGTATGCCACACTTTACAAGCATTCAGACAAAAATCATGTGCTGGTGTTTGATGACTGCGACAGTATCTTGATGGATGATCTCAGCTTGAACATTCTCAAAGCCGCTCTCGACTCGGGCAAAAAACGCAGAATTTATTGGAATGCAGATAGCAGCAAACTACGCGGCGAAGGTATTCCTAACAGTTTTGACTTCCACGGCAGTGTGATTTTTATCACCAATTTGAAGTTTGAAAACATCAAAAGCAAAAAACTAAAAGACCATTTGGACGCATTGCAAAGTCGTTGTCACTATCTTGACTTGACAATGGATACCATGCGCGATTGTTTTTTGCGAATCAAACAGATTTTCCGCAAAGGCGAACTGTTCCGAGATTACAAGTTCACTCCTGAAGTGGGCGAAGAGATTCTTGACTTTATGGACAAGAATCAAAACAGGTTGCGCGAGATGAGTTTGCGTATGGCACTTAAGATTGCTGATCTCACTCGTGTTTCATCCGACAACTGGCGAGAGCTTGCCGAAAGCACTTGTATGCGTCGGGTTTAAAGAGTTCAGGTTATCACTCACTGTCTAGCTCCTCGATAACCTGATCATTTAGGGCACCCTTTCGGGGGTGCCCATCTTTTTTTATTATGAATGTAAAAATATATCTAGGACACAATTCACAAGACTCTGAACTGATACTGAACTATCAGGTACACGACACGCCACTTGCTCGTGCATGGACTCAAAGATTGCAAGCAGGAATGGCCTATGCAATTGATCATCCAGACAGATTCTACGGTTGGCACAGCAAAGAATCTGAACTAGAACAAGCAACAAGCCAACTGTTAGATGCTGTAAACACTGTGAACTGTTACAAAAAATTATTTCCAGATCCTGCTAACGCAACAGATCAACAGTGGTTAAATCAAGTACACTCTGTGTTTGAAGACGTACACGGAGGACTTGATCAACAGGACACAGAGTTTTTTCAAACTGCGCCGTTGGAAGTGCAACGTGCACTAGCCAATGTAAATGTGTATGTACATGCAGTAGAAACTGCCAAAGGCGAAAGAGCATGTCCACGCTTTGTTGTTACACGCTGGGGATTGCCTAAAACACACCTGTTGGACCGCGAGTGGATGAGCAAGTATGGTCTGATTGATCCACCTTGGGGTAGTCTGGTACTGAGCTACGTTGAGATTGGTAAAACTCTTGAAGATCTTGTGCACGACAACGAGGCACCCAGCGACCTTGGATTTAGACCTTGGCAACACTACAGTGCAGATTTTGTTGCAAGATTCTACGAAGAAGAAGACACAGTGAAAAAACTTAATCGCATGCGCTACACGTTTGAATGGCACAGAGACTGGTTTGAAGCCAGAGGCTACGATCAGTTTGAAGATCCTAGACTGTTGCCATTGAGATTTCCAGTAGCACAGCTGGTTGAAGAAATGCCCAGAGAAGATCTCATTTACCATATTGGTAGGCATACACGAGTAAAACAGGTACAATTAGTCCATGCGTGAATGTAAACTAATCATTAAAGACGAAGTGAATGCCAAGATTGAAGGACTTGACCTTGACACTCGTAAAAGGCTCACTAACAAGTTCAAATACGAGGTGCCCTATGCAAGGTACCTTCCGGCAGTGAAACTAGGCCGGTGGGACGGCAAAGTGGGCTTCTTTCAGCTGGGCGGTAGTACCTATATCAACCTGTTGCCGGAAATTCTCGAGGACCTGGAGAATCACGATTGGGATATTGAATTAGAAGATCTTCGAGAGTATCCAACAACATTCAGTTTTGACCCAGTGGACGAAAACACCTACAGTGATATACTGTGGCCGAAAGGACATCCGGCTGCTGGCAAGAGCATTGAACTTCGCGACTATCAAGTTGGTATCATAAACAGCTTTTTAGAAAATCCACAGAGCATACAAGAAATTGCGACCGGCGCAGGCAAGACCATTATGACTGCGGCACTCAGCGAACGTGTGGAACAGTATGGTCGCAGTATTGTGATTGTACCCAATAAGAGTCTAGTAACGCAAACCGAAAAAGACTATCGTAACATGCAACTGGATGTTGGGGTGTTCTATGGCGATCGAAAGGAGTTTGGACATCGCCATACCATTTGTACATGGCAGAGCTTGAATGTACTGTTGAAAAATACCAAACGAGGTAGTGTAGACATCACAATAGGCGAGTTCTTGGAAGATGTAGTGTGTGTAATTGTCGACGAGGTGCATCAAGCCAAAGCAGATGCACTTAAAACTCTGCTTACTGGTGTTATGAGTCGTGTGCCCATGCGATGGGGACTCACTGGTACTATTCCCAAAGAACAGTTTGAATGGCAGGCTATTCACGTAGGACTTGGTCCTGTGATCAATCAAGTAGCAGCCAGTGAGTTACAAGATCGAGGTGTGCTAGCTCGCTGTAACGTGAATATTGTTCAGCTAGTAGATCATGCTGAACATACCAACTACCAAAGTGAACTTAAATATCTCTTGGAAGAACCAGGCAGATTGGATACCATTGCTAGCGTAGCCAATTCAGTGAATGATTCGGGCAATACACTAATACTAGTTGATCGAATCAGTGCCGGCACTGCACTACAAGAACGACTACCTGACAGTGTGTTTATATCTGGTGCCACCAAAGCCGGCGATAGACAGGATCACTATGACCAAGTACAAGAAGCGACAAACAAAATCATTATTGCTACCTACGGTGTAGCAGCTGTTGGTATTAATATTCCTCGGATATTCAATCTTGTGCTTGTTGAGCCTGGCAAGAGTTTTGTTAGAGTAATTCAGAGTATCGGACGCGGCATTCGCAAAGCCGAAGACAAGGATCACGTGGAAATCTATGACATTACCAGTACGTGTAGATTTGCTAAACGACATCTAACCAAACGCAAACAGTTCTACAAGGAAGCAAACTATCCTTTTCAGATTGAAAAATTGGAGTGGAAATGAAAATAAGAAAAGAAAAGATTATTTGGGTAATTGGCAATGAATATCATAATCCTGATCACGCTGTAAATCCAGAAACACACTGGAAACATTGGCTGCCTGATCAGTATAGGGTGCTTGACCTAACAGCAGAAAATATACATAATATAGACATTCTGGAAAAGTTAAACGACGAACAAGCCAGGCAATGGGGCATGCCTCACGCTATCTATATTTCTTTTGTGCCAATGGATCC
>Ga0209953_1000421_pt1 | contig 15160 bp, 16 predicted proteins | sample SalPonred_H2O_MG_FD_185713 | JGI IMG/M metagenome (GOLD analysis project Ga0209953, IMG submission 185713) | Salt pond water microbial communities from South San Francisco under conditions of wetland restoration - Salt Pond MetaG... | ecosystem: Environmental > Aquatic > Non-marine Saline and... | reverse complement strand
TGGACGGCGAGTACGCCGCGACGTTCCGCTCGATCGCATCCCGGATCTCCTCCGGCCGGATCGTCAGCTCCGTCATGGTGTCCTGCTCTCTTTCTCGGCCCGCTGTTGCGGGTGGGGTCGGTTCGGTCGTGGTCCTCGTTGTGACTATGCAGTTAATCGGCGATCGCTCGTGCGGCCTCGGTCAACCGGGTGGCGACAGTTCCGTCGATCACCTCTCCACCGACAGTGACGTGGGCGCCACCTAGGACGGAAGGATCAACGACGACATTCAGGGTGATGGTGCTACCGGTCAAGGAGCGCAATGCGGCGGTCATTCTTTCGGAAAGATCTGTATCAAGCGGCCGTGCTACGCGCACCACAGCCACCATGCGTTGTCTCTGCGCCGCGGCGAGATCGACGAGTTCGTCGATGGCCTGATCGATACGCCGACCGTGCAAGTGGCTCAACGTGAAGCCGACAACCTGGGAGGTGGTGTCGGTTACCCGTCCGGCTAGGAGGTCTGTGACGATCCCCGCCTTAGCCGATGCGGCAATCGCTGGATCGGTCAGCGCGGACTGCAACGTTGCAGATCCAGCCACTGCTCGTCCGATGCGGAAAATCTCATCTTCGGTTGCTTCAAGCGTGCCATTGTCAGCTGCGGTCAAGAAGGCGGCCTGGTCCCCCAGGATCCGCATTCCAGAAACGAGATCATCGGCGCCAGACCACCTCATGCGAACGGTGGCTTGCAGAACTTCCAGGGCAAGGGCGCCTACCCGGTCGGCGAGGAGCGAGGCAACGATCTCGCTACGCGTGCGTTCGCTGCGCCCGGAGTCCGAGAGTGCTTCGCGTAGCGACTTCTCCCGACCCAGGAGATCGCAAGCCGAGTACAAATCGGCAGCGAGCCCGGCGAAGGCGGGGTCGGTTCGCCGCTGAGCCAACAGGTCCTCGACCTGGGCCAGCGAAGCACGGCTTGCGGACAACATCAGCGGCTGCCCTGCGTATTCGCCATTGATTCGAGTTCGGCGACAAAGTCCTCAACGGTCTGACGCACCCGGGCGTCGTCGGCCAGGCTCTGCCCGACGACCTTGCTCGCGAGGTCAACGGCCAGTGTGCCCACCTGGGCGGTGAGTTGACCGACCACCTGGGCTCGATCCCGTTCGATCGCCGCCTCGGCTGCTTCGGTTACCGCGGTAGCGGCCGCAGCGGCTTCCGCCCGCGCTTCGTCGACGATCGCCCGACGGTCGGACTGGGCTTGGGTGCGGATCTCCGCAGCCTCCTCGCGGGCCTCGGCCAACGCCTGGCGGTAAGACTCCAGGTCGGCTTGCGCCTGGGCTTGCATCTCCTCCGCCCGAGCGATGCCGCCTTCGATGAGGTCCGCGCGCTCGTCCATCACCTGCTTCATCCGTGGAAGGACGAACTTCCAGAACAGCACCAGCACGATGACGAACGACAGTCCACCCCAGATGAGGTCGTAACTCGCTGGGAACAAGATCCCGGCGCCCTCGGGGGCTTCTCCCCCCGCAGCAAGTACCTTCATGTCACCTAGACCTTCGCTTTAGGCATCTTCATGGAATGACGTGGCGTGATGGCCGGAGTTCCTAGACGAACAGGAAGCCGGCAACCAAACCGATGAGTGCTAGGGCTTCGGTGAAAGCGATGCCCAGGAACATGTTCGTGCGCAAGATGCTGGTGGCCTCGGGCTGACGGGCGATGCCCTCAAGGGCCTTGCCAACCAGGATGCCGATGCCGATACCGGGACCAATGGCAGCAAGGCCATATCCGATGGCGTTGACGTTACCGGAGATTTCTGCGAGCAACTCCACGGTCATTCCTTTCATTTTGGTGCTCGAGACGGTTACTCGAGTTCTTGGGGGTTAATGCTCCTCGCTCGTTGCACTGTCAATGTAGACAGCGGTCAGCAGCGTGAAGATGTAGGCCTGCAACACAGCGATCAGGATCTCGAACAAGGTAAACGCGAAGCCCATGATGAAAGAGGGAATCGCGAAGATCTTGACGAAACCGTCGGCCAAGAGCAGGGCGCTGGTGGCACTGAAGAAGAGCACCAGCAACAAGTGGCCCGCCATCATGTTGGCGAGCAAACGAATGGTGAGCGTCAATGGGCGCAACAAGAACGTTGAAACGAACTCGATCGGCGTCACGAGGAGGTAGATGGGCCAGGGAATCCCGGGAGGGAAGAGATTGGCCTTCATGTAGTGGAAGAAACCAAGCGCTCGAACGCCCTGAATGTTGAACACGAGCCAGGCGATGACAGCGAACATCACGGGAATGGCGATCACGCTGGAGATGGCCAGGTGCATCGTCGGCAAGATGCCGGTGATGTTGAAGGCGAACAGCAACCAGAACATGGAGATCAGGTAAGGGGCGTACTTCTTACCTTTTTCTCCCAGCGCTTCGTCGATCACGTTCTTTTGCACCAGGTCTACGGCCATCTCGCCAAGGTTCTGCACACCACTAGGCACGAGTTTCGGCTTAGCGAAAGCCATCACGAAGAAGACGCACACGACGCCCGCCATCAATAGACCCATCAGATTGATGCGCGTCATGGCAAAGGGGGTGCCAACGAAGATCAGTTCCCCGGGAAAGAACTCCCCGACGGTTGGCGCCTTGAAGCCACCGTCGTCGTCCGTCGCCATCGGCATGAGCGCGGTCAGCAAGGCTGTTCTCCCACAGTCTTAACTTCGGTGGTCACGCGTTGCGACCATAACGGACATACACAACAAGCAGGGAAGTGATGAACCCCAGCGCGACACCGATCGGGAGGAAGATCCGCGTGATGCCGAGCAGGTGGTCGACTCCCATTCCGATGAGTCCCCACACGAGGGGCCCAGCGACAAGGGTGCCGACCATGGACCAGACGAACTCATCGCCCCGGCCCTTCACAGGTGGTCCGGATTGAAGCGGTCGTTGGCTGTTCACCGCGGGTGAAACTAGCACACGGCGGTTGGGCCCTGCGCGGCGAAGCACTGCGCCCAAAGGTGATCTTGGCAACCCGCGTCAGGGGGTCGATTCGCGCGGCTCGATGAAGGGCACGCGGGTCTTCACCACGATCAGTGCCTCGGCAACCAAGTAGCCCACTGTGCCCACCACGAATGCCACGAAGAAAGCTCCGCGGGAGTAGAAGTCGGCGTTACTCAAAGCGGCTAGGACCCCGATGAGAACGGCGATTTTGACGACCCACGAACCAAGGATTGCAGCCCCGAAAACTTCCGGTCGAACCCGCAGGGTGACCAGCGCGACGATCACGGTGATGGAGTAGAAGACGACGGGAATCGCGATCCCGAGCACTGCGCCCCACAGCCCCGCCGATCCGTCAACGAGCCACCCCACACCAGCGGCGAGCACCATCGCAATGAGAGACCCGACAGTGCCCCACTTCAACACCGCGGACATCGGTATACGCACGCCCGGCAACGGACCGTCGTAGGAGGAAGTCACCCACTGAGGCTATCGCGCAGCGGGGTCACATTCCCGGTGTCTGCTGCGGGCTGATCCGTAGGCCGCCGAACCAGCCAGATGAGCAGCGCAAGACCTAGACCGAAACCACCGAGCGCATAGGGCCACGGCACGAAGGCCACCGCAACGGCAGCCCCGGCCACCAATCCGGTCCACGCATACATCAACGCAACCGCTCGTCGGTGCGAATGCCCCATCTCCAATAGTCGATGGTGCAAATGCTGCTTGTCGGGTGCGAACGGGTTTCGCCGTGCCCGAGTACGACGCACAACCGCGAGCAGCAGATCGACAAGCGGGATGGCCATGACGGCAATCGGCAACAAGATTGGCAGCAAGGTGGGCAAGATCGCCCCGGTGCTCAGCGCACTGGGGTCCATCTGACCGGACAGCGTGATGGTGGCGGCAGCAAGCAGCAGGCCCAGCAACATGGAGCCGGTATCGCCCATGAAGATTCGAGCCGGTGCGAAGTTGTGCGGCAGGAATCCAGCAGTCATGCCAACCAAGAGCACGCTGACCAGCGTTGCGAGGGTTGCGCGATCCAACCCAGCTTCCACACTCAGCAGGTACGCGTAGCCGAAGAAGGCACCGGCAGCGACCAGGACGATGCCGGCGGCCAATCCATCAAGACCGTCCACGAAGTTGATCGCGTTGATACTGATCAGGACGATGAGCACAGTGAACAGCACGCTGGTGAGTGGATCGAGGACGAAAGTTCCACCGATGGGCAGCCAGATGATCGCGATGCCTTGGAAAGCCATGACCCCTGCCGCCAGCACTTGGCCGGCCAACTTTGTCGGGGCATCAAGGCCCCATTTGTCGTCAATGACCCCAAGGGCAACGATGATGGCTACCCCGGAAAGCAGGGCGATCGGCGTTGAACCGCCCTCGAAGACCGCGCTCATCATCGGCAATTTGCTGGCCATGATCAGGCCGGCAAGTAGGCCCCCCACCATGGCCAACCCACCGAGCAATGGGGTGGGCGCATCGTGCACATCGCGGTCACGAACCGCCGCAACGACCTTCCACTTCAGCGCGAGTTCGCGGGCCAAGGGGGTCAGCAGGTAGGTGACCGCCGCAGCAGCCACCAGGCACAGGATGTATTCCCGCACGCGCCCTGCGCCTAGCCCGCTCGGCCGGCCTGGCCAGGCTCGTGCGGGTACGCCGGGTGCCGAGCCACTAACTTCGCAACCTGAGCTGAGACATCGGCTGACGCGGATCCATCCGCGTCGGTAACCGCTCGGTGGATGAGGTCAGCGATCTCACGCATGTCCGTCTCGGCCATGCCCTGGGTCGTGACGGAAGGCGTACCGACTCGGATGCCTGATCCCACTGATGGCGGCTGTGGATCGTAGGGAATCGCGTTCTTGTTCAAGGTGATGTTCGCAGCGTCGCACCGCTCCTCGGCTTCCACGCCGGTGACTCCAAGCGGCTGCAGATCGATAAGTGCGAGATGAGTATCGGTGCCGCCACTGGTCGGTCGCATGCCATGCTCAGAAAGCCCTTCGCACAGTGCCTGAGCATTGCGGATCACCTGGGCCGCATAGTGCTGATAGTCCGGGGTCGCCGCCTCTTTAAGTGCAACCGCCTTGGCGGCCACAGCGTGCATGAGCGGGCCACCTTGCATCATCGGGAATACGGCCTTGTCGATGGCCTTGGCGTGCTCGGCCTTGCTGAGCATCATTCCGCCACGAGGGCCACGCAGGACTTTGTGGGTGGTGAAGGTGACCACATCGGCATAGGGCACCGGGCTGGGAATCGCCTTGCCTGCCACGAGACCGATGAAGTGCGCTGCATCCACCATCAAGATGGCGCCCACTTCGTCGGCGATTTCGCGGAACGCGGCGAAGTCGATAAGTCGTGGGTAGGCGGTGGCTCCGGCGATGATCATCTTTGGGCGATGCTCACGCGCGAGGTCGCGGACTTGGTCGTAGTCGATCGTCTCGGTGTCTTCGCGGACGCCGTAGGACACGACGTTGAACCACTTGCCAGAGAAGTTGACCGGAGAGCCGTGCGTCAAATGGCCGCCGTGCGGCAAGCTCATCGCCAGCACGGTATCCCCGGGCATAGTGAAGGCGCCGTATGCCGCGATGTTGGCGCTAGCCCCGCTGTGCGGCTGCAAGTTGGCGTGCTCGGCGCCGAAGAGTTCCTTCGCCCGAGCGATGCCGATTTCTTCAGCCGTATCAACTTCGGCGCATCCACCGTAATAACGACGACGCGGGTACCCCTCGGCGTACTTGTTGCTCAAGGTCGAACCGAGTGCAGCGAGCACGGCTGGTGAGGTGAGGTTCTCACTGGCGATCAACTGCAGGCCGCCGCGTAGCCGGTCGAGTTCGCTCAAGATGATGGCGGCAATTTCGGGATCCTCGCTTTGCAGCGCCCCGAAATCCGGGCCCCAGAAGATGTCTTGGTCGTGTCCGCTCACGGTGGTACTCCTGCGTGTCGAGACCGAGTGCCCTTAGTCGGTCGATTGCCCTGACGACGTCACTGTAGCCCCACGTTCGGGTCTCAGCACGGCTTCCACTCGCGAGGTCTCGATGGCTCCTTCGCGAACCACCGAGGCCGGATAGGTGGCTAGGTCGACCACGGTGCTCGCCAGTTGAGGTTGCTCGTTGTCCGACCACGGTGCCTGACCCACCGGACCGACATCACAGACCGCACCGACATCGTCAACTAAAGAAGCGAGCGCCTGATCGGCTGTGACGGGGGCGTCGCCTCCCACGATCGTGGCCGCGCTCGCAGCCATCGGGCCAAGCGCGGTGCAGATAGCCAACGTCAGTGGGTGCAGCGGCATTCGCACCGCGACGGGCGCCCCGGTGGGGTGGTCCCAAGCCAAAGTCGGTTGAGCGGGCAACAAGATGGTCAACATCCCCGGCCAGAAGGCATCCATCAAGTCCCGGGCGCGTTCTGGCACGCGGGCTGCTACACCAGAGACGGTCTGCGCCGATCCGACCAGCAGACCCAGCGGCGTACCGGTGGCCTGCACCCTGGCCCTTCGCAGCAAACCCGTACCGCGCATCGAGAAGGCATCCGTGGCCACGACGTAGCAATTCTCGGTAGGCAACACCACCAGTCCCCCGGCGCGCATGATGGAAACCGCCTGCACCACCACCTGATCACGATCGACATCGCTTGTCGCTGGGGAGTCCCCGCAATCCCAGACCGTTGCGGCGTTCACGGATCAGTCCTCGTAGCCAGGGTGAACCGCGGCAACCCCGCTAGATCCAACCTGTCGGCCACCTGGCCGAAAACCGGCGCGCCGGGCACACCAGGAACGAAGGTGGCCATTGACTCATCGAGGTGAAGTCCGCGTAGCACGCCGACCACGCCACCATCGGAAGCGCCGGGACCCTGGGTATCGGCATGCTCGATAGCAAGCAGCCCGCCGGGCCGAAGCAGCAGCGCGGCGGTTCGGGCGATTCGCCGCACAACATCAAGGCCATCGGGCCCGCCGTACAGCGCGAGGTAAGGATCGTGATCGCGCACCTCAACCTCGCGGGGAACCATCGAATCTGGGATGTACGGAGGGTTGGCAACCACGACGTCCACGCGACCGACCAGGGCGGCGAGCGGCCCACCCACTTCAGCGACCTCCCCCGCATCAGCATGCACGAGGTGGACTCTCGAGCCGGCAGCCGCGATCGCTTCTGCGAACTCCTCGACATTTCGCCGCGTCCACTCCACCGCTGCGTCGTCGAGTTCGACCAGGTACACCTCGGTGCCGGGTGCTTCAAGAGCTAGCGACAGTCCAGCCGCACCACTGCCAGCACATAAGTCGACCGCCACCTGACCGGCAGCCTCTCGCAACGGCCGCACCCCGGCTTCGGTGATGAGTTCGGTCTCCGGGCGTGGGATGAACACCCCCGGACCAACAGCCACCTCGATGCGACGAAATGGCGCTCGACCCGTGATGTGTTGAAGTGGAACGCGATTCAGCCGCTTAACCAAAGCCTTTTCGAAAGCTATCCGCTGGCGCCCGGTCGGGGCGTCGTGCAAGAACAGACGTCCGCGGGGAACCTCGAGCACCCATGCGAGCAGGATCGCCGCGTCGGTCTGTGGGGAGGGCACTCCCGCGACGGTGAGTCGTCGTTCAGCGTCGTAGAGCAGATCGCGGGCGGAAACTCGACCGCCTTCGGTGGGCTCTTCTTGTCCCAACGCATCGAAGAAGCCATCGGGCATGCGCTCAGCCCGCGGACTCGAGGGGAGAACTCATCTGAGCATCACGATCAGCGCTCGAACAGGCATCAACTATCGGGTCGAGATCGCCGTCGAGGACTTGGTCGAGATTGTGTGCCTTGTAGTTGACACGATGATCGCTAATTCGGTTCTCCGGGAAGTTATAGGTACGAATTCGCTCACTGCGGTCGACGGTGCGCACTTGGCTGCGACGGACATCGGACGCCTCTTGTGCTGCTTGCTCTTCGGCGATAGCCAATAACCGTGCTCGCAAGATGCGCAGGGCCTGTTCGCGATTTTGCAGTTGGCTCTTTTCGTTTTGACAGGACACCACGACACCCGTAGGCAGGTGAGTGATCCGGACTGCGGAGTCGGTCGTGTTGACGCTCTGGCCACCAGGACCGGAGGATCGGTAGACATCGATGCGTAGATCGTTTGGATCAACGGTCACATCGACATCCTCAGCCTCGGGTAACACCAACACTCCCGCAGCTGAGGTGTGGATCCGACCCTGCGATTCGGTAACAGGCACGCGCTGTACCCGATGCACACCACCTTCGAACTTCAATCTCGCGTACGGCGCCTCTCCTGGTTCGGGCACACCTTTGGCCTTCACTGCGATCGAGACATCCTTATAGCCACCAAGATCCGACTCGACGGCATCGATCACCTCGGTCGCCCATCCCCGGCGCTCGGCATAGCGCAGATACATCCGAAGAAGGTCCCCTGCGAACAGCGCAGACTCCTCTCCACCTTCGCCGGCCTTGACTTCGACGATGACGTCCTTGTCATCTAGTGGATCGCGGGGCACCAACAGTGTTCGCAGCCGCTCAGCTGCCACGGCTTCCTTCTCCGCTAGTGCCACTGCTTCGTCCGCGAATGCGGAATCGCCCATATCGGCCAGTTCCACGGCAGCGACGTGGTCCTCGTGCAAGCTGCTCCACTCCCGGTACGCAGCGACCACCGGCCGCAACTGCGCGTAGCGACGTCCAAGGGTTCGGGCCTTGGCTTGATCGGCATGTACAGATGGATCGGCCAGGCTGTTTTCCACTTCGGTGAACTCGCGGGCGAGATCCTCACAGTTTTCGAACACAGACCCCTCCCTTCACCATCGGGTTCGCCTCAAGATACGCGTCGCCAGTTCTCCAGCGACGTTCCCGGTCATGAGGCGACTGAAAAAGATCGGGCGCCGGTCGGGGACCGACCGCGCGACGGGGGAGACACGCGGCCGATCCCGGGCCGGCGCCCGGAAGTCGTGCTAGTTGGAACCTGAAGCGGAGTCCTTGCCATAGCGGGTTTCGAACTTTGCTACCCGGCCACCGGTGTCCAGGATCTTCTGCTTACCAGTGTAGAACGGGTGACACTGCGAACAAACGTCCGCGTGGATCACGCCATTCTTCGCGGTGCTGCGGGTGGAGAAGGTGCTGCCGCAGGTGCAGGTCACCGTCGTTTCCACGTAGTCGGGGTGGATACCGGCCTTCATGATTCACGTCCTTGTCGTCATTATCCGGGTCGGATCGAGCAGCGTCCCATGTGCTGCTCGCCGTGAACCGGAACGATATGAGTATGCCACGTAGGTGGTCAGTCGTCGTCGCTGGACCCCTGCACCGACGGGGTGGTCTTTTGCACCTGGAGCAAGAAGTCGTAGTTGTTGTCGTTTTCGCGCAATTTGCTGAGCAGCAGCTCGATCGACTGCTGCTGGTCTAGTGCATGGAGCACGCGACGCAACTTCCACACGATCTTGAGCTCGTCGGGAGACATCAAGAGTTCTTCCTTGCGGGTACCGGAAGCATCGACGTCCACCGCGGGGAATATCCGCTTGTCAGCCAAACGTCGATCTAGTTTGAGTTCCATGTTTCCGGTGCCTTTGAACTCTTCGAAGATCACTTCGTCCATGCGAGACCCGGTTTCGACGAGTGCCGTGGCGAGGATCGTGAGCGAACCGCCATTCTCGATGTTTCGAGCGGCACCGAAGAATCGTTTCGGCGGGTACAAAGCTGTGGAATCCACACCACCGGACAGGATGCGTCCAGACGCCGGAGCGGCGAGGTTGTAGGCGCGACCAAGTCGAGTCATCGAGTCCAAAAGGACAACGACGTCATGACCGAGTTCCACCAGACGCTTGGCACGTTCGATCGACAACTCGGCGATGATTGTGTGATCCTCGGCAGGCTTGTCGAAGGTTGAGGCGATGACCTCGCCCTTGACCGACCGTTGCATGTCCGTGACTTCCTCTGGGCGCTCGTCGACCAGCACCACCATGAGGTGACATTCGGGATTGTTCTCGGTGATGGCATTGGCAATCGCCTGCAGCACCATGGTCTTGCCGGCCTTGGGGGGAGAGACGATCAAACCGCGCTGCCCCTTGCCGATCGGAGCCACTAAGTCGATAACCCGGGTCACCAAGTTGGCCGGCGTTGTTTCCAACCGCAAGCGATCTTGCGGATACAGGGGTGTGAGCTTGGAAAACTCAGGGCGATCTTTGGCGGCTTCGATATCGCCGCCATTGATCGTCTCAACGCTTACGAGTGGATTGAACTTCTCACGGCGTTCACCATCGCGGGGTTGGCGGACCTGCCCGGTGATGGCATCGCCTTTGCGCAAGCCGTACTTGCGAACCAGGGACAGTGAGACGTAGACATCGTTCGGGCCGGGAAGGTATCCGCTGGTGCGAACAAACGCGTAGTTGTCGAGTACGTCGATGATGCCGGCCACAGGTGCGAGTACGTCGTCTTCGGTGACAACCGGCTCGGCTTCGGTGTAGCCACCGCCCTTACGGTCCTTGCGGTCCCGGAAGCGATCGCGGCCGCGTCGGCGGCGGCGCCCACCATCATCACGGTTGTCCCGGTTGTCCCGGTTACCGCGGTCGTTCCTGTCCTCACGGTTATCACGATCGTTTCGGTTACCGCGGTCACTGCGGTTATCCCGGTCCCCTCGCTCGCCACCGCTGTCTTTAGCGGATTCGCTGCCGTTGGACTCGCCTGATTCGGTGGCAGCCGGTGCCTTTTTCGTTGCCGCCTTCGAACCTGCGTCGCCCGATTCGGCGCCGCCCGCGGGCCGGGAAGCGCGGCGCGGGGCGCCGCCTTGCTTCTGGCGATCGCTAATGGCGGCAATCAGATCCTGCTTGCGCATTCCGCTAGAACCGGTGATGCCCAGCTGCTGGGCGAGTTGCTTCAACTCCGGCAGCAGCATGGAAGCAAGGCCGTTACCGCGCTCGGCAGCACGCGAGGTGGTTGTTTCGGTCATGGTGTCCTTCGATTGACGGACCCCCGCGGTTAATCGCGGGAGTGTGCGTGAGCCCGTGGACTTTGCGTCGGCTTATGGGCTGCCTCGCAAGCGCTGGGATCGGGGAAGGTGATCCGGTGCTCGCCCGATGGATTCTCCGGTATGGGAGCCATCTGCTGGTCCTTCGCGATAGGCGAGGTCCCAACGAGGCATGTACAAGGTACCACCGCTACTGCGGGTCATACCTCTATGGGTCGCTCCGCGGCTCCTAGCGCACTGATCGGTATCGGGCGCATAGTCCAGGAATTCACTTGATCGGCGATTGTTACCGCACGCTCAACGTCACTGAGATCCGCCGTAAGAACGATCACTGCGGGCCCAGCGCCGGAGATTGCCGCTGGAATACCCGCATCGCGCAATGCGTCGGTGAGAGTCACAGCCTCCGGGTACACACCCACGCGCGCCTGCTGATGCAGTCGATCGGACGTCGCCTCCCACAACAAGGTTGGGTCATTGGTCAATGCGTGGACAAGCAGTGCCGAACGGGCCAGATTGTGACTCGCATCGGCGTACGAAACCGCCTCCGGCAGCACCGCACGCGCTTGCTTCGTTGGCACCGCGCTTTCCGGCAGCGCGAGTACCGCGTGTACATCGGGATGGGGAACCAATCGCACCGCACCGGGACCCTGCTCGTCACTGAGCCAGGCAACGGTGAAACCTCCGTGCAACGCCGCGGCCAGGTTGTCCGGGTGGGATTCCATCGACGTAGCTGCTTTCAGCAACTGCGCGTCACTCAACGAGGATTCTTCGACCATCGCCCTCGCCAGCACCATTCCGCCGACGATCGCCGCGGCGGAGGAACCCAGGCCACGACCTTGAGGGATCGCATTGCGGCAGCGCAAGACGAATCCGGTGGGCCGCACACCCATCTCCTCGAAAGCGAGATTCATGGCTTGGACGACCAGATGCCGCTCATCATGCGGAAGACTCTCGGCCCCCTCGCCTGCCACCTCGACGAGCACACCTTCGTCCTCGGTAGCCATGGCAATAAGTTCGTCGTAAACGGCGAGCGCCAATCCCAGCGAATCAAAGCCCGGGCCCAAGTTCGCGCTACTCGCCGGAACTAGAACGCGTACCGGTCCGCTGCGCACGCGCGGGGTGGCCATCACACCAACCCGAGTGCCCGCGCCGCTGAGTGGACATCGACGGGAACGACCACCGGTTCCGGCGCCCCCTCAAGTGCCCATTGGGGGTCCTTCAGGCCGTTACCGGTCAGCGTCGCCACGATGACCTGTCCAGAATCCAATTGGCCTGCTTGCTTCAACTTGATGAGTCCGGCGACTCCCGCGGCACTTGACGGCTCGCAGAACAAGCCCTCTTTGGCCGCCAGGAACCGGTAGGCGGCGAGGATTTCCTCGTCGGTTACCGCATCGATCAGCCCGCCGGATTCATCACGCGCCGCGATGGCAGCATCCCACGAGGCCGGATTACCGATTCGGATCGCGGTGGCGATGGTTTCCGGAGAGTGCACCGGAGTCCCGGAGACCAAAGGCGCCGCGCCGGCAGCTTGGAAACCCCATAGGCGCGGGAGCGAATCAACGATTCCATCCCGACGATATTCGGTATATCCCCGCCAGTAGGCAGTGATATTTCCCGCGTTCCCCACGGGCATGGCGTGAATGTCTGGGACCCGACCAAGCATGTCGACGATCTCAAAGCTCGCGGTCTTTTGGCCCTCAATACGCACGGGGTTGACACTGTTCACGAGGGCTACCGGGTACTCGTCCGCCAATTCCCGGGCCACCGTCAAGCAGTCATCGAAATTTCCGTCAATCTGCAACAACGTGGCCCCGTGCACGATCGCCTGAGCCAATTTGCCCATCGCGATCTTGCCTTGTGGAACAAGGACCGCCGAGACCATGCCGGCCTTCACTGCGTATGCCGAGGCGCTCGCGGAGGTGTTTCCGGTCGAGGCGCAGATCACCGCACGGGCGCCGTCTTCCGCGGCCTTGCTGATCGCCATCGTCATGCCTCGGTCCTTGAAAGAGCCGGTGGGGTTGGCGCCCTCGAACTTCAACCACACCTCGCACCCCAGCAACTCACTGACATTGCAGGCATAGACCAGAGGGGTTCCGCCCTCACGTAGCGATACGACCGGGGTCGCCTCACTCACCGGGAGACGGTCGCGGTACTCCTCAATGACACCGCGCCACTGATGGGCGCCGACGCCGACCACAGTGGTCATTCCTCACCCTCCACGCGCATCACACCTACAACAGTACGCACTGAATCCAAGCCGCGGAGCCGATCGACCGTGGCCTGCAACGCTGCATCGGTCGCCGCATGGGTGCGCACGATCAGTCCGGCATCATCGCCGTGTCCCTCCTGGTGGACCACTTGGATGCTGACTCCTTCATCGGCAAACGCCGATGCGATGCTGGCGAGCACCCCAGAACGGTCCGCCACATCGAGGTTCACGTAGTACTCCGTTCGCGCACGACCAACGGGAAGGATTGGCAATCCGGAATACGTACTCTCCCCCGGCCCCAGTCCCCCACTTAGTCGGTTGCGCGCAGCCGCGACGACATCACCCAAGACGGCACTTGCTGTTGGGTGGCCACCTGCACCGCGCCCGTAGAACATCATCTCCCCAGCGGCCTGTGCTTCAACAAACACCGCATTGAAAGATTCGCGCACCGCTGCAAGCGGGTGGGTTTTGGGAACCATTGCCGGATGCACCCGCACGATCACGCCCGCCTCGCCGTCTGCGCTAGCTTCCACCACTTCGGCGATCGCTAGGAGCTTGATGACGAAACCCATCTCGCGCGCTGCGGCCATGTCATCGGCGGTGACGTTCGCGATACCTTCAACAAAGACATCGTCGATCGTTACGCGCGTGTGAAAAGCGAGCTCCGCCAAGATCGCAGCTTTCGCGGCGGCATCGTGCCCATCCACGTCCAAGGACGGATCTGCCTCGAGATAACCGAGGGCGTCCGCCTCGGCGAAGACGGTGTCGTACTCCACGCCTTCCTCATCCATCTTGGTGAGCATGTAGTTCGTGGTCCCGTTGACGATTCCCATGACCTTGCGGACCCGATCCCCAGCAAGCGATTCGCGTAACGGACGCAGCAGCGGGATGGCACCGGCAACCGAGGCCTCGAAGTACAGATCCACACCGTGCTCACGGGCCGCTCCGTAGAGCGCTGCACCATCTTCGGCGAGCAGCGCTTTGTTCGCCGTGACCACGCTGGCACCGGATTCCATCGCAGCCAGGATGCATTCGCGCGCGGTGTCGACTCCACCCATCACTTCAACGACGACATCCGCACCCGAGCGCGCCAAAGTCATGGCATCGTCAGTAATGAGATCTGCTGGTATTCCCGGACGGGGCTTGGCGGCATCGCGCACCGCCACCCCCAACAATCGAAGAGGCGCGCCCACTCGCTCGCGCAGATCAGAGGCGTTCTCCTCAAGCAGCTGCACGATCGACGTGCCAACCGTTCCGCCGCCGAGGATGGCGATGGTCACCTCGTCGCGCGCGGGCATGTTCTCTCCTTCACGTTGACGCCACGATCACCCGACCGCGGCTGGTGCACAGCCTTTCAGGTGGAAACATCGAGCAGGAGGAGGTCCTCGATGCTCTCCCGGCGCACGATCACTCGGCTGTCACCGTCACGCACGGCCACCACTCCCGGTCGGGGCAGGTAGTTGTAGTTCGAGGCCATCGATCTGCAGTAGGCGCCGGTAGCCGCGACTGCGAGGAGATCGCCGGGTGCCAGATCACCGGGTAACCAGGCATCGCGTACGACGATGTCACCGGATTCGCAGTGCTTGCCCACAACCCGACACAAGACGGGCTCTGCCTCGGATACCCGCGATGCCAACGTGACGGTGTACTCCGCGCCATAAAGCGCCGTGCGGATGTTGTCGCTCATGCCGCCGTCGACGGACACGTACGTGCGCACCTGACCGTGGTCGAGTTGTACCGGCTTCACCGTGCCGACCTCGTAGAGAGTTACTCCGGCTGGCCCGACGATCGCTCGGCCGGGTTCGAATGCCAACCGCGGGGTGGTGATGCCGTATTCGGCGCATTCCTTGGCAACGATGTCCCCGATCTGCGCAGCCATGTCCTGCACATCGAGCGGATCGTCGGAGTCCAGGTAGGCGATGCCCATGCCGCCGCCGAGGTTGAGTTCTTCGATCTCGATGCCTTGTTCGTCGTAGATCCGCTGGGCCAAAGCCACCACGCGGGCGGCGGCCACTTCGAACCCCGAAGCGTCGAAGATCTGCGAACCGATGTGCGAGTGCA
>Ga0209953_1000420_pt1 | contig 15171 bp, 20 predicted proteins | sample SalPonred_H2O_MG_FD_185713 | JGI IMG/M metagenome (GOLD analysis project Ga0209953, IMG submission 185713) | Salt pond water microbial communities from South San Francisco under conditions of wetland restoration - Salt Pond MetaG... | ecosystem: Environmental > Aquatic > Non-marine Saline and... | reverse complement strand
TTAGACTCGTTGTTTTGTGAATAGTTAGCCAGCTTCTTTAGCGCGGCCTGTTCGCTTTGCTCTGACTTGTACTTAAAATTAAATTCTTTCGACTTGTAATCCAACCACAGACCCCAGTAGCGTTTAAACTTTTCCGTGTCGAACGGATATACTACATCTTCCTTTTTCTTACTTCTTACTTCTACTTCCTTTTCATCTTCATCTTCTAAAGGCTTTTTTTGGCTTTTGTTTGGGTTTAATTTGGGTTTTTGTTTTTTAGGACGACCACCCTTTTTACCGTTCTCAGCTTGTTTTTTAAAAAAGTTGTGTTTCTTCTCGCGCTCTTCTTCTAACCTACTGTTAATGACATAATCGCCTTTGTCTTCAAACTTGGATTTCAATTCGTCACTTAGCTTATCCCAACTAATACCCACTAAAAACCCAAGCCTTTTTTTGGGTATCTTTCCATCAGTCCATTGTTTGGATAGCATTTTTATATACATTCCAATTTCTTCGTTACTCATATACATAACGCCAGTTAAAAAATCCTGAGCATAAAACTGAAATGCTGGTGCTTTTTCAACGCTCATAACTAATGCCAATTATATCCGCAATAGCCTTTAACTTTTCAATACTTATATCCCAAACTCCATATTTGGGTATGGAATTTTTTATGTCTGACTTTAATTGCTCCGACAATAAGTGTTGTTCTAAATCATGTCGAGATAACCACATTTGGTAGTCTGCTGAATACTTTGTTTTTTGCCTTCCGCTTTCAATTTCGTAAGTTCCATACTTTTCTAACTCAACGTATTTACGGCCTACCTTAATAACTACATCTTCTTTAACAGACTTATCCCGTCTATAAGCATTTCCTAGCTCATTAGGCTTTAGGTAAACCGTGTCTCCAACCTTTATTTTACTTTCTTTTGCCATAATTAGGTAATAAAAAAGCCCTGACTCCGTTCGCTCCGTCCAGCTACTAAGAATCAAGGCTTTAAATAAAATTCTGTTTCGATTCGGACGGGAATCATAAGGCAAAGATAGTAGAATAATTATAAAAACAAAGCCCCAACAAATGTCAGGGCTTCACAAAGTCCAAAATGGTTTCTTTGTTTTTAATCGGGACAAATATAGTAATAAAAAAGGGAGGACACTACCCCTCCCTTCAAAATCAAAAACAAAGTATGAATAGGGCAGAACGCCCATCTTTGAATTACAAAGGTACGCTAATTAGTCGGGATTCAAAATTGGGTTATTAACATTAATCAAATGTTAAAAGTAACGGTTTTAGCGTTAATTTGTTTGTAGTGTAATTTTTTATACTATCTTTGTCCTATCAAAAACAAAGACACTATGTTTATAGAAATTGCAAAATCAAGTAAAAAAATATCAACAGAAAGTCGAACTTACTTGTTTGATAAAATAGAGGTTTCAAAAGGGAGAGTCGATTTTAAGTATAAGTCTTACAATCATAATATCCAAGAGAAAAAAAATGCTTACAAAACAAAAGGATATTTTTTAGGAGATGTAAACGATATTAGTTGGGATTTACCACAATTACTAGAGGCTATCTTTTTAAACAAAAGAAAATACGAATCAATAAAAATTTATGCAAAAAATTCAAATGGTAAGAAATAAATATATGAAAGCATTTTAAGGACTAACAACAAACAAATCATCCCGACCCGTTTCCCGAACGTCCAAATGAAGCCAATCACGGTGCTTACCTTGCGTGTGTTCAGGGTCTTCTACTGTCGTTAACCCTAGTTTTTTTAGGGTATGGTAGTTCTCTTTGACGAGGTAATACATTGCGCTGCTCGTTAACCACAAGCCTTTGTGCTTAATTTTTATATCAATCGCACGTCCAAACCTATGCTGCGAAAATTCCGCGCCCACCTTTGAACCTGGTTCTCTAAATCCTGACTGATTGTAACCCCCTCCGTACAGATAATTGTTGATGTAAACATACGCCCTCTCGTCGTCGCTGGCGAGTTCTTTGACCTTCTCGGCTATCAACACTAGTCGAGGGTCAACAAACCACCTTGAAGCCCCTCTAAAACGATTCCAAACGTTTTCGGAAACAAATTCCCTGACGTCAAAATTCTCACTAATTTTCATCGGGTACGTTTAGTTGAGGGTTATCTCGGAAAATCTTTTGAAGGTAAATCTGCTGTCGCTGCTGCTCGGCTTGAATGTTTATCAGTGATTGATTTAAATTGGTTAGGTTCTTGTTTATGCTTCCAAGCGTTGCTTTTAGATAAGGCATATCCTTTTCCATAACTTGCTTTCGATCCGCTTCTGACTTTTTAGCGTAGTCGGCTGTCGCGTTGGCTGTTTCTCTTACCTTTTGGATTTCGTCATCCAAGTGGTAGAATTTCTTTTCAAGCTTTTCCACCCTCTCAATAGTGTAGCCCTGTGAGGTTTCAATCGTTCCCTTGAAGGCGTAATACCCACCCGTAAACCCCGAAAGACCTATAAGGATAGAAACCGCTGCGGAAACTACCCCAATGTTTTTCTTTAAATCTCCTAACGTCATTCTATCTCTGGTTGTTTAATGTCTGGTAAAGTGTTTACAATGTCCATTTCAGCGTTGTATTTTTCGTGTTTTAAAACGTAAAAACCGCCCTCAATTTCAAATACGTCCGCCCAATTATCCCCCTTCTTATAACCTTCTTTTTCAGTTACGTGGGCATCGTAATCTAAGCACTGTTGCTCTGTACCATTATACCATTTATAGTCCATAATAAGTAGTTATTTCTGATTCAATAGTAGTCCTGTTAGATGTTTGGTCTGTTGAAAAACAAATGTGCGCCTGAAAATCTATGTCTGCATATTGCCCAATCGATGAGTCATTTCCACGCCCTAAAGCGCCTATAAAGCCATAAGTACCACCAGGACTAGGGCGGGGTGTTGAGTCGTCTGTTTGTGCTGCTAGTGTTCCGTTTTGGTATAAGTCAGGATTTGTGCCGTCTCCTTGCGGAACTTGAAACAAAATACAATGCTGCGCTGGAAAAGCGGTACTAGTAATCGCTATAAATGAAACGCCATCGATTGAATGAGCTAAATAACTTGCCCCGCTCGGAAATATAGTTAACCCTCCCTTTGCGAAATTAGTGTTTATATTGCTTTCTGAAAAAAATACAGGTCTTTGAAAACTGCCATTTTGCCTTAACCTATCAGCGATAAGTATTTGCGTATTTGTTCCTGTGAATTGTATAAACCTACTGTACCTTGTTGTACCGTTGAGCAAAGATTTTGCTTTTCCGTTCTTCGTTTGAAGCGTACCACTAACAATTATCTGTTCTTGCGCTGATGCCGTTGGTTGCTCGTCATCATGTCCGTTTCCCGACTGGTCATAGCGTGTTCTCACAAAGCCATTATCGCTACCTATCCAACTTGATAGCGTAGTGCCTGAGCCATCTTCGCTACTCATTGATAGTTCGTTGTTAGAATCAGGAAAGAAGTCTTTAGTAGCGTTGTCAGAGTCCCTGCGTATCTCTACAAGCGCACCCGAATAGCCACTTAAAAACTGCCAGTACCCAGTAGCTTTTTGAATCCCTGCGTATCCGTCAAGAACACCGACGAAAGATTCACCCCCTTGAATTGCATAAATACCTGTCTTTGCTCCTATCATGCCTTCAAACTACCTATTAATTTCCAAGTATTTGCAGCTTCTTTTTTCAATACCACTGCGCTGTAATTGCCGTCTATCTTGAGGTTTCCGTCTTTTGAATTTATGACTTGACTGCCGCTAACGGTAAATGAAATGTCGTTGGTTAAATCATTAGGCGAAAATTCAAACTCAACTCCTTGTGCGTATGCTGAATTTGCCGCATCGGTAACTGTAATTACAATCGCACCACCTGACGAATCCATCGGGTAAAAAGTGTTTGGAGCAATGTTCTCTAAATTGTCGCTTGAAGTAATAGGGCTTCCGACTGGACGATAAGCCCTTATTGATTGATCTCCAAGTATAGCACCTGTCATTGTGCCGCCTGACGTTGGAAGTGCATTATCCGCTGCCGTTCCCTGTGCGGCTGTGGCGTAATCGGCAGGGTCAAAGTTCTTAACGTCATTAAGATTGACTACTTCACTATCCATCAACGCCCCTGCTGCCGTTACATTTGCCGTATCCGTTACATCTGCCCCGTCCTCTACGTTTATAAGGTTTCTAAAGTTGGTTAAAGTCAAAGCCTCCACCGAACCAGTCCCCGAGCTTGAGCGAGCCAGCACCCTGTTTGTAGCTACATTCTGAATCTTATCGAAGGTAACCGCGTCATTGTCAATCGTCCAAACAGTCCCCGAACCTGATACGGTTACATCGCCTTTATCTCCATCGGAAACACCACCCGTTGCCGCGTCAATAGTCAGCGTCTCTGCACCGTCATTTGCCGTTATAGTGACGTTTGTCCCTGCGGCTAACAGAGCTTTAACCTTAGTATAAACCCTCGTGTCGGTAAAGTAAAGGTTTGTCGATCCCTCGTTGACGTCATCGCTGTCGTCCGTGCTTTTATTAAAATAACCTAATAAGGCATTTGCAAAGGTCATAAACCGATCTAAAAAACCACCGCCGCCATCGGGCTTGCCTACATATATTATTTGATTGTCAGCCCGTGTTGTTTCCTCCGTAAACTGACCGAAATTCTTATCTGCCATTAGTTCAAACTTATTAAATTATCTCCACTAAATGATACTAGGTTGTCGCCACTAAACGCAACCAAATTAAATGTTTCTGCCTTTTCGTATTCGTACCTATACCCTTTTTCGGTATCGCCTAGTTTGACTTGTGTATGACTGCTGCCAACTTGAACAAACTCTTGATAAGTATCTGCCGTCTCCAACATTTTTACGTCAAACAAAATACGCGCTCTTTGAGTTACAACCGCATCATGTGTGTTTTGAGGGTCTTCCATTTCAATATCGCGAATGGTACGCATACCAATAAAACCAGGTGCAAACCCTAATGTCCTGTAAAGTGGGTTGTTCAAAATTACCCGTGCAACGGAAAGGTATTTTAGCAGCTTATCCGATGCGCTTAAATCGCCTGCTTTTTCAGCACTTGCCTTTGCTTTGGCATAAACATCAATGTAGTAAGTTACGAGGTTATCGTCTTGCCCCTGATTTGAGTTGTCAAAACTCATTCGGCCAATCATCACATTGATAAACGGCACTTCTGTTTTGTCAATGGCTCTTGATCGTCCAGCTTGTACGGTAACTGCTAAATCTGCATCGCCCGTTAGATACTCCTGATTTTCAAACTCACTGCTGAGAATGTCCGCAATTTTATCACGAACAATAGAGAATTTTTGATTTGGTATTATCCCATCAATCGCCATAATCTTGAAGCATTATAACGATTAAACCTAATTTTTCATCAGGAAACCACTCCGCGCACAAATAGGTTTTTTCATTGCCCGTGCTGTCTTTTACCGTAACCGTATATCCGTCTAAGTTAACTTCCCCACTTACGTTACGAACCTCAAATGATAAGTCGGTAAACTGTTTTTCCGCTACGCTTACAGACGCTACTTTTCCGTTTACGGGTGCGCCCGTTTCGTCAAGGGATAAATGATGTTTTGTGTGTAATCCAGTAACCGCCGCTGTCGAGCCTTGATTGTCATCAAAGGTCATAGCAACCCCAAAGCCTTTTAAGTCGCTTGTAATGCGTTGCATATCTTTTCTAGCTTGTTCGGTTAAACTCATTTACATACGTTTTTATAAAAAAATAGGGGTGCTGTGAAACACCCCTACCCCTCAAACACTAACCTCACTATGCAAGGTCAGAATACACTTTGTAGAGGTCTGCTTTGCGTTTCTTTGGGTCGGTAATACCCGTGATTTCTCTCAACTCTTTAACGGTAATGTCCTCGTAGCTTTTCTTTTCAGTTTCCTCATCCGAAGCCTTCTTGAACACCTCCTTAGTTTGGTTTGGCTTTTCGTCATCAACCTTTTCGATAACTACGTTTTTCCCGACACGTTTTAGTTTTCCAGACTTTACGAGTTCATCGACATTTTCAAATTTTGATCCGTCAATGACACCATCCTCTGGTGTGTAAATTCTGTTTCCTTTTCCGCTTACCGCCAGACAATCTACTTGATATTGCATAGTGAAAATATTAAAAGGGGAGATATTTCACTCCCCTATAATTAACTTGCTAAAACTTGAACTGTGTAGAGTTGGTCTACCGCCGTTGGTATTGCTACACCAGCCGACTTAACACCAAACTCATGCGCTGTTCTGCGCTTGTCCATGTGTTCGTAATACTTGTATGCCCCTCTTGGGTCGCCGCCTTCAGTCATTAGCTGTGGTACAGCTGCAAAGGCTAAAGTAAACGAAGGATTCTGCGGAAGTAATACAACCTCTTTAGAGTTCATGTAGTCAACCGCTTCGCCATCCGCGTTGTCGTATGTCTGTGGATAAGACCACAAATCAACTTCAAAAGAACCAGCTGTTACTCGCCCGTGATAAGTTGCACCTACCGAGTTACGTTGTGCTTCAGTAAGAACGTCCATTGTATAGTTACGAATGTCAGCTCTTTCTTTTACGATTGTGTTGTCTAAGAACGCTGATAAAGCTTCACGACCCATGATAGCGTTAACTGTACCGCCCATCATTTTACCTTTTTCGCGTAGGAATCTACAACCAGTCTCTAAAGTATCGTAAGGCGAAACCGAACCACTAGCCCAGTTGTTTCCTGCCGCATACGCAACCAAAGAAGCCGCTTTACGCTTAAAGTCTATGTTCGTTCCGTTGTTAAGGGTTACTATACCCGTTTTCATTACCTGTGAACATTGTACCTCGTAAGCACGCTCTATTTTGTCTTGTAGTGCAGTAGTTTTTTCGGCTACCGTCTCAACAAATCGACCAAACACTTGTGCTGATACCGCTTCGCTTTTAAACATTTCGTCATAAACTGCGAGTTCGGTAGCATCGTGGTATTCATTGTAATAAGGTGGCTCAAAGATTTTCTCTGTGGACTTGTTGAATGTGTTTCGCTGTCCGTTCGTTCCTCTTTGAACATCAACCGCAACTCTTTCAGTTCCACGCTGAACCTCAATAGATATTAACTTGCTACCTTTCTCGGTGTTTTGGAAAAACGAGCGTAAAAAGCCCGTTGGAGATACGAAGTCCGAATAGACTGCTGCTAACTCCTTCGTGTATAACGCTCTTGCGTCTGTAATACTAATTGCCATTTTCTCGTTTTTTAATTGTTGTCGTAATTAGTTAAATCTTCACTTCCTACAAGAACAAGCCCGATTGAATCAGATCCAATTCTGTCGCGAATTGTTTTGTCAGATACAACCGTTGCCAGTGTGTCTGAACCGCTTAGGCTTATGCTGTTCTCGTTAATCCTTCCAGACGTTACCATTGTCACTGTCGCTGATTCTCCAGCAGGAATAGTTACATCTCCGAACAAAACCCCGATCGGAAATTGACTCCCGTCAGATGCTCCGCTTGTCATTGCTGTTACTTCGTTGTCGGCAGCTATACGACCCAAAACCAAACCTTCACTTAATTCGAGGTCATCGTAGGAATCATTGTTCGTGTATGTCGCTTGCTCAAACTCATTGTCTCCAATAATCAGCTTTGAAGTGCTGTAATTGGTAGTAGCTTGCTGCCCCGTGTTTAATACTTGTGAATTGCTACTCATTATTTCTGTGCTTTAAGATGTGAGTAATTGCCACGAGCTTGCTTTAGAAAATCCTCAGTTTCCTTTTCGGCTTTGATTTCCTTTTCGCTTTTCGCTTCGGGCTTTTTTTCTTCTGTCTCTACTGACTTATTTGAATCAGCTTCAATGTTTTTTAGCTGCTCCGCGCTTAAAGACTTACGCATAAATTCAGCAGTAGCCTTTTGATTGATTCCTTTTCCTGACTCAATACCAGCCTTTACAGCTTCTGCATCGATGTCATTGAAAGTAACCCACGCTTCTACTCGATCACGCTCTTGTTCAATACCCTGGGCGAGGATTTCTTTGTACGCCTCGGGGTGTTTAGTTTGGATTTCCTCTACCGTCATATTTTTAGGTATTTGATTATTAGAATTGATATTTTCTTTTTTACTTTCAGGTTTTTTTTCAGCCTTTAACTGCTTTTGCATTGACATAGCAATCGCCATTTTTGGGCTAGATGCGGCAATATTTTGTATTACTTCATTAGTAACCGATTCAATGCTGCTTACTAAGCCCATTTCTAAGGCTTGTTCAGCGTCAACTAAAACATCTATACGACCGTCCATTGAAAACATTTCATCTAATGAAACGCCTGTAACTTGTTCCCATTTTTCAGAACCAACTTTAGATTCAATGCCTTGACGTATGTATGTGTTAACTCGATTAAGCTCTTTACGCTCCGCTTCTGTCATATCTTGCTCAAAAAAGTAAGCGGCTCTATGAAACATAAAGCGCGAAATATCTAAACATGAAGCGTCTTTAGCGTAGCAAAACATCATGGCGGCCATACTATCAGCATAGCCCATTGCAGATAAAAACACATTGCCGTGCTTTTTCATTGCTGCGAGCATTGTATATCCAGCACCAACATCACCACCCTGAGATAACACTTGAACCGTTACATTCTCATCCGCAGCGTTGGTTAACTCACGACTAAATGATTTTGCCGTGTCTTGTGATATACTATCAAATAGAAAAATTTCTTTTGCCATCGAGACAAATTTCCCAATAATCAATATTTATTAATTACCTTTACCGAAAATTAGGCAACTTGAATAACAACACAAAGTGCTTACACATCCCGAAAATACCGTTGCAACGAAAACGCAACCTTGACAAAATTACCTCTGAGCTAGGGGTGTCTTTAGCGTGTCTTTTTAAACTTGAATTACACGAAATGCACAAGAATTTAGACGCTCGAATTACAACAGATTATGCCAAAAAAAGAATGTAACCAAGCGAAGGTTAAAGTAGACGTTCCCGAAAATAGCCATTATAAGATTAAGGTCATTTCGGAAAACCTATGCAAACCGATGTCTTTTACGTCAAAGGTTATATTGAGGAAAATTGAATACAGGTACAAGGATTTACTCTGAATCCTCGTCTGTTTCTGTTTGTTGGTTCGGCTCTACCATTGGCACTATACCAAGTTCTTTGCTTCGCTCTAATTCCCTTGCAAATTTACTCATGTTCACGGCTGCATCCCCTTCACTTAGTTTTTCCGTTGCTGACTCAGCTGTTGTAAGTGGTATGCTTTTACCCGTATCTCCAAGTTTTTCGCGTTCCGCTCTCACTTCTTTGAGTGGGTCAATGTGCGGTACGTTTGCGCCAATAAATCGGCACTGCTTAAATGCAGCTTTTACCATTGGGTCATTATTCGTTAAATATCCCGTTGGCTTTATTTTGTTTTTTAATACCTCCAAATCATAAAAAAGGCTGTAGGTTCTCTTGTAAGACTGTTCGGAGTAAACGCCACGTCTAACAGTTAGGGTGTGTTCCCAATCTTTAATCGCTGCCCTACTCGCTGAATAATTACTATTATACATTGACATTGCAACCTCTGGAGGTATGCCGACACTTGCGGCAATTAGGTTGATGTTCGACATGAAAAACTCATCAAAGTGCGTTTCTATTTTACTATCGTGCATTGCCAATTTCGCGCCGATAGGCATATTGATCGTTTCATTATTGACCGTTGTTCTAACGTTTTTCATCAAGTTGTCGTAGTCTACCGTCTTAGGCTGGTCATCCGCTTCCTCATTCAATAGTTGAGATAGCGAGCCTTTAAATGGATTTTCTCCTGTTGACGTGCTATCATGCTCAATAGAGTAGGCAATCTTCGCCCTTGATTCCGCGCCAGCAACCATTGCTTCTTTGTACCGATCAACTGAGGAAATAGTTTGAAGGGCTACGCTCAAAAGAGGCAATCCCCTCACACTATCCAACCTATATTTTAATCCGTATACCATGAAAGCCATTCGCTTTTTTCCTTTCGATCCGTATGCTGGTATGCGCTCGTAATTGTTTGGCGAAGTTTCTACGTGGTAGGCAATATGTTTTCCCGATGCATCACACTCGACACCGTGTTTTATTTTACCGTTGCCATATTCTCCTGGTGGTGTTTTTATATGACTACCGTCAATGACTTGTGTTGTCAGGATTCCTTTTTTTACCCTATGCACAATAAGGCAATCCCCTCCAATAGTGGCAGCTAAAAAGGCTTCACGCATCAATGTGTTGTAACTTGACATTTCGCTGTTGCTACTCAACTCATTATCGCTCCAAACCTTCCAACGGCTTTCAATGTTTCTAGCTAAATCAGGCCATTCGTTATCAATGCCCTCATTTTCGAGCAGTTCAATGTTTGGTTCTGATTCTAATTTTAGACCCGTGCCAACAACCCAAATGCTGTATTTGCCTAAAATAGTTTGCGCGATGTCGCTTTCTAAATACGCTTGCCAGCTTCTTGTTCTTAGCCGTTCATACGCAATTCTATAATCGCGAATTGTCCCCATGGACTGAGGTGTTTTTTCGCCATCATATTGATAGGTATAAATAGTATTGTACGTGCCGCCCGTGTCTCGGTAGGCTTGAGGTTTTTTTATTTCGTCATTCCAAGCTGCCGATGCAAGCGCACCCAAGTTTTTTCCAAATGTTACAAGTTTGTTTGCCATTAGTAAAAGTTTTGCTCTGGAACGTTACGCATTTGCCGCCCGTCAAGTTGATTGATGTAATACTGTTTCTGTTTCTCAAAGGCATTTATCGCCTTCCAAATGTCCTCGACACTACGATAGGTCTGACGTATTTTTGTCTGACCGTCATCTAATTGATATTCATCAATTCCACCCGTGCCAGCACTATCTGATGCGGCAGTTATAAGCGCGTTAATGATAGCTTGAACTGCCGTTATTTTTGCGCGTATGCTCGTTTTTGTTTCAATATAAAGCCCTGCCCTTGTGTACTCTCTCATGCCTGCAAAGTTACAACGTTTTTATTTCTTCGATTTTTGAACTATCTATTGATGCTGTTGAGGGTGTTCCAGTTGATGCGGTTGGGGTTGTTGAACCTGGCACACCTACCGCAAGCCCTACAAATGGATGGACGTGTGTGTTGTAAGTAGTTACGTGGCTATTAAAGTCTGATTTAAGCTGGTCAAATCCGCTTTTTAACTCATTAAATCTTACCATAAAATCAGCATCACCACCAAATTCTGCCGTACCGTCATTTTTTAAATGGAGGTAGAATTGTTCCGCACCATCTGCATTTGTCGAATACATACGGCTTTCTCCAATGTCGGCTATTTGGTTTTTATTAATGTAACCTATTATTACTGGCTTGCCTTTTTCAGTTGTCGATCCGTACAATGCTACCAAGTCTTTTGTCGGGTTGCCATCAAATCCAAAAGGCATAGATTCGCGGATGTCCTGAACGTCATCACGCCCAAAGCGAAGTATTTTAATAAGACGCTTACCCTCTTTTATTGCCGTTGAAATTACTTTAGTCGCCTGTAACATTAATGCAAGTTTATTCCGCTAAACAAATAGTCGGGTGTTTGATTATTGTATATCTCTGGAATTACGCAGGTCAACTTTGCTGTCTCGCTCTTTCCGTTGTCTTTCATTTCCACCGATTCAATAAACCATTTTGTTTTTTCAAATATGTAAATCTCTGGATTCTTAACCTCAATTATTTGGTTTGGCTGCACAACCTTTCCATCTAACTTGATTCGATCCAAGTTAATTACTAAGGTAAGATTTTTTAGTTCTTGATTCAGTGCATTTCTTGCGGCAAGGTCGGTATCTACATCACTACCACTTGTTTGAATAATTGTCTTTGGTCGAAAAACAAAAGGTACATACGGGTTTTTTACTGTGGATTGCCCCGCATTACCGCCATCAATGTTCGCCTGTTTCATAACCGTTATGTCAGAGTGCATCGCCTGACCGTTAAAATTGAAACTCATATCGACAACCCCAGCGGAATCATCAAGGGTAACTATCGGCAATTTGTCAACTTTAGCTCGTGTATAAAGTAGATTTCCTTCAACGGTGTGCGTTAAGATTATGTTTTTTTGGCTGGCTAATTCTGTCAAATAGCTTTTAATGCTTTGGCTTTCGTTGGCTGTTGAAGTGTCAAATACACTATCGACTAAACTAGCAACTTCACTATCTACTTCTAATCCAAATTCAAACGGTGCTATCAGTTTGTTCGTTATTTCGCGAAGGGTAAGGCCATCGCTTTGCAACGGGTAAAGGCTTGGGGGGATGTTGCAATCTTCTAAGATTCCCGGTAAGGAGTACCCAGCAAATTTTGCCATTTGTCTTGTCGAGCTACTTTTAAAACTTTGACTCAAAATGTTTCCCGTTAATAGCAGCGTCCCATCATCATCCTTTAATCTAGCAATGTGATAGTGTCCTATGCAAGCTAAATCAATTAACGACTGGTCCTGTGGGTCAAAATAAAAGTCAAATGAAAACGTACTCCCTACGCTGTCATATTTCAGCTTCATTTGGGTATTGTTAAACCCCTCTACCTTTGTTGACCTAATCCTATCGTCTATTTCAAGAATCATACAACGTAGGTTATTTGAGTGCCAGCTTTTAACTCTAGCATCTGATTAATGCTGATTTCGTTTTGTTCGATAAACCGATTAAGGTTAATGTCCTGTGGGTCTAAGCCATAAAACCTATGAGTAAGATTTATTACGTCATCATCAGCAGTTAAAACAAGCGTTCTTTCCTGTGCGCTACCAAGCGCAATGTTTAATAGGTTCGCAATGCTAAAATTGTAAAGCGCACTGAGGTTTCTTAATCCAGCTGCTCCAGGAACATAGCTATCTTCTAAATCCCCTCTGTCCGTTTGAAGTGCGTCAAGTTGAACTAGTAAATCGCTGTAAGTGTCATTGATTGTTTCGGCGACACTTAGAACATCCGTCCTTTTTTCGTAGTCTCCTTCTTGCGGTGTGCTGGCAGCTAAACTCATAGCCGCTAAAATTATTGATGCGTTGGATTCAAAGACATATTTTTGATTGCGCTCTGTCAACGTTTGCAGCCCCGTTACCAACATATCATAGTTCTGTTTTAATATCCCTATCCGAGCTTGCGCTGTGGCTTGTAAACCTGCTGGATAGCCTATCACGTCATTTGCTTTTCGTATGGCTGCTAGTGGTGCGGTTGTGGCTGTCAGTATTGCGCTGTTTGCTTCACTAAATGCTTTTCTAAATGCTTCCGCATCCTCGCTGTTTGTGGCTGAACTTTTCGCTGCGTTGTACAGGTCATCGTTATTTTTGGTCATGTTATCCTTTACGGTGGTGTCAGGTTCAGGAACATTGGTAGCAAAGTCATCAGCAAGGGCATCGGCTGTGTCGTTAAACTGACCCTTTACTTTGTCTTTAGGATTAACGTTTGATCGCGGATAAACATCGCTAATCGTTTCAAGAAATGTACCCGTGATTTTTGTAACATTCTCTTTTGTGTTGTCAAAATTTAAGCTAACTGGATGCCCTAAAATGTCATCATAGTAAGGGTGCGACCAAACCCACGGGGCTTTATTTTTACTGCTTTCTTCAAAGGCTGCTGATTGTTCAATGTTATCATCACCCGTAAAATAAATTTCAATCGGGTATTGCCGACCCATCACTTCTTTACGGTAAACGAGCGTACCTTCAACACCCTGAAAATTAAACTCGCTGACATTAAACTCGTAAGACTTTTTAGGGTTTTTCCAAAGGGGCGTATATTGCTTTCCGTCTCCACAAGTTATCGTAAGGTTACTATCTAATCTCTCTATCCAGCTCATTTTAGCATCAATCTATTAATTTGACGTTTACCCTCTTGATTGAAGTATTTAGCCATATGTTTTCCGCTTATAAGCCCTGAACGCTCCATGAAGTGCGTGGCTTTTACCCTTACTTTTCGCCCTTCTTTGTATGAATAAATAGGGTTAAATTTAATTTTCGTTCCGTTTCCAGTTCGTTTTATTCCACGTATTTCATATAATATTCTTTTACCCACTTTTTCATCTGCCGACAATACAAAACCACCTTTTCCAGCGTGAATGGAAGCTTTGACAAACTTCTCTTTATTGTTCTTTCCTCGGCTATCTTTGGCATCAACAACCCTATTTATGTCGCTAATTCTGTAACGTTTACGGACGTTTCGGTTATAAGACTTTCCAATCCTTGCGCCTTCGTCAATAGGTATCATTGAACGCCCTCCAATAGTACCGCCTTTCTCTTGTTGTTCGAGTTCTTTAATCGCCCATTCGTTTCCGCTTCTCAATCTGTTAGGTGTCATCCCAACCTCAGCGACCATTGTTTTAACATCCCAACCACCAGCCTTAAAAACGCGGCTGTTTGCCTTGAAAAAGGTTTTGTTCCTATTTGTAAATGTTTTGCTCGTTGTGTTCAATAGCGTTTTCTGCTTCGTGTTAAAGGCTGCTTTATTCAGCGCACCACGAACGGCCAAAGGAAAAGCCGACTTGTGCAGCCTTTCCAATTTGTCAGCCATTACGACTGCATCATTACTATTTACGTTGAGCGTTACCATCAATTAAATTATAATGTCTCCATACGCAAACCAAGCGGTTGATTTGCGCTCGAAAATGATTGTTGAATATTGGTCAATAAAGCTAAAGGATTGATTGTTTGTTGTGTTTGCGCTGATCCTTATAACAGGATTTGAACCAGCGTTTGTAGAGTTTGCCACAAAGTTAACGGGATTTATCGAGTTGGTTGTTGTAATTGACAATGTCGTACCTATTGGCATCTCATCGCCTAATGAATCAATAGTGTCGAAAAATATATTTGTGGCTATTCCAATTTCAATGCAGCGTGTTGGAAAATTGGCGACATAGCTCGTTCCTGAAATTAACGTTACAGGCAAATTATTTCCATCTGTGTAAACATTATTTCCGCGATACTTTATCTCTGGAATAAGCCCCTCCAACGCTTCAAATAACTGAAACCCTGAATAGTCATTATCGGGTAATCCGTTAAAGGTAACGCCACCCTCATCCATTAGTTTGGCAAAGAACTGCGACCAGTCATTTGTCATATCTGTATTTACAGGCGTTCCGTCTGATGCCCCTGGTGCGCTTATGTCCGTAAACTTTCCGTAAGGATAGTCGTAATCAGGTGCTAAAATGTTTGATAAATCTGTAATTGGTATTGCCATGCTACACGTAATTTACTAAAAGCCATGCAACCGTTTGCGCTGGCTTTACTTTCATTATTAATTCT
>Ga0209953_1000419_pt1 | contig 15224 bp, 15 predicted proteins | sample SalPonred_H2O_MG_FD_185713 | JGI IMG/M metagenome (GOLD analysis project Ga0209953, IMG submission 185713) | Salt pond water microbial communities from South San Francisco under conditions of wetland restoration - Salt Pond MetaG... | ecosystem: Environmental > Aquatic > Non-marine Saline and... | reverse complement strand
GGTGTTAGCCTACAAGTTAGGTAAAGCAACGGCAGAGATTGAGACGTTGTACGAGGGTGTAGCTATGTGCATGGAACGACTGAACATGGTTCCTGACGACTGACCCCCTACAGTGGAAATTAAGACAATAAAAAACCCTCGTATTCCACTTAAGGAGTACGAGGGTTTATTTGTTTGTATATATTACTTACGTCTAAATAGCCTTAAGAAACTACGACCAATTTCGTTAGGACTAGGGGCTAACCAACCTAGCACAAGGAGTAACAATAGTAGTGGGTCGATCTCAGTATTCTTTGTTGTGCTGTTGTCTTGTACGACAGTCTCTACTGGACCCTCTGGTCGTAGCACAGGACGTACACTGGTATCTGTTTTGACCGTAACACCTTGGTAGTTCTCTTTACCAGCTTGTACGTTAGCAGCTACGTTAGGTCCACCACCAGTTAGTAGACTAAGAGGACCACCACAGCTACTTAATGTTGTGACTAGAAGTGTTGCTGCTAGTAGTGTTGATAGTGTGCGTGTTCTTGCCATTGACGTATATCCCAAAGAAACCTGCACCAGCACCAACTATGACAGACACAAAACCAGCTTGTGCGTTAGTAGGGTCAGGCAAGTCCATAAACCATGTTGTTGTCTTGTAGAAGGCGTATCCATACAAGCTGATAATTAGTCTGGGCCAAATACGCCATTTGTCAAGCCACTCAGGTGTTATCATCTTTACCATTTTCCTTGGGTCTTGCCTATCCACCAGATTACTAGAGCCATGCCTGACAGTCCCGCTAAGGCAGCTAGGCCACCGACAGTCCACAGTATGATAGCTTCTTTAATCTCAGCTTTACGGTAGGCAGTTTCTTTTCTTTGCTTCCTGACAGCCCTGAGTATCTCTTTGTATTCCTCTAGCCCCTTCGGACCATAGTACACCATCAAGATTCCCTCAAGGTCTTTCTTAAGCTGTTGTGCTTTCTTCTGTGCTGCGAAAAGTTCTATAGCCTCAGCTTCTGGTGAACCTGTAAGGCTCTTCCATATACTAGGGTTCTTAGCTTTCTCAGCAGCCCAGTTGAGGTCACTCATTGCACCAGCGAAAGACGACAAGGCAGAGGTAGCATCACGACCAGCAGCTATTAAAGATTTAGCGTTCTTTACAGCACTTGCTGCTACAGCTAACGCAGTTATAGGATCGACCATGATGCTACCCCTCCAGCTTATCTTGCTTTAGCCATACTCTCTACAGCACTACGGATTGCCTTGATGTTCTCGTCCATACGTGCCGTAGCGATAGCCTGTTCTTGAACGATGTCCTCAAGGGTAGTAGTCTTAGCCTCCAGACGAATGATGTCGTCACGGTTACTTTCGACAGCACCGTTAAGGGAAGCGACAAACCAGATTAGGGCTACGGTCTGCATAGCAATGGCAAATACAAAGGTTAGCGGTACACTCTTAGAGAGATGCCAAGATTCTTCATTGCTCATGGGTGCGTCTTTCGTGATAGCTGGAAGTGTGGGGCATCAGGGAAGTTCTTCCAATCGCCACCCCACTCAAGGGCAATACCAAGTTCCTCAGCAGCTTGCTTCATAGCATCTGCAATAGGGTAGAACTCAGGCCAATCCCATGACACAGGCCAAGGGCAGATGTCTACCGCATGACCTGTAATGTGTCGTGAGTTCATTGTAGTAGACTTACCAGCGTTAAGAAGCTCACGCTGACGTTCTACACTACGGAGACCTTCGATCACTGTAAAGTCTTGTTCAGTGATTTCAATGGCTCGTTTTACTACAGCAACCATATCAGGGTGTACACCTGACAGGTTCTCTACACTACGTTTACCAAGGTTATATCCCATAGCTGATCCTTATGTCTTTACAATGAGTTTATCGGAAGATAGTGCAGTTCCAGCCAACACGCTTGGGTCGGCAGGGGTCTCGCTTAGAGTTCCATCGGTCTGGACGTAGTATTGCTGACCAGCAGTTAAGCCTGTCTGGTTTGTGGAGACAGTGCCTACGATGTCTACTACAGCATTGTCGCCGTCAGCTACAGCACCGCCAGTGGAGATACCGATGTAGTTCTCGGAGGTGAGATTGGTGGATGGAAGAGAATAAACAACTGCTGTTCCGTGGTCAGAGTCAGCGGCATCCGTAAATGAAAAAACAATGCCGTTCTCATTGCTGTCGAAAGCAACAGAGATATACTCTGTTTGCCCACTATTAAAGTCTATCGGGCTTGCAAAGTTTATTGTGTCCCCAGACACCGTACCCTCATAAAAAAGACCATTTGCAGTGTCGTACTGAAACCAGTTGGCGACAATAACTTGATTTCGGACTGTGTCAAAAACGGCGGCGTCCTGCTGATATTGCGGTATGCCGTCTTGATAGACAACAGGAGAGCCGAAGCTAATTGAGGTGCCGCTTACAGTGCCTACAACGGCTGTTCCCTGCTGGTTTGGAAAGCCATTCCAGTAAAGGATAACGATCTTGCCGTTGCTGCTATCAAATACTGTTGCCGTGCTGTTTATCACGTTTGATTCAAAAACCACTGGAGAACCAAAGCTGATAGATGTGCCACTAACTGTTCCAACAATGGCGGTGCCGTAGTTAGAGTTACCGCTGTCTTTGTAAGCTATAACGATCTTATCACTTACAGAGTCATAAGCTGCCGACATGACCTGAGAGTCAGCGGCGTTAAACTGTGTGCGTGACCCAAAACTAATTGACGTACCGCTAACAGACCCCATGATCCCCTGACCGTAGTAGCTGGCTCCCTGAGCGTTAAACGCAATCATTACTTGGTTAGAAGACGTATCAAAGGTAGTGCCTAAATTGAAGACAGTGGAGCTTTCAAACACGGTGGCAGTGCCGAAACTAATGGACGTCCCACTAACAGTGCCGACAATGGCTGTGCCGTACCCAGAATTTCCGCCATCAGAAAAAACAAATACCACCTTATTGTTATTGCTATCAAAAACAAGTTTTGGCGTGGAACTTGCACCAGAAGAGTGGCTAGACTTACCTGTGTCTACAGGTGTCCCAAAACTTATAGAGCCTCCAGACACTGTACCAACTACAGCGTAGTATTTGCCATCAGAGCCGTTTCTGTACACCGTGACAACTTTATTAGAGTTGCTATCAAAGGTAGATGTTGTTTGAAACGCAGCAGACGTCAGATAGTCCACCTCAGAGCTTAAAGACGCATCATTGCCCTCAATAACACTAACAGTGCCATCAGCATTAACCACAACAGGCTGACCGCTTGGCAGTGTCCCAGATGCAACGGCCTTGAGCTTACCACCCTCTTGCTTCGGAGTAATATCTAATGCCATTGGTTATCCCTTCACGATAAGTTTGGTTGCAGCGACAGCAGTGCCAGCAAAGACACTTGGGTCTGCGGGGGTAGTCCCCAGCGTGCCGTCCGTCTGGACGTAGTAGCTCTGACCTGCGGTCAAGCCAGATTGGTTTTCGTCTACAGCGCCCTTGATGTTGATCTTAGCGCCTTGGCCATCAGGTGCGCCTGTAGCGGCTGTGCCGATGTAGTTGTCGGAGGTTAGGGTGGTGGAACCTGCTTGAAGCACAACAGACGTACCGTAATTTGAGTTGCCGTTGTCTTTATAGGCAATAACCGCCTTATTTTCAACCGTGTCGAAAGTAATTGCAGACTTAAATATCTCCGCACTCTCAAAAACGACAGAGGGGCTAAAACTGATAGATGTATTATTTACATCCCCAACAATGGCGGTGCCATACCCCGAGTTGTCATTGTCCCGATAAGCTATAATTACGCTCTGCGTACCTGTATCATACGTAGCTGAAATGTCGGAAGAACTGGCGTTCTCGAAAACAACAGGCGTACCGAAGCTAATTGATGTCCCGCTTACTGTACCTACAACAGCGGTGCCATACCCCGAGTTACCAACATCTCTGTATGCAATCACAACCCTATTTGAGTTGCTATCGAAAGTGGCCGCAAACCACGTAGAGCTTGCGCTTTCAAATACAACAGCGGTGCCAAAGCTGATAGAGGTGCCGCTCACAGTTCCAACAATAGCAGTCCCGTTATCAGAGTTTCCCCTATCCCTATAGGCAATAACGGCCTTCCCAGAACTAGAATCAAACGTGGAAGTAATTTCATCGATGTTGGCACTCTCGAACACAGTTGGTGAACCAAAGCTGATTGAGGTTCCACTTACAGTGCCGACCACTGCTGTGCCGTAAAGAGAGTTATCAATATCCCTGTAGGATATAACTACGCTGTTATTGGTAGAGTCGAAAGTAATTGAGTTGCTCGTACAGTTACTACTACTAAAGGAGACAGGAGTACCAAAGCTGATTGAGGTTCCGCTCACAGTTCCAACAACAGCGGAACCATAAACAGGGTTGCCCGTTCTGTATGCAAGCACAACTTTATTACTGGAACTGTCAAAAGCAGCGGTTCTCATCTCATCAGTGCTTTGACTTTCAAATACTACAGGCGTACCAAAGCTAATGGATGTTCCGCTAACCGTACCTACAATGGCCGTGCCGTAGTTAGAGTTGCCCTCATCCCTGTATGCAAATACAACTTTATTAGAATTAGTGTCAAAAGTGGCGGCAATAAAGTCACTATTAGCAGCTTCAAAAACTACAGGACTACCTACCGCTTGGCTTTGCCCCTCAATAACACTAACAGTCCCGTCAGCATTAACCACCACAGGCTGACCGCTTGGCAGTGTCCCAGATGCAACGGCCTTGAGCTTACCGCCCTCTTGCTTTGGAATGGTATCTAGTGCCATTGGTTATCCCTTCACGATAAGTTTGGTTGCAGCTACAGCAGTGCCAGCAAAGACACTTGGGTCTGCGGGGGTAGTCCCCAGTGTACCGTCCGTCTGGACGTAGTAACTCTGACCTGCGGTAAGAGATACTGATGTTGAGTATTGATAAACTGTGTCGGTAGTATTCCCAACAATATACATTTTAGTTCCGTCAGGGGTAAATACCATTTCAAATGGTGCGCTGTCTTGGCTCGCAAAGCTAAAACTTACACTGTCATAAGAAGCCGTACCTACGTTAAATGCTGTAGACAGACTATATTGATAGACCGTATCCGTTGTAGCACCCGTTATAAACATCTTAGTCCCGTCAGAGTTGAAAGCAACGCTCCTGCCGCTGCTATCTTGACCACTGGCGTCGAATGAAACACTGTCATAGGAAGCTGTGCTGAGGTCAAATTCTGTGGACAACGAATATTGATAGACAGTGTCTGTTCCATCCCCAACGACATAAACTTTACTGCCATCGTTGTTAAAAGCCATGCCGTCAGGAAAAGCGTCTTGAGAACTTACACTAAAACTTACGCTATCATAAGAAGCCGTACTCATGTCAAACGCAGAGCTTAAACTGTATTGATAGATAGTGTCGGTTTGGTTCCCAACTATATAAAACTTAGTCCCGTCATTGTTAAACGAGATACACAGGGGATCATTATCTTGTGACGCAACGCTGAAACTTACGCTATCATAAGAAGCTGTGCCTACATTAAATGCTGTAGATAAACTATATTGATAGACTGTATCGTTAGTCCTACCAACAATATACATTTTTGTACCGCTGTTATTGAAGGCAAGAGTGCGTGGGTTTGTATCCTGACCGCTCACATCAAAGCTAGTATCATCATATGACGCATTAGCAATGTCATAGTAAGCCGCTGGTATATCAGCCACAGCGCCCTTGATGTTGATCTTAGCGCCTTGGCCATCAGGTGCGCCTGTAGCGGCTGTGCCGATGTAGTTTTCGGAAGTGAGGTTGGTGGAGCCAACGGTAAATACTGCTGAAGTTCCATGGTAGGAGTTGCCACCGTCCCAGTATGAAACAACCGCCTTGTTAGTGCTGCTATCGAATACAATAAAGTTTTTGCTCACAGCAGAACTATCAAAAACAACGGGTGTGTCAAACGAAGCGGTGGTTCCAGTTATTGTACCAGTTATTATCGTACCACGGCTAGAGTTAGAGGCGTCAGCATAAGCAATAACCACCTTGTTGCTGTTGCTATCAAAGGTGGTAGACACCTGATCTGAAGAAGCGGCAGAAAACACTACAGCGGTGCCAAAGCTGATAGACGTACCACTTACTTCTCCGACAACAGCAGTGCCGTAATTTGAATTACCGTCATTTCGGTATGCAACAAAAACTTTGTTATTAGTGCTGTCAAATGTAGCAGATGTTCCGCTCACCTCTGAGCTTTGAAAAACTACAGGTGTCCCAAAACTGATTGACGTGCCACTTACAGTGCCGACAACAGCAGTTCCGTACCCAGAACTTGTTTGGTCTTTATAAGCAATTACTACCTTATTGGAGTTTGCATCGTAAACAACAGAATTAGACTGCACATTTACTGAGCTAAACACCGTCTCAGAACCAAAGCTAATTGAAGTGCCGCTTACCGTTCCTACAATAGCGGTGCCGTAGTTGGAGTTGCCTTGATCCTCGTATGCAATTATGACCTTGCTAGAGGTACTGTCAAAGGCAGACCCAATATCGTTTGCTTCACCACTTGTGTTGAACACCACTGGTGAACCAAAACTAATAGAAGTTCCACTTACCGTTCCGACGATAGCAGTTCCGTTAAAGGAGTTGCCATTGTCTCTGTATGAGATCACAATCTTGTTTGAGCTGCTGTCAAAAGCAACAGAAAAGTAGTCAGAATTGGCGCTCTCAAACACTACTGGCGTCCCAAAGCTAATAGAGCTTCCAGATACAGTTCCGACAACAGCAGTGCCGTAACTTGAGTTACCTGCGTCCTCGTATGCCACAACCACTTTATTTGCATTGCTATCAAATGCGGAAGAAAGCATCAAATACTGCCCTCCCGCAGCCTCAAAGACAACAGGCGTCCCTGCACCCTCGGCAACACCCTCAACAACACTCACAGTCCCATCTGCGTTCACAATAACAGTGTCACCAGTGGATAACACACCACTGGCAACGAATTGTTCTTCTCTTGCTTTTTCAGCATTACCAATGATGTGCATATCAGATTAGTCCTCCAGCGTAGCAGGATCGACCCAATCAGGGTTCAATGTCCAAGTAGTCCCGTCAAAGAAATACTTGTTGCCAGACCAATCGTCTGGGGCGTTTGTCACGTTGTCAGTGATGGTCACTGTAGTGCTGTTCATGTCACCAATGATGAACTGTGCAGGATCACCAACTACGATGTTATCAGCAGTAGCTGTGATGGTCACGTCATCTGCAAGGAGGTACTTGCTCAGGCCGCTTGATGTTTCAACGATAGTTTTCATGGGAGTTACCCTTTCACGATAATAGAGTTAGAAGAGATGGCCGTTCCAGCCAATACAGACGGATCAGCGGGGGTTGTACCCAACGTGCCATCAGTCTGCACATAGTAAGTCTCGCCAGCCGTTAAACCAGATTGGTTGTTATCTACGGAGCAAGTCGAGTTGATCGCTGCGGATTGACCGTCAGCGTAGCCGCTATTGGCAAAGCCTATGAAACCCTCGGAGGTGAGGTTGGTGGAAGCTGGTGAGAAAACAACAGCCTTACCATACTCAGAGTTAGACTTATCTTGATAAGAGATCACAACCTTATTTGAGTTGCTATCAAAAGCAGATGAAACCCACTTAGTTTCACCGCTCTCGAAAATCACAGGCGTGTCAAGGGTAATTGATGTACCACTTACAGTAGCAACAACAGCCGTCCCTTGGAGACCATTTTCAATCCCATATGAAATAACTACCGACCGTGAGTTGGAGTCGTAGCTTGCGCCAAAGAATGAAACATTGACTTCATCAATAACCACAGGAGTACCGAAGCTAATCGAAGTACCGCTAACGGTGCCGACAGCGCAGGTTGGATAGTTGGAGTTTCCAGCGTCCCTATATGCAAGAACTATCTTTTGTGCATTGGCGTCGTAAGCCATTGCTGAGACGCTCATAGTTCTACTCAAAAACACCACAGGCGTACCGAAGCTAATAGAAGTGCCGCTAACGGTCCCCACTGCTGCTTCTCCGTAACCAGAGTTTCCGTTGTCTCTATAGGCAATAACTACCTTTTGCGCATTGGCATCGTAGGCGGATGACATGAATCTTGTGTCGCCACTATTGTTGAACACAGTCGCAGAACCAAAGGAAATGGAGGTGCCACTTACGGTTCCGACAATTGCTGTGCCGTAGGACGAATTGTTCGTGTCACTATAAGCTACAACTACTTTCTGAGAATCAGAGTCATAACAAATAGAAATGTGGTCTGCCCGATCGTTTTCAAAAATCACTGGGCTTCCGAAGCTAATTGATGACCCACTTACAGTACCGACAATGGCAACACCGTCGAGATCAGGGGAACCCCTATTGTCTCTGTAGGCGATGACAACCTTTCCCGCCGCAGTGTCAAAAGTAGCTGAGATAAAATCTGCAACTTGAGAGACGAAAACTACGGGCGTTCCGAAGCTAATTGACGACCCACTTACAGTACCTACGATAGCAGTCCCGTAATTTGAGTTACCTTCGTCGCCGTATGCTATAACTACTTTGTTAGAGTTACTGTCGAAAGTAGCGGCAATTTCACTTGCTGTAGAAGCCTCAAATGTAACAGGAGTGCCAGCACTCGCATCACTACCAGCAACAACACTAACAGTGCCATCGCTATTCACGATAACAGTATCTCCAGTGGCTAACGCACCAGAGGCGATAGCACGAACTTCACCATCTTGATCTATATTTCCGATAGTTTTCACGACAACTCTCCTTATGAGATTTCTTCGTAGCTCACTATCACTTCAAGATCGTTTGCTGTACCTGCCGTGACTGTGATAGAACGGTCTTCTTCAAGGTAAATTGCAGTGTTCTTATCCAAGGCGACAAGTGAGCTATCAGCAGGGACAGACGCAGTGGAAATAAGGGAATAAGCTGTACCACCACCTGCTGCTGCATCATGTACATCTACAGTTACGTCACAGGCGTTAGAGCCATCTACGTTAGCGACTTGGATCATGTTAATCTTAAACACTTTACCACTTGACGCAGCATTGCTAACAAGAGACGTTGCTGATGTTGTTGTTAGAGCAACAGTATCGGTCTTGCCGATAATTGTTGATACTTCTACGATATTTGGTGCGGCCATTGAGTTTCTCCTTTAACCGAAAACGATTGCCATAGCGATGGCTTTGCCTGTTGTGAATGACCCACCAAGTTGTACCCAATTAGTGTCGTCTTGTGAAGGATCAGTAGTTCCTGATGTAGCTTGAATACAACGGTAGTTCTGGTAGTCAATGGGAGAGTAAACAACAAACCCTACATCATAAGATGTCCCTGAGACCCACAGAACAGCCCCAGCAGAGGCAGCAGAGTTAGCTGCGGCAGTAGCACTGTTGGCAGAGTTAGTTGCGCTTGTAGAGGCAGCAGAGGCACTAGCAGCAGCGGCTGTAGCGTCTGTGTCTACTGTAGCAGCGACACCATCTACATAGGATGCTAGGGCGTTAGCTTCATCACCAAAGTCAGGCAAAGCACCCAAGAAAGCATCAGCCTCATCAGCGAAGTTAGCAGGGTCTTGTCTACTAGGTGGTGATGGTAAGGTAGTAATGGGTGGGTATGCCATATTAAGTTAGTCCTTCTACTTCAATAGCGCCGAATGATAGGGATGGGCCGTCTAGGGTTAAGTCAAACCTACGATAGAAACCATAGATGGTCGTACCATAAGCTGTGTCCTCAGACCCGATGTAGACAACTGGGGTAGCCCTAAGTTCCGCCAATGTCCTCTGGATTTTTCTTGCGTTAGCTGTCTCGAATTGAACATCAAAGTCTGCCAACTGAGAGAAGGCTCTTTCGACAACAATAAAGTTACCAAATGCGTCAGTCTCTTTACGTGAGAAGTCCTCAATACTAATAGCTGTACCATACGAGGTAACACCTAAGTTACTGAGGAACCCAAGTACAAGCTGACCAAGTTCAGCAGTATCACCCACGTTATCAGTTACTGTAACTTGTACGTCAGAACCAAGGTAAGGTGGAATGTCTAACCACTGGGCTTGTTCCCTTTGTACTTGCTCTTCGAAGAAGTACGTGTACCAATCAACAATGTTCCTGTTGTCGATAAGAGAGATAGTCTCATTGTAGACTTCACCCTCAGTAGTATCTGTAACAGTTACGTTAGCTGAGATACCCTTGAGACCGAAGAGAGCGACAGAAGTGATGTTACTGTCACTGTCACTCAAGTTGTACTGGATAGTTGTCGTGTTAGTTACAGGATCACCGATCTTCTGGTCAAAGGCTTTCCAACGGTTAGTAGCACCTAGCGTAAGCCAGTTAGTGCCATCGTCAGTGGTTGGGTCGTTGCCTACGTTACTACCCACAAGGCTTTCATAAACCCTGTGAGTAGTTCCAATGACAATAACCTTATCACCAACATTGTAGGTAGTACCAGAAGCCCAAACAGCGTAGTCATCCTCAGTCACATTTGAACTGGTGAGAATACTATTGGTAACTGTTACAGGTTTAATAATCTGCATCTATTAAGTCCTTGTAGCTGGAAGACCATCAGTATCCCACTTGCGGTTAATATCGTAGTTCCGCTTGACATACTTAGCACTGCTTGCTTGCATCTGTCGTTGTTCACTGCGCAGACCTGAGACTTCTGAACGTAGGTTCCTTACCTCAGCGACAAGCTCAGGGTCTTTGAACATACCCTTAGTTTGATTATGCGAGAAGATACGTGATGGACCAGTAGCTTCAAGCTCAGGGCCACGTTCACCAACCATACGAAGACCACCAGTGTGGAAGCCACCCATAGCAAACTGCTTGTTCCTTGTAGCATTGTCCATGTTGACGCCAAGATTACCAGCGTTAGAGATAGCCTGTTGGATTTCAGCACCAGTCCTACCAGATGTTTGAACACCAAGTTGGTTAGCGACATCAAGAAGCTGTTGTGTACCTCTAATGTCAACCTTCTGGAACTTAGCTCCGTCACTCTCACGTTCAGCAAGACCTGATTGACCAAGTTGTTCTAGGATTTTAGCACCAGAAGCATTAGCTTGTTGCACACCCTGTGCAGCATTAGCACCAGCCTTAGCTTGTGCAGCAGCTTTAGCAGCAGCTTGTGCAGCAGCAAGTCCCTCAATAGCACCACGTAGAGTACCGATAGCCTCAGTGACACCTTTGACGCTTGTATCAATACCTAACAAAGCATTGTACTGGTTGACCATCATCTGATACTGTTGGTCTAGGGCATCAAGTTGACTTTGCAGAGAAGCATCCGCTTGCTCAAGTTGTGCATCAAGGTCGACTTTAGCTTGCTCTATCTGTTGCTCTAGTAAGAGAACCTGTTGTTCATCAGCGGTAAGCTGTATCTCAGCTACCTTCTTAGCTTCCTCAAGGGTAAGGCTAGTACGAGCAAAGTCACGAGCATACTCTACGAATGAACCAAAGAGGTTCTCCGAAGGTTCAGCTACTACATCAAGAGCTTCCTCTAGTTTCTTTTCGTCAGAGAAGTCTCCCCCACGAATAAAACTGAGTGCGCCCTCACGACGAGAGAAGGCTTGACCCACACCAGAAGTTACAGAACGACCAGATACAGCACTCTCAAGCATACTGTAGATGCTACTACTACGGCTAAGAGCTTCGTTAGCAACATCCAGACGTTCTTTAAGCCCGTCTACAATGTCAGAGAAAGCATCACGGATAGCGTTTTTCTCAGCATCAATAGCAGTTCTGACCCTAGCTTTCTCAGCTTCGATAGAAGCCCGTAGTCCAGCAAACGCACCTTGTACAGCAGCCTGAGCATCCTCTAAGTCATAGATAGCTTGTGCTAGTGGTCGGTTCAACTCGTGCATAGCCGACAGTTCAGCTTCACGCTGTCGTGTCAAGATAGCTTGGTTGTTACCTAAGAGTTGATCCAGACGGTTCTGTAGTTCCATCCGCTGATTAGCAGCTTCAAGTAACTCGTTCATAGTCTCGAAGTGACCAGTCAGAGAGGCGAATGAATCACCCATCTTGTTTAGCTCTTCGGTGATCTTCTCTATCTTTTGCTCTTCGGTTAAACCTTTGAGTGAAAGCTCGAAATCGTATGCAAAATTATCGAACACATTAGAGGCTATACCAAATACCTCAGCAGCTTCCATAACACCACTTTGGATGCCTTTGATAGCATCAATCAGAGGTTTAGCAGCTTCTGCATCAAGTTCCTCCGCATTTGTGCGGACTGACTTAGAGAGACCGAAAAACCGTTTCTTCTGGATGACTTGGAATGATTCAATGGTTGCGTCCATAGTTTTGACGACACCACGAAGACCATTGTCAAGCTCTTTTGTGGAACCTGTAAAGAACTTGAAGACACCATACAAGGCAGCTAGAGGAACCAACAAAGCGCCAGCAGCAGTAGCAAGAGTTCCAAGACTAGCGGCAATACCACCACCAACTTGACTGGCAATAGCACCAGCATTAGCAAAGCCACCCATGATACCAGTACTCATGGTTGCGGAAAGTCCAGATGAAAGGCCAGTACCAACAGCAGCAATACCACCACCTAATAGTGAACCACCCATTGACCCTGCGCCACCAATTAAGCCACCAGCAGAACTACCAAGAGTTCCAGCCATAGCACTACCAGCCACACCAGCACCAACGCCACCCATACCAATGGATAACATAATCTGGTTCTTAGCCGCCATAGCAATCATCTGACCAATCATGTTCTTGAAAGAATTGATGATAGCATCTTTGAAACTGCTAAAGTCGTTGAACCCCCGCATAATAAAGTCAGACCATGCGTTAGCGACACCACCAATAGCACTGATAACTTGATCCTCTAGGGATTTAGCATAGTCTAGTGCAGCTTTCTCAGAATCAGAGAGTGCGTCTTTTGTGGTTTTACCAAGTTTCTTTGTTGTCTTAGTGAGGTCTTTGTTGATCTTTAACTGGTCTTCATAAGCGTTGATAAGCCCATCAATCTCAGTAAGTTCAGCAGCCATGTTATCACGGTCTTGCTTGCCAAGGGCTTCTGAGGCTACTAGACGATCTCTTTGTAGTTTTAGTACAGCAATCTCACCAGCAATACGACCATCAAGGCCCTGTTTAATAGCTTCGTTTGAAGCTGTCATCTTAGCTAGTTTTTGCTCTACGGTAAGGGCAAAACCATCTAACGCTGACATGGCTCTAGCGGCAGCTTCGAGAGCAACCGTCAGTTCTTGAGCCTCTGTAGTGACATCAGACACAGAGGCAATAGACTGCCTCAATATATCTTCCAGACGTGTCATGTTTGCGACAGCGCCTTCATCAACCTCAATACCAAGACTTTCCATTAAGGCCCTCATCTCAGAGATGCCATTTGCAGCAGCAAGAAAGTTTCCTTCTGATGTTGCGTTTACAATAGTGTCTTCTAAATCCTTGAAGGTCTTTAGTGCATCCGCAGGGACTTTTAATTGTTCAGCAAGAGACCCTGCGTTTTTTAGGTCGCCCACAACAATAGCAAGCTCTTGCTTCATTTCCTTGAGGATACCTACTTGCTCTGGAGGTAGAAGGCCGTTGTCAAGCTGATCTTGCAGAACTTTTATCTCATCCTGCATATATTTTATGTCTTCGTCTGTCGTCTCTACAATAGCAGCGCCAACATTACCAAGCTCTGCCGTAACTTGCTTGAAAAACTCTGGGGAGAAAAGTGCTTCCATAGCGCCTTGTACTTCAAGTACTTTGGCTTTCCTATCTATGTCCGCCAACGCTTCTGCAAGCTCGTTGACCTCTGAGGTTAGCTCACCGTAGCGTTCCCGTAGGGTGTCAAGACCCTGAGAGCCAAGCGTCTGCATAGAGGTCTTCGCCCTATCAATAGCTGATTGCGAATCTGAGATTGCATCAGAGAAACTCTTAACCTCTTCCGTAGCGTCCTCTGCACTTTCAGCAGCACGTACAAAGTATGCCCCAATAGCAGTCAAAATAGGTACAGCGATACCAAGCCCTGAGAACAGAGCGATCATACGAGTGCTTTTAGCAAGCATCGCAAACGTACCGATAAGCTGTGTAGCTTGCTGACCAAGGGCTACCATGTAGTTTGTGCCAGACTGAACTTGAATGGCAAAGTCGCCTACCTGATAACCAGTCTGTTGCATGAGAACACCAAGTTGGTTAGTCCCACGCTTAGCCTGATTAGCAGCAGCAGCATTTTTCTGCAAAGCTACAGTTTGACGACCAATGGCTTCTGTCTGACCCATTGTTGCCGTTTGCGCACGGCGGGTATCCTCAGCAAACTTACGAACTGCTGCTGTAGCCTTCTGACTAGACAAACCAAGGGCTTGATATTCCCTCTTAGCTTGCAGCAAAATCTTGTTATAACGATCCTGAGATATGCGGTTGTTGTCGATGGCTTTAGCAGCTTTAGTAAGCTGACGTTCTAGCCGCTCGACAGTGGTAAGAGAGGTCTTTAGCCCCTTTTCCCTTACAACCAGATCAAGTTCAATAAGATCAGCCATCCGCTTCCTCGCCAGTAGTTTTAATCCATAGATTGTCCAAGGCTTTTATTGTGCTTATCTCCCAAGGGGAAAGTTCTACACTTGTAATATCACACCACGCCTTAATGATGTCATAAGATATTGGGTTAGGTCCACTCATACCGTAGGTTCTACCATCGTGTAGTTCTAGGAATGTAGACCATAAGTGGGAAGCTGCGTCAGGAAAGATTGCATCAGCATTAGCTTGTTCAATGTCAGATACATCCTTTCCCAACTGTTTGGCGACTTGGGCTAGGTGGTCGGCCTCTGTAGCTTTACCTTTGCTACCAGAGACCTTCCTACCCATCCTAAAGGAATACTCAGCGTACTCCTCTAGTTCTGCCCTTACTTGTCCAAAAAAGCCTGAGCATCACCTAGTGCTGCATCAACCTGTTCACGAACCCAAGGGAGTGTCTCAAACACTTCACGTACCTTAGCTTCTGTGCAATCTGGTCGTTCACCACCAAGAGTGATACTCCAGCCATCAACACACTTAACCAGAAGGTCTAGTGCAGAAGCCTCAATTTCCTCAGCAGTGAGGTTGAGTTTACCACCAGTCCGTTGTGCTTTCATCAAGCGACGGTTCTGTTGAGCGTGAGAGATAGCTTTGTATTTCTTCGAGTATGGCCCATGTACTGTGATAGTCATTTCTGAATTGTCCTCGTTAGTGAGGATTTCAGAGTTCACAGGGTTGTACAGGGTTACATCTGTAGTTTCTTTTGTAGTACCAATGTTCATCAGGTCCATGTCGGGATTCCTTTATATGATGTTTATTT
>Ga0209953_1000417_pt1 | contig 15279 bp, 12 predicted proteins | sample SalPonred_H2O_MG_FD_185713 | JGI IMG/M metagenome (GOLD analysis project Ga0209953, IMG submission 185713) | Salt pond water microbial communities from South San Francisco under conditions of wetland restoration - Salt Pond MetaG... | ecosystem: Environmental > Aquatic > Non-marine Saline and... | reverse complement strand
TCACCAACGTATCGCGATAAGTTTCGAAAGGCAGTGATGTCAATACCTGATAAGAGTATTCTTGATAAAAATCACTATCCTGAATGTATTTATCAGAACTAAGGAAAGACTTTCTGTTGAGGTGATAACCTTGTCCAATACCTTGACGACCGAGTCGTGCGATTGCAGAAACTTCTTTGTCTGGATTTGCAAAAGAACGAAGAACTAAAAGCTCACCCTCTTCATACCCATAACCAGAATCAACAACATCCAGTTGTGTTACAAAACCTGGTCCAGAAAACGCTTCGGACAAAACATCTGCATTCAACCCAGTCCTTGGTTTTCTACGTAACTCAAATACATCAGTAATTTCTGAAGTGATGTTTGTATTTTCGCCCGTAAATTCTTCACCTCGAATGAAGTCTTTACTTTTCGTGAGACCATCACCAATCTCAACACGTGTGACTCTTAGAATTCGATTGTCGATATCGTGAAAGAAAATTCGGCCGCGTGCACCTGTTGTGTTTCCTTCAACAATTTCACCAATTTCAAAGTTGCGATTTGAATCAGCGTATTCGATCTGATAATCATAACGTTCAAAATGTTCAACAACTGGTTCATTGATAACAAAGAACGGATCGACAGGATAACCACGACCCGGTCCAGTTTCTACAATTGTTTCAATCGAACCAATTGAGACGTTTGAAAATTCTGTAAAGTCACTGATGACATCATTGAAACCTTTTGTGTTATCACTGATCAATGATGCAGATGTTAGGTTTGCATATGCGTTTGCACCGATGATTTGATTTTCAAGATCAAGAATATCAATAAACTCTTCGTTCTTGAAGTTTGGTATAGAATATGATTCATTGAATTCAGTGACAATGAATGACGCTTCTTCTTCGAATGAAAAGTTGCCCGCAACAGTTCCTGAAGTGCCAGAGTTCAGTCCGCGAATTTCACCATCATTATAAAAAGTGTTGACGGGATTGACAATACCAAAATTAGTGTTTGAAAAATCAACAATATTGAACTCAGCGTCATCACTATCACGATAAAACGGTCGATCTGTTCTAAAAGTACCAATGTCACCAACAAAATTGAAATACGTATTTGTTGTTGGTTCAAGATCAATGAATGCACGATCGACAGAACCATTTGCAACTCTACGTTCAACGTTGTTGATTTCCGCGGTTTGATAAAGAATCTCACCACGATTCAATGTGTCACCATTATTACTTGTATAAACAATCGTGGAGTTAGAACTGACGCCAATGATACGACCAGTTGCAGATACATCTTCCGAAGAACTTACAACTTCTTCACTTGAATTGACATTGACAGTCGCAACGTTTGAAAACAAATTTGCATCAGCAGTATCTGAATCAAAGTTGATAATAATCGATGATGAATTTGAAAAAACGATTGGACCTTCTGCAACAACATTCGCGGTGTCATCATATGCAATTGCATTGACAGTGATTTCAAAATCTGCATTTGCAATTTCGAGTTTCAACAGGTTTTGTTGAACGGTCTCAAACTGTTCAAAGGTGGTGTTGAGGTTGTAGTAATCAGTATTTGAATTATCTACATTACTGACCTGAATCACACGATCAGAACCAAGTACCTCAGCATCTTCTGTGTATCCCCAACCACCTTCAGTCAATTGAAAGTCAATTGCACCAATAAATGTTGTCGTTGCACCTACACGCGCACGACCCTGTTTTCCTCGACCATCTTCAATGAATAGGTCTTCACCGACCTCAAATCCATCATCACTGACGAGAATTTCCAATGAGGTAAGAGAACCAAACATTTTTGCGGTGACATTATTTTCAAGATCTTTTGTGAATACGTTCTCACCAGTTTGAAAGTTGCCTTCTAAATTTGAGAGATAAAGAACGTTGATGAACCGACCTTCTTTTTTGACACGCACAAGTCGTTCTGCAAACCCTGATGCATCAGACAACGTACCGTGTACGACTTGTCCGACCATATTAACGTTTGTATCTTTTGGTTCAATTTCAAGATAACGAACATTGACCCATTCATTATCTGATGGTCGAAAAAGATCATCACCAGGATAATAAACTTTTGCTTCAAAACCGTGAATTAGTTTGAAGAAAAGATCAACTGCACGTTCAGTCCCTTTCGCGCGATAGAAATCAAGTGAGTTTTTGATAAACAGTTCTTTACTTGATGCAGTAACAAACTGAATATTCGGGAGATACTTGTTTTTGAACTGAAGAATGAAACGATCAAGTGTATTATCAATATCACGAATCTCAGGAAGATGTCGTGACCAAAACAACGGACTAAAGTCTTCGTTTGACTCAATGAAAGTTTGCGCGCCAGATGAACTGACTAAGGGATTGAGTGTGTCACAGTTGATGTTGCAACGAAAAACATTGAATCCATCAACCTCAACTAAAACTTGATTGCCTGTCTTAGAAAGAATTGTTCCAGTAGTATCAACCTGCGTGACAGTATCACCAACATTGAATTCTGTAGCATTTCGAAGAAAAAGTACTTGAGTATAATTCTCCATCCACTCATAGTATGCTTTCATAAATGCTATGAATAGTTGCCCCTCTTCCTGATAAAAGCCAGGAAACTGACTCTGCAATAAAGGTGCAATTTTCTTTTCAATTGAAAGCATTACACGCGAACCTGTTCAACATTCACATTGATATCCACGTCACGAATGCTCAGAATTGTGCGTCGTTGTGATGTGATGTCACGTTCCAATGTCCGCGCACGAAGTTCAATCTGTTCTCCAATAATTGATTGTGGTCTAAACCCTTCAAGTTTAACTAAACCTGACTGATAATCAACAGTACCAGTTTCACGAATCAGACTTCTTGCTTCTTGCTGATTTGTCATAATTCTCATCAATCCATTTCCATCATCTTCAAGAAAACACTCGACGCCATTGAAGAAAAATGGTGTCGAACGAAGAACTGAGATTTCATTATTCGGTCTTGTTTCTGATAATTGACCAATGATGTCATTCAACGACATACCAAAGTCAATATCGTAGTTTCTTGATTGACCAACAAAAGGTTCGAATAACTTGACCGCGAACAATTCAGTATCATTACTTACAATTGCTGCCTGTGATCCGTCAATTGATGAAACAAGATTACTATAAAAGAGTGTTTTGTTGAATCCATTCAAATTAACAATATTAAAATTTTGAATTGTCGATGCGACAATTGACTCAATATCACTCTGACTCAGAGATGTTTCATTGATGTTATATTTGACATTTGTATTGACTTGAACATAAGTAAAATCAGGACTTACAAAAACTGGGTCAATTGACAAAGGACTTCTCGGTTTAATGAAATTACGATATGCAATTCTTCGAGACGGTGGTAGTTCATCTGTAGTTTTTAAATCAACTGCAATAATGACTTTACCAAATTGTGGAGGTACTGCCTCTTCACCACCATAAGCTGAAACTGCATTTACTTCAGAAAAATTAGTTTTCAAAAGTGTTTCATAATCATCAGTTGTAACCACACGTTCCTGAGTCGTAAATGCTCGAGGCGCATTCTGTTTGATTGATGTGATAGACTCAGGAATTGCACCGCCAGTTGCTGATGAATTTGTTTCAACTACAACTCTGGTTGACTGAGCAATATCGCCGTCGGAAACAAACGTACGAACGCCATTTGGCAATTCGCCATTACAAGCGCGATATTCAACCACAACAATTGAACGATCTTTTGGACGACGACCAATTACTCCATCACCAAACACAATTTCGTACGTTTCATTGTCAGAAGGCTGAATAAAGAATACTTGCGATTGTGAATCAAGACCAAACAAAGTTTCGGCACGTTGATATGTTAAAATGTTTTCACCATTGTCTTCAATCACCGAAACAATAATACTGTTCGTATCAACAGTTTTGTTTGTAATTTGATAATTTGTTTCATTTTGATAGTCAACTACATAAGAATCTTGCGTATAATCGCCTTCATAAAGTAAAACGTTATTCGCAACAAAAACACTCTCTGATCCACCAACACTAATATTTTCAGCGGTTGTAAATGTAAAATTACGAGTACCAGCAGTACCTGTAAAAGTAGTACCACGAGGAATGATAACTGATGAACTTACAGGATCATCAATCGTAATATTAACATTTGCTACAGCAGATCGAAATGAACGGGGAAGATAATTCAATTCTTTTGCGTGTGATATAATTGAATCTCTTAAAAGCGCGCTGTCAAGAAACATCTCATTTGCAATCATATTCAAATAAAATGAGTTGATATTGGTGTTATATGCCAATACATCAAGAAGCACGTTAATATTCGATGCTTCAAAGTCATAGTCTTTGAAAATGTCTTGTGACTTTAAATACTCTTTGAGATTGTCCTTAACGGTTTCAAAATCAAGAGTTGTGAGATCTCTGCTGGAATTATCTGCCATTTTTATCTAACTCTATAAAGTGTAAGTTCGACTTCTTGATTTTCTTGCACTAAATTCGTCCTGAAAACCATACGAATATTCATTGCATTATTATCTTCATTCGGTGTTACTTTTGTTTCAATCAGCTGCACTCTTGGTTCATAATTACGAACAAGATATTTAATTTCATCTTCAATTTCAGGAGCGGTATTTTCACTAAATGTCTCAAACAAATAACGACGAATGTTACCACCAAACTCTGGATTTCTTAATCGCTCATATTTATTCGTTAAAATCAAATTACGAAGAGCCATTTTTACAGCATCAACATTCTTACGACGAGTAATTTGTCCAGTAAATGGGTGAGGCAAAAATACAGTATCAAAATCACTGTATACGTCAGTAAGCTCAGCTGTTTGCTGAAACTCTTCGTATTTGGTTGCTTTTCTTGCGCTCATGTGCTATTTATACCTTATGCAGTATTTGCTTCTGGTTCTGGTTCCGGAAGAGGTTCATTCAAAAAATCATCTGATTGTTTGTTGATCGCCTCTTCTGCTTTATCGACGGTTTCAAGGAAAGTATCTAGTGAATCAGTAACAATGCGTTCGTTCAATGGGTTCTCTAAAATATTTTCAAATTGATCTTGAACTAAATCAATTTCAGCAAGTGCATCATCAATTGGCGCTGTAACTGAATCAAGCGTACCTTGCACCTTTTGTTCAAGAGATTGTATTAAACTTTGTTCCACTTCACCAGCGCATCGTTCAATTTTATCTGGAATAGATTGAATAACACTTTGCAATCTTTGAAGTGCGCCCACGAATTCAGCGATCTGTTTCAGTAGTTTAATATATGCTCTCAGTCGAGGAAGAATACGACCAATAACAAGTTTTTTGATCCAACTGATAATTTGTGTGATTGATGTAGGAAGATCTAATAATGGCAACTCATCTTTTAGAATTGCCAATTGTTCTTTAATAAATTCCTCAATCATTTTTGATATTTCATCTACAAATTCATCAATCAAAAACAACAATGCACGACAATCAGTAATCTCTTCTAATTGATCTGCCATTTCATTTACACGGTCTGTTGGAAATCCCATTTATATACTCCTATGTTTTATCTGGGTCGTAAATGACCCCACCTACTACATTAAAGACTTGGTTGCCAATTGTGATTGGACCATTATAACCTTTTGATGATTTAATTGTGCCATTGACGGTGAGACTACCCTCGGGGACTGTAATGCCGCCTTTACCCGGAACAATTGTCATACCATTACGAACGTTAATGTTTATATTATCACCAACGCCCATCAATAACCGATCACCAATCGTTGTAACACAATCATTTGCGACCGAAGTAACATCATCTTTCAAGATAAACGTGGTTCGTGTGTTACCTACTTCGTGGTTTTCATCCTGTTGCACTAAAACATTTTTGTCTTTTACAACAATCTCAAAGTCACTACCAACAGTTTTCTTTACACGGCGACCGTTATATGGTTCGCCATCTTCTGGTGGTCCGTTTGCAACTTCTTCATATGAACCAGATGTGTGCCAAACATGAAGTCTTTCGTGACCAGGCGTGTCATCAAGTTCAATTGCGTGACCAGACTTAGTTGTATATGTTACATTATACGGATATTCGGTTTTGTATGCTGATGCTGGTTCAGAAGTATTAGTTAAGACCCGAGCTTTCGTGTAAGGTTCTTTCGGTAGTGTCTGTCCCCCTTCTCCCTCTTCACCACGTGCAAGTCCAGCAATATCCGAATAGTATTTTGGATTCTGTGGCTCTTTCAATTGTAACATTGAGTTTACACTTGGATCATCAGATGGTGGTTCAGGAAGAACTGACTTTTTATGATACGTTCCAAAAATAATTGGAATGTTTTGTTCGTGACCATCGAGATAAAAACCAAATACATATGTTCCAACTGCAATACCTGTCGGAGAAATACCAACCGCATCAATCCAATCTGGTGTTTCAAACTCTTCAAGTCCAACTTCTTTTTCAACCATTTTGGTCCAACTCAAACTTGCAGATTGAATTCCACTTAAAGGCCAAGCCCACAACAAGTCATCATTACTGACACCCTTTGTGCCTTCTTTCACTTTTCCAAGTTCGCCAGTTTGGTCGTGTAAAACACGAATACGAACACGACCAAGATACTCAGGATCTTTGATATCCGAAACGCGCGCCATGAACCATTTGAAGTGATCACCAAATTTATAAAAAGACATTATCCAATACCTCGCTTGTGTAGATTTGGTTTGCGCAAATCTAAAGTCATAAAATAAGAGAATCGGCCGTCGGACCTTTTTCGTAACATTTGTCTTTGATTAAAGATAATATAATTGTTAGAATAAATTTCTTGTTTTTCTGGTTGTTGTGTAACGCCGGTAATTTCAGGAATATTCAGTTTTACCATATCACCAACAAGAATATTGGTATCACCATAAACACGTATTGTAACACCGTATTGTGATATTTTTTCTTGGAAAGGACGTTTCCAGTGAAGTTGTTTGTTGTGTTCCATTTCAGGTCGTGTTCCATCTTTTACGACCATTGCAGATTGTCCGGGACTTGATGTAACTCTTGAATTGAATGTGTCACTATTAAAGTCAATGTCATCATCTGTTTTTTTGTAACTACTTGAATCAACCAAATTATTGTACTCATACTTATCATAATAAACACCGTGTAAAATATCGAATTGACGAATACGATTTGCCATTCGACCTGACTTCACTTTCTGAATTGATGAACCTTGATTTGTGGTCGTATAAGAAAGAATATTACGAACGTTGATTACTTCTTCAAAGTTAGATGCTCTGTTTGATGTGTCATAAACAAAAACAAATCCACCCTCACCTTCTGCCTTTGACTTTCTCTCTTCAATTAGTTTTTCTAGTGTAACAAAATTATATCTCTCATTATCTTCATAAAAGAAAAACAGAGATGATTTGTTTCCTTCTGCTGACACCGCTCGTTCTTTGATTAGATCAATGACCTGAAATGGCCTCACATTATTAACAGTGTAATCAAACTTACCCTTCGTGGATTCAATCTTAATATCTTTACTTGAACCAAGATCTTGACGAATTGCTGTAACAACCGATGCATCATAACCAAGATCACGATATCGTTTTGTTAGTGACTTATAAGAGTTAGTTAAGTAATCCTCAGACACACATCTCAAAATATAACTTTTGATCATTGAATTGTCAGCTGAACTAATCGCTTCAATCGATTCAACGAAGAAACTGTATGTAATTGTCTTTCTTTCAGGTGTTTGAATGCTGAACTCAACAAACTCTTCACCATTCATTGGAAAGTTATTCAGTAATTCAATACCCTCTGAAATACCAATGTCAGCACATAAAGTATTATTCTGTAAAGATTCGTAAATATCAACTTCAGTAACTATGTTGTAAATATTCTGACTTCGTGAACGATTGAAATTACGAAGTATAATTTCATCACAAATAACATCAGATACTTCATTGGGTAAACTTGACATGTTACTTCATCAATTCCTTTAATTGATCATTCAGCTTTTCTTTGTAATCACTCTGAACAAGATATATTTCACGACGTTCTTCATTTAGCTCTTCTTCATATTCAAAAAAAGAAACTGGAGAATAAAAAACTTGTTCAGCAGGTGGTATCACTTCATTGAGTAAAGAATATGTTTCAGCGTTCACTGTTGCAGCCACACCTGACTCTTCACCGGTAATTGTGTAGTTAGTGTTTGAAGAAAAATCACCTCGTACATGTTGAATAATCATGCTAGATGTGTTTGACCAAGATATTTCAGCAAACGTTGATTCGTCATCATCACGAACGACAACTTCATTATCGATAAAATCTCCAGATGAAGTAACTAAGTCAAAAGATTCAATTTTATTAGTAGATGTAATAAAGTCAATTTCGGCACGATCGTAACCAGCAATACCAACTTGACTTAACACTGGCTGATAATATTTTTTCTGGCCAGTTTGAAGAGCAGCGTATGCTGATGTTGAAAGTATTTGCTGATCACCTTCATAACTATTTTTATAATGAATAGTTTTTCTTTTTGCTCTCTGAAGTGATCCATACTTTGAAATAATAAAATTATCAAAATCATCATAAGTCAAAGCAGTTTGATAATAAGGATCAATAATATCATTTGCGTGATATATCAGCCAATCGTAATCAACATCATCGTAATAGTTGTAAGCAACATTTTCTATTTTTTCATCAGCGGGAAGCGTATGTGTATAAAACGCAGTAATAAAGTTACGAACGTTTTCATTAAACGCAACACGCTTTAAAATATTGAGTGCTGGTCTTCCATTATATTCTGTCAATGGAAATTTTTCAAAGTATCGAGTACGTCTAGACATTAATATTACTCCTGCAACCTTGCTAAGAGAGGCGGCGGATCATCTTCTTCAACTTCTTCAAGATAGAGTTCTGCTTCTTGTAGTCCAAGTGTCAGTTCAATAGAGACTGGATTACCATCAACAAAGAATGCTGATGTTCCCTCACCAGAGTAATTAATGCTCAATGAACCAAGCATACTCTTTTTATAATCAGCCCCAGTCAAAGCACCTTTAGGACGAACTTCGGGTTGAATCATTTGTGGATACGTCAAAAAGCCGTCCTTTTTCTTTGGCAAACATTCACGTTTAATTGTTGATAAAATGTTTTGAATTGTTTCCGATTCTTCAGGAGATCTTGGAACTAATTTCCAAGATAAATTGTATTGTCTTAAATTGACACCTTGCAAAAAAAGTGACGGATGCGGGTTTGCTACTTCACCAAACTCTTGACCGGCTAATCCACCAATCACTGGCGATGCAGAAGATAGTGTTGAAAATCCAGAATATCTGCCAGTTTTACCAAAATCAATTTCTTTAATCGTGTCAACTGCTGTTGCAGCTAAGCTCTTTCCACCTTGAATGCCAGAAACAGCTTTAGACAGCGCGTCAGCACCTTCTTCACCACCAACTGCTAAAGCTTGTCCAAAAGTACCAGTTTCTTGTTCACCATAGTTTACAGCAAACTCTTGTGTAAAGTTTTCTGGCAAAGGAAGATAAATAGTAACAGTTGGTGTTAGTGATCCTTCAACAAATGAACCCGGTCTTTTATAATCATAAAGTTTCAACGCAAGATATGCGTGTGCTCGATCTTCAATATCATTTGGAAATTTAATTCCATTATAATTCAAATCATCACGACCGACTAAAGATTCGCGTTTTTCTTTCATCAATTTTTGTGGTGACTTGCGAGTTGGATCAGGAACACGATTTGAAGAAATTGACAAATCTATTTCATTATTTGGTGTATTACGATAAAAAGGTTTTCGATTATCAATTGATGATCCAACTACTGAAGAAATAATAGCACCTGAACCTTTTCTTGTATTACCAGCTTTTTCTAAACCCTCTGCAAACAATCCACCAATTTCAAGCTTTGAACGATCACGATAAGATAAATTCTGAAGAGCATTGACCACACTTCCATTAATATTTCCAGCACCATTTCCAAGACTGCCTGACGTTTGCTTTAATGCATCAAGTTGTGAACGTTCCAAATTTGAAAAGGATGATTTTAGTTGACCACTAGCAGCACTAACATCGGTCAATGAATTTTTACTACGTGCCATTTAATATCCTATAAATATATAGTTGATATGTTTATTTATACAAAATATGAAAGGTATATTCAAACCTCGTAATCCTAAAAAGTATAAAGGCGATTTCACAAATATCGTTTATCGCTCTTCATGGGAACTTCGTTTTATGCAATTCCTTGATGAACATAAAGATGTAGTTCGTTGGTCAAGTGAAGAAATTGTTGTTCCTTATCGTTCACCTATTGATGGCCGCGTTCATCGCTATTTCCCTGACTTTTGGGTTGAAAAAATAGATCGATCTGGTAAAAAAGGCGTTACTGTAGTTGAGGTCAAGCCTTTTAAAGAAACACAAGAACCAAAGCCTCAAAAGAAACTAACTAAAAGATATTTATACGAGGTTAAGACGTGGGGTATAAATAAATCAAAGTGGGAAGCCGCACGAGAGTATTGTGCTGATCGTGGTTGGAAGTTTATGATAGCAACCGAAAAAGATCTTGGGATCAAGTATTAATGGCCGCATATATTTTTCAAAAATTATCTAAAGAAGGTAGAGCAGAAGGACTTGATCCTGGTTCTACTGAAGCAAGGGATTGGTTTCGAGATCGCGCATCATCAGTATCAAACGTAAACACAAAATCATTAGTACGAGATAAAGAAAGAACTTACACATCAATACGATCAGCAGACGTCGGCCGTATGTATATGTTCTTTTATGATCCAAAAACAAAAGACACACTTCCATATTATGATAGATTTCCAATGATTTTTGTTGTTGATAAAATTCCAGGTGGCTTTCATGGTTTGAATTTACATTATTTGCCTCCAACATATAGAGCAAGATTGATGGATGCTCTTTATTCTGTAAGTAAAACAGATAGTGCGAGAGATTCTGAAAAATTACAAATGTCGTATAATCTTTTAAAAGGCGCGTCGAGGTTTAACTATTTTAAGCCTTGTTTTAAACATTATTTAAATGGTCATGTAAGATCAAGGATGTTATACGTACCAGCTGATGAGTGGGACATTGCACTGATGTTGCCTACGCAAAGATTTAGAAAAGCTGGAACTTCTAAAGTCTGGAAAGAATCAAGACAAAAAATACGGAAAGGCTAATGGCATTTAATATACAAAATTTCAAATCCGGCGTTGGCGAGTTACTTAGACCATACAGCTACGAAGTAAACATTGTGCCTCCAAATGGTGGTGGTAGAAATTTACGTCTTCGAACAGAATCTATTTCATTGCCTGGTATTTCATTCGCTGAAGTTGATAATTATAAACCTTACGGAAATGGTCTAACAGTATCAATACCACATTCATCAACTGTTCAAGAAATTACTTGTGTTCATAACGTGGATGGCGAAGGTGAAACGCTACAATCATTTTATGACTGGGCGAATAAAATTGTAAACATTGATGGAAGTGATAAGTTTTCTGCATACTACTATGACGATTACGCGAACAGAGATGGAACTATCAATGTTTTTAAATTAGACGGAACGGTAGTAAAAACTTATATTTTGAAAAATATATATCCTGCAGCATATGATCAAGTACAAATGTCGTGGGGTTCATCTGGAGAAATAGCACAGTTAAGTGTTACATATAAATTTGAATCTTTTGAATTAGTTTAATAATAAATGGAGTAAATTATGGCTTTACCTAAAATTGCAGCACCAACTTTTGAATTGACACAACCATCAACAGGTGAAACACTTCAATATCGACCTTTTCTTGTCAAAGAAGAAAAAATTCTTTTGACAGCAAAAGAAAGTGGCGAATCATCTGACGTTTTTCGAGCAGTGAAACAAATTGTAAACAACTGTGTAGTGAATGATGGTTTTGATGTGGATAAAATTCCATTGTTTGATATGGAATATATTTTCATTCAGCTACGAGCTCAATCAGTTGATAATATCGTGAAGTTTCAAGTTGAAGACAGTGACGATGGAATTGTTTACGATCTTGAATTGGACTTGAATGATGTTGAAGTTCAAATGCCAGAAAAACAACACGACGGCGTTGTTAAAATCAGTGATGATGTTGGCGTAAAATTAAATTATCCAAACGCAAAAATTGCTGATAAAATTAAAGAAACTAAATCAATGACTGAAGTAATTCACGAAATGATTATTCATTCAATTGATTATGTTTTTGATGCCGAAGACACGTATCCTTGGAATAAAGAATCAAGAAAAGATAAAGAAGATTTCATTGAATCGTTACCTGTTGATGCATATGAAGAAATCAGTCGATTCTTTGATGAGTCACCAAAGATTGAACATGTGGTAAAATATAAAAATAGTCAAGATGTAGAAAAGAAAGTGATTTTTAGGAATCTTGACGATTTTTTTACGCTATACTGAGTTACTTAGACCTCTTTCATTATTATAAAACAAACTTTGATGTAACTCAGTATCATAAATTTAGCTTAACAGAAATTGAAGAAATGATTCCCTTTGAACGAGACTTGTATGTTGAAATGTTAGCCGAAAAAGTAAAACAAGAGAGTACACAATAAATGGCATTAAGATTTCTTACAAAAGGATTGAAAGCTTTGACAGCCGGCGGCGCAGGTGCTGGACTGACAGGCGGTCTTATGTCAATGGCAGAAAAGTTTTCAAGTGATGATCAGATAGAAACACCAGAAGTTTCTGAAACTGAAGGCGGTCAACAACAGAAAAAACAAGAAAGACCAATTCCTGTTGAAACTTTTTCTACTACTACTCCAGAAGCTCTTTCTGGCTTTGCTGCACATGTTCAAAAAGAAGTAAAAAATTCTGAAAGAATACATCAGCAGCAATCATTTCAAATAACTAATTTAACACCAATTCAACAAGAACAAGCTCCATCAATGGTTGCTATTCGTGGAATTGGTTCTGCGGCGGGCGTATTAGAAGATAAAGCAAAAGATGATATTGATAAAAAACGAAAAGCTAAATTAAAAGCTGATCGAGAAGAAGAAGAAAGAAAACTTGAAGGTGACGATACAACATCTAATGTTTTTGAAAAAGTTGGTGAATATGGTAATAATTTAAAGAATGGTGTTCTTGGCGCTCTGTCAAATTTTGTAGCACCTGCGTTATTGTTTGGCGGATCTTATGTCGCTGATAAACTTGGTATTGGTGAAGGTACTAATATTGAAACAATAGTAGATACTATAGATGAAGGGCTCGATCGTCTTGGTCAAGTTGGAGCAATGAGCGGAATAAGAAATGTCGCGTCAAAAGCTTTAAGAGGAGCTGGAAGAGCCGCTGGATTCGTTTCAGATGTTGGACTTGGTGGAGCAAGAGCATCTACTATGTCAACACAGGCTGCAACTATTGTAGCGGGTAAAGTAAATCCTCGAGCAGCAAAATTTGGTCCAATGTTATCAAAAATTAGAAGTGCACGTGCATTTTTTCTTAAATTGTCAAGAACAACTTCAGGTATAACATCAAAATTTGCTAGTTTTATAGCAGGAATGCCATCAGGCCTAAGAAAATTTTTACAACGAGCAGCTAAAAAAGCAGTCAAATGGATTTTAATCATTGAAGCAATTGATCTCATTTATAATTCAACACAGGCTTTTATACTTGGATCAATTTCAAAAGAAGAATGGCATAAAAGAAATAAAGAACAAATTTATAGAATTATACGCCTTTTTGGTGCTCCAGTATTGGGGATGATGATTCTTGGTTTAGCTGGTTCACCGGTTCCAGTTTTAGGTAATGTTGCTGGTGGATTAGCAGGTTTCATCATTGGAATGATACTAGGTGAAACCATGTTTTATGTATTAAATATGGAAGCATTATCAAATGGCATTTATGATTTAATTTTTCAACAAAAATTTAGTACATTAATATCATACGCTCCAGCACTCATTAAACGTATCACTGTAGAAATACCAAAGATACTTGCAGAAGCAACGATAGAAGCTGCAAAAGGTATGGCAAATGTTGCAACAGCAGCATTTTCAGATATAGTTGATACAACAGGTCGGATGGCAACAAGTGAAGAAATTACTTCAAAATATGGTGAGGACATTAGTCAAGAAGAAATCTTAATGAAAGCTGGTGAAGGAATAGGCACTGATGAAAATGCTATTCTATATGCGTTTAAGGATATTGATACACCTGAAAAATATAATGCATTTAAGACAAAGTTTGAAGAAGACTTTATGCCTGAATACAATAAAGGGTTTGGGCGTGACGTTGATTCAATGGAAGAGTACTTGCAAAAAGAATTGAATGTGACGCAATTTGACAAATTAAAAAATCAAGTTGCAACACAAATGCGTGAAAATAAACAAAATGATTCTGAAAAATTAAAAGACTTTTTGCGTGAATCTGGAATTGATGAATCAACTGTCATTTCTGGTATTGGCGCAGTATCTGATGAAGAGTTTGCAAAATATCAATCGGGCGAATTAATTGATGTTACCACGCAAGATGGTGAACGCGTTTTAATGACGGAACAACAACTTCGTGACTCAGATCAAGTAGGTATTGCAGCTCGTGAAAGCGCTATGAGTCGTATTGAACGCAATCGAAGAATTGCTATACGTAGACAAACGTCTGTAGAAGAATCACCAGTATCTGTAGAGACAAGTCAAACAACTCAACAGCCTGAATCACCAACGCAGGGTTCACAAGATCAGCCAACACCTGTAAAAACACGTGAGGCAGTTGCTGATACAAATGAAAATATACAGCAAAATATTATTCCAGCAGTGAATAATATGAACAATAGTATTAACTTGGTCACTCAAAATGTAATGGCTCAACAACAAAGAAAATCACCACCAGCTGGAACAGAGGGTCCTTCTATTCCTTCTTCAGCAAATCCATCAAGAAGAACTACAGATAATTTTATTGATGTTGGTTATGTGACATAAAAAAAAGAGCCCGCCGAAGCGAGCTCTTTTCCGAACAATCATTGCAATTATTCGTTCGCGAGTTTCTGGAAGAATTCCAGTGACTCATCATCATCATCGAATGTGCTATCCGATGTCGTGTCATCGACACTAGAGGTAGGTTCCTGGCTAGGTGGTGTCCAAGGTGTTTCAGTTTCTTGTTGAAGTTCTTCCTGAGCCGCAGGTTGAACATTCGGATTGTGACCAAGGACGCGAGCCAGACGTGCTTCAAGTTCACCGTACGACTTGAAGTTCTTCGGATCAACCAGTTCGGCCAATCCATATTGTGACTGCCAGACTTTCTCAAGTTGTTCATCATCATCGAACAGTGTTGAAGGTGAATCAAAGTCAG
>Ga0209953_1000416_pt1 | contig 15290 bp, 15 predicted proteins | sample SalPonred_H2O_MG_FD_185713 | JGI IMG/M metagenome (GOLD analysis project Ga0209953, IMG submission 185713) | Salt pond water microbial communities from South San Francisco under conditions of wetland restoration - Salt Pond MetaG... | ecosystem: Environmental > Aquatic > Non-marine Saline and... | reverse complement strand
TGATCAAATCCGTGCTCGCCGTTGGCGGATCCGACGGCATCTCGGCGGCGCTGTCGGATTGGGAGACCTACGCGTTGGTCGTCGTCGCGCTCAGTGCGATGGGCACCCAGCAGGTGGCCCTCGGGGCGGGACACCTATCCACGGCGATGTCCGCGATCATCGTGTCCACTCCGGTGGCGAGCACCGCCATCGCCATCACGATCTTCGATGAACGTTTCCTGGCCACCGGCTTCGCCTTGTTCGCGCTGTTCGCCAGTGTGGTGGTCTGCTTCATCGGGGTGTTCTCGCTGCCGCGGGAATCACTATCGCTCGGTGCACCGGAGGATGTGCCGACGGCGGAGCCGACCGAGGGGGATACCTCGGCGAAGGCAGTTGCGAAGACCCCGAAGGACGACTCCGGCTTCTCGCACGGGGTGCCTGGTCCCAATCCCGTCACGTTGCCGGTGATCGGGGCCGGTCATTGGGATTCGTGATCGGGCCCGCATGCGACCATGCGGGCGTGGATGAGCACGAGGACAAGAACCCGGCCGGTGAGCACTACGACTGGTATCAACGCGCGCTAACGCTGCTCTCGGAGGGCAACTCCGATGCGGCGGCGACGCTGTTGAAGCAGGTGCGGCGCAGTGAACCCAGTCCGGCGGTACTCGAGGCGCGGTCACGTCTCTCTGAGTGGTGGCTCTTCGCTCTTCGCACTCAGGTCAGTGATGTCATCATGCCGTCTTGAGTTCGGGTGGCATCACCTGGGCCTTCTCGGCCGGTGCTGGTGGTTCGTTGAGCAGGGCCATGGAGCGCTCAGAGAAGTAGCGTCGGTCAGACGCGGCCCATTCGTCGTGCTGCTCGATGAGAGCTGATCCGGCAAGGCGTAGCAGTGCTGCAGGGTTGGGGAACACGCCCACGACATCGGTGCGGCGCTTGATCTCCTTGTTCGTTCTCTCCAGGGGGTGGGTGGACCAGATCTGGCGCCAGTGGGGACTGCTGCACGATCAGGTGACATGTTCGGTTAGGCAGCCTGAGTGGCTGGTGTGGTCATTTGGTCTCGAATTGGATGGGGGTCAATCGGCCGAGGGCATCTTGCCTGCGGCGTCGGTGATAGGTGCGGTCGATCCAGGTGAGGATTGTTGGCGTCTCGCGTCGGCGCTCTTGGCGTGCTGGTGCTCAAGCCGGTCTGGTCGAAAGCCCCACGGAGTTGCTGGTGCAGTCCTTGCGCAAGTGCTGATGACGTGAGTCTCCACCGCACTGCCGCTTGTCACGCATCCAGGAGGAAGGGTCTGACTACGGCGGCTACCTCGTCAGGGTGTTCTTCCATGATCGGGATGTGTCCGTCGGCGATGACCACTTCGCTGACTGAGGCTGCGTTCGCTAGACCCGATCGCAGCCTGGGGATCTCGGGTAGAGCGAACGGGTCGGATGCGGCGCCGATCAGGAGAGTGGGAGCTGTGATGAGCCCGATCCGGTCTTCCATGATGTAACGAGCACAGGCGCGGTGGCCTTCCACAGGATCGACGCCGGGCGCGATGGCGTCGCGGATGAATCGCGTCAATATGTCCGGACGGCCCTCGGGGTAGAAGGGCGCCCGCATGGACCACAACAGTGTCAAGTGGGAGCCGTCCTCGGCCAGTTCGGCTTGGTCGACACCCGGGCCGTCGGCATGGTCGTGGCGGAACCGCGCATCGGTCCAGGGTGCACCTGACAGGCACAGATGGGAGATCCGCTCCGGTTGCCGCGCAGCAATCTCGATGGAAACTGCGCCGCCCGTGTGATGTCCGAGTACCGCGAATCGAGGTATCGACAATTCGTCCATGAGGGCCAGTGCGCCGTCGGCCATCAACTCGATCGAATGCTTGCCCTCGACCCCGGGGCTGAGTCCGAATCCCACCATGTCCATGGCAATCACTCGGAAGTCCTCGGCGAGGAGCGGGATGACGTCCGCGAACTCATCCATGGATCGAGGTGTTTGATGCAACAGGAGCACCGCCGGTCCCGATCCGGACTCGCAGTAGTGCAGTTGACCCAGTGAAGTATCCGCGTAGCCACGGTGCAATTTCGGCATCTGGGCCTCCGACAACTAGGTTTGCGCTCGCTGAGTTGTGCGAATCTAATCAGGAGGATAGAACCGATGCGAGCCATCGTGATGGATCAGCGGGGGGAGGCCCCGCACGTGCGATCGTTGCGAGATCCGATACGTCGCCCCGGATGCTCGCTGGTGCGAATCAATGCTGCCACAGTGAGTCACCTCGACGCCACGATCGCGTCGGGGAATTTCGCAGTGCAGCCGGATCTGCCGTACATCCCCGGGGTCGAGGGAGCGGGCTCGATTCTGGAGTCGGACACGTGGTCCGTTGGCGAGAAGGTCATGGTTCGTGGCGCGGGTGTGGGTGTAGTTCGCGACGGCACCTGGTGTGAGATCGCGGAAGTGCCGGACGAGGCGCTCTTGCCAGCGCCGGAAGGAATGTCGCCTGAATTGGCTGCGTGCTTCTTCGTGCCCGCCACGACGGCTTATGTGGCTGTGCACGACATCTGTCGTGTCCGTGAGGGTTCGCGCGTTGCGGTGACCGGTTCTGGCGGAGCGGTGGGATCCATCGCCGTGCAACTCGCTCTTCAGGCCGGTGCAAGTGTTGTTGCCGTCACCCGGACCCCCGGGTCGTGGGTCGATCCGCGATCGGATCGCCTGACGTTGGCCCAACCTGGTGAGGACTGGGTTGTGGAGGATGGACACGGAGTGGACCTGCTCATCGAGACGGTGGCTGGGCCCGGCTTCGCTACACATCTGGCGCAAGTAGCCCCCGGGGGAACCTGCGCACTCGTGGGATACGCGGCGTCGCCCGAGTTGTCGATCGAGGTCCCCAACCTGATCGTGGCGGACGTCGGTGTCATGCCCGTGAACATGTTGCGCCGTGAGGAGCGAGCTCGCGAGATCGCTGATGCGCTGGCACAGCAGTTGATCGCCGGAGATCTGGTGATGTCCGCCTCGTCCTACGATCCCTCGGACGTTGTCCTTGCCCAGGCGGATGTGGCTCGCGGGAGCGTGGGGGGTCGGGCGGTCCTAGTTTTCGGCGCGTAGCCGGTAGAGCCGTGTTCGGGTCACGGTTTCGCATACATCCTGCCGTCTATTCCGGTGACCGGAACGGGCCCGTCCGCATGCCGCCGCATCCGGCCTATACATGGGCACACGCCACCATGGCCCCGGGCTTGCACCGGACACCGTCGAGAGGACTGCCAATGAAGAGGAAGTACGCATGGGGGGCGAGCCTTGCCACTGTTGCCCTCGTCTTGTCCGCTTGCGGGGGATCGAGTGACTCGACCGAGACGGCTGCGGAAGAGACCGCAACCGAGGAAGCCGTCGTCGAGGAGACTGAAGCAGAGGAGACCCCAGCAGAGGAAGCACCCACAGAAGAAGAGGCCGCCGGAGGGCCAGCCACCATCGTCTTCGAATCCCGGGAAGCAGATATTCCCGTTGGATACGACGAGCCGCAGCCCGGTGAGTTGAACCTCGCCTACTTGAATCCGGTGGGCGGTAACGAATTCCTCGACACGCTGGGCCAATCGATGTCGGTTGCCGCCGAGGAACTCGGCGGATCAGTCACCGTGCTCGACGGCGAGGGCAGTGTCGACGAGCAGGTAAGTCAGCTCGATCAGTTGGCTGCCCAGGGTGTCGACGGAGTCTTCGTCTTCGCTCTGGATCCGAACGCCATGAAGCCCGCTCTGGCTAAGGCCAAGGAAGCGGGGATCGCGTTGATCTCGATCGATGAGAACTTCGTCGATGACGAGATCGGCGACTACGACAGCCAAATCCTGCAGCGCCGTGATGAGGCCGCCTTCCTCGGCGCCAATCAGATGGCGTCGCTGGTTCCCGAGGGCGCTTCGATCGGCACTATGGACTTCGCCATCGCGGTGCCATCCATCGTGTTCTCCATTGAGCAGGCCACGAAGTGGGCGACCGCCCTAGGTCTGGATGTGGTCGGCAACGCCTCGAACCAGACCGACGACATCGCCGGCGGTGAAGTGGCCGGCACCGAATTGTTAGCGAACTACCCGGATCTCGCCGGTGTCATCGCCTACAACGATCCTTCGGCCGTCGGCGCTAGCGCGGCTGCTCGGGCGCAGGCCATCGACGGGGTCGTCTTCGGTGGTCAAAACGGTGGATCCGACGGTCTCGAAGCTGTTCGAGGCGGTCGTATCAACTACACCATTCAGTTGGACGCACCCAGTATCGGGAAGTTCGCGGCTTGGGGTCTCTACAACATGGCTCAAGGCAACGAGGTACCCAAGACCGTGAAGGCCGGTGACCCCACTTTGGTGACGACGGAAAATGCCGCCGATGCGACATCGTGGGCGGACCAAATCGCCGAGATGGCGGCGGCTGGGTGACCTAGAGTCACCCTTACTTTAAACGACGAGCGGTGGGATCCGCTGGCATGAGAGGAAACAGCTCAATGAGCGCTCAAGCACCAGCGAATCCCACCGTTCCCTTTCTGCGCGCCGAACAACTGCGGAAGTCCTACGGAGGTGTACAAGCCCTGAAGGGTGTGGACTTCGAGTTGTACCCGGGGGAGGTGCACGGCCTGTGCGGCGAGAACGGATCGGGCAAGTCAACCTTGCTAAAGATCCTGTCCGCCCAGATCCAAACCGATGCTGGCGCGACTTTCGTCAATGAGGCACCCGTCTCTTTCAAGAGCCCCGTGGAAACCCTGTCCGCGGGAATAGCTACCGTCACCCAGGAGCGCACGCTGGTTCCGCAGTTGTCTGTGGCGGAAAACGTCATGCTGGGTCACACCAAGGCCCGCAAGCTCTGGGGAATCGACTGGCGCGGAACTCGCGATCGAGCCACGGAGATCCTTGCCAAGTTGAACGTGGTCGAGGACGTTAACACCCCGGTCTCAGAGCTACCTCCCGGTCAAGCGCAACTAGTCGAGATCGCTCGAGCTATCTCGGGCGACATGCGCGTACTCATCCTGGATGAGCCGACTAGTTCGTTGTCGACGAGCGAAGTCGAATCCCTGTTCAGCGCGGTTGGCCGTCTCCGTAAGCACGGAGTGGCGATCGTGTTCATCTCACATCGGATGGCCGAAGTCTTCGAGATCTGCGATCGCATCACCGTTTTGCGTGACGGTGAGCGCGTTTCCTCTGGACCGATCGGTGACTACACGCCTGACAAAGTCGTGGCAGACATGTTGGGTCGCGAACTCAGCGCCTTCCACGGCGATGACGAGCATGTGGAGTATTCGCAGGCGATTGCGGAATTCGAGGGCCTCGGCCTCGAACGCCGATTCGAAGACGTCTCCTTCTCCCTCGGGCAAGGTGAGGTCCTCGGTATCGCTGGGCTGGTGGGAGCCGGCCACTCCGAACTCGTGGAATCGGTATTCGGATTGCACCCGGACTACACCGGTGCGATCAAGGTGCATGGACAGTCCGTTGAACTTCGGGACCCGAGCCGCGCGATGCGTCAAAAGATCGCTTTCGTGCCCGGGGATCGCAAAGTGCAGGGACTAGTCCTGGACATGAGTGTTCTAGAGAACGCGATCATGGCCAGTACGTCGCTGCGGGGTCGTGCAAGGAACCCTCGTCCCTCCGATGCCGTGGATTTCGTCAAGAAGTGCATCGAGCAGTTTTCGATCGTCACTCATTCACTCGAGACGCCGGTGGTCCGATTAAGCGGCGGAAATCAACAAAAGGTCCTTCTGTCGAAATGGATCGGCACCGAACCTGAGATCCTGGTGCTCGATGAGCCCACGCGGGGTGTTGACGTGGGTGCGAAATCGGAGATCTACCGCATTCTCTTGGCTCAGCGAGAGAAGGGAATGAGCATCCTTGTGAGTTCGTCGGAGGTGCCGGAGCTCTTGACGCTGTGCGATCGCATTGTGGTCATGCACCGGGGTCGCGTCGCCGGCATCGTGAGTCGCGAACACGCCGACGAAGACGTCATCCTTCGGATGGCTATGGGACATGAATGAGATGAGGAGCAACGCGTGCGTGCATTGATACGGCAACGATTCTTCGTGGTTCTTGTTGTGCTCGTATTGATGATCATTTTCTTCTCGATTACCCAAGAGAAGTTCCTGTCAGGCCCGAACATCAGTGCGATCCTCACTTCATCGTCGATCTTGTGGATTGCGTCCATGGGTTTGACATTCGTGATGCTCTCAGGCGGTTTCGACCTTTCGATCGGATCGATGTTGGCGCTGACCGGCATCGGTATGGGCTGGTTCTTAAATGAGGCAGGTCTTCCGGTCGCATTGGCGATCATCGCAACGATCGCGCTCGGTGCGATTCTGGGTGGCCTGGTGAACGGGATACTCATCGGGAAACTCGGCCTTTCCTTTCTCGTGGTGACCCTCGGTTCGCTAATCCTGTTCCGTGGGTTGACTAACTTCTGGTCGCAAAGCAAGACGACCCAGGTCATCTCACCGTTCCTGGATGCGCTGGCCTACGGGAGCACCTTCGGAGTTCCGAATCCCGTCTGGGTCATGTTGGCAACCTATCTTGTGATGCTCTACGTCCAGAAGTACACGTTCTTCGGTCGTGACATCTACGCGGTGGGCGGAAATATGGAGGCCGCGCGCTTGTCGGGGATACGTACGTCGCGGACCCTCATAGCCGTGTACGCGATTTCTGGCGGTTTGGCTGCACTTGCGGCAGTCATGCAGGATGCGCGCATCGGGGCGGCAAGCCCTCAGGTGGGTGAGAACCTTGTGTTCAGTGCAGCTGCGGCTGTGCTGCTCGGCGGCACTGCCTTCAGCGGCGGCGTAGGCGGAGTCAGTGGAACTGTTGTCGGTGTGCTCTTTCTCGGGGTTCTGCAAAATGGACTGTCGGTCGCAGGCGTGGAGAGCTACTGGCAGCAGATCATCACCGGGCTGATCCTGATCGGTGCGATCACCTTGGATTACGCGCAGCGTAAAGGTATTCGTTTTCGACGGCCCGCGGCAATCTCGTGAGCGAGGACCGCCGGATTCAAGGACTGCGCTCGTATGCGTCGCAGTTCGGTTCCGAACCTGCCGAGGTCGAGGAATATTTCGTATTGACGTTCGGTGCACGCTTCGCAGAGGAGGCATTCCAGGCGACGGGAGGGGCGGCCTGGCACGAGGGGTCCTTGGATCTGAAGTACCGGGGTCTGATCGTTATCGGCATACTGGCGTCCCTGGGCGGAGCCGAGGCCCGGTTGCGCGGACATGTCACGTGGGCGCTGGCGAACGGCGCCACGTCCGAGGAGATCGAAACCGCCGTATTGCTGGTGGCGAATTACGCGGGGTTCGCACGGGCTTCTATCGCGCAGGAGGTAGTGCGGGATGCACTGGCGGCCGATCCAAAGGACCAGTGAAGTCGATGACTCACGTCACGCTCGACGACGGTACGCGCATCCGATGCACCGTGGCTGGAAAGGGACCCGATGTGTTGCTGGTCCACGGGTGGAAGCAGTCGCACCGGCTATTCGATCAGGCAATCCACCGACTTTCGGCCAACTATCGGGTCATCGCGTTCGATCAGCGCGGTGCGGGGGAGTCGGACAAGCCGGAGTGCTCGTACGATTTCGATCTGCTCGGAGCCGATCTGCGTGAAGTGATGGACATTCACCAGGTCACTGACGCGACCGTGGTGGGCTGGTCGATGGGATGCACCGTCGTGCTATCGAGTATGCAGCAACCATCGCCCCGGGTCGGCCGCGTCATGATCATGAACGGTCCGCTGCGCCTGACTCGCACAACCGACTTCCCCCATGCCCTCCACGACGAAGAGTTACGCGCTTACGTCGAGGGGATGGAGAACTCTTGGCCGACCGACCAGCGCTCATTCCTGCGCGACTCGCTGCTACCAGCCAACGTTGAGGTATTGCCGTTGCTGGAATACGTGGCCTGGCAGACGCCGTTGCACATCGCACTGCGCCTGGTGCGAAACCAGGCGCTCATCGACCATCGCAGCACCATTCGAGAGTTGGCGGTTCCGGTACTTGCTGCATACAGCGAGCATGATCCCTACTGGCCGGTAGATGTAGGCAGGTGGATCGTAGCCAACGCCGCGTGGGGAGAACTGCACACTTTCGCCGCGTCGGCGCACTGTGCGCCACTGGAAGAACCTGAAACATTCGTTCGCGCTGTCAGCGACTTCACCGCCGGGAGGTCCGATGTATGACACCACTGACGTGACGGACCTCTCGGTTCGCGCGCTCTTGGCTGAACTAAAGGCTGGGTCCACGAGTTCAGTGGAGATCTGCCGCGCATTCTTGGACCGCATCGCCCAGGCCGACGCGGTCAATGCGGTCGTATTCATTGATCCGGAGCGAGTGCTGCAGGAAGCCGCCGCCGCGGATCAAGCGCGTGCGCAAGGGGACGAGGCTCCGCTGCTGGGCATACCGTTCAGCGTCAAGGATTCGTTAGCCGTTGCCAACTGGCCCTGGCGCTCGGGGTCCTATGCCCGCGAGCACGTCATCGCCGAGCGTGATGCCACCGTCGTCGCTCGATTGCGCGACAGAGGGGCGATTCCGCTATGCAAAACGGCAACACCGGAATACACCTGGTCGGCGCAGACGGATAGTGAGTTGCACGGGCGCACCCGCAATCCCTACGACCTCGATCGCTCAGCAGGGGGATCATCTGGTGGTGAGGCGGCTTTGCACGCGATGCATGGTGCCCCCTTCGGTTTGGGCACGGACGGTTTCACATCGATCCGGGTGCCCGCGCACTTCTGCGGGTCCTCAGGGCTGCGCCCCACCGCGGGTGTCGTCTCCGAAGCAGGTACGTGGCCGGCCACGAAACAGACCGGGATGGGCGACATCTCCACCACCGGTCCCATGGGTCGCTATGCCGAGGATCTCGATCTGCTGCTCTCGATCATCGCCGGCCCGGACGTAGGGGATCCTTTCGTCCATCCCCTAGCTCCAGCCGGTGCGCCGGTGGACTTGCGACAGGTGAAGGTGGGAGTACTGCCCTCCATGCCGGGGTGCACCCAGGGGACCACTGCGGCGATCGGCGCCGCTGCCGAGGTCCTCGCGGCGGGCGGGGCAACCGTGGTGGATCTCGAGCCCTGGAGCATCGAGGAGGCTGTCGAACTTGCCTTTGCATTGATGGCACCCGACGGCGGCGCGCGGGCGCGGCGAAACCTGGACGCAGCGGGCGGGCGGCATACCGAGGAATTCGCCGACCTCCTTCGCGCGCTGGAACAGGGGCGGATGGATATCGATGAGTACTTGCAAACTCTGGACAAACTGGCCGTGTATCGCAGCGGAATCCGACGATCAGTGGCCGCGGTTGATGTGGCGCTGGTTCCGGTGGCGGCAGGTCCGGCTCCACTACACGATCGGTTACCGGGAGACGACCAGGCCGAGTACAACGTTGACGCTTTTGCGCAGGGATTTGCCATCGCCCTCGCCGGTTTGCCGTCGGCGGTGATACCGGTCGTGATGGAGGGTCCGGTGCCGGTGGGGGTTCAGATGGTGGGCAGCGCCCATCAGGATTTCCGTATCGTAGAGCTCGCCTCCGCCGTCCAGAGGGCCAGACATGAAGCGATCCCACCACCAACCGCGTGGATGAGTTGACCAAGGGAGGAAGCCCATGTCCGAAGAACAGCCACCGGCCCCAGTCGTGCGCGCCGAATCGATCACCGATGTGGCGGCCGATCTGTACGTGATCCCCGATCAGGGGGTCCCATTGGTCCCCAATATTGGCGTCGTTGCCGGGCGCGACGCAGTCCTGGTGATCGATACAGGGATGGGACCGCGCAATGCCGGCAACGTCCTGGCCGAAGTGGATCGCATCGCGGGAGGTCGCAAGATCTATCTCACCACCACGCACTTCCACCCGGAACACAGTTACGGCGCTGCGGTACTGGCCGAACAGTCGACCTTCGTCATGAACCGTGCCCAGTTGGAGGACATGAAGACCAAGGGCCCGGGCTACCTGGAGTTCTTCCGTACCTTCGGCGAGAGTGTGGCAACGGAACTGGAGGGGGTGGAGTTCGTCGATCCGGCGGTGGTTTACGACACCGAGTACTCCCTGGATCTGGGCGGAAGGATAGTCAACATTCACGCAACGGGACGAGCCCACACCAAGGGCGATCAGGTAATCAGGGTGCCAGACGTAGGAGCGGTTTTCTGCGGGGATCTAGTCGAGGAATCGCAGTTCTCGATCTTCCCGTGGTTCCCACCCGAAGATGCTGACGTGTCGGGGATTCGCTGGATCCGTGTCATGGAGAGCCTGCTCGCCGCGGGCGACACGCTCGTCGTACCCGGACACGGTCGGGTCTCGGATGCCTCGCTGCTGGAAGAGGTGCACGGCTACCTGACTTTCCTCAAACAGGAAGTTTGGTCCCGTCACGGTTCGGGAATGTCCGAGGACGAGATCGTCGCAGAGGTCTATCCGCTTGCCCGATCGCGGAACCCGCAGTGGGTGGGTGAGGAGTGGATCGACAAGGGGGTGCGCTGTCTGTGTTCCGAGGCCCCCGGCACCCCCGGGCATGCGGCAGCTGACGAGGGATAGCGAACATGCGCATTTGGTGGCAGAGCTTTGTCGACGAGGAGTCCGGTGGCACATACCTCGGCCATTTGCGCGACTATCTGGCGCAGCAGGCTGGCACCGGTGTTCACGTCGATGTGGAGGGCATGACCCCGCCGGCGCGCGGTTGGTCCCGGCTGAGCGAGATGCGCGGTGCTGTTGCCACCGTCCAGGCTGCATTGTCCGCGCAGGATCAAGGTTACGACGCCTTCGTCATCGGTCACTTCCAAGAACCCGGGCTGTACGAGACGCGCGCGAGTGTCGACATCCCAGTGGTGGGGCTTGGGGAAGCAGTGCTGTTGTGGAGCGTGCACTTGGGGCGCCGATTCGGTTTGGTCACAGTTGATTCGGTTTTCGAGACCATCCATCACGAGCAAGTTGAGGCGCGAGGGCTCGCGTCCAGGCTTGCGGGCGTGCGGGCGCTGGATGCGACCTTGGTCGAATTCGAGCGAGCCTTCGAACCAGCCGGCTATGCCCTCCTGCGATCACGATTCGAGGTCGCGGCGCGCGAACTAGTGGCGGCAGGCGCCGATGTACTGATCCCCGCCGGTGGATTGTTCGGTATGGCAAGCGCTCACGAAGTTGGCTTCCGTGTGGAGGACGTGCCTGTCGTCCCGAGCGTGCTGATCACCCTGGAATGGGCGCAGATGACGGCTCGGATCACCAGCAACACGGGGGTTCGGCCGAGTGGACGCTCCAGCTTCCGCCCGGCCCCGCCCCAAGCGATAGCGGACTTCCGCGCGATGTTCTTCTAGAGGCGTCCAGCGGGTGTGAGGACTTGGTTCGGTCCCACGATTACCCGTGCTCCGACCTCGGGGTCCGATCCAGTTCCGATCACCCAGCCGCCGGAATCCAATTCGACGAGGGCCAATACTTGCGCCGGTTCGAACGTCGATCCCAGTGCCCGGTGCACGCGGGTAACGGCCCGCACAATTCCAACAGCCTGCTGGTTTTCCAGCCATGCTGTTCCGTCGCAGTTAGGGCAGACCTCGCGTATCGGTAGTCCGGCCCAGCCGCACGATGCACATACCCGGTTCATGCGCGCTCCAGCAATGCGGCGTTGGCGCACGAGCCGTACCGGTAGGTGACCATGCCGTAACCGGTGACCAGGCCGCGTTGTGCACCCCTGGTGGCCGTGGGTCCCCGATCGCGCAAGGCATCGTGCACCTCGATCACGCCCTGCATGCCTGCACCAGCACCGATTTGCCCCGCGGATAGCTGACCACCGGACGTGTTCACAGCCGGGAGTCCACTGTCTAGGAGACGCCTCAGCGACCCGGCAACGTCAGATCGTTCGAGTACCCCGCAGTCGATCAGTTGCGCGACCACCATCGCTGGATAGTCGTCGTAGACCGAGATCACATCGGTATCCGCGACGGAGTGTCCCGTATCGCGCCACAATCGATCGACCGCCGCGACCAGCCCGGTGACCAGGCCCGTGGAATTTTGTCGATCGACATTGTCTTGCGCTTGGACTCCTGCCAGACGAATCGGCCCGGGTTGGCTCGAGACCACGACCGCCACAGCTCCGGACGCCACCGGCACGCAGTCGTACCGGCCCAAGGGGTCGGCGATCATCGGGGAGGACAGGTACGTGTCCATGTCCAAGGGGGAGCGGTGCGCTGCATGGGGATTTTCCGCCGCCCAGTTGCGTTGCGCGATGACGAGTCGGCCGTAGTCTTCACGATCCAATTCGTATTCATGCATCTGGAGTTGCGTAATCATCGCGAAGTAGGCGTTGGGAGTGGCTGCTTGCATGTTGGGAAAGTCCCGTGCGGCCGAGGAGTTGTAGTGCCGCACCAGGCGAGAGAAGTCATCCTCGTTGAAGTGGTCTCCGGCTACCAGCAAGATCGTGGAGGCGTCACCTACTGCCAGTGCTGCGCGTGCATGGGCGAGCATGTCAATGCCGGAAGCGCCGCCGAGCGCGGAGTCCATCAGCCACCGTGGTTGGATATTCCAGCGAACGGCGTAGTCGATCGAATGATCTGGTGCCGAAGTGAAGGACGCGACCCCGAGGCCGTCCACATCGCCGATATCGAGCCCGGCGTCCGCCAATGCGCCCTGCGCCGCTGCCCATAGCAATTGCGACGTACTAGACTCCGAGCGGTGCGCAGGGACGAAGGAAGTTTGGCCGGCACCCAGGATGTACGTGTCAGGAGCGTGAAGCAGCTCGACGCTCATCGTTCGCATCCCACGTCCTGACACTTACCCCACGCTCGCGTAGCTCCAGTTTTCGAACTTTACCATTGTCCGTCAGCGGAAGGTCGTCGACGAATTCGATGAAACGTGGGCGCGCAAATGCAGGCAAGGTCGTTGCACAATGATCACGGAGCTGCTCGGGATCGACCTGCGCCCCGGCGGCAGGGATAACGAAAGCCATCACCTCATCCTCCCCGAGTTCGGAAGGCACTGGCACTACGGCTGAGCGCGCCACCTGTGGATAATCATCTAGAACGCGTTCCACCTCCCACGCCGAGATGTTCTCCCCGCGACGTCGGATAACGTCCTTGATCCGATCTAGGAATCGGAACCAGCCGCCTTCGCACACGACCCGATCACCGGTGTGGAACCACTGGTTCCGATTAGCTTCTATTGTGACGTCGGGCAGTTGCCAGTACCCGGTCGCGAATGCGTAGGGGATGTTCGAGCGGAGGAGCAACTCTCCCGGAACACCGTCGGGAACCGGCACGTCGAACTCATCCACCACGCAAGCCTGGTAACCGGGCAGTACTTGGCCCATGTATCCGACACGACGCGTACCCAGGGGCGTACCAATAACCGCGTTGGTCTCGGTCATTCCGTGCCCTTCCACAAGAGTCGCCCCGAATCGTTCCTCGAAAGTGTGCAGCGCCGCTACCGGGGTACCGGGCGCGAGGATTCTGGTTAGGCGATGACTGCGCTCCTGTTCGTGCGTGGGGGTGTTCAGCAGCATGCCCACCATGGCGCCGAGCAGGTAGGTGACGGTTGCTTCGGATTGTGCGATGCGGTCCCAGAAACGCGAAGACGAGAATCTCGGGCCGATGTGGAGCCTGGCCCCACTCACGAGGCACTGGAAAGCCGCGTTCAACGCGTTGGTGTGAAAAAGGGGCAGGCAGGTGTAGGCGGTATCTCGAGCACTGATGTCGAGCATCGCGGCGACAGACTCACCCCAAGCAAGGAACTGTGCCTGCGGGCACGCCACGCCCTTCGATATGCCCGTTGTCCCCGAGGTGAGGAGGATCGCGAGCGGGGTCTGCGGACGTACGTCACCCTTCGGAGCCCTTGATTCCCCATCCCACCAGCAGGTGTTCTCAGAGTCGGTGCCCGTTCCTGTCCGGGTGGGCAATTCCTCCCACTGCGCGGGCGGTTCATGCTGAGGCTCGACGTGGTCTCGTTCGTAGAAAACGCATGTAGGAGCGATGTAATCGAGGAAGTACTCGAGTTGGGAGGGAGGCGTGGCTGGATTCACCGGAACTAGGACGGCGCCGATCCAGGATGCTGCGACCAGTAGCTCCAAGGTCTCGAGGCGATTCTCGGCAATGACCATAATGCGGTCGCCGGCGACGATTCCCCTTTGGCTGAGTGACATCGCTCCCGAGGCTGCAACCTGGGGAAGGTCGGCGAATGTGTGCGCGCGCGTGCCGTCGCTCCAGGCGACTCGATCGCCAAAGGCTTCAGCGGCGCTCACCAGCAGATCGGGAACGGTGCGCTGGGCAGCGGTGAGTCTGAGTCGAGCCCCCTCCATGTGCCCCTCTTCCACCGGATCCCTTCCCGAGCCTACGCAGAGGCATGTAACTCCACTTGGCGTGCGAGAATGCGAGTTCTGTTTCACTCACCGGTCCAGTCCGATGGCCGGACCGTTCGGCTCGGGACACGCTTCATCGTAACGCTCGTCAGGAGGGGAGGGCGCATGGTCGGAACGATCGGGCAGTTTGAGGGTTCCCTAGACGCCAACAGCGTCTTGGGCAAAGCGCGCCGGATCCTCTCGGCCTTCGCCATCGATGACGATGCCTTGTCCCTCACCGAGATGGCCCACAAGTCCGGTGTGCCCAAGACTTCGACGTACCGGGTGGCCCAGGCTCTGGTCGAGTGGGGAGTGCTCGAACGGGTCGGCTCTGATTATCGGTTGGGGATCAAGTTGTTCGAGCTAGGGGCGCGTGTCCCCCGGATCCGAATCCTGCGGGAGACGGTTCACCCGTACGTCAGCCGTTTGCAGGTCTCCACGAACGAGACCGTGCACCTAGCCGTCCTGGACGGGCTCGATAGCTTTTTCCTCGAGAAGGAAACCGGCTTCACGCAAGATCCGCGCCCCACCCGAACAGCGGGCCGGGCTTACTTGCACTGTTCGGCGACCGGCAAGGTGCTGCTGGCGTTCAATTCCCCGGAGGTACTCGACGCAGTCGTGGGGCGCGGCCTCGTGCGCCGGACGCCTAGGACGATAACCAATCCAAGAATCCTGAGGGAGAAGATCGCTGAGGTTCGCGAGCGCGGCTACGCAGTCGAGCAGGAGGAACTGACCACGGGGTACGTGGCAGTCGCGGTTCCGATCGTCGGTGATGAGCGCATTGGAGTCGGGGCGATCTCTATTTGCGCGCCCACTTTCCGCGCTGACGTTCCTCGATACCTGCAATCGCTGCAGGTGGTCAGGCAGCAAGTGGAGGCCCAGTACGCACGTGCGCAGGCGACTCTCGCTTTGGCGTGATGACCACACCGTCGATTCCATGTCGCATGCGACCATGCGGGCGTGGATGAGCACGAGGACAAGAACCCGGCCGGTGAGCCCTACGACTGGTACCAACGCGCGCTAACGCTGCTCTCGGAGGGCAATTG
>Ga0209953_1000415_pt1 | contig 15340 bp, 13 predicted proteins | sample SalPonred_H2O_MG_FD_185713 | JGI IMG/M metagenome (GOLD analysis project Ga0209953, IMG submission 185713) | Salt pond water microbial communities from South San Francisco under conditions of wetland restoration - Salt Pond MetaG... | ecosystem: Environmental > Aquatic > Non-marine Saline and... | reverse complement strand
TTTTCTATTCTTTAAGGGGTTGTTTTCAATCATATATGTTTATATTTTTTGATGTTCTTTCAAAAGTTTATATTCTTTATCTACCTTTGATTGTAAATCTATCAAAATTTGTATATCATCTCCCGCCACTTGAATATTTGAGAGTAAAGCTTTTAAATTCACCAAATCAGCTTCTGTGAATGGGTGAACGTACGCTTTACCCTCAATAATCTTTATTCCATTTTTAACGTTGAATGCCATCTTTATGAGTAAATGTAAATATCCCCATTTGATGTATCAACGTGCATCATACCTCTACGAGAAGCTTCATCTGCTCCAAAGTCCTCTGGATTTGCTCCTGGAGCTGCTGCCGATTGAGATACTGATACTAAGTATTGTGATGGAGTAACTGATGTTGCTGTCTCACTCACAGAACCTGATGGAGTAAGTGCCCAACGGTTTGTTTCACCATCAAAGTAGAATGCTGTTCCAAGTCCTACATCATTTGTATTAACAACAATACCACCATCTCCTGATGTTGAACCACTAGCTAATAGAATAAATCTATCTTCTACTGTTGTATTTGTAGAGTTAATAGCGGTTACTGTACCTTGAACATCTAAGTTACCTGCAACTGTCAAATCATTTGTTACTGTCAATCCATCAAATGTCGGAGAATCACTTGTTTGTAATCCTAAATCGATTTGTGTATCAACACCATTGAATGTTGCAGTAAATGTACCCTGTGAGTCAAGAGAAACGGAAGAACCACTGATGACGCCGTCAGCGTTCAGTTTGTTTTTGACTTCAGCATCAAAGTTAGTTACAGATGCTGCATCTACTTGTGCTGATGCGGAGAATAGTGTCTTACCTTCAAGTGTATCAAGACGACCATCGTTTACTACAATATCTGCTGCTAGTGAAGCACTTGCAGAAGATAAATCAGATTCTACCGAATCAATATCCGTTGCAATAGATGCACTTACTGCATCAAATGCACCACTTACTTCCGATGCGATTTGTGCGGAAGAAGAAACAACACCTTCACCTGCGGTAATGGTTACTTCGTTATCGTTTACAGAAGTAATGATACCATTAGCACCTGTAAATGTTAATACATCATTTAGTAAGTCAACTTCATCTGTACCAGAATCACCAGCCATTGAAAGATTAGTTGCAAGACCTGTTAGTCCCGAACCATCACCAACGAATGAACCAGTGAAAGAACCTGTAAGTTGCGTTCCTGCTACGGTCGAAGAGTTACTAATGTTCAACGCCGTTAAGTCACTCGTAAGTGAAAGTTGATTCAGTTCGGCGTCACTCCCTGAAACAACTATCTTTTTCCAATCTGCCATGATTATTTGTCCTTTTGTTTTGTTAAGTTATTGAAAAATTTGATTATATAAAAATAAATATTTATGTGTTGTGTTTATTTTTGTTAAACTGCTAAATAAAGTTCATTTGATGATGAATAAAACAGTGCTCCTGATTCTGCGCTTGGTGTATCACTTTTAGTTTGTAGTTTTACTACACCATCATCCACACCAAACATTCTATTACCATCATTGTCTGTAAAACTAAAACTATTAGTAGTGGATTTGAAACTAAATAATGATGCTGTTGCTTCAAGTAATGTTGATCCTGTATCATATGTGAATGGTGTATTTTGTAGTTCGTTAAATTCAACATCGATGGCAGCACCAGTAGAAACAACTTCATCATTTTCATTAGTAAATGATAACTTACTACCTGAAACAGATATATTGACAATATCACTACCACTAGCAACTGAAATTTGTGATGCTTCAACTGCTTTTAAGTTGTTATTTGTATCAGTAATTCGTAAATCACCTACACTATTAAGTGATAATTTAGTATTATCTAAGAATACAGATGAACCACTTAAGTAAATATCTTTGTATCGTTTGGTTGGAGAACCAATATCAAATGCTTCATTGTCCGATGGAATAAGTGAACCACTTAATGTTGCTTGAACTTCGATACTATCGGTTGCGATACTATCACCCAAGTAAATGTTTCCACCAATAGAAATATCACCTGATAAGTTTGCTGCTGATGCTGTTAATACTCCTGTTCCAAGATTTACATTTTGGTTTAGTAAATTCTCAACTGTCTGTGTAGATGATGATACAACACCATCTGGTAATGCAGCAGTGCTAATATTTGTTAAACCAGAACCATCACCAATAAAAGCGTTTGCTGTAACTGTTCCATCAACATTTGCTGAACCGACAGTTATAGATGAACCCGTGAGTGGAAATAAATTATCACCACCATCACCATCAAAGATGATTGCTTCACCATTTTCATCTACCATTACATCACCATGAAAGACGTTTCTTGCATTTTCATCAAGAACTAAATCTTCCAAAAGTGTTGGTATTAATACTCGTGCACGTTCTTTAATAATTCCATCAACATCAAACGAACCTGTTACCTTTAAATCAGTATTTGCTGAATAATAGGAACCTGTAAGTGTGAATGGACTATCGGCACCAAGTCCAGTTAATTGAGAACCATCACCAATGAATGATCCCGAAAACTGACTTGCAGATACGGTTGTAGAAAAATTAGCGGATGAACCACTTAACGTAAGTTTTTCTTCACCACCCGCATAGATGGATACTACACTTTGAGAAACCTCATTGATATCATTTGGGTGTATTCCTTTGTATCTCATCTTTTATCCGTTTATACGATTTCTAATACTGATGTAATAACATCTACGGAAGTTGCTGCTGATGAAGTTACTGATAAAAAGTCCTCACTTTCAAGTGCAACTTTTTGGTCTCCACCAATCAGTGCTACACTACCACCAGCTGGAATTAATACATCTTTAGTCATAAAAACTTCTGTTCCAAGTGATACGTCGTGGACTTTTACATCAACATAAATATTTTCAGAAACAACATTGGATAGGTTTAATCCAATCACAGTTACTTGTGATGATGAAGGTGCAGTATAAACACCAACACCTGTTGTTCCAATACTTCCTGTGATACTATTTTTAAATGTGTTTGCCATAATTTATTATCCTAATGCAACTGCCATTGCAAATGTGTTTTCGTATAAATCAACTCCTTCGGAATTAAATGAACCTGATAGTACAGTTAGTTCAGCAGTTTCATCAATAGTTTGATTATCACCGACTGAAATAGATGCATCAACAGTTACGGAGTTAAGTTCTGCATCAGATCCTGATACTATAAGTTTTTTCCATCGTGCCATATATTAATAAGTATGAGATAAGGGGTTAAATTTTTGTTAGGTTTTCGAAAAAATTTACATTTTTTTAAGTTCTTTTATATCTCCGATATGATAATCATCTGAAATGGGTTTTGGTGTTGGTTTCACATCAATAGTATGTGGTATCCAATTCAACCCCTTTCTGATAAACTCAATATCATATATGTCTTTATAAGTATCATAATGTTTATCCTCATCATGAAGATTCATTAAATCAATTGCACCAATTTGATGAGCTTTTACTAGTGAGTATAAACCCATTTCCATCATTTCTTTCACTTCTGATTCTGTATAAAGATTTTCTTCTGATTTTTTTGTAGCCATTTTACTTTTTGTTTTAAGTTATAACTTATTTTTTATTTTTACAATTTCCATGATTTTATCCAAGTGCAATAGCGTATGCTAATGCAGTATCAATTATTTCTACACCATCTTGTGTATGAATACCTTCTACTGTACTTGCTGTTACTGCTCCATTGACTTGAAGTGAACCTGTAAATTCATGGATATCATCGGAAGTGTCCCCAAATTTCGTTGAACCACTATCAAATATAATAGATGATGAAACATATTCTGTATAAAATTCTTCTGCGGTAATTCTTCCACCTACCACTAAATCACCAGTTACGGTAGTATTGTTTTTTACAAATAAGTTACTACCACTAATAGTTCCGATCACATCAAGTGAAGAAGATGGAGATATATTATTTACACCAACTCTATTTGTTGCTGCTTTTGTAATAAGTAAACCACTATCAACATTAACTCCACCAACATTTATGTTAGCAGATGTTGTATTTCCTTCATTTGTAATATCTTGTAATGTATGGGAGTGGTCGTCAAGTGTATCTAATGCAAGTTGAACATTTGTATCATCACCTGATAAAATTCCGTTGAAATTATCAGTATTTACGATTGTATCTCCTGCTGCATCACTTGGAATAACAGAAACAGGAACGGGAAACAGTGTTGTAACTGGTGTATTTCCACCAAACTGAAAATTAAATGATGGATCTTGACCTGTACCATCAATTAAATTACTGTAATACTTAAGAACTACTCTATCATTGAGTGAATACGAAACTGGTGTAATTACCGCAGTAGCACTAAACTGTTCAAAAGAGGTTTCATTAACAGGTGTTGTATTATTTGATGTACCTATTAACTCTTCTAAACTACCGCTTCGTTTATATACTTCAAAATAAAAATCTGCCGATGTGCCTGAACTCCCTCCACTTCTTCGTACATTCCCAAATGTTGTGATTGATATTGTACCAGGATTACCTGATATAATATTATCGTCCGACATTAATTGTGCAATAAACTGATTACTTCCACTTATTGTACCTGTCGGAATATTTACTGCTGTATCGGGATAATCAGCATCATCTTGGTCAGTAACTAATCTAAAATATGAGTTATCAACAGATGAAGTTGCATTTGTGGAGTAAAAGTAAATGTTTGATGATAATGCTTCAACAGATGCTTTATTATTATCAAGTTCTCGTAATGCTCCTGCTACATTTGTAGATTCTAAGTTTGAACCACTATTATAAAATGGAGTATCTGATGCGTTTTGGTGAACGTGCGGATTAACAAAAATAGAACCAGATGTGGATGCATCAGTTACAAATCCAATAAAAATACTTTGTGATGGGGCAAATGGTTGTAGAGTAGTTAATGAACCTGTAATAGTTCCGTCTGCATATAATAAGTCAGCTTCTTGAAATGCTGATGTATCCACATCACGAACATATCCAAATGATGTTACATATCCATTTGAGTTATCAGGAATATCTTCTGTTGCCAATCCCAATACAGTTTCATGATCTACACTATTATCTGCAACAAATTTATCAATTAATAACTTGTTTTCACTTACACCTGTTTTATAAACCACACTACCATTTTCAATCAACTGTCCTGATTGATTTCGGACGTAATAGTGTTGTTCTTGTCCTATTTGTAGTGTTACATCTCCATCAGTTAATCCAAGATTTAATGTCCCATCATTTGAATTCCACCCAAGTTGTCCTTCACTTAATTCTACGGAATCAGTTGTATCAAAATTAATTTGTTGGACGTTGTTAATAGAACCACTTAAATTAAATGATCCTGTAATAGTCATACTACCACTTATAAAAATAGAACCTGTGGTAGTGGAATCTGTTGTGACTATTGATTGAATGGATTCTGTCCCATCATCCTTTTTCAGGTATGCTTTACCATCAGCCGTATTGATTGCTAATTCCCCTAACTCTATGCTACCCGTGGATGGGATTTTACCTTCAACAGCAGAACGTCTTAACTTAACTATTTGGGACATATATGGTCTCTATTATATAAGAATAGTAGTATCAATATAATATTGATACATATAAATATAAAGTATAGTTGTAAAAGAGAGAGGTGTTTTTAAAAAGTTCCACCATCAATTGTAGTAGAAAACACTAAGCTTCCATCAGATGCTTTATATCCAAGGATTCCATCTAATACATCGGTAGTTTCTGTGGTAGAAACAAAACCAACTTGATTGGATGAATCACGGAACATAATACCAGATGAATTTGAGCCTGCATCACTTCCACCAGAATTTGTCAAAGTAACAATACCTTTAACAGATGTATTACCTGATGTTGCTGCTACTGTGAGTGCATCAGTATCATATGCTAATAATGTTCCACTATCTGAAAGTAGTGAGTCACCAATTGCTGCATCGCCTGTCGATTTTGGAATGAAGTTATCTGTTAGTGATACTTCAGAACCAAATGAACCATAGGTTGTAGATATTACTTTACCAGTTTGTTGAGATGATGATTGGATTAACCAATAATCATTTAACGAATCCCATTGTAATGATGCAGAAACTCCAACAGAACCTGAATCAATGACCTCAAATCCTGCATATCTTTCAAATGGAGAATATGCGTTTAATCTTATTAAGTTATCATCAAGTTCAACGGTAGATGATGATACGATAAGTTCAGTAGCTTCACCTAACATTGTTAGTGAACCACTTAAGAATAAATCACCATCAAATACTGTGTTACCTGTTACATTAAGAGTTCCACCAATATCAGTATTACCGGTGGTAGCATCTACTGTAAAGTTTCCTGCTCCAATATTAAATGTGGTTCCGTTGAATTGAAGGTTACTATCATCTTCAAGTTCACCATTCACACCTGCAAATACAATTCGATTGTCTGTTAAATCTTCAACTGCAAGTGATGCGATACTACCTTGTCCATCAATTTCTAAATCTCCACTTGATGTGATATCAGCATCTACATTTAAAACAGTTCCTGTGAATGTAAGCCTTGAATCATCTTCGAGTTCACCATCAGTTCCAGCAACAACAAGACGATTATTTGTAAGGTCTTCAACTTTTAGTGAAGAAACATTTGCTTGTCCATCAATATCAAGTGTTCCACTACCACTGATATTTCCTGTGGTAGTTAGTGTTGTTCCATCAAATGTAAGGTTTACAGAATCTTCAAGCTCTCCACCCGTTCCTGCTAATACAACTCTACCATCAGTTAAATCTTCAACTGCAACTGATGCTAGTGTTGATTGACCATTAACATCAAGTGTATCATTTAATACCGTAGATTGTGATACTTCCAATGAACCTGAAATAACAACACTTCCACTAAAGTTAGGAGTTGCGATTTCAAGATTTTCTACATATAAGTTACTCCATTTTTTTGTTGGAGAACCTAAGTTAAACACAGCCGATTCAGACGGGATAAGTGATGAACTTATTACACCATTAAAATCAATCGTATCAATCGATGCATCACCGATAGTAATATTACCACCAAGTGTGATATTTCCATCTATGTTTGCATCACCTGAAAGTTGTAAACTTGAACCAGTAATATCACCTAAAACTTCAACGGAACCAGATAGTGTATCAATTTGTACATTACTGATTGTGTTGTCTTCGATATTACCTGTTAAATCAAGTTCAGTATTTCCTGTACTATCATTATTGAGGATATAAAGTGATTTATTACCAGTTGAATAAAATGGTGTACCATCTAATGTTGTTCCATATGTAAGATTTGCAATCGTAGGTGCATTTGTTCCTGAATAGATTTTTGATACACTACGAAATGCTCCTGCTGAACCATTGTCAGATGGGTTAGGAGAACCAATAAATACAAATGGACCTGATAAATCAGATATCGAACCTGATGCAACAATGACTTCCGCGTTATTTGCTGTTGCGTTTTTTAGGTTGCCTATCGGGCCACGACGGTTCTTAATTACTTGTGCCAAGTTAGTATCCTCAATTTATTATAAATATAAATATATACGTTAGAAAAATCCACCTAAATCCATTACATTATCATCATCTCTATTACCCAATGTTCCCAGTCCTTCAATATTTAAGTCACCATCGAGTGTAATACTTCCTGAAACTTTTAGTGAACCAGTCACTTCTGTATTTGTTTTTAGTTGAGTGTTTTGATTTACTACAAGTGTTTGTAGTTCAAGATCATCAAGATCTACTTGGTCAATCGAAATATTACTTACATCAAGTTGATCGATATATGCAGTTGCCCAACTTGCCGACGGTGTCCCAAGTGAATAAACAGAAGATGTAGCTGCTCCTGATACAAGAGGTATCAATGAACCACTTATCGGTTGAGACCAGTCAATCTGTTTTGGGGAAATTTGAGCCATTGGAGATGTTTATCTATAAATATAGATTAAAAGAAGAATATCAATATATGGTTTTTAATTTTCCTTTCTTTCTTCCGCAGAGTAATGATCGAATCTATCATGTTCAGTTGGAGTTAAAAGAAGTATACTTGGTTTAAGTTGTTTTTGTTTAGTTAAATGAAAAAAGTAACTCATCCATGTTTGTTCATATGGATATTTCCACGTAGTTTCTAAAAACATTTTTTCGTTTCCAATCTTAGATACCACCTGCGGCCAATTAGAATAATAAATTTCACCAGTTGCATAAGGTAAATTTTGATGTGATTTGATATTAGAAAAATTTACATATGGTGTTATTTCTATATTATCATCTATTTTCTTATAGTTATTTGGAAAATATTCTTTTCGTTTCTTTTCTGGTAAGTTATGCCATGCCCATTGTCTTGTGTTATCACCGTAAAATTCACTAAAATTTAATTTTAAAAAATCAAAATTTTCTTTCGATATAATATCCAAAGATTTTTTGTATAAATCATCTACTTTTCTTGCAAATCCATTTCTACAAGTTGTATCATCATCATTATAAAAAAACATATCATCTTCGAAAAAGAAATAATAATCTTTAATATCAAGTTTATCAAAGTGTTCAGCAATAAATTGTCTACCACCACATATTCCTATATTGTTTTTTTTAATTTGAGTAAACCCATATTTCTTACATAATTTGTTATATTCTTTATTAAGTGAATTATCAATTGAATTATTAAGAAGATACTTTTCTGGTAAGTCAATAAAATTTCTATCATACAATTCAAAGGATTCACAAAGTTTTTCAAATTGTGATGGACTGTTATAAGTCATAACATATAATGCTACTTTTTGATAATCTATATCATTTTTTTCAACATCAATTCGTCTAACTACTTTTAAAGATTCTTTATTATTTTTTAAGTTTTCAAAAAAAGTTCCAATTAAACCATCATCATTAATTTTAAAATATGAAAACATATCCGGTCGACTGTAAAGTAAAATAGAAAATACACTTTCTTCAGTACCCATATATCCACGTGATAGTGTGTTATTTAATACTGAATAGTAAAGTGAATTTACTTCTGAAATTAAATCTACACTACCTCCAAAAAATCCTCCCCTACATACCAATTTCACGTCATCACCCGCAAACTCATTTATATCGGGATATGTAAAACCATGTATTTCATTTACAGCATCATATGGGAACGCTATAAAATTAAAATGTGTATTATACTTAGTTAGCTTTTCTAACACTTTATCGTGTGTAAAATATCCCGGATGAACTGTATTAGTAATTCCTGCATCTATCCAATATAAAAAATCAGAGTCAAACTTTTCTAAAATTTTTGCATCATTTAAAAGAAACATTTTACTCATCACTAATGGGTTGTACATCTCTAAACTTCCTTGAGTTGAATCTTTTAGCCAACCTGATTGGTTAAACCACTTAGGATTGTTTCTTATAGTTTGTATTTTATCATATAATTCATTTTTAAACCATGATTGTGGTCTTTCTATGAATTGAGTATTTGTATCGTTTCTTCTTTCGAAAACAATATTCCTTAACTTTTCTTCACCAAAAACTATCAAATTACATGGAATATCAAGTAATTTTTCAAACTTTTCAATGTAGTGGTCTTCAAACCCCCTTCCCCAATCATCTTTCAAGGTATCTCTTTTTATATCCCAAAGACCTGTTACTAATGTTATGCTATCACTCACGATTGAGATTTTCTAAAATGTGATAAAATGATTTTGCTTCTGTGTAAATTTTGTGGTCAGTTGGATAAATTCCCGATTCATCGTGCCACCACATATCAAAAGTATCTATGTTAAATAATTCTTTGTAATTGTAATAAATGCAACTCATAATCTGTTCTTCCGAGTAAAGTCCTGTTTCTAGTGTTTCTCTCAAATATTGGTCAAATAAATTAATATATGAAAACATATTATTGATGCGTCCGCCGAATACTCCACCGATAATATGTAATTTATTGTTGAAATTTTTGTAAAATTTTTCTGGTATTGTATTTGACCAAAAATGGATTTCAGAATTATTTTTACCAACTAAATAAATTTTTTCACTTGATTTATTGAGAAGATTTTGTAGTAAGGTATTATTAAAAAGGCTTGATTCATAATATTGTTGTTGTGTGTTACATTTTTTTAAGTATTTGGGATGTACTATTCCGATATGACTAAGACCAGCATCTACCCAAAAAATATGTGAATAATCATCATCTAATTCTTTCTTTAAAAAATAAAATTTATTATACTGAATTTCAAATGATCTATCTGACTTCATTACTTCTTGATAATTTTTATGACTGTGTATTTTGTCAAAATATTTAGTTGAGAATAAATCAAATTTTTTAAATACTATGTTAACATCGGTATTGTTAATCTCTTTTACTGCATCTTTTAGTTTTTCTATTTCTTCTGCACTTGTATATACTACAAAATCAGCATTATTCATTTTTAATAAACTTATCAGACTATATAAATAATGATTTATTCTACCGGTACGTCCACCAAAAATTGTACCATGTAAATTATTATAGATACAGGTTACTATTTTTATCTTAGCCATCGATAACAAGTTTTCCTGTTAATTTATTACACCATTGTTTTGATGTGGAATATGGCCAAACAACCCATTGATATGGTAATGGACCATTATATTCACGCCATAGATTTATCCATTTATTATTTGACTGTGATGATTTTTTTAAACTTTGAATTTCAGGTGATGTTGCATCTTGTCTGTAAATCTCGTTTCCATATTTGTCCTCAAACACAACTGCCCAAAACTCATAATCATCTTCTGATACAGAATCTAAATGTATATCTATACAATGCCTAAAAATAGTATAAAATGAATTATCATAATCTTCAACATGGGGATTTGGTGGTAGTTTATGTGATGTGGTGTATTCTTGAACCCCTCTATCTTTAAACCTAATTCCTACATATTTCTCGTAGTCATTAAGTGATCTTTCTTTACCCAATCCATATGGATGTAACTTTTTTTTCATACAATCTGTACAAATAGTGCCGTCTGTTCCAAGTAATGCTTTCAATCTTGTATAAGTATTATTGTTCTTTTCAACCCAATTTTTACTATCATCCCAGTGTTTGGTTCTTCCTTTCCTTGTATATTCATGCCATGCAATTACTCTATGTGGGTGGAATAAATCATACCCATGTGTATATGCCCTGACTGCAATACTTATTTCTTCACCATGAAAGTACATATTAGGATCATGTGGGACTTCTTTACAAAACTTACCCAATGTAAATGCAAAGTGTGCTGAATAAAATCTAGCAGGAACAGGTTCGTTTAAGCTTTCCCAATTTGGAATTGTGGCTGGTAAGAAAAATACAACTCCTTCTGGTGTAAATCTATCAAAATTCATCATCCATGGCTCTTGTACTCTCTCTTCGGGGTCATTCTCTGGATTAAATGATGGTATATAACCCGTAAGTAATGGTTTTTCAATTCCTTTACTTTGTAAAGTTTCCATCATAGATATCAATTGTTCATCCCAATTTTTAACAAATCTATGGTGTGAATCTAATTGTAATGTATACTTTTCACCATTATACAATTGCTGTATAGCGTTTCTAGCCCAACAAACTCCCTCACTCTCTTTATAATCAATATCTATAATAATAAATCTATCATCTGATTCAAATTCGTCTAATTTATCCCATGTATCTTCTTCAGCGTGTTGCCATGCAATTCCAAATCTTAAATTTTCTGGATATTTTGCTTTATCAATACAATCTTTAATTGTAGGAAGTAATTCAGGATCTCTATAACTTGCAATTTGAATAAATATTTTATCTTTCATAACTTTTTATTTTTAAAATTTTTACATTTCTATGGGAACCCCAAACATGGATCTACACTGTCTACATTACCATTAGTTCCGACTTCAATGTAAGTATCAACTGCAATTCTATAATAACCACTTGGTAAGAAAGTTCCACTTGTATTACTGTAAACAGTATCATTAAATGTTGGTGTGCTACCTACACCATCGTGATAGTAAGTTTGATTTATAGTTTCATTACATACATTACTAAAGTTTGATTGTACCGATGAACTAAATGCGGTTACGGATAATGATGTTGCCGATGGAGTTACTGATGGTGTTGGTGTATTTGTTGGTGTTGGTGTTTGTGTCGGCGTAGTTGCAGAACATTCAATGATATCTTGTATCACACCATTATTATCAATTTGTATTACACGATCTGATAAACCTGCTGTATCACTCACACCATACCATAAGTTACCACCAACCCATCTGTTTGCAAATACAGTATTGGATGATGCATACATAGTATCACTTACTGATAATCCTGCGACTGTCGTAGCATCTCTTGTATAGATATCAACACTTGTAAACGCATTGCATTCATCTTCTTTATCTCCATCAGATGCTCCATTACCCGCGGTTTGAGTTGATTGAAATACTGGTGTATTTGTTGGTGTTGGTGTTGGTGTATTGCTTGGTGTCGGTGTATTACTTGGGGTTTGTGTAGGTGTTGGTGTAACTGTACATTCAATGATATCTTGTATTATACCATTATTATCAATCTGTACAACACGAGTTGATATACCACCAGTATCATTCAATCCATACCATAAGTTACCACCAACCCATCTATTCCCAAAGCTTGTATCAGATGAACCGTACAGGGTATCACCCGTTGATAATCCTGCAACTGTGGTTGCATCTCTTGTATAAATATCCACAGTTGTAAATGAAGAACACGCATCTTCTTTATCTACATCACTTAAACCGTTTCCTTGTGTATGTGTAGATTGGAATACTGGTGTATTTGTTGGTGTGGGCGTTGGAGTCGGTGTTTGTGTTGGCGTATTACTTGGTGTTGGTGTTTGTGTTGGTGTATTACTTGGTGTCGGTGTTTGTGTGACGGGGGTTGGTGTTGGAGTCGGTGTTTGTGTTTGTGTTGGTGTAACAGCACACTCAAATATATCTTGTATTACACCACTGTTATCAATTTCAACAACCCGTGTTGATGTACCACCTGCATCATCTCGTAAACCATACCATTCGTTTTGACCTACCCACACACTTGTTTTAGCAGAATCAGTATACATGGTATGACCAATCTGTAATCCTGCAACTGTTGTTGAGTCACCGGTGTATATATCAACAGAAACAAAAGCATCACACGCATCTCCTTTATTCACATCACTTAAACCATTACCCGGTGATGCATGAGATTGAAATTCTGGAGTTCTACTCGGTGTTGGTGTTTGTGTTGGTGTTTGTGTTGGTGTGGGTGTTTGTGTAACAGTAGTCGGTGTTGGAGTTGGTGTTTGTGAGGGTGTTGGTGTTGGAGTTGGTGTTTGTGTTTGTGTTGGTGTTGTTATTTCTTGGTATCCATAAAATTCACTTATAGCATGAGGTGCTATTTTATTAACTGTATTATTTGCTTCCCCAAAAAGGCTTCCTGGTTGTGGTGTAGTATTACCTGCTAATGAAATATCAGTAGAACCTATTGTACCAGGTGTACCTGAATTGATTTCATCAGCTATATCCTGCATTGATATTTTACCTGATACTGGTAATGTCATTATGATTCAGATAACTTTGTTTCAAGTTCTTCTATACGAGATGTAAGTTCTTTAATTGATTGAATTAATAATGGAACAATCTTTTCGTATTTCACTGCTTTATACCCACTTTCCCTTGTTTCTACTACTTCTGGTAAAACTTTTTCAACTTCCTGTGCAATTACACCTATATCATGTCCTTCGTTTCCATGTATAGTCTTTTTTTCCTCATCTGTTAATTCTTTCCAATCAAATTCATACCCACCTATTTGTTTAATTTTATCGGTAGCGTTTCGTAGTGGTATAATATTATCCTTCAATCGTTCATCAGATGTTGAAAAAGCTACAATATCATTAGATGCATCAATTCTACCATTTGTAGCAGATGGTGTTATCGTGGAACCCACAGCAAGAGCACCACTATCACCACCTACTTGTAAATCACCATCAAATTGCCATTTTCTAGTAGAACCTCCTAGCCACTTAAACGAATTGGTAAAATCATAATTTGAATTGTAATTTACGTTATGATTCCCATTTGAAACAGTAAGTGGATAATTAGTTGGATCAAATGATACTGAACCATCTGTTGATGTCCCTCTTGTTATTAGTATACCACCTTCCTTTATACCAATATAATAACTTTGTGATGAACGTTGAACCTGTGAACTGTTAGTACTTACAAGTCTAAATTTAGATAACGATTTTTCGAATGTGGTTAATAAATCAGTTGTTCCAACGAGAGCACCGTATAATGTTCCACCAGTACCAGTGATTGTGTTTTCAAATGGAATATGGTCTATTTGATTTTCATTTTCAAATATTCTATTATTTTCTATTGCAAAATCACCTGAAATTGTGCCACTATTTCCATTGCTTAACGTCATGGAAGGATTTGATAGAGCATCATAAAAACTTACATAAGATTCACCTGTTGTTTCAATGATAACACTAAATCCAAGACTGGAATCATTTGATGGTGGTATAATATGAGTAATCGGTACTTGGTTACCACCACTTCTAGTATCTACATCAATTGTTATAAATTGTCCTGTATCTTTACCTGATGTAGGTGTTAAATCCAAAACATAAAAATTATTACCACCAGAAGAATAAGATCTTAAATAACTACTTTGATTACCAGAGTTAATAACTACCCTATTGTATTGAAACGCATCCGATGTAGATGTTCCTGTAGCGTTTATGTTTCCATTTATAGTTGCATCCGTTGCGGTTAGTGTACCGGAAGGGGTTACTCTAAACGGAGCACTTGCAAAAGTGGCGTTTCCTAAATAAATTCCGTTACTATCTGCTTTAAAAATGGAATTTCCACTTCCAATTGAAATAGTACCACCTTGAAGAGCACCTGTAAATGTTCCACCACCATTAATGTTTAAGTTCGTACCATCCCACAACAATGAGTTTGTTCCTGATTTTAATGATAGTTTTGCTGTACTACTATCATATCCCAAAAAGATTCCGTTGGTATTGTAACCAGTTGAGTTTATCTTTATAGATGGATTTGCATTACTATTGCTAAAATCAGAGTCCAATGCAATAACAGGGTTTCCACCATCTGAACCAATGTTAATAGTTCTGTTTGCATATACGTCTTGTGCAAAAAGAATATCAGTTGCTACCGAACTAAATGTTGCTCCAAAGCCTTCCCATGCTGGACTTACCCCATCAGGTGCATTGGTTGAAGTTGCGGTGTGTGTTGAAGTAGCTAAATAATAATCATCCCCACCACCATCATCATATACAACTACATCTCTTCTTGTTGGTAATGCAATATATGACTCA
>Ga0209953_1000414_pt1 | contig 15438 bp, 10 predicted proteins | sample SalPonred_H2O_MG_FD_185713 | JGI IMG/M metagenome (GOLD analysis project Ga0209953, IMG submission 185713) | Salt pond water microbial communities from South San Francisco under conditions of wetland restoration - Salt Pond MetaG... | ecosystem: Environmental > Aquatic > Non-marine Saline and... | reverse complement strand
ATGATCCGATACGCCCGCTCGGTCAGCTCGGCCATCTGCTCCGGGCTCCCCCGCCAGAACATCTTCAAGGACGCTTCGTTCCAGATCTGGTACGCCGTGATCTGCCCGGCATACCGATCCACCACCGCCTCGACGAACTCATCCCACGCAGCGAAGGACCGCGGCACCGATGCCGCCCCCGGCACCGGATACTGCACGCCCCGCGTGGTGCTGGCATTCCATACCGGCGTGGGTCCCAGCACCATCAAGACATCATTGACACCCGCCGACGACGACGTCTCCAGCGCCCGATCCAACAACCGCCAGTCATACCGCCCGCGGTTAGCCTCGATCTGCAACCACGACGTCCCGGTGTCCCACAACCGCAAGGATTCGACCGGCACCCGATCCGAAGGCCAATCCCCCTCCTGCGCCCCGGCCACATGCATCCCCAGCATCCCTGGATCCACCGGCGCGAACGTCACCCCACGCGCAGGCGACGGCGAGGGCGAAGGCTCAGGCTCCTCACTTTCCGCAGACGACGGCGACGACGTCGGCGTGACGGCAGGCGAGGTGGATTCGCTAGGCGACGCCGATTCCCCGTCACCCCCGCACGAGGCAATCAACAACGACGACGCCACAAGCCCCAGAACCGCCCGAGAGATACGCATAGTCATGCCATGGAAACACACGCCCCAGCCTCACCGAGGCAGCCATGCGGTCAAACCAAGAAAGCAGCCCCTGGTCGGAGATCGGGTTATCCAGCACCCATTCGAGGAGACTGCCATCGCGGGCCCGGCATCCTCACCAAGAGTCTTGGCCTTCCCGTATAAAGGACTGGATTAAGTGGAATAAGCAGCAGAGGTTGGGGCACCGTCACTACCGCCTTTCGCGCCCTTCCATTGCCCATGAGCGTGGACCAAGGACTCGAAGCAAGTCACGAAGCGCCAACGACGTTAGCGCCGCAGCCGAGAGCTATTGGGACACTGTTCGTCAACATCTAGCTTCCCTGCTGATGACTGACTCGCGTGATCCCGACACAAGGCGCGATGCTAGCCCCGTCGCAGTCACCGAATCGCAGCTATTGTCGGGCCAATTACCGGCTTGGTCAGCAATCTCGAAAGTACCATCTCTCTGATTGCATTTTGCACCGCTTGACTAACGTAGCTGTCACGAACTTCTTCGACTGGGACTGCGGTCGGCATTGGCGTCCAAGAAGATTCGTAATAGGCACTAAAGAACGTGACCTCCGTCTCTTCGTTGATAGGACTATCGGTCTCGGCTCTACATCGCTGACACCGATACATGGGTCGCTTGACCTCGCGCCGATACATCTTGCTCGAACCGCAGGTCGAGCATAAACGTATGCTTTTTGAGCCGAGTTCCTTCTTGATCTCATCTAGCCGACCGAATCCCAGAACGGTCGTCGGGTCTCGAAGCATTACAAAATGTCCAACTAGAACCCGCTGATGGTTCGGAACTCGAGAGTCATACCGATAAACCAAACCTGTCACATCCCGATAGCCATCATTCCCTTGGAAACTCCTGTCGTTGTCTTCGACAGACAGCAGGCTCCACATGTGATCCACATTCGCAGTCATGGCTTGAACCCGAGCGAGAGGGCCTCATTTACGATGATGGCGCCCTGACGCGCCTGTTTTAGGGACGGGTCACTTTCACCAGCAACGATCTTGCCGAGTGAGAATGCCAAACTCCTCTGCCACGGCTTCAGATTACCTGTCTCCTTAGCCCATTTTGCGAGCGCGAACCATGAGTCCGCCGAAAGGGAATTCACTATCTTGATGTTCTGTTGATCTTCGTTCGTCGCTGAAGCTTCCTCGCTCTGCTGCTTCACCCGTCTAGTTCCCTTGGTGTCGAGCAGCTCTGACTCGAGCCGAGAGGGAACGGTCCACTCGGCCGTAAGCATTTTGGCCCAACACGCATCCCGCTTTGCCCACTCGCCCACATTGGTGACCCCAGGGGGTGGCTGCGTTATCACGTCGTGTGCCACGTAACTCAGATCAACCAGTGCTTGAGCGAGGTCCGTCGTTAACCCTTGGTTCGCCCAAATCGAGTCAAAATCGACCTTCATCGCTGTCGCGTTACTCAGCTTAGCTATTGCATAGGTAACGATGTTTGCTCGGTAACCCCCAAACTGCTGATCTGTGACAAGACGTTCGGTCTCTCGGAAAAGAATGCCCTTCGCTATCAAGCGTTGGACGAATGTCTTGTCAGTAGTAGGCACCATCGAGCCCACTGTCTCCATGAATGCACGAAAATTCTTTTCGCCACCTCGCGAAACAATCTGGGGCTTTTGAGACCACGACATTCCCCATTTTGCCACATCAGTCTTTGTGAATTTTTGTTTGCTCGGATAGATGAGCCTGAACCTCTTCTTGGCTGCCGGCGTTTTCTCTCGTGACAAAGCGTTTGCGTACTGGCCTCGGGCCCGTTCAAAAAACCACTTAGTCTCTTGACCGGTCCCGTGCACTGCAGGTGCCCAAAGTGTCCGACTGAGCTTTTCCAGCTCCACATGGAATTCGTGGTTGGAACTGAAGTCTGTCAGAGTCACCTTATTCTGGGTATTTGAAAACTTACTAATTTCTGGAACGATCGTTGAGAGGAATTCAGGTTGAACGACTGTAAGCTTCATTTGGACGAGCACACGCTCTAGGTCCAAATGATCCGCTGTTAGGGCGTGATGTAAGGCTGCTGTCGTTTGTCCACCGTTTACAATTTGTAAGTCCTTAATTTTCGAAATTCCAACACCTCCGTCGGGCAAAGAGGCAAGCTTCACCTCGCTGGCCGTCGCCGAAATGCCGTTGTTGTAGGCAAGAAATCGTTCCGGCCTGTTTATGAGAGTCTCGCGGATACCTCGGTTGACAGCTCCTTTCAATTGCAGGAATGCACGTACGTTCAATTCAAGCAGTCGCGCACCATATTGCCCGTAAATCTCGGCAAGAGTCTTGCCGGGTACGATCGCAAGTAGAACGGAGTAGTTCTTGTCTGTCTCGGGAGTCGTAAGGCAGGGGAGTGCGTTCGAAAAGTTGACCATGATGGGTTCATGAAGAACTCCTGACGTCGCTAAGCGGTGGAGGCGCTGCAGATCCCAAACCTCGTAACTGACCGGTCGACCCTTGAAATCACCGGCCGGAACAGCCGAACTTGTTGCGACGTCGTTAGTAATCATAAAGATACGAATTGCATTTGCCTCCGAAAGATACTGCTCCACCGCCTGAGCCATATCGTGAGAGTCGTCAGCTTCATCAATCTGACGCCAGAGACCCCCTTCAGCTTTCGCCAGATAGGTGAAAGCACGCTTGGCCATGGTGGCCAGTTCGGACTTTCCAACCTTCTGCATGAGCGGATGCTGGCGAAAAGAAACAAGATACAAGTCAAGTGAACCAATAACCTCATTGCGACCGTAGCCAGAGGCTTCTAGCCCGTGCGACCTGTAATACGAAACAAAGTGTTCCTCGATTACCCCAGCCCTTTCCAAATCCTGCAGAACTGAGCCGGCGAAGGCGTCATGGGGCGACTCATTGTTTGCTTCCGCAGTTGCGAGAGTGTCTTGGACTGTACTTTCAGCAAACTGCTCGAGCGATAGCGAACTCACTTCGGAGCTCCAAGTAGAGCTCCTAGATCAACTTCTAGAACTGCGAATTCCCGCATGGAGGCCAATTGAATCGAGTACTGAACATCTCCAACACCCTCAGGGCACATCGCTTCGACGATTCTAGGAAATCCATCGACAAGATGAAAGTAGTCGAGAGACCGTACCCAGTAGACAGGTTCTTCGTATTCGGGCAGAGCTGTTGGCAGGAGACCAGCGATGTAAAGCATGGCTCGGAAGTCCAACGAGTATTGACCCGCTAATCGCTGTTCGAGGTCAGTAACGATAGAGGGCAGGTTCTCCCCAGGGCCTGAATTCCGCTCGTCTAGGGAAAGGTGAGCTAGAAAAAGTTCGTTGACTCCCGTGGTGTCTAGCTGCCGTTCACTCGAAACGCGAATCAGTTGAGGCTGCTTGCTTGCTGTCGTCTTGACTTCAACAGCCGCTGTAGGCGCTTGGAGATCTTGGTGAGCACCGGTCGGCCCAACCCAGCTTTCAACCACGACGGCAGTAGGCACTCCGATATCCAAGAGTCGGCGAAGAAGGTATAGCTCGCCGTATAGTCCTCGGCGCTTCTCTCGACTCAAACCGCGATCCGAATGTGGCTGTAGAAGGTCTCGCCAGTGCGCAAGTCGATCTATAAGCGCCCTCACACCTGCCTCCGTCGAGGCCGCCTGACTGATGCAACCAGCAATGTCCCGAGCCAAGACCGAGAAGACGTCGGAGAGATGCGGGTCTTCAAGCGTAATCTGCACCTCTACGTGCTCCTCATCGTACGGTGCAATTAGTACATTCATGTGTCGCAGTTGCGGAAGCTGTTTGGGGTGGGGTGCCTTCTGCACCGGAATCACATACAACAGTGCACGGAACAACTGGGGCTGTTTCACGCCCAACCACAAATCGTGGCCGGACTGGTGATAGACACGCATCTTTGCCCAGCCGCTGGGCGAAGGTGCTGTTGAAGACAGCGCTACCCAAGCCTTCTCATCAATCATTTTCGTCTCCATCAAAACCTGCAAGTGCCAGCTGCTGCCATATGTCACCGACTTTGTAATTGGCTGCAACCGCATTCGGCGAAACTGGAAAACTGGCAACGTATCCAACTAGATGGTCTGGAACACAGTCGAGTTCCTTCTTGACAACATAGATAAGAAGCAACGCCCTCCGGCTGTCACGCTGGGCACGGATCTCGGGTCCAGCTGGAGACGTAGGACGTGTCTTGCCCCGAGCAAGACCTTGCGCCTTTTCCTTGTCGTACCGAGTTTGAGTAGCCAATAGTGCGGCATCGACCTGCTCCTGAGAAAGATCGAGAGACTCGTGCTTCGGACTTAGTAGCCGACGAATCGTGTAGTGGTTAGTGTCTTTGATCTCCTCAATCTTATTCAGATTGCTTCGGGAGAAGAGCCCAAGAGACAGACCGGCTAAATCAACGGTCTCAGCATCAGCCTTTTGATTGCTTAAGACTGCGACCGTCCAGCTGGTGAGTTCCTCGAAGCGTGAGATTGACTCCCGAATATATGTTGAAATGAACTCTGGCTTAGTCCTTAGGGCTGTATTCGCACCTTGATATCCACCGAAGAAGCTACGGGCCACCACCATTCCTGGGACCTCTTCCCACACGAATCCCGGTACCCCTGTCCCCGTTTGCGGTGCACCAATCTCTCTTGATAATTCCTCGACAAACTGTTCGAGATTTAATCGATTAGCCTCAACCGCGCCTTCAGTGATGTCCCAAGTAGTTGTCTCGGGTCCATCTCCGGAAAATGAAAGAGTTACAGTTCCAGCGTTTCTAAGCTTATTTGGCGAAGAAATACTCAGACCGGCTGGGCTCATGCGCACTTTCAGGCCGTACTGTTCGGGAGTCACACCCTTCATAGCCATCTCATCAAATTCGGTACGCAGCTCCTCCGACGCCGCAGTAATTTCGCGGTACCAGTCAAAAAGCGTCGGTGTTGTATACAGCCGACAAAGATCCTCGTAGCCTGGCCGATAACCGAACCATCTTCCCATTTGCATGAGAGTGTCGTACATCTTGGATGCACGCAGATAGTAGCTCGTTGACAGACCTTCGAGTGTCAAACCGCGTGACAGCTTGTCTCCACCGATAGCAATTACGGATAGACCGGTGTTCCGATTTTCGTAGTACTCCAAAGCGTCCCTAGATGAACCATTAATAATCCGAATCTCAATCTTCTCAAGGGCTATCCCGATTTGTTCGCGCACTTCAAGCCAACTGGTTGCGACAGTTTCCGTTTCCCAACCATCGCTCGTAGGCTCGAAATCGTTGACCCACAGCTCTTCGAGCTCCTCCCAGACACTTAAAGAATCCCCGTCTCCGTAGCGCACACGTCGCTTCAGGGTCTCAACATATTCGGCAATCTGTTCATACACCTTCCTTTGGACCTCTTGGAAACGCGTGACATGCACCAGCATTGACTGGTGCTTTGTTACTTGTCCCCGCGCACGCCTAGCTGCACTCGCGAGGACGAAAGAGTGGATTGACCGGCACAACGACTTAGGAAGTTCCTCGTTTCTGGGATCCCAATCCTTCTTGTGCTTATCCGGCATCCAAGCCCCGTAATCGTTTACGCTACGAAAGATATTCAGAGGTTCAACGCCCTCATCCGAGTCAACGCCACTGAAGCCGAATACCCTCGCGGGGCCCAGGTAATTTGTCGGAGGCTTAAGACTCTCGATGAAAGACCTTGGGAATAGGTCTAAACCGTATGCATTATGACTGCCGGCCCACGCGAAGATGTTTGCAAAAGGTGTGGCCGTGTAGCCGACGTAGGCGCTCTTTTCGAATGATTTCAAGAGGGTACGGATCTGCATGTTTGTCGCCGTTGGATCGGTCTCGGGGTCCTTCGTATTCATCGATGCGTTGTCTGCCTCATCATCAATAACCAGCATGGGCAGGCCCCGGACAATTCGTTCGTCGCCATCGGGACCAACTGGTTCGCCGTGGCCTGACGTAATCCAATTAATTAGGTTCTTCAAAATTGTCGTGTGCTTCTTCACTACAAGAAGCACCGGCATGTCAACAATTGGTAGGTTCATATTCTTGGCAACCTGTTTCTTAAAGTCGCCAGCCTCATGACTTGTGGTGAGAGAGCCAACTGGAATTTTCTTCGCACCAAGCATTGCTCCGGCGCCTATCGTTTGCGTAGCTCCATCATCTGAGCGCTGCTGATGCTGAGTATCAATGCCAAGGAACCCCTCATCAAGACGCAATTGCGTCTGACTGCGAAGACTGTTGTGAAGCCCAGCCAAGACGATCACCAGGCGATATCCCGCATCTGCGGCTTTGCAAACCAGTCCTGTGTAGTGGGCGGTCTTGCCACTTTGGACTTGACCAACGACTAATCCCCTTCGATCCCAGGCACCCAGCCTTTCTGGGTCTTCTAATTTGGAGAGCACGCGATCTGTGGACTCATCGATTCTGTTGACCACTTGGGGAGGCAACATCTCTTCACTTTCCAAGTACAGGCGATAGCGTTCCCAGAATCGCCAATCAATCTCTTTCCGCTTTTCCGGCAGCCAAGCCTCATGACCCGTGCTGTCTTCGAGGCCGGTTGCCCCGTCTTGCCAAATCACTACTTTCGCTTGGATTTCGCGAATGAGTGCAACGCGGTCGATTGGCGGATCTCCTCGTGTGACGAACAACGAAATGACGTCATCGCAGTTGCGTTCGACCTCCGCCTCCCCAACTGGACCTGGCTGACAGAGCGTCAGGACCATTCGGACTGCCTGCTCAAAACTGCTATTCGTCATGCCTCTCCCATCACTTACCGTCGCCTTCGATCCCGACATAACTGAGCAAATCGCGGTACTCATTCATAGGCGGTGTGTTGCTCAAGCGATCCGCTGCCTGCTGTGGGGAGAGCCCTGATTGGACATAGCTTGCCAATAGTCTCTCTGCGACACGTACAACCTCTTCCGCTGGTACCCGCGAAAACGGGACGTGATCATGGTCGCTAGATTCTTCGTACAACATTCGCAGTGCACCGACTGGAACTGTCTCTTCAATAAACCGCAGAAGGGCCTTCAACGAACTCTTGTTGTCACCCGATTCACGTAAGGTTTCAGCCAAGAGCGGATGTGACCAATTCAGACGGACGCGCAGCTCACCATGCTTTTTCTCGGTTTTCCAGACGTACGACAAATCATCGCTCTTGGTAATCGCCGTTGTGTTTCCAATATGAGTAAGTACATTTCGGGCCTTCTCCCTCGTTGACTTTCCGATACGAGTCAGAGCTTGTCGCAGCGGCAAAGGTGGGAGAGCTGTTGCCTTCTTAACATCGATTGACCATAAGTGATCCAAAGACGAGGGTAAATCGACACTGATGCGCGCAAGAACGTGTTTTTCATCTTTGCGAAAGCCAGGCAATTGAAGCCAATCACCTGCCAAAATCAGCCGATTGTTCCTGTACACATAAAACCCCTGTTGCTCAAGCCAACCGCGAGGGCCGCCACCTTCTCCATACTCACTGTCAGTGAGCCGCCGCTTCGGCGGCAAAACATACGGAATAACGCGAACAACCGTGCCGCCGACTGGAAGCGACTGCTCTTGTTCAGGGAGTGTCGCAGGATTGTGCGCCAAGAACGGATCCCAAGGTCTCACAGGTGACCCGTTGATGGTCAGCGAGATTTGTGTCCCACGAGACGTGGCCGCGCCGGCGGTTGGTTTCAGGAATCGTGCGAAAGTCATACCAAGGTGGCGATCGACGCTCTCTACTACACCTAGGAATTGGCTTTGGACGTCGGCTTCGTCCATTTCATCACCGGAATGAACGATTTTACGGAGATCCGACCAGAGAACGATAGTGCCAGCTTCTAGGCCAGTGGAGTAATCCGCTAGCAGATCTCGCTCGTGTGGTGACGCTTCGGTGCTGAGGCGCCACTCTCCCGACGCTACAACCGCTTGCAGATCCCAAACTCGCACTGCCGGCTGCTCTCCTTGGGCCTTCGACCAAACTGTTAGTCGATTGGTCTGTGAGAAGCTCGCAGTCTTCAAGCCCATACCGAAGCGGCCCAGCTGCCCTTCGGGGCGTTTCGCCGATGCGCCTTTCCTGCCTAAGGCCATCGCCGCGATTAGCTCCGAGCTAGTCATGCCTTTTCCGTCATCAACCACTGCTACGTGGGAGAGAGACCCACTCCAGTGGAAGTGAATCCGGACGGCTTGGGCGGTTGCATCTATGCTGTTGTCTACAAGGTCCGCTATTGCAGCTTCTAACGAATAACCCAGTGCGCTTAGGGACTCAATCATGCCAGCTGGGTCTGGCGGAACGATCTCGTGCGACATCGCATTTCCTCCCCCCAAGGCTCAGCCACTTAGCCTTACTGCCGACGTCAAGCTCGTGACCGCTATCATTCTACGGGTGAATAAGCGGTGAATGTCAGCCCGAACCAATAAAGTCATGTCCCATCATGGTCAGTCACTCCAATAGTCGGTCGCCCAGCGTGAAGACGGTCCGTGGCCCTTTCGTGCAACTACCACCGCACCCCCGAGCGTGTTCCGACGCTGACGATCTCGCTCAGCTAGTGCAGGAATTGCGTGCCACTGAGCCAAATTGCCTTCTCGGCGCCGATTTGTTTTCCGGTGCTGGAGGACTGTCGCTAGGGCTGAAGGAAGCCGGCATCGATGTCGTCTTCTCCGTTGATCACGATGATGAAGCTGTCGCAACGCACGGACATCATTTCCCAGGTCTCTCCGCCAATTGGGACCTCACCGATCCAGTGAAAGTACAACAAGTTGGTGAGCTCATTCGTAGGTTAGAAATCGACGTCGTCGTTGGAGGACCTCCGTGCCAACCATTCAGCAAAGCGGGTCGATCAGGAATCCGCCATTATGTCTTGACGGGGGCCCGAAGCGCTCACGATCATCGGCGCGATCTATGGCAAGCCTATCTAGAGGTTGTGCGCTTCAGTCTGCCCAAGGTCGTGATAATGGAGAATGTTCCAGATATGGCTTTGGACCGAGAGATGTTCATATTCAGAACAATGGTTCACGAACTCGAAGAGCTGGGATACTCCACTACCGCGAGGGTCCTTGAAACTTGGCGCTACGGAGTCCCACAGTTCAGGCAACGCCTAATACTGGTAGGAATCTCAAATGGCGTGCAGTTTATGTGGCCCCAAGAGCTCGAGCGCAAGGTGACAGTTGAGAACGCGATTGGAGACCTTCCTCCTGTCGAAGGAGGCTGGCGGCCTGACGGCGGAGCTGACGGCTGGGCGGAATATGAAGGCCCGGTGAGCGAATTCCAGCGCCGGATGCGAATCGGCGTTGACCCAGAGAACGACCACAAGGTATTCGACCACATTACGCGACCCGTTCGACCCGATGACGCATTGGCATTTGAGCAAATGGATTCCAGGACACGCTATTCGGAATTGCCGACCGAACTGAAAAGGTACAGAGACGACATCTTTGATGACAAATACAAGCGACTGGATGCGAATGATCTTTCAAGGACAATCACCGCTCACATAGCGAAAGACGGGTACTGGTACATCCATCCGGAACAAAATAGAACAATTACCGTCAGAGAGGCTGCGAGACTGCAGACTTTTCCTGACAGCTTTCGGTTCGCCGGCCCTCCTTCGGCCGCATTTCGACAAATTGGCAACGCAGTTCCACCCGCAATTGGACGTGCGCTTGGCACTTCTGTATTCGAGTCGTTGGATGCCATGTCGCGCACTTGCCACAGCACCACTCAAGAAACATCGGCTCGTCTCGGCGAGTGGTTCCGGAACCTCGCTAATCCTTCGCCGCCATGGCTTAAAGCAGATACTCGCTGGCAAGTAATCGCGGCCCAGACACTGCTCGACCGTGCCAGCGCCGATCACATACGTCACATTTGGCCTCTAGTTCGCCGCTGGCGCTATCCCGAAGAAACTCTCGAAGCTCGAGATGAGCTTCTCGAAATCGGCCGTTGGATAAATCGGATACCGCGTGCCCAGCGAGTACTGACAATGGCAGAGATCATCGCCGCGAACCACAAAACCCTGCAAGACCAGGATCTCGAGTATCTATCTGCTGAAAAGATCGTGCCGCAATCGACAGCTGATCTGGCTGCCTTGGCCGTCTGCCCGGAAACCGAGGGTGCCTCAGAGGAGCCAGTAATCGTGAGCAGAAGTGTTCTGCGACCCGTCGCAAGGATTGTCGGCGAGCCGGTAAATCGACGGAATAATCGAACAGACGGACGGCTCGCCCTAGCAAGCATCATCGGATTTGGCCCCGACAGTCGTGACGCACACCTGGCACTAGTCAGCATTGGAGCTGGCCTGTGCCACACAGTCGATCCGATTTGCACTTCCTGCCCAGCCTCTGGGTTTTGCTCTGACAGCAACCAGCTGCAAGAACAGTCGAACATGCTTCCTTTGGATATCTAACGGAACCCGAGATACTTCGCAACAGCGGGATCACGCTCAATGAGGAGAGCCTCGATCTCACGGAGCGCATGACCGTAACCTAATTCCATTGCGGCAGCCTTGATGGCAAGACCCACGTGACTGGCTGGAGGTGGCACGCTGTTTCGTGAGTCATCTGTAACCTCATTGTTGTGCGCTCTTCGACCACCAGATCCTCGGTACCGCTCATCGGCCAGTGCGCACAATTCGTGGATGGGACGCTCAATCATCGACTTCAACTCAGCGGGTAACAGCACCCGCATTTTGGCCACGTTTATGCGAAATAGGTCGTCTAGGTCCGCATGGAAATCTAGTGACGCGCGAGCCAGTTTTGTATGTTCATCGAGTGAGCGTAGTCCATTCCACCCGCCCCACTGGACCAAACGATTCCCTCGGTAAATGTAGAGGCCCTGCTGACGATTCCATTTTTGCGGTCCGGATAGGCGCTCGAAGGCAGCAAGACTTGAGAACGCATCTCGGGGCGGAAGTACGTGCCCGCGGAAGCGAACTAGGCCGGAGCCGCTATTCGTGTTGAGCTCAAACTCCTGCATGTCTAGGGTCTGGGTCTCCTCTTCGTCTTCCGCGAATGGGTTCCAAGCCTTAATTTCTTTGCCATTCACAGTGATAGTCAAGGAACCCTCTCCGGCTTTGCCCTCCAAAAAACGATGGAAGACCATGCTGAGATGCATCGCTGTCCGCTCTGCTAGGAGGGCTAGGCGACGCCTCGCCCATCCACCGCTTGGCCGTCTCTCAGGCAGAACACGGTCGAGCTTGTCCAAGATTACGCACGTTCCGCTTGTGTGACGTAGACGCTGCGTAGCTTGCTGAAGTCCTTCGCTTTGCTCTGGCTCTAGGACAAACCATTCGTCGTATTCCTCGATGAGGTCTAGGTCAAGTGCGAGAGCGGCGATTACCGCCCTTGTCGGGGACCGTCTCGTAACAACGGTAACTCGGCGGCCCTGTGACAACGGGGCTGTCTTCAGTCCGAGGCCGTAGCGTCCAAGATCGCCAACGCCGTATTCTCGACGTGTTCCAAACCTAAGGGCCTCACGTAACTCGCCGGCCGTCATACCTGAGCCGTCGTCGTTAACGACCACATAGGAATGCGAACCCTCGAATTTCAGATCCACGTCTACACGATTCGCCCCCGCTGCCACAGAGTTGTCAACAAGGTCCGCTATAGCTGTAGGGAAATCGTGGCCAATGTCGCGCAGTGAGTTAGTGAGTCGAGCAGCAGACGGCGGTAATTCATGCCAATGCCTCGTGTTTCGTTGCACGTGTCTCCTCATCTTCCTGACCAACCAAGGCCCTGAACAGGTTACTCTTGTGATTTTTACGTCCGGCCGCTGGCGGAGGTTGTTCAAGGGAATCTGTCTCGGACAGCTAGTTGGCGGGATACCGCAAAGAAATGGCGGATTCTGCTCCTAGTCTGGCTCGCACACCACTGTTCCGTCGGGTAGCACTGTGGGCCCGCTTCATCCTTACAGGGCTTGGCCCATAAATCCGGGCTTTTCCTGACCCACATTCTCGGACAGTTCAACCCGATCGAAGTCGAGCTAACCTTCGCCAGCAACACCACTGTCATAGCCGCTCGCTTAACCCAATCTGTGTCAACTGGACCGACGGCAATCCCTTGGCAGACACTGCCGGACGAAATGGGTGGGCCCGGAAATGCGAGCCGACCATTTGCGGGCGGACAAGACCGATACCCGCGACGTCGCTAAAAATCATCAAGGCTCGCGACGTAATCCCAGTGGCTTTGAATCGTTGTTCGCACCGTCTTAGAGAACTTCGACTCCAACTTTGAGTCTGCATCCTTGAGAGCGTACCCATCTGCATTCAACTCACAGTAGCTCAACCAGTCGCCAAGGAAATCGAAGACAAGTCCAGTAAGGGATCCAGGTACGTGATCGTGTTCGAGAACCGAAAGAGCCAATGGCAAATACTCGCGGTCGGGACATCGACGCATAGCTATGCGCAGAGCCTTCTGCGTGTTCTTGATCAACTTCCTCCCAAGAAGGGGTGTGTAGGTGCCTCGCAAAGTTACAAACCCATAGCCAAGCCTTGGCAGTTTTTCAACGATGGCGGCTGGGTCCCAACGCCGGTCCTTGTCAGACGTATCAATTTGCATGAGAGAAATTTGAAGCACTACTTCGCGAGGTTTGAAGTACCCTTTCGGTACGCTCAGGATTCTCTCTTCATGATCCGTGAGTATTGCTCCGACTAGTGTGTAATCCTTGGCCATACGACATCCCCGTCTAGTTCCAACCCCTTGAAAAGGCTACCTGGCATCTTTTGCTAACAACTTTCCCATCCGAGTTTTCTATCTTGCTAGCTGTATCTACGTCATGTGCCGTAGGTTCATTCACAGTCGCAGTGATGATGGCAGCAGCACTCCATCTCTGCTTCCCGTTCGGCTCTTAGTCCTTGCTCCAGGAATGCGCTGAACCAGATGGTGGCGTAGACAAGGCCGACAACGAGGAAAGCAGTCATGCCGATCGCGAGCACCATGAGCGTCACGAAAGTGGCCGTCACAGACGCCCAAGCCCAGTGCATGCCCTTCTTGGCTAGCCAGTATCCGAAGTGCACGGGCCAGGCGGCGACGAGCACGATCCAGGCCATGATGACGAGGAATTCGAACGTTTCGTAGTCGGGTGGCAACTGTTCTCGCCTGGCTCGATTTCGCTGGACTGACTTGCCCGCTGTGTAGGCGAGGAATAGGCCGATCATGAGCGATCCTTCGGTCGATACACAACCCTGCCATTGAAGGACACGATGCCCTTACCGCCCTTCGCGATTTCGAAGATCGGGCGCAAGTATTCGAGCGACTCGGTGAGGAACTCATCGGCGAGTAACTGCGAGGTTATGGGGAGATCGTGGTCTGCTTCAGCAGTTCGCCACTCCTTGACCATCTCGGTTATCCAGCACCACACTTCGTGGGCCATCCGGTATTGCGACTCCTCGCCGAGCTCGTTGGTTGGGATGGGGAGGTAGTCCTGATGGACCTCTCGCCATTCCGATACCAGCCACGGCGATGCTTCATAGATCGTGGCGGCGACCAGGTCGGGTTCGAAGAGATCGTCGTGGCCGACCTCTGCGAGCCGTCGCTTTGCGTAGTCGAAGCGTTGCCCCAAGGGGAACTCGCCGCCACACTGCTCGACGGGATCGATTTCCTCACCATCGAGGAAGAAGGTGAGCCGAGGGGCCTTTTCGTAGGGCGAGAAATGCACTCGGCCGAAATCAGGGCTGAGAACTGCATGCTCGACTAACCAGTCGCTGTCCTCGACACCGGTGAATCGGTCTCCGGGCATGAATCGGATGGATTTCTCCTCTCCGGTGAGCGTCTGCACGGGGTCGTCTACCTCTCCCCACACACCATCGATCTTCTTGAAGCGGTCCAGCTTTAGCCTGGCCGCTCGCTGGAATGCCGGAGACAGCTCCGAGTAGTCCATCTCCTGGTCAAGCCAGCTCTCGAAGTCGGTCTTTCCTTCATCACCAGGCAACTCGGGATCGGCCCACGGGATGAGAGCCTTTTCTTCATAGTCACTCATCGTCTTCACTCCATGTCTCGAGATCGTGCGGCGAGTAGTGGGTGCCGTCCAGGATGGGTTCGCGGTCATCAATGGATCGGCAGATCACGTCCCCGGAATTGACGCGGACTACTTCACAGATTCGACCGTTATGGCGCGGGCCGAGCGTGTCGGAAAAGGCATCTCGTCGCACGCGGACGCGCTGACCGGGCTTGAGTTGTCCGGGCTGGGCCGGGCTCCAGCGATGCTCATTCTCCGGATCGGCCGGTGCGATCCACGGATCCGGGGGCGACTGGACCCGAGAGGTATTCGATTCCATCTGGTCGATTTCATCCGGCGCGAACAGGTGCGCGTGCTGGTCGAAGTGGTCGTGGAAGCGTTGATCGCTGTATTCGTCGAGCGGTTCCATTCCTCGCTCATCGGGATCATCGAGATAGCCGATCTCGTCCAACGCGATCACGCAATACGGATCGTCGGCGGGGACGGGTGTTGCCGCGGCGATCGCCATTCGGGCCCAGGCATCGGGTGTGATGTCGTCCGGCTGGTAGCCGCCGGCGCCACCTAGCAGGACCGGAATCTCCGGGAACCCACGGCGGATGTCCCGGACAGCCTGGACCATTCCCTCGGTGGTGTAGTTGAGGGTGGACAGCGGATCGCTCTCATGACCATCGATTCCCATCGCGATGAAGATCATGTCCGGCATGAACCGCTCCGCGAACAGCACGAAATCCGAGGCCGCGTTATCGAGGGCCCGATCACCGGAGCCTGGTTCCAACGCTCGGTTGAAGACGTGGGAGTCGGGATGGTCATAGCTGCCCGTTCCGGGGAAGATCGACGAGTCATGCACCGAGAAGGTGAAGACCCGCATGGAGTCCTCGAGGAGAGCCTCGGTGCCATCGCCGTGGTGGG
>Ga0209953_1000412_pt1 | contig 15498 bp, 23 predicted proteins | sample SalPonred_H2O_MG_FD_185713 | JGI IMG/M metagenome (GOLD analysis project Ga0209953, IMG submission 185713) | Salt pond water microbial communities from South San Francisco under conditions of wetland restoration - Salt Pond MetaG... | ecosystem: Environmental > Aquatic > Non-marine Saline and... | reverse complement strand
GTGGCTATTCCCAGGCGTCTCCTTGGTGCTCCAGGGCAACTCACAAGTGACGTGCTCAACGTAATAGCTTTCTCCCTTGAAAGCAAGCTTCCACATGGGAATAGTAGGATCTTCTAGGTGCTTTTTATTGAAAGAAAAAACAACTTCTTTTAGAGCAAACTCTACATTATTATTCTAAGACATGAATCATACCTTTCTTTTGTATATACGTCCTTTCTTCCATCCTTCTGGTATGGAAGTTGCCATACGGCTTTCGGATCCATTATTGATCCAAAACTTTCCTTTTTGAGATGGAGGAATAGTATCTATCGCTCTACCCCTTTTCCATCCTTCAGGAATATCTTCATTTTCACATAGCAGTATATTGCTTACGCCATTGGTTATCCAAGAACTCTTATCTTCTGTAAGGCGACGATGCTGTTGTGCTGCTATCATATTTTCTGTATTGGATTTAGGCTTACGAAGTTTTTCTTTTGTTTCTTCAGTATGCTTGAACCCTATCATTCTTTGTCGCATTTTTTCAACAGTCTCAGCAGAAAGTTTTTTACCGAGATTGACTTTACGTAAATGTTCTTTTTCAGCCTCTGTTCTAGGGCGTGAGTTTGCCGGGTTTGGCTTTCCCTTCATTCTTTCAGAAATAAGTTTTCTTGTGTTGTCAGTATGTTTGCGGCCTAGATTAGTGCCTGGCGGAGACCCACCATCACCTGTTTCTGGCTTTAGGTTTGACCAGTTATCATCTTCAACAACGTTATAGAGATCGCTGTAATATTCACCAAGACGTCTTATATCGTTTTTGTTTTTACATTCAGCTAATATTTCTGTTGTTACATCATTGCCATGCTTTCTAAGATGTAGCTTCCACAAGGTCCCTGATCCATTGTATTTCAAAGGATCTTTAGACGTGTAACCAAGATATTTACGCCCAGTTACATTATGTGTTTTGATATAGAGATAAAACATTGATTGTCTTATGGAATATAGCGCATTTCTACGCCGTAGTCAAGATCTAAATCATCTGGATCTTGCATTAGTTTGAAGCCCAAGCGCTGGTACCATTGCACCAGTTCTTCTGTGCTCATTCTGTCGTCTCTATAGGCCTTGGCGATGAGCTCAATGACCACATTGTGTTTGTCTGCTAGCTTGGTCAACAGACGCATGGCTGCGCTGCTGTGCCCTCTCTCTGGCTCTAAGCTAGTGATGTCTGAGAGATGTATGTTGCCGCCAAATTTGCTGAGCTCGATCGCAGCACCTCCAATGATACCCACACGCGGATTAAACGGGTGTGGTTCGCTCATGTCCAGGAAATCCTGTATGAACGCATCGGCTGGGCCAGTATTTGGCTTGCCTAATCTGACAACTTCATCTACTCTCATGTCAGTATTTAGTACATGATAGTGTCGTATGCAAAGGAGGACTTTGTCTAACTACAGTGGCACTCTGGCGGCCCTCCACTCATTATAGAACGGGTAGTGCGAAACCCTATCTCCTAACATGCTTATGGTAACTGTGCTAGTTCAAGTGATAGCTTTCTAAACAGTGCTTCTTCAAATTTCATAATGCCTTCAGCAGTTATACTAAAACCATTGTTACGTCTCAATGATTCGTAAAATTGTGTTGGCAGTTGCATGAATTCCGTATATTCCTCAACGCCGATCGCTTCTTCATAGTCAAACGTCTCGTCTATCATGAACAATGTGTTTACTACCACTCCTTGGTCGGCTAAATCATCAAGCGTTGCATGTAGTGGTCCATGATGACCAGACGGATGATAACCGTCACAATTGGCGCCGCCATCTCCTGATATGTCAACAATCACTGGCTGAGGCAGGGTGGGCAGCATAAGGTCAACGTATTGCAGTGCTTGATTGAGGCAAGTTATTCCGCGCTCGTCGGTGCTGCTTCTTGGCAGTTCGTCAAATACAACGGCGGCGGCTTGTGCACTACCGCTTGATACGTGGTGTACGTTTTCTTCAAACAAGACCACTTCAATGTTGACACCATCCAAATACGGAATGCTGCGCAGTACCTCTGCATAACTGCTATATTGTATCTCAAGCTCTGCAGGACTCAATGAATTACTAATGTCAACAACGAGTACGATCGTTCCTCGTGCCTGCGCTGCGAGCGCCATAACAAATGTGAGAAGGATTGCTAAAAGGATTTTCATAACTGGTTATTTATATTTGGCTGGCAGTGAGTTACACGCAATGGGACTCGAACCCATACCTCCCGGTTTAACGGGTCTCTGCCGATTGAGCTATACGACACCATTCCAACGTCTCGGCCAAGAGCGTTGTTCAGGGCCTCATTGCCAGCCTCGCATACCAGGTGGCCGCCCAGTATGCAATACTTGTTCTGTTGTTTTCCCAACAACATCGTTCTGATGGCTGCATTTGCTTTCTCCGGAGATACCGGCGGGGACGCCAAACCCTGACGAATTGGTCGAGCAGGCTGAGTCGTTACCCTCCGCATCCTACCCCTCCATGTCCCGGGGCCGCGCACAATTTTGCGCCACTGCTCTGTTCTGACGCCACCAGTTTGTCCTACTGGGGCCAGGTTGTAATGGTGGGGCGAGCCAAGCTTGTGGCATCTCCGGCCCATCTAGCCGGTATCCTGATTCTGATATTTAGACGCTCACCCCGAATTTGTTTAGATTGTTTATCTAATGAATCGATTATGAACCGTACAGTTAGGATTAATATTTTTATCACAAATACAGTTTTCAATAACTTCTTTTGAATGATCACGATCAAAATGATGTGTTCCTCTAGAAATGCTTTCACTTAATCTACGAGCAACATCACCTATCTGTTTCATATAGTCGTCATCGTTCAGCATTTCTGTCATTCGACGCATAAATTCTTTGTCATAGTCTTCATTGGACATATCGATTCCTAAAATTTGGTGCCCAGGAAAGGATTTGAACCTTCACTCCCTTTCGAGAACCGGCCCCTCAAGCCGGCGCGTCTCCCTGTTCCGCCACCAGGGCATGTGCATTGACCTTCCCTCCTGGATTCAGAGTCCAGAGCCACTGTATTGCAGCGAAAGTCTAATCTAAGGTTTCAGTCAATGCGTTGTTCTGTACATTCAAAATTGAGGCCAACACCAGGAGGCATTTCATCCAATAGTCCTGTTGCCACCATCTGTCGTATTTCCCAACCGCCGGCGAGGTAACAGCCAGTGAGTGAGTTGAACTCGTATTCATAATCAAGGTATACTGCATCTTCCCACTGGCCTGTAAAGCCTGAAAAGATTAACACGATAACAGTTAGTTTGAAAATATCTACCTACCATAGCCCCCGCTAGGAGTATTTATGGTGCGCGATGAGAGATTCGAACTCCCGACCGCTAATTTATGGTAGGCGAGGTAGGGATCGAACCTACGACCGTCACCGTGTAAAGGTGCTGCGCTACCGCTGCGCCACTCGCCCATATTTTGGTGGGACCTACAGGGTTCGAACCTGTGAACCTCTTGGATGTCGACCAAGCGCTCTACCAGCTGAGCTAAGGTCCCTTAATAAAATTCTTTCAGTCCACGAATCACGGTCTTGGCATCGGATGCAACACTAACCGCTCCGCTGTTACGATCTGGAAAGATCGCTTTGCCATTTGGCATAACGTAGATCTCATCCCAACCATAACTATCTTCAATTGAAGCAATCACGGTACCAGTCTGCTCAATCCAATTAAGAATCTTTTCTTCACCTTCAAACGGTGTATCGTCCTCATCATCCGGATTGTCAAAAATATCTTCAGGCACAATGCCCATATCAACCAGTTCTGAGATTTCACCGACATCAATGTCAAACATTGACTCAAACCGCGACCATTGCTCATCACCCCAATCATCTGTGTCGATGGTGACAACTTTATTTTCGGTTTCGAGTAAGTTCATGAGCTTTCTCATCTCTGTTGATAAATTCATCGTTATTTCCTTTATAGTATAGCTTGGTCACAAGCCGTTGACAATGGCGGATACCGGAGGAATTGAACCCCACAGACATTGTCTGCGCGCCGCTTTCCAGGCGGCCTCCCACACCAGTTAGGAATCAGCATCCAAAACATATTTATCAGAATATCAAAAAAATCAAATTGTTCATCAATGACTAGATATGGTAGGCACGGTGGGACTCGAACCCACACTCACTAGGAAGGGGTTTTTAAGACCCCCGCGTATCACCAATTTCGCCACGTGCCCATATTCATATTTACACTTTTTCGAAGTCTACACGTTCGCTATAATAACCGTTGCTGGTTCCATACCAACGAATTGTAACACTTCCTTTGATTGTTGAGATAATGTAAAAGGTCCAAGTTTCGCTTTCATCTCGATTCATTTCTGGTAGGTCTGGGAACCCGGCCATCTTCTGAAGAACAAATTCTTCGTCATCATACATCTCGCGCCAGAAGCCTTCTACATCATCACCACTGTTTGATGCTTCACGAGCTTCAAGAACTGGCGCACCAATCAAATCGTCTAGATCGCCGATAATGTCATCTACTAACACATCTTCACAGCAATCTTGATGATGCAGCATACGATATCTCTCATCATCATCTGTAATAAAATCAATCTGCTCGTCAGAATCACTTACGGTAATTTCTTTCAGCGTCTTACCAATCAACACTGCAATTTGATGTTCCACCCTTACCTCATATATAATGGTGCTGTTGGAAGGACTCGAACCCTCTTCTCGCCGCTTACAAGGCGGGGCTTCACCAGCAAAGTTTCAACAGCATTATTCTATTGGCCCAGGCTTTTTTAGCTTGCGCCCTTTTTCCGTGCTACCACATCGGGGGCAGCGTCCACTGTGTCCAACCAGTCGCCTATCACAACCACACCAGTATTTGGCTTTAGTTGGCTGTCTTGAGCGTAGTCTGTTTGGTTTCTTGAGTTTCATATTGGAGCTCTAGATCGGAATCGAACCGATTGTCTTGCGCTTACGAGGCGCCTGCTTCGCCAGCAAAGCTTCTAGAGCGTAAATGATCAAGAGCCTCTTGGCGTGTATTGCACCATACTGTTGCTTTCCCATGCTGCATGATGCGCACAGAGCCGCCAAAATCCTGCACTAGTCCGAATCCTGGAAAACGACCGTTACCTAGTACTCTTGCGTTCCATCTCGTGCGCCGTCTATACGGCACATGATATTCATGTGGTATATCTAGGATCTCGCTGACCCTGTTGTAAAATTCTTCTCTCTCGTCCATCTCTTTTCCTAACAGTATTTACGACGGGACTCGAACCCGCGTTTCCGGCTCCAAAACGCTGCAATGCTATGCCGGCGGTTTTCCTATTATACCTACGTATCTACTGCTCGGTCCGCTCCTACGTCAAGTTCTTCCAGCACCACCTTTCCGTAGTGTCATCACTTTCACTTGGCTTTCACTTCACTTCCGCATTGTGCCTGTCTGGCCCTTCCCCAGCTCACGGTTTTTATAGCTTTGCAACGTGTTACACAATGGTTCCGTTCCGCTTCCACCCAGCTTCCGTGGTGTCTTTCAGTCAGGATCTTCTGTTGCCCCTTGACGCGGTGGCTTGCGATATGGTTACACCAGCGCCTTGACGTTGTGAGCGTGGGGTACTGTCAGTTACGATCTGCTACGCACCTTGCCTGGTGTATCTTGGTCTCTCGGCCCAAGTCTAACTGGTCATTGCCCTAGCCTCAGGCAACTTCGGCGCTTGCCACCGAGAGATAATTTATAAACCCCACTCTACTACCGAAGTTGTATGCATCCAACCTACCGGCGAACCGTGACCGTTTCTACACCGCACATGTAAGCAAATGTAGACCTAAAGTGCTGGATTTTTCACCAGCAGGGTGTATTTTGGTGCCGGCGCAAGGAATTTCACCTCACCTTGCTACCCGAAGTTCATCGATGCTGCAACCGACATAATTTGGTGGGGAGTTGGGGACTCGAACCCATTCTAAGTGACCACGATTTCCAGTAGAGCCTACCTGGTGTGTAGGATTTCTGGATCGCTAACGGCCTACCCTAAGCCGCACACAACCGCCCTTATATTGGAGGTGCTAGACAGGATCGAACTGTCGACCGACCGCTTATGAGGCGGCTCCTCTACCAACTGAGCTATAGCACCAAAAAAACTTTACCATATCGAGAGGCTGGGGTAGAACCAGCCCCTAGGTGAATCATCACCTAGGGTACTCCCAATCTAACCTTCAGCACAACGTCGTTCCCCCTGCATTACTACAGGTTTCCGCTTTCGGTGTACGCCGCGCGCATGACATTCACCTAGTGCTTACTGCGGGTATATTCAACATACTTTGCTTGATACAAAATGTCAAGCAATATTTTGGTGGAGCCTCGGGGAATCGAACCCGCGTGACGAGTGCTGTGCAAGAGCTCTCCGCTACCCATAGACAGGCCCCAAATTTTGGTGGAGTCGGAGGGAATCGAACCCTCAATTTTGCAATGCCATCGCAATGTGTTCCCGTTAGCACTACGACCCCTTAATAATATTTATGGCGGCGGAGAAGGGATTCGAACCCCTTATTCATCTGATGCTTTTAACCATCGTGTTTTCCTCACCACCCCGCCGTGATGTTTTTGGCGACCCTACGGAGACTCTAACTCCGTTCTCCGGTTAGACAGACCGGCGTAATAAACCATATACCATAGGGCCGTATATGTTGGTCCTGACGTGTAGAATCGAACTACATCCTCCTGGTCCACAGCCAAGCGTGACAACCTTTTTCACCTCGTCAGGTCTTTTTGGAGCTCTGGGTAGGATTCTAACCTACATAAAACGGGGTTGCAATCCGTTGCCTATACATTTCGGTCCACCAGAGCGTATTCTTGGAACCCCAGGGCGGACTCGAACCGCCCAATCCTGGCTTAGGAGGCCTGGGTCCGATCCAGTCGGCTGGGGTAATTCTCGTAGCAACACACCGCTGCCCAATGGTGTCGTCGGCTCCCGATACTTTTGAATGAGGTTGTGTCCCTCGGGCGAATTTACTACGGCAGACATTTAGCGGCAACGTTACGGCGGCCTTCGCCTTCTGATCGCTGTCTGCTCACGTTTTGGACCCCCTGGAAAGAATCGAACTCTCCGTCGTCGGCTTCGAAGGCCTTGTCCGTCCCAGCGGCAGGGGGATTCTGGTGCTCCTAAGAGGAATCGAACCTCTTCTTAATCCGTACCAAGGATTTGTGCTACCATTATCACTATAGGAGCGTTATTTTGGAGCGGGAGAAGGGTAACGATCCCTCTTCTCCTGGTTGGCAACCAGGTGCATTACCTTTATGCTACACCCGCAAATTTTGGAGCGGCCGGAGGGATTCGAACCCTCGTAAACTATTCGCCTCCTGCTTGGAAGGCAGGCGCTCTACCCCTGAGCTACGGCCGCAAATATTAGTTGAATACCTCGACAATGTCTGATTGGAATCCAAAATTACTCTGTAACAACATCTGCATCAGTCTGCCTTTCTGCCTGATATTTCCCACTGTTCTTGCGTCAGGAAAGTTTCTACCAAGCGAAAAGCTTTTAAGCAAGCGCTGTCTTATACGTTGTGCTGTTTCAGTTGAAACAGACGTCCTAATCTCATATCGCGCGCGGTACTCATCGCCGCGACGTTCTAGGTATATTGTAACATCTGAAACTGTGTTTGTCATGTGATTATTTAGCAGAGCACAACAGGATTCGAACCTGTGGGTGAAAGGTCCACATTCTTACGACTCTTTCGCCGGTTGGTAACCAGCTGCGTCTTCCTCTCCGCCATGCGCTCTGCTATTTCCGTTTGGATCAACCCCCAGGATTCGAACCTGGCTTTCCTGATTCAGAGTCAGGCGTCCTACCGGATAGACGAGGGTTGATCAAAAAGGAATTACTTACGCATAAAGCCTACGATGAACTCGGCTGGCAAAGTCATTGGAAACTGTAGCTCAGCGAGTTGGTAGTATTCGGCGTCACCACCAGACCATTGTTCGTAGACATCACGATCTGTTAGGCGTTTGCGCTGTTGTGGCAAGTTGCCTTTGAGGTTGGGGTCCATGTGTTCTTCGACCCAGGGCATCGGCAGTTTAGCTACCAGCACCACGCGCTCAGCAGGCGGGACGCTGCGGGCCTTGTGCCCAGCATCACGGAAGTTGGTTTCACCACCACCCATGACTGCATAGCCAAATGCTGTGTTGGGCTCAAAAGCCATGCTCAAACGACCCGCTGTGGTACCGCTTGAGGGAGGATTCAACCCGCTGCTCAAGATACCTTCAAGGTTGGTGTAGTGTGTGCCATGGAACATCATGAGGCTCTTGCGGTCACGCCACCAACCAATCTGCACATTGCTGGTCCAGCGCACCTGCTTGACGTGAGGAAACTTTTCTCTCACAGCTTTGATGTGCTGCTGGATGTCAGTGCTCTCTAGGATGTCTTGTACTCTCATGCGAGTATTTATTGGTGCTAGTGGGGGGAATCGAACCCAATCCTTATGAACGGTTATCGGCCGCTTGTCTTTCCATTAGACAGTCACTAGCATTTATTTGGAGGACCATCTCGGATTCGAACCGAGGTATGACAGAGATTAAGAGTCTCCCGCTAAAACCAACTCAGCTAATGGTCCGTGTCAGTGGAGGACGGGTGGGGAGTCGAACCCCTTACACCGGAGATTAAAAGCCTCCTGGCCATCCACATAGCCTTTCGTCTACCCGTCCAATTTTATAGTTTTCGTCCTGCATACCATCCATCTGGTATGCTGTCTGTTTTCTTGATCTTTCGATTTTCAAAACCGTTAGTTATCCAACGTGTTCCGTATTGGCTGTTGTCTTTTCCTGATCCTTTGCCTTTCGAGCTTTGGCTCATTTTTAATTTTGATTTATCAGAATGAGACTTTCCTTTGAAATTATCATACTTAATTAATCCATCACTGTGAGACTTTCTAATTTTTGAAATATACCATTTCTTCCAGTCTGGATTAGTGATGTATAGATTTTCTTTTGTTTGATTTCCAAGACTTGACGCTTTCGTTTGTATTGCAGCATTTTCAAATGTATTTTTAGATTTATTACTATTATTCAAATAAGACCAGCCACCTCTGCCACCAACACAAAGGTTGTAATTGCTTTCTTGCAAAACAAATTCTTCTGTTACAAGCTCACGCTCTTTTGCATTCATATCTTCTTCATTGTCAAATACGTGGAGTATTTCTTTACTGAAATTCTCAACACCATATTTGTCGATTGCCTTGCGTAGCAGTTTTCCTGATCCAAGATATCCATCATTTAAGTCTGTAGTCTGGTGTTTACCAATATAGATCTTATTGTTTACCAAGTTGGTTATCTTGTAGATTGTGTAATGTAGTTTCTGCATAATGTAAGTCTTATTCTATTATGCTTATTTATGCAGAAACTACGCTGTGTCAGGGACCGGAGAATCGAACTCCGCCTCCGTGGCTCCAAACCACAGGTCTAAACCATTACGGACCCTGTCTATTAGTGTTACTTTGTTATTCTGAAAGTTCTGACGAGTGCATGGTAACAATTTCAAATTCCCAGTCACTCATCCTGTAAATTGTTCCGCTTCCGTCTGTCCATCCGAGTGGATGCCATTCATTATATGATCGCTGAACATCATTTTCAATGATTCGTCTCATTTCGTACGCAGATGTAACGTCAAATGGTCCAACTCGTGTACTCTCAACGCCGCCGATGATGATGGCAACGAATGCGATTGTCATATCCATGTTTTATCTGTCCTGATCTTGTTGCTGCATAAATTCGGATGAGTGCATGGTCTTGACTTCAAAACCCCAGTCGTCAAGCATATAAATCGTTCCGCTTCCGTCTGTCCAACCACGCGGGTGATAATTTTCGTATGATCTTACAATATCCTGTTCGATTGTTCGTGCCATCTGTTCAGCACCAGATACATCAAAAGGACCAATTGTTGTAACTTCAACACCACCAACTGTAACTGCAACTAGAGCAATTGTGCCACCAAGGGCACCAGCAAAGCTCTCGTCCATTTCTGTCATTTCTTCTTTTGCTGTTGGTGAAAGCTTCATCAACAATCTTTTTGCGTAATCTATATCGACATCTTTTTTTGCACTCTCAACAAGAACATTTATATATTTGCGCATTTCTTGACTATTACTCATAGCGTACTCCCTGTATAAGAGTATTTAGCTATGTCTTGTTGGTCAGGATGACTGGGCTCGAACCAGCGACCTCTGGCCTCCCAGACCAGCACTCTCCCACCTGAGCTACATCCTGTTGAATTTGGTGCGACCCCAAGGAATTGAACCTTGACCTCCTGGGCTTCAACCAGGCGAACAGTCACCAGATATTCGAGAGTCGCATAATATAGTCCCACCTAGGAGAGCCCCGCCGTAGCGTGATTCCGAGCGGTATTTGCAACCGTCCTGTCTATTTGGTAGTCCTTCCTGGAATCGAACCAGGTCATGTCGGTGTGTAAAACCGATGCCTTCCCATTTGGCGAAAGGACCGTGAATTGGTCAATGCTGCTGGATTCGAACCAACTGTCTCCCGCACTAGAGCGGGCGTGTTACCACGGGCAAGAGAGCGTTTGCAACCACTCAAATGTCCTTACCCTCGCACCAAGCATTGTAACTGAAAATGGTCAGGGTGGGGTGAATCGAACACCCGACGCCTCGGTCCGAGCGAGGCAAGTTACCACTACAACACACCCTGGATGTTTGTGGAATTTGGTGTATGGCGGGGGAGTCGAACCCCATTATGGATGCATCTCTGTTTTTTCACCGCCAACCGACGGCCGCTGTTCCCATCAGCTTCGCCACACATATTTTGGTAGAGCCAGCGGGATTTGAACCCAGCGTCCTCCGCCTTGAGAGGGCGGCGTCCTAGACCATCTAGACCATGGCTCCATGTTTTGGTAGGGCATGGGGGAATCAAACCCCCTTCACGATATTGAAAGTATCGTATGCTAACACCAGCGTACACCAATGCCCCAAAACTGTTTCTTGTGCAAAATGTCTCGTTCTTCTAACACAACCATAAAGCAGAGATACAGCAAATTATTTTGGTACACCCAGGGGGATTTGAACCCGCCGTCCTCCGGAGTGAAAATCCGGCGTCCTTGACCAACTAGACCATGGGTGCGTGAAAGTTTGGATGCCCCGGCTGGATTCGAACCCGCGTTTCTTGAGCCAAAATCAAGCGTCCTGCCACTAGACGACGGGGCAATAAAGGTTGGCTGGGAGGGTGGGACTCGAACCCACAGTAGCACGGAGTCAAAGGCCGGCCGGTCACCAATTTCCCTCCTCCCAATAAAAGGTATGCTAGACAGTTTTTTCTGCATCTCCTGGATCCAAACCAGGCGTGTTCGGGGTGTCTAATCTTTACACCACTAGCAATATTCTAATCAACTGTAATGTGCCAACGGGACTCGAACCCGTGTCTCCGCCTACCTCGGCGGTGTCCTTCCGTCTAGACGATAGCAGCGCCAATTACGTCACCAGTTGCCGCTGGCTCCGAACTAGGACAGTTGATTAAGGCTCGGCAAAGCCTAACTTGAGCTAAAGCGGGGTGTCGAACCCTAGGTTGCGATCCTAGCCTGCCACATAGGCAGGTGCCTGTCCACTCGGCGTTATCTACTTTAGCATGTTGGTGCGCCACCTTGGAATCGAACCAAGCACGGGTTTCCCCAAGAGTTTTACAGACTCCATCGACACCTTGTCTGGTGTGACGCATAAAATTGGTCAGGACGCGGGAATCGAACCCGCTAGCAACTCCAGTGTTACCAGCACCTTTGTCACATGCTTGACGCCACCTTTCAGAAGGGATCTGGTAAATCCCAACCTACCATCAGCTCGTCGTCCCGAAATTTGGTGGAGCCGGTGAGAATCGAACTCACCTCACAAACCTTGCAAAGGTTCGTCGCCTACCCTTGGAACATGCGACCCCTTATTTTTAATTTCATTAATTATGTAATAGGCTTTTCGTTGTCCTATTCCATACTCTCTATGGATGTCTTTGATCGATTCGCCATTTAAATATCTTTGGTATAGGCTAGAAATTTGATCTTCCGTTAAAACAATCTTTTTCTTTGAATTTGCTTCAGCTCGATATTTTGCTCTTGCATCACGCCGGCATTTTTTCGAACAATATTTGTCTTTCAATGATAAGGCAATTCTGAATGTATTATTGCAATTTACACATACTCTTAGTTCAGTTTGGCTTCTTCCTATAATCCATCCATCTGGCACATCATCAACCAAAAACTTTCCTACTTCCTTAGTAATCGGATTATGATACCATCGACGCCCATAACTGGGATTTTTTCTACCAATTCTTTTTTGGCATATTTTATGATATCTTCTTCTAATCCATCCATACTCTTTATTGTTTCTTTCTTGGCCATTTCCTTTTACTGCCATCATACGAGCAGCATATACTAAAGCATCAGATTCAGGATGTATTTTTATCAAAAGCTGATGTGCTACAAAATGCTCTTCGGGTGTCAAATTTACAAGATTACTAGGTTCATCATTACCTCCTATACATCGTGGTATAATATGATGACGTTCGTAATATCCAGATAATTTTCGATCCTGTGCACTGCAAATAAGTTGATTATATATACGTTGATAGTTCATAACGAATATTTATCACATGAACCCCAACCTACGCCGTGCAAAGGCGTCGTGCTCCCATTATCACTATCAGCCCGTTATGTTTTACTGTCTGACTATCCTAACCACTATGCCCGCTCGCTAACGCCAACAGGAGGGAGTTGAACCTCAATATAATCAGACAGTATTCTGGTGCCTAAGCTGACTTGCTATTTCTAATAATGGTGCGCAAACCAGACATAGGACTTGAATTGGTGCCTAAGGTACGAATCGAACGCACATCTCCTGGGCTTCAACCAGGCGCTAAGACCACATCAGCTACTTAGGCATTGTATCGTAACACCGCAACTGCACTTGTACAGATCACAGTCGCATGTTCTAAGCGTTAATCTGCTGCTCCATAATCGTGACGCATTGCGGTGTATGTTGGTACCCGGGGTGAGATTCGAACTCACACTGTATAGGGTCTAAGCCTACTGCCTCTGCCAGTTGGGCTACCCGGGCATATTCTATTTGGTACTGAGCGGAAGAATCGAACTGCTCACCAACACGGCTCACAACCGTGAGGCCTCACCAGAGGAACCCAGCATATGCGGTTGGCTCTACAGGTCCGTCACCCTGCGATTTAACTGATCCTAGGTCTAGATCAGTACCATGAATTTGGCGGCGGCGTTAACTGGGCGGTATCTTCCCTTCCCTGACTGTCTTTATACTCGATGTATGGCACGCCGCCAAACCCAGCGAGTCGATCTGGAACAGTTTATCTCGAGAACCACTGAACTCAGATCAATTTGGCCCCAGAGGTAGGAGTTGCACCTACATTCTCTGCGAGTCTCGGGTGACTCTTCTATAGCGGAAACCTAGGTCCATTCCGCTTTACTCTGAGATATTGGTGGGGAGCAGTGGAATCGAACCACGCCCGACTAAAGAACGGTGTTACAGACCGCTTACTGCACCAGCAGCTGATACTCCCCATATATTTGGTTGTATCGTCAGGGCGTCAATCCTGAATTCCGTGGGCCATGAACCCTCCGGCCTCCTTCGCCAGCAGGTCGGCGTGACGACATGTTTGAGCGATACGATTTGTATGACTATGGCTACCTCTGCACCAACGAGGCTTTTAAACCTTTCGGGCTGGAGTCGAACCAATTAGCACCGCTTCCAGAGGATTGTTCCTAATTTATATAGCGGACCATAGTCAAATTTGGTGGGAAGTGGACGGAGTCGAACCTCTTGCCTCTTCAGGAGATGGGTTACAGCCACCCGCTAGGACCCCCTAGCCTTACTTGCACTTCCCGTTATTTGTAGTGACTGCCGTTTTTACGCTCTGTGGCTACTCGGGGTTTCCCTGTTACAGTTGGCCCTTCCCGTCCGTCAATCACTATTCTGGCACCCACGGTAGGACTCGAACCTACATTTTCATCCATTACCTTACTCGACGTTCGTAGCGCCGGGGGTTACGTGGGCATAAATTCTTAGACGGTTGGTCAATTTGCACACCTATTTCAGTGCTGGAGAACCACTGTACTCTAATCCCCGACCGTCAACTGGGTGTTAAATCCGTGGGGCTCTCCTTAACGTCTCAAGCCGCAGCCGACCCTTTAGAGGTCTACCCCATAAGACGAGCATTCCGCGTGACTCAGTGTGCACCGACCGCATCACGTTACTGCTATATTTCTTGCACAACACAAAGGTGGTCCATATATCTTTACGATACCACTCTTCGGGAGGAGTAAAGGCTCGCAGCCCCGATTAAGTGTTCTTTCCTTCACTAGCCAAGCAATTTGGCTCCCCAAGTTGGATTCGAACCAACAACGCCTTGATTAACAGTCAAGTGCCCCTACCGATAGGGCCCCTGGGGAATGAATTTCGTGATGCTGATTTTGGACCGTATTGGTTAGTTACCAAGGACGCATCATTACCTTCTGGCGGACGCCGTAGCAATGCCGCAAGCTTAGACCACACAACGGGTAGGACTCGCACCTACTAAGGCTGATCAGGCCCATATGCTCTCTGGTAGCTAACCAGCTGCGCAGTGTGGAATTTTGGCACCGGTGTAGGGAGTCGAACCCTAGCAGCGAGGTTTTGGAGACCTGCGGCGCAACCCATACGCTCACCGATATGTTATTTGGCGCCAGGCGGGGGTTATTGCACCCTGCGTATGTCACAAACGGGTCATGACCGTCTAATACGCATTTTCACCATTCTCCTCCAGGTCATGACTCCCTTCAGACGCACCTATGCGATACCCAGCAAATTTGGTTGCGCAGACCGGATTCGAACCGATGTCTCCAGGTTATGAGCCTAGCGTGATTCCTCTTCACTACCGCGCGTCAATTGGCTTTCCAGCTACCTTGGGAGTAGGACTTTCTCACTTGAACTTTACAACACGACAGCTTTTAACTGAGAGATCGTGTCGACCAAGACTGGAAATTTGGCGGACGTAACGAGACTCGAACTCGCCTTCTCCGGCAGACAACCGGGCCCCTTCCCTGATAGGGTATACGTCCAAATGTTCTTAGCTCTGCCGGAAGGACTCGAACCTTCATTGACTTTCGTCACGCATTAACAGTGCGTTGCATTACCGGATCTGCCACGACAGAGCAAAGAACACTATGATTGTATTTGCGCCAGAGCCCAACCTCTGCTCCTCCTGCGTTTTTCAGGTTCGATGAGTTCGCTGTTAGGCTAATCAATAAATCCTTACTCGACGCCGGTGTGCTGTATCAAGTATCACCACCTTGTGCAGCCGCATTATTCCAATTATGCTATAGGGGCGCTTGTCCCCTACCAGGAATCGAACCTGGATCTACCACAGTCGGCGTGATCATGACCTATACACCAGCTCAGTTATTTTAACGTCGTCGACTACGTTGTCGGACGCTGGCGAAAATACAATCTGCATCACTCTTCTTTCAGCTACTAACGTGTAGGAGT